>Ga0206129_10001726_pt1 | contig 28842 bp, 19 predicted proteins | sample Helgoland_Spring_8_FD_148616 | JGI IMG/M metagenome (GOLD analysis project Ga0206129, IMG submission 148616) | Pelagic subsurface seawater microbial communities from Kabeltonne, Helgoland, North Sea - Helgoland_Spring_Bloom_20160502_2 | ecosystem: Environmental > Aquatic > Marine > Epipelagic ...
GTATTATAATGAAGCCGCTGATTTTGTGAACTGGCGAGCGGCAGGCTGGGGTCTCTTTACCTTCCTGAGCTCTTTGGAAGGGGGACAGAACAACATGGGATCAGATGTAGTATCCGTGGAAGTTACAAAGAAAACAAGGGCCAAGGGAAGAGGCTCACCTGTCATAGATTTTTCCAAGCCGCGAGTGATACACAATATCGGGAACTGCATAGTTACATCGTTGATCGCATGTATTGCTGCAGAAATTATGGATCATTTGATCGTTCCCTTGACGAGTCAATGCGCCCTAAAACAAATTCCTAACCCAACCGACGCCACGATAGCTGCGTGGAGAAGACGTAATCTCGATGATTATGCGCATGTGATGGCTCTGAGTTTAAGGGATGCAGAAGATGATCAAGTAAAACAAGGCCTTGGTAAAGACGGTTTAGTATCTGGAGGAATTGGACAAGACCCATTCTACTTCATTCTTTCGCCCATAGAAGGACTTATAGAGCATATAGACGTCTATAAAAGATCTGAATGCGAGACTGCGTATCTTGAAAAAATACAGAAACTGCGTTACGATTTAATGGATCTCATGCTGAAGAATGGTTTGGAGGTTTCTAGGAGGCCCCTATACAGATCTCCTTTATCTCACGAAGAGAGGCTGTCCAAAGTAAAATCACAACTCGCAAAGTATACAGATAAGATAAAGACTATAAAAGTTAACTCCAAAAAATGGCTAGCTACCACACGTAGGATCAAACGCTTACAGAGAAGTATCTTAAACATTGGAGATACACCATCAAGCACAAGCTCGATCACGACGTAAGTTTTTTTCTCAGCGCAGCGCCCTTGGGAGCACGAGCATGAACCGTCTTGTTCAAACGAGGATCGGGTAGTGCGACACTCTTGTCGTGGAATGTTAAAATACGTTTGCTACTTTTCCACATTAGTGGCAATGTTGAGCAGAAAAATCACATTGCAACTTTGAGGTAAAAGTAACGAAGGCTCGAAGTGGACGGGGGTCGGCCGATGATGCAGTCGTTGGCCAATCTTTTGTAATTTTACTCGGTACACTAAATCCAAACTGTTAATTAACGCTAGCGACCCGTCATATTGCGGCTGAAATTACGCTGCATCTTCAAGAATCTTCACGCGAGAATAACTTACGGCAGCGCCTCATCGATCTCGCGCAACCTCACTTGAACAGCTGTCGCATCAAGCACATGGATACCTCGAGAGGCGGCGACGATATTGTGGACGAGCCGGGTTTGAGGCAAGTTCGCGAGATTTGTGAACTTCCTCGATATACAACGGGATCCCTGCTCCGCTGCCGCACTTGCGTATGGGTCGCTGTGCGCTCATTGTGAGTACGCGACAATTCTGCAGGATAGTAAATTTGTCTTTATACACTCTATGGATTCGTACGGTGCTTTTTTGATTACGGCACCATATCCGCCTTCGTCATCGACACAGGAAAAGAAGAGATACGACGCACCAGCGCTCTTAATCTACATGAAAGCGAGTCGACAAGTCCTTAAGAAAGCATTCCCAATGTCTTACAGCGAGGTCAAGCGTATTAAGGGCAAAACGTACGTTGTTGGGTTATTCGCCGGAAAGATAGACTTCGTAGGTCAAGATGATTGGCAGAGCATATCGAAGCTTATCAATGGAAGTCCAAGCGTCAATATACTTAAGGCCTCTTATACCCAAGCGCGTGGAACCTTCAATCAACTGTCTGAGAGTGATTATGAAGCTGATAAAATATTCGCCACCAGACAGCTGGAGGACGCGGAAGGTTACCTCTCGGGAGAAAACCCAAAGGCGATAAAAAGCTTACCAAAAGGCAATACAATGCTCTTGGTCCTAGCTATGCTTACGGTCGCAGGCGCATACGCAGTCAGCAGGGCTGACACGAGAAGTCAGCCAGTCTAAATCTCACAGTCATAATTGCAGCGACATCGAGCAGGCTGAAGTCTCGACTGCATGTCCGCACACTTTTGCCCGGTGGGACTGCCATATGCGCACGAACCGCAAGGCCTGCTAGCTCTCCGCAGAACGCGGGTATTAGTCACAATGATTTGTACCCCCGGAACATCTTGCTGGACAACAACTCTCAAGCAGCATCAGTGGTGTACAGGTGCGATGGTGTGTTGTACGAGTTAGACTGGTCTTTTCTGGCTGTAGTCACAGATTTTGGCGTGCCCACATCGTTGAAACTTATGGGTCAGAGAGGGACACCCGAGGTGGTGAAGGGTATTACCAGCCTGCATGCATCGCCTACATTTGGGCAGGACGCGCCAGAGAAGCACATTTCGAGAAATGCGAACCGGCCGCATTTCTCGCGAGACTTGTACACAGTTTTGAAGTGGCTTCGATTTCAAAGTTCGAATCTGCCGCCTCTACCGCAGCCTATACAGCAGCAGAGAGGAGTACAATACCATCTTGCATTTTGTAGAAAGGAGAGCAATAACGGAATTCAACTTCGTAGTACGAACACGGAGTTCAGCATGCGAGACTGGGTGTGCAATAAAAAGTATTGTCCCCTAAGATAGCGGCGGAACTAGAACCTCCAACGTTATTGTCTTTGATTGAGGGAATCAGTCGCAAGTATCCGGAAATTGGGCTTAGGTGGTTAATACTACCACCTCACCGGCATGAACTACTTCTGCGAGCTTCAGTAGCACCCGAAGCCGTCCTTCTCTGACATAGAGCAGAGAACAGCTGGGAGCGGCGAGTCTACTCACAAGTGGTGCACCTACCAGTGAGTGCGGTCAGGGTTTTTAGAGAAATTCTTAAACGCGCCCTAAGCGCAGCTGAATCAGAGGCAATTAAACAAGACATACGCGCGGGTAAAAAAGCGGCAACCACCAACGATACTATAGAGATTGTTGTCGACAAAATACGCAGTGATGTTACAATGCATAATTCACACAAAGCTCTGGAGTTATTGTTGCAACCAAGCGAAAAGCTCGCCAAGAGCTTCTCGAGTCGTCTCTTCTAGACGCTGAAGCCATTAAGCATATGATGCCGTGAAGGATGCGTGGGAAGCTGCAGATCCGATTTCTTGGAGAGCTTGGTCCGATACGGAATCCGAAAGCATGGAGGCTCCAGTAGGCGGGCACTATTCCACTAAGCAATGTCCGTCCTGCAAAAGCGTATACGACCGCTCAAAACATGGATTCTTCGCGGGCGTCACTCTAGGTCGATGGGAATCTGGATCATACTGCCGAACATGAGACAACCTACGCAAAAACAAATGCAACCGCACGTTTATAGCCATCTGTAACTTGAAGGTATTTGGACAGCCACCCTGCTGAAAATGATGTCTTGCATACATGTCAGCTAGCTATTTGTTCTGCACAGCTCGTTTCGCTACATCAAATTTGCATGCGTCACTTCTTAAGCGCACAATCCTATTTTTTAAATAAAGGACTTGAGCGTTTCCAGTTGTCAACCGCCCCTTAGTTTTGTTTGTTTGTAATTAGTGCACCCACTTTCTCGTTCGAAGTGGTGGTTGCTATGCCTCCGCTCGAGGATGCGCACAATCCTCAGTCGGATATGCGGACCGAATGTCAAGGTAATTGCGAACACGGAGATGAAATGCTTGTGGGTTTGGAAGCGTGCTTGTCGTACGATGGAACGAAGTGCTTGTGCAAGCAATGCCCGAATTTCAATCTCTGCCACGTATGGGCACCGCAATGGGTTTTTGATTGCAAGAAAGGACTGTGTGTCAATTGCGACATACACCTCGGTCATTTGACCTTCCGTGATGCCACGACCCCGTGTCCGGTGTGCACTGGCCCAGACAAGAAGGCTCACGTGCAATTTCCTGGATGCGAACACTGGGTCTGCGTCGACTGTATGCGCAAAATAAGATTATGCGATGATAACAGGTACAACGTCGACGTTTGTTTGTATGGCTGTCCGCCATGCCCCAATGGCTGCTGCAACCCTCCGCGGGGAGAGCAATGCTATTGTGAAGAATATGATCTTGTTAAAGATCTATGGAAGAAATGCGATCCAAATTCGTATGATCGCTGGAACAAAGCAGAAGAAGAAAGCAACTTAAAAGGTGAGCCACAGGGATCTTTCTATTCTACACGATCTTGCCCTCTTTGTTTAAGAGACAAGCGCAACTGTCGGGCTATCTCACAAGGAGTTCCAGTTCAAACAGCGAAAGCAATCCAGGAAGCAACTACGTCGAAGAAACGGAGGACTGATGGCGATGCTGTAGATATACCTTGCGCTCTAGATGCGGAATCGATTGCGCTCAAATCTCCAGATGCCGACGACGTGATGGGTTTGCTTTCCGAATTGCATGACGACAAAAGCATCTTTGAGCTAAATTCGTCTTTGATATTACAAGCTTGGAAAGACGAACAGCTGTATTGCTTAGCGGCCATTGAGACTGATGATATGTTCAATCGAGGCGTTGGCCGTCACGAATGGTTCTGCCGTTCTTCAAGCGACAGGGTGTCATTGTATATGTTCCCTTGCTTTGCCATGCTATCAAAAGGGAACAAACACATTATTGATATTCTTTGGGTACACTCCCGAATGCGCCGGAAAGGCCTCGGCACACATCTCATTAATAAGCTCGCGATAACCTCAACTTCAAGGCAACTTCCTGGAAGCGAACAGTTTTGGGAGGCGTGCGGATTACGACAGAGTCTGGCCCACGTAAAAGACCCTCCCACTTGTGACAAGGATGAATTGTTTGGCTATTGGGATGGAGTGGGACCCATACCAAAACCTCCTGGATCACCATCTGTCAATGCGATTGTTGGACAGTGAACCAATCGTTCTAATAGTTGGCGAATAAAGCTGAAAGATAATTTGTTTCACGCCTAGAGATTGACGACATCATCCGTTTCCTCTCGCGTTTTGTATTGACTCTATGTTGCAGAGGACCCTGAGAAACAAAGTTAACTCTGGCTATTGTATTCAGTCACTATTGTGAATACAGTAAGTTGACCCTGTCATTTTCTACAGCTTGGCTCGAGTAAAGTGAACGTCCTGCTTTAGTTAAACAACAACACGTTGACAGCTCATGTTGAATCAAGTGTATAGCGCGCGTACAAAAAACGGTGGCGGAGATTGAAGTATACGGAAACACTCCTAAACGAGTGCAAAATTCCCAGATGGCTCCCAAACAAAGAATTAATAAAACGTTGAGAGAAAACGTTTGGCGCAAGCATTTTGGAAATAAAGGCGAAGGCGTTTGTGTTATTTGCCAGCGCGTTGTGACGGTATGGGAGTTTGACGTTTGTCATCGTCAAAGTCGGAAGAACGGTGGAACTCTCGAACTAGATAATCTCGAAATAGGTTGCCATGAGTGTAATATACGCCAAGGCTCAATGAATTTGGAAGACTACATGAAACTCCGCGGCGTTCCATCTAATCCAAAACCGCCTACAAAAGACGATTATTCGAACGTGTGGAAGACATTGGAAGACGCAGAGAAAAAACATGCGACAGACGTAGCTGCGAATGAAGTCCCCGGTAAAGGTAATTTGGGTACATACATCGAATTGCAAAATATGACGAGCAAACTTAGTTGCGTGCGCAGGGCTCTCGCTGATCTTTCGTCTCAACGTCGCCGCTTGTGCGACTTGGGATTAATTGAACGAGTTGAATTAGAACGAATTGCAGGGTTTAAGGTTGAAGCGCATATCCCAGTAAAGCTTGGATATTAAGGTTACAATTGGCAATTTTAATATCTTTTCCTCGTGGCCATGAATGATTTGACTTCTGCTTGAGGGGCGCCTTCAAGAAACTACGCCAACAAGTGCGACACTGGTTGGATCACATGCCAGATTGTGAAGTAACGATTCTTGAGCTGTATCATAGAGCTAGCAATGATAGTCTTTGAGATTTGTCTCATTGGACGAAACAATTCCAAGAGGGTTTTCTGTTCTTCACGACGTTGGTAAGCAATGATCAAGCGTAAGCGACTTGTATTCGGCAGTTGTGAACATTGCAGAAAGCGGTTACGTGGCAAGAGCTATGGTGGGCGTGCGACGCGCTACTGTACCTCGTGTGCGAAGGCGCACGACATCGAATGGTATACCATTTACATTGCAGCAACGCGCTGCGAGCAATGCCAAAAAAAGAAGCGGTGCGCAGCTCTCCACTGTGCACAGGGGACATCATGCTGTATTTCGTGTGCAAAAGTATACAGCCCGGAATGGTATGCTGCTTATTTTATTGCCAGACATTGCGAGCAATGCAAAAAGAAGTTCCGTTCCGAAAGTTTGCAGGATGGGCATAAGACGCATTGTTGTGTTTCATGTGCCAAGACACATGATCCAGAATGGTACGCAGCATACGCAGCATGCGCAGGAAGGTTGACCGGGTCGACCGTGCTGTGCGAGCAGTGCAAAAAGAGGAAGCGGTGCTCAGCTCTTTACAGTGGACATGGAACGCAGTGCTGTATTTCGTGTGCAAAGGTGCACGACCGTGAATGGTACACCAAATACCTAGCCGTCACGCGATGCAAACAATGTAACAAGCGTAAGCGTGCCGTAAATTTCTATGATGGGCGCCGGACACTCTGCTGTATAACTTGCGCGAAGACGCATGACCATGAATGGTACACCTCTTATATGACTGCCACGCGCTGCAATCAGTGCAGAAAGAACAAGCGGTCCGTAAATTACTATGGTGGGCGATGGACGCTTTGCTGCATCTCATGTGCGAAGAAGCACGATTCAGAATGGCATGTTTTCTACATGACTGCGATGCGCTGCAAACATTGCAAAGAGCAGTATCGTAACAAGACAAAATATGATGGACGGAAGACTAGCTACTGCGTCTCTTGTGCCAGTACACATGATCAAGAGTGGTACTGCGCCTACGTGTCTGCTATGCTCTGCGAACAATGCAAAAAGCAGCAGCGTATCGTAGCACTATTTGATGGGCATGCAACACGTTATTGCAAAACCTGTGCGAAGACGCATGATCCCAACTGGTATGCTGCATACTTGGCTTCGAAGCGATGCAAATTTAACGGCACGAGCTCATGCGGAAAGTACGCTCTCGCTAAGTACGATGGATATTGCGCGACGTGTTTTACTCACCTGTTTCCCGATGACCGCAGAGCATGCTTCAGGCGCTACAAAGAGCTTGCCGTTTCGAGATTCTTATCCGAACACTTTCCGAACTTGTCGTGGACGTTTGACAAACGAATATTTGGTGGATGCTCTCTACGCCGGCCTGATCATTTCGTGCATCTTGGAAGCCATGCTATCACCGTCGAAACCGACGAATACGAGCATGCTTCGCCGGCGTATTCCTGTTTGTGTGAGGATCGCAAGATGATGGAGCACTTCCAGGATGCTCATAACGTGCCTCATGTCTTCATACGTTTTAATCCGGATGCGTACGTAACATGGGAAGGAAAGTCTGTACCTGGATGCTGGGGGCGGACTCCTCAGACGCACGAACCAAGAGTAGCACCTCGACAGCGAGAACAATGGCAGAGGCGGCTGCAGAAGCTCAAAGACACCATTGATGAGTTTGCGCATAATCCACCGCTTCGCGAGGTAGAAATTGTACAGCTGTTTTTCTCATGCGCTGAATCTCATTTGCAAGACGGCGATCTAAATACGAAATAATGACGTACTATTTCAGCATCTGTAGCGAATGCATTTGCTTCTCCGCGCGCTTCGGCGAATGAGCTCTACGGGCCTAGAGGATTTTGATAAGCAATGAGAGGGGTTATAATCCACGTAGAGGTCGACAATGCTATTGCTACGAATATGATGCCGTGCAGGATGCGTGGGAAGCTGCAGATCCGATTTCTTGGAGAGCTTGGTCCGATGCGTCATCCGAAAGCATGGAGGCGCCAGTAGGCGGGCACTATTCCACTAAGCAATGTCCGTCCTACAAAAGCGTATACGATCGCTCAACACATGGATTCTTCTCGGGCGTCACTCTAGGTCGATGGGAATCTGGATCATGCTGCCGAACATGAAACAACCTACGCAAAAACAAATGCTGCCGCATGTTTATGGCCATCTGTAACTTGAAGGTATGTGGACAGCCACCACTGCTGAAAATGATGTCTTGCATACATGTTAGCTAGCTATTTGTTCTGCATAGCTCGTTTCGCTACATCAAGTTGCATGCATCACGTCTTTAAGCGCATGCGTCGTGTTTCAAGCGCACAATCCTATCTTCTAAGTAAAGGACCGGAACGTTTCCAGTTGTTGACTGCCCCTTAGTTTTGTTTATTTGTAATTACTGCACCCGCTGTCTCGTTTGAAGTGGCAGTTGCTATGGCTTCATTCGAGGAGGTGCACAACCCTCAGTCAGATATGCGGATCGAATGCAAAGGTAATTGTGAACATGGAGATGCTATGCTTGTGGGCTTGGAAGCAAGCTTGTCGTATGATGGGGCGAAGTGCTTGTGCAAGCTTCGCAATATTATCAGAAGGGAACAAACACATTCTTGATATCATTTGGGTACATTCCCGAATGCGCCGAAAAGGCCTTGGTACACATCTTGTTAAGAAGCTTGCGATAAAAACAACTTCAAGGCAACTAGCTGGAAGCGAACAGTTTTGGAAGGCGTGCGGATTACAGCAGAGTCTGGCCAGTGTGAAAGACTTTTCCAAATTTCCCAAGAATGATTTTGATGAGTTATTTGGTTATTGGAATGGAGTGGGATCCATAGCAGCACCTTCTGTATCACCAGCTGTAGGTGCAAGAAAGTACGAAAAACTTGGAGACGCCGACAAAGCTGCGATCGATGCGTGCTTTAAAAATATTGGGATGACTGCCGAGTCCGCTTTCAACATCTGAACTACGAAAGTTCATGTGCGTATGTGCGTATGTGTATACCCTAGACGGCTTCCGTAATCCACTAGACGCTTTCGATAACCCGATAGACCGATTCGGTAATCTTATGAGCGACAGGCCGCGCGTTCGAGTCGCGCAGGGAGCATTTTTTTATGCCACTTGCTCTCCACATCTACGTCGAACATCCGCAGCGAATAAATGGTATGAAACAAACGATCTCATACGCCTGCATTCTCCGGTGGCTAATTTTTTCAAATCCTACTCTGGAAAGGCACCGCATAATTGCCCGTGCTGCAATGTCGTCCTTGGGCCAGCTTCGAATACCCACACGCATCAAGACGCTGGTGTGGGACCAGTGGATAGGCGCCGACAAGCGAAGCGGAGAGTGCATAGCTTGCCGAGATACAATCCAATTTGAGAACAAGGAGATTGCTCACGTTGTGGCAAGTGCGAAGGGTGGGACAGATCAAATATCGAATTTGCGTATCTGCTGTGGAGCTTGCAACCGAAGCATGGGGACTAAGAATTTGAATGAATTTGTTTCAAGGTATTTCCCTCATGTTTCCCAGATGCCTTGTGCTCCTGGTAATTCATTGCTAAACATCGAAGACGAGACACCTTGGTTGCCGTCATGTGTTCCTGGTAACTCATTGCCAGACGTCAAAGACGAGACACCTTGCTTGTCGCCACGCACTCCCGTCCATACACGACCAAACATACAAACACTGCATACCGAAACGGAAACCCCCCGCTTGCCTCTACTCACCAATATTCCGCCAGACTCAAATTCTACCAAACGGAAATGGTCGAAGGGAACGCTTTGTAATAAACGCATCTGCAACAGTCCTCTAAGTTTAGATATATCCACATGGAAAAAAATCTACGACTTCATCCTGAACGATGGAATGCAGATAGCAAAGCCGCTTGTACTTAGTTATATGGATGACGATTTTGAGATGACTGGGAAATATAATGCGCTGACAGACGCATTCGGAAATGATATTTTGCTGTATGGTCAATGGAGAAACGACAGCTTTTTATCATTGCGACCGCCGACAGTCTCATTCGCCCATGGTCTTATACGGGATATGAAATACTTAGATAAGGATGGAAGTTTCGAGTACGAGTACTTTATTGATTCTATTGACTTTCCTTTGAAATGGTTGCATTTTTTGGACAGCGTCGTTGAAGGTAAACTCTACGTGAACTGCGATCCTCGTTGGCATGCTCGGGATATTGGCAACAGGGGCTATCCAGTCTTCAAGCGTGTCGCACATGAACGGTCCATACATTTCTCTCGCACGATCCCTTTGTCGAGAAATTTATGCATACATCTTCAAACTCAAACTCATTATGAGTTCGATGGACGGCACACATGGAAGACCGTTCTGAGCGGAGAAGGCGACCAAATCCATGCGGTGTTTCAATTACACCCTTGTGAAAAAGATTTGTCTGTCGTCATTTGGCATAACACCTGCCTTGTCGATGACACAACGGATTCAAGTGATGTTGACTCTTGCGGTGAATTCAACGACGATGACATTGACGATGTTTGCAGTATATGCGCCCAAGTCCAAAGGAACTCCTAAAGATAGGCAAGTTGATGCGGGCAAGCGAGTCAGTGATTGCGCGGGGGGGGCGCGAGTGTGCACTATCTTGGTAGTGCGGAGATGTTAGTGTAACTTGTCAGTGCGATACTCTTGCATATATGAATGGCTTGAGCATAGCTGTCTTTTGCCACAAAAAGACACCTAATTTATGTATTCTAGACTATTTCCATAATCCACTAGACGCTTTCGATAACCCGATAGACCGATTCGGTAATCCTATGAGTCGGATGCCATGGGTTCAATTCCCACAGGGAGCATTTGTTTATGCCACTCGCCACATTGGACGAAACGATTTCAGTAGAGTCTGGCACTCTACAATACGCATGCAGCGATCTATTGCAGCTGCACAACGGAAATCATTGGCGCGGAGAGTTATGTGGCTCAAGAAACGTGTTTTAGGCCATTAGGCCCTGTGGGAACAGGAAACAAAGCATATGTATTCTGGGACGGTGTCACCTCGCAACATTTCCAAGTCATGCTGTCGCGACTTGCTAAAACAGTCGACGGGGGGCATGTCATAACGTTTCCTTTGGTTGACGGGTCAATGTCAATGCACGTACTGAAGTCTTTGATGTTGTGAACTGGTAGAAGTGCGTTTGTTACGCTCGACATTTACACAACAAGTTATGATTTCTGTACTTTATGCGCATGAACTTTCCGTCCAAAAACATTTTGTTGATAAGCGATACTGTCTAATATATCCATAACATTGGGCATCGTATCCTTACAAATGTTTGTCACAAAAAGACACCTATTTTTTTATCATGTCATTCACAGCCTCCAATAAATGAACGCAGGAGAGTTTGTGTATATATTCTAGTTGGGAGGTCTTTGTGCAAAACAGCAATAGGGTTGGCTCGAAGAAAATATGCGGTATTGCGTATGTCATGATACAGGACGCTTGCTCAGGGCTGACGACCCCGATGTTGATTGCGCGAACAAACAACTCAAGTGTCAGGAATGTGGTGTCAAAGTTATATATGTTCGAGTATCATCCAACCAGAGACCGCACTTCAGACATGTAAGTGATGGTCGTGCATGTTCTCTGCGATGCACGCCTGCAGAAACAACTGCTCGAGTCGATGAAGATGGCGATGCAGATTGCATTTCTTCATGCCAAAGCACATGGCACAGAGTTTGGCAGGCGCTTGGTCAAAATCAGCATCGCGAAGCCAAAGACATTGGCCGCGACAAATATCGACCGAGAGACTTGGGCGATGCATCTTTGAATGCAATACTCGAGTTCCAGCATTCTCGCATACTTGGTTCAGAATTCAATGCACGCAACGCCGGTTGCAATGTTGCTACATGGATTTTCGACGCAACTGATCTACCACTTTATCGTTATGCCCTTGATGATGATTGCTTTTTTGTGAAAGACAGGTGGCGCGAGACATTCACGCAGTCAGATTCTGTCAGGGTGCTCTTTCATTGCTGCGACGGACAAGTCTACGCAGCGGCTTGTGACCACGTTATCCAAGTGAGCACGGAGCATTTGCAATGCCCAGATGCACCTCCGTCAACTGTGCACATGTACATTCGACTGCTTCGAAAATGCAGAGAAGCGGAACGAAGCGCTGTTGATCATTTTTGCTGGGTGTGGCCACCGAAAACTTGGCAAGGTCAGCTTTTGCCTTATCCGCAGAATCCCAAAGTGTTGCAAACGCCTGTCAGAGTCTTGGGAGCGTACGGGCGTGGTGAGCTCGACCAGATTCACCGCATGACGTTCCGAACCTTTCCGACCGCTGTGCAAACAGTGTATCTCGCTCCCCCTGGATCTGGGAAAACTACAGAAATTCTGGAAGCAATCAAAGCCTGGACCAGCAAACGCGTGCTGGTTTTGACTTTCAACACATCTACGATGCGCACCATGAACGAACGGATGAGAAGCGCAGGGTTAAATCAGCAGCGTTGCCGGGCAATGACGCTTGATTCATTGTGTTATCAAGCTTGTGGAAAGCCAAGAAAGAGTTACCAGCGTGATTTCAAAGATTCACATTTTCTGCCGTTGGCTTGGCCTAATAGATGTGCAACGAACAGAGGTTACTGGGCTAAGTACAAACGCGGAGGCGGCAGAGGATCAGCAGACATAATCGCATATCGGCTTCGGCATCCAAAGGCACACTTTGCACCTTGTGCATTTCATGAAAGACTCGCAAACAACGAATGGGGTTCCACAGACGCATGGCCAATCAAAAAAGTGGTGAACGAAAAATGTTCGCCGGCAGCTTTGCGAAACATTTGTGACAGGGACAAATTATTAGGACCACAAATAGACAATAAATGGGATGCTGTCATTGTCGATGAGATGCAGGATTTATTCTCTGCTCAAGAGATGCGTTTGCTCCGGCAGACACGAAAGCCACTCATCCTTGTCGGAGATATGATGCTTTTTATCATACACGCGCAACTGTTTACAAAAGTGCGGCAAAGCAATGCGGAAGGTATTGAACGTTACAATAAATTTATACTCACACACACCTTCGCTCACAACATGACACGTACAGTCAAAACGGATGCCTTTTGCAAGCGCCCCCAACCCTGCTACGGGAAACGAAAAGCGAGGTCCAGTGCAATAGCAGACATCGAGGATGTGGTGCATGAGCGTGCGAGTCTTTTCCGCTCTGAGTTCGCGCGACTACTGGCCAACATAGAGCCTGCTAAGCTGCAACACGAGCCTACCGAATCCCAACTGCAACATGCGAGGAGATTCATGTACAATTTTGTTGGCGACTCCGATGCTCTCTGCGTAACTTCGCGGAAGGTTGCTTTACAATACTTGGAAGCGCTTGAAACGAAGTTGGACATACATGCTAATTTCATGCATGCGTTCAGAGATCAAACATACGCAGATTCGCTACTGCGAGTCTTCGAAGGCTTCCATGAAGTTTATGGCGCTACACCAAAAACATGCAATTCGAGAGAGAAGCTGTACAAAAAGTTCAAAATTTCCATTGCTGACTTGGAGGATATATTGGGACGCTCCTTCTACGATGCTACTTCCTCTTATGAGTCACTTACAGCGGACAAGTTTGTGGCATATGTCTTTCATTACAACTCTGTAGATGGTGTGGCTTATCGCCAGAGCTTATTACATCATCTTGGTTACAAGTTTCCCTTTGATGCAAACGAACAGGTAGAACGAGGCCAAATATTGAAAAATGAATATACAGAGAAGATCTTATCGCACAAATTTACTTTTGAATGTTACGTGAAGTTGTCGTCTTTTCTTGATGGACCACCGTTGATTAAGCTCAAAAATGCGTCTATAGAGTACATATTCAATAAGTTTGTCAACGGGCACTCTTCCTGTGACGACACTATTGCTCTACGTTCTCTCTTCACAATGACGGCAAGTCTTTTGAATGCACTTGATAGAACAGATGTTTTGCGGGAGCTCCAACGAAAGCTGCATCCTAAAATAAGCGGAATTACCTATGTTACATGGTTCCCAGCACAATCCCTTTGGCACCAGGAGTTCTTCGACAAGCTCTCAGATTACGTAGTGCAGACCCACACAGAAACGCACTTCACAAGTGAATTGTGTAAAGAGAGATTGTCTCGACACGTTCACCACTTAATGTTCATGACCAATTACGCAGAGGAGAAATATAATGAATGTCTCCGTATCTTCATCGACACGTGCACTGTAAAGAAGATGGTAGATTGCGCTCTGCAGAGCCTCGCTGACATGGAAACTCACAACGAGCGAGTCAAAAACACTCACCAAGGGCATCATGCAGATTCAAAGACTCGCTTGTGGATTATGCTTTTTAAAGCCATGGCCGAGATCAGCCCTCAATGCATAGACCTATCCATAGTGTCAACCAATGATTTGATTTGCAAGGTCGCAAACAAACGCGTTGTTTCCTCAGAACAAGGGAGAAGGACATTTTCCAACGAAGAAGTTGAGGCGATGCTTGAAGTTGTCAAGCATGATGCGCAACTGACATTACTTATGACAATTCTGCGCGAAGTTGCTTTGCGACAAGGAGCATTGATGCATCTTACCTATGACAGGCTCGTCGATGAGCTACACACTCCTCGACACGTAGTGACTGTGCCAGAAAAGAAGCTGTCTTGGAGATGTTTCGTCACTTCTCCCGTTCTGAAGCGAGCTATAAAGAGATATTCTGAAAATATTAGGGACAAGGTGTCCCATAAAGACAAGATTTTCATTTTCTCTCATACAGATGACTGCCATTTGCCACCATCCAAAGGTTGGATTCCGTATGTCTTGAAGAAGATCTCCCAAGAAGCCGGAGTCACTGGCGTAACAGTGCATCCACATGCTTTCAGACACACGCTAGTCTGTGAGCTGATCAAAGCAGGGAATTCCATGGAAGCCACATCGAAGTACATGGGTCACAAAAGCGTGAACGTCACAGCCACTTCCTATTTTGTGCCTACCGCATTGCAGCTCCAAGAGCAGATCAAAAATCCCTTTGACGGCACCTTGCAAGCCGAGCTGGCAGAGGAAAGCGATATGAAAGATAAGGTGCAGTCTCTGCAGTCGAGGCTCGATAAACTTGCGCACTTTGTGCATCACCAACAATCTGTATTCAAGAAGGCTGCAGCCGACGAACTTTCGGCACAAGCAGCGCTTACGTTGTTTTACAAATTGACGCCTAACGCAGAAGAAATCCTCCGCCATATCCTCATGTCGAGTACGTTGTCTACTTCTTCTGAAGGCGCTGGCTAAGAGGAAGTCGTATTCTCTGCGCGTTTATGCGCGCTTCGGGAATATATTGATAGTTTACAAAACGAAAGCTTTTGTTTACTAACACAATACCACTAGATATAATGGTGGACTGCGATTTTGAGTTATCGCAGGAGTTTGTTGCATTTGCAACGCATGTTCGCGACGCTGCGAGTGGCTGGGGGGAGGATGGGAAACGAATTGAAGCTCCTCTTCGAATATTGGCGGCGGCGCTGCGCAAGTACAACAACAGCTTAAGGAAGCTTGTACAAGAAGCTGCTAAAGCTGAAGAAAATGTAAAATTCTCTACTATGGTCTCCGACCTCATGCGGCAGGAGAGCTGGGCACCTGCCACCGCTAAGCGTAATGGAGCCGTGCTGAAGCGCGTGCTCCTATTTGGTGGGTTGTCGGAAGGCTTCGTCAGCTCACTACAATTCACACTCCGAGGCAAGCCTTCCCGCGACGCCGCTCTGGGTCGACTTCACGCAATGCCGCCAGAGGATGCAGCAAGGGTTCGGGTTGAAGAATGGAAGACGGTGTTGGAGAATAGCACGCGTAACAAGTCTCCGCTCAGTATACGAAATGTAATCGCGTTTTACCGCAACACTTGTGTGACTCAGCTTGGTCTCGACTTGCATAACTGGCCCACAGATATTTCAGCACACGTGAGAGCTCGTCTGCTAGAAGACTCAGATGTTCTAAAGCGGATTGCGGGGGAGTCGAGCAGCTCTACTGTGAAAGCAACACGACTGCGGTTCTTTCTCAACGACATTCTAAAGGTTGATATTGTTGTTCCCAAAGCGGTTAAAACCAAACGCCATACGCAATGTGAAGACGACGATGGAAGGGATGAGCATCGCATCTCATCGGAAGATTTGCAGAAGATCCGAGATTTAACGTTGCGAGATCCATTTGATAACCTCTGGTTCATGCTGATGCTCACCACGGGTTTGCGTATCGGAGGAGTGGTTAAAATTCTGACGAAAAACATTGCCGACGTCAAGTCTGGCAAGTACGTCGTCCGATCGCAGGGCAGAACCAAAGAAAAGGGCGGAAAGTTTGTACACTTCAGCATCTGTCCGTCCGTGCAAGCGATTTTTACAGATTGGTTGCACAATCACCGCCGAGCTGATCCCGGTCCATATTTACTACCCGGCAGTTTCTGTGGAAGCGCTGTGACGACAGGCTGCATTCGCGAACGCTTCGCAACTATATGTAAACAAGCCGACCTACAAGGGAAAGAGTTCCATCCACATGCTATTCGACACACGCACGCACATATCTTGCTGGAATGTGGAAATCCTTTGGAAGTCGTGTCCAAGTGTTTGAATCACAAAAGTACTACTGTCACCGAGCAGGTTTATTTGCGCGAGAGCGCGGCGGAACTGGCAGACCGCATCAAGGCGCCGTGGCTGCAACAGGAAACCGAAGAAGAGAAGAGGAAACGCACAGTGCAAGCGATGGCGCCATTTCTCCAGACGGAGACTAGTGGAGCTTCCGCAAAGAAGACTGAAGACAGAGAGAAGCGGAAACGGCGGCGGCGCGAAATCGATGCTCTCTGTGAGACGTTTACCTTCCCCACAGCTGACGATTCAATTACCCCTGGCTTGCGTTGAATAGCAGATAGACGTATCGGCGTTGGCGTTAATCCAGCGCCGTTAGGACCAGTCATACCAATAAAGATTTGTTCTGCGTTGCGTTCCAGTTATGATATGTAATGGTCAAACTTTCAAAGACATTTCTAATGTGGTTGCGAGCGAAGCTTTCCGAGGTGATTGGGCACGTGGGCTAGGAGCCAAGGAACACCAAGTGGAAGCGCTAGAAGCTCTTTGGACTCAGCACACAGTGTCGCGCTTTACTTTCCACATGGCTTGCGGGACCGGAAAGACTTTCGTGGGCATATTAGCAGCAGCCTCTCAGCAAGCGGAACGAGTTGCCAAAGGCGTGTCGTTTCGCGTTCTAGTGCTCGTTCCTAGCATCTTACTCGTGCACCAAATCAAAGCAGAATGGGGAAAGCGCCACCCACATGGAGCGGAGCTCCGCTTCTTATGCGTCTGCTCACGCGGTGCTACAAATGATGCACCAATCACGCGAAGCGCTGAGGAGGTGTCTAGGTTTCTATCTGTGCCGGATGCCAACGCGGTCGTGATATCGACATACCACAGCGTGAAGATCTTGCGCGAGGCGCAGCATACGGCGCCTGGCTTCGATCTGGCTATCTTCGACGAAGCGCACCGAACCGCAGGCTCTGGCGGACTCTGGGCGCAGGCTCTCGATGACGAATACCTTCGCTGCGCACAACGTTTATTCTTCACGGCCACGCCAAGATTGAGCGAGATGGGGAACTTTGTTGTGGCCATGGACAACGAGGATCTCTATGGTGCAGACTGGCACCGTTTGCCGTTCTCCAAGGCGAGAAGCCTTGGGCTCGTCGTCCCCTACCGACTAGAAATTCTGATTTTGGATTCGAGTTGCGAAGACTTGAAGGATGAGGACGGCGCTTCCTTGATAGAGCGGGCCCTCGATGATCGCAGGCAGTTGCTGGCCAAAGCGGTACAAGAGCACGTGCGACAGCGCGGCAAAGCTGTGGTTTATTCGTCTAATAACAATCGAGCTGACGAGTTTGCGGAGGAGCTAAGGAGAGCTGGTGACGCTCCAGTATATACTGTAAGCGGAGGACGAAGTAAGGAGCGCGACGCCTCCATGAAAGCTCTACATGAAGAAGAAAGATGCATTGTGTCTAACTGCCGTTGCTTGCAAGAGGGTGTGGATGTGCCCTCTCTCGAGCTCGCTGTCGTTGCAGATCCCAAATCGTCTGTGATAGACATCGTTCAACTCGCGGGCCGCGTAATGCGCAACGCGCCTGGCAAAACATGTGGGACCATACTTGCACCCATCGTCAAGGTCGCGGGCTGCGACAGACTCTATGGCACCAAGGGCTTCGATATTGCACTCAAGGTACTTGACGCTCTTCAGGATCACGACGAGGGGCTCCGCGCTGCTCTTCAGGCTGCACGGGAGCGTTATGGCTACAACGGCACGCTCACTGCAGAAGAGGTCGAAGATGCTTTGGGGGATTACGTAGTTGTGCGCGAAGCCGGCAAAACGACGACTGCAAGCGCGCTCTGCCGACAGCACGTGCTCACAGCTGCCATACGACTGTCCGGAAACGGCAGCTGGGACGAGAGGTTCGGCGAACTCCTCGCTTTTCAACAAGCGAATGGGCACTGCAACGTGCCTTCCGCGTACAAACAAAACCCGCCCCTGGGCATATGGGTCTCCAACACACGGGCGAACCGCAGGACCGGGAAGCTCACCGCAGACAACGAAGAACGACTCAATCGCGCCGGCTTCGTTTGGAATAAATTGGAAAGCGACTGGGAACAGAGATTCGCGGAACTCCTCGCTTTCAAAAAAGCAAACGGGCATTGCAATGTGCCGGCTATATACAAGCACAATCCCGCTCTGAGAACATGGGTCAGCAACACGCGGGCGGTCCGCAAGACCGGCAAGCTTGCCACGGACCGTGAAGAACTGCTTAATCGAGCCGGATTTGTTTGGGAGATAGATGACACCTACTGGGAACAGAAATTTGCAGAGCTCCTTGCTTTTCAAGAGACCCACAGCCATTGCAACGTACCACGGCGATACAAGCAGAACCCCGCTCTGGGCGCATGGGTCGGCACTATGCGGGTTTCACACAAGGCGGGCAAGGTAGGCGCAGACCGCGAAATACGACTCACTCGGATCGGCTTCGTTTGGGATCAATTAGAGAGCGACTGGGAACAGAGATTCGCGGAACTCCTCGCTTTCAAAAAAGCAAACGGGCATTGCAATGTGCCGGCTATATACAAGCACAATCCCGCTCTGGGCACGTGGGCCTCCCACATGCGGCAGGACCACAAGACATGCGAGCTTGCCACGGACCGTGAAGAACGCCTTAATCACGCCGACTTCGTCTGGGATCCATTGGAGAGCAAGTGGGAACAGAAGTTTGCAGAGCTCCTCCTGTTCAAGGAAGCGTATGGGCATTGCAATGTGCCGCAGGGATACAAGCCAAATCCCGCTCTAGGCGGGTGGGTCAGCAAAACGCGGAAAAGCCTGAGGGCAGGTAAACTCGCCGCGGACCATGAAGAACGACTCGAGCGTGCCGGCTTCGAGTGGTGTTTACGGCAAGGTCACAATGGGTCATCGTCGTCTCCGTGTCCAGCCTTCACATCGAGTTCTCCGCGTAGTGCGTGTGATGCAATTATGTATTCATCCACGGACGATATCGAAGTGATGGATCTGAATGCATTGGACTGAGACCGTGGGCGCGCGTATACGTTTAGAGTACTTTGTTGTGAAATCATAAGAGCGCAGCAACAACATCAAAGTGCCATGCGGAGCACGTGGCCGCAGAGCTCTTCTGGAATATGGCGCCGCAAGGTCAGCAGAATGCAGTAAAGATCTTGCTTATCTCGCTTGTTTTTTTTTTCTGGAGCGAGCACAAGCGCCGATGGTTAGTCCAGAAAGCTTTTTCATGCGCCGCTAGACTTTTGCGATCGGTTCCCTCCAAAGAATAAACGGTATCAAAAAAGTCACGTGCTGTCCGTCTGATTTCATCTGGAAGCGCACGCGTGGCGAAGGGCAGCGTCTTCTTCCACCGAATCTCGCCCTGCCACACCAAGTTCTCCCCGTGGAGCATGCAGCATCGATGTCTACCAGTCTGCCACGGATACAGAGGTTACAAATTTGAATGCATTAGATTGATGTTTGCAGCAGCGTTGCATGGGAGCGGTAACCTTTCAAAGTGCCTTTCAGAGTACATGACCTGAAAGAGGCATCGCACACAGGGCTTCTTGGGCCTGCGAGTGACACTCGTGGCTTTTTCTGTCTCGTAGATGAGAGTTTTGCCTTCCCGTCAGCTGCCGAAATGTCGATCATGTGATCAACACCTCAGCCGCTATGCGATATGAATGCCTTGCTGCGTCAAGCGAAGTTTTTGTTGTGATGGCTGCTTGGCTGCTTCCTCCAAGAGCTCTCTGTTAATTTCCGCTCTTGTCTTTTTGCTTACTGGCGCTACCCTTTTACGACAAACTTTGGGTAGCGGCAACTTCGCACGAGCCGCTGCTGTGGCTAACCTCTGCCTTTCTAAAGCGCGTGATTCGGCTATCCGAAGGTCTTCACGCTTCTGCCATTCAGCTTGCGCTTTCCGTTTTGCCTCCACTATACGGCGTTGCTCGGCGAGCTTCGCCTGAAGCTCTTCAAAACGGGCAGTGCAAGCTGCACAACGCGGGCAGTTCACGCAAGGCAGTGTAATATTGTCGTCGACATCGGGGTTCTGCGGCATCGCCTCCAAATCGAAGATGCCCACTTCAAAGACATTGTCTCCAAAGGAGGTAGCGAGATGTGCCAATTTATCACCACTGCATCTGTGCGTGTGCACGACCTCGATGACGGCTTCCGTGGAGTCGCAATCCTGCCGCGCTAGCACATCTACCCTATAATGATGATCGCCAGCTACTATGTCTTTCTCGCACACAGCGGATGTTCCTCTCCATCGTGTGAGCTTCACTCCACAATCTACGCAAGATTTGGCAAAGACCAAAGCAGCGATATTCTCTTGAATAAACAGCTTGCATGCTGCGTGGAGTGCTCCTTCACCCCCGCCTTTGCACCCGGCAACATTAGCGTCTCCCGTCGCAGCCTTATGTGCAAAATGGTGCCTTCTCTCCTCACCTTTTTTCAATACACAGGCGACGCCGCATTCCAAGCAGTGAAAGGGCTCGTTGCACTTTGCGCTTGAGCTAGCAAGTCGCTGTGCTCCATGTCGATCAACAGCCAGTGGTATTCGTATCATAGCAACTCGAAACACTATAGAGGTGCAAACTTCAGACTACGCGTCTCTTTATTCCATTGCAGACCATCTTTTCGTGTTATGGAATGCGTTTGGTAAACACGGACGTTCGGGTGGTAAAAATGATGCAAGCTATAAATGGATTCAGAGACGAACCTCCATGCAAAGATTGCGAACTCTATTCAGAGGCTACCCCTACTTTGCCACCAGTCATTGAATGGTATGGTACTTACCGATTGGATGATCGTACAGCGGGTTTCCTCGAAGAACGCTTTGGAAGGAGAATGATATCATTGCGCAGACATTCTGCGCTTACTGAAAAGGTGCAAATATGTTGGCAGACAAAGCCACAATTTGAGCATTCTCTCATTTTGTGTCGGTGCAACACATCAGTTTTGCGGCTTCTTTTGGAACTACCTAACAGCCGTGTGGCCAACGGCATGCGATTATCAGAGCTATTAAGACATTTTGCGAAGCAAGAATCCAACAATGAAGATTCTCATGATGATTTGCCCAACCGCAGTGATAAGTCTTTCAAAAGGTTTGTCTCTGAGATTGACGAAGAGCAGCTACAGGATATCTTGCAAAGACTGGAAGAAAGGGATCTAACAATTGATCGTTTTGATACTCAATGCGACCACCTCATCACGACGGTACATCAAGCTAAAGGCTTTGAATGTGAGCATGTGGCATTGCATCATGAGCTCCATGATCAAAAATACATCGAGGAGGAGGCGGACGAAGATATGAGTGAAGAAAACGAAAAAGTAGATGAAGAACAAAACATCAGGTATGTAGCCTTTTCCCGTCACACAAAATCATTAACTTTGCTTATGGAGTGGCATGGCATTTCATCAGAAGGTTGTCCACAACCATCTCAGGAGAAGATAGAACACATCGATCAGAACGAGCAGCTTGAAGAAAAGGAATTGACAAAACATGTCTTACAGATGGCATCGCAGTCCGGCGTGGGCAGTGGAAACACGTGTAAGTTACCTCATGCGTTGGCGAAGATCATGACAAGATCCCTGATGTTCGCAGGTTTGGATGCATGGTTATTCTTCACTTGGCGCTGTCAACGCATGCCGATATTTTGTAAATCTACGGCGGCATATTTGCTATCGAAGACAGATGTCTATGAATGTACACAACAAAATCCGAGAAAGTGGTGTATCCGTGAAGCATTGCCACCCGATTCAAGTTCCTCACTGAGAGAAGCGTTGCTGGACGTGAAATGCAAAAAGATCAGTCTACCGTGGACTCGTCTGGTAGGGTTTGTAGAAGCCCAACTCAAACCATATGAAAGCAGAAAGTGTAAGAAACAGCGAATATCTTTGACTTCTTCTTCAAATTTGTGACTCTTCCAAGTTTTTTCAAGGTATAGTGTGTGTTGTAACCGTGCACGCGATGGGGTACACCTTGGATTGAGAGCAGAAGTGAGGCTACGGGGCGGGGCGAACGTGACTAGCGTTGTCTTGGGCAGGACAGCTGTTGTAGTTATACCAAAATTGAAACAAACATGTAAGCAAAATAATTGCAAATCTTGCACTGGTCCAACACTAGATTGACGACCTAGGATTCGTAAAACCTTACACTGGTCCAACCCCTAGTTTGACGACCAAGGATGCGTAAACCTTGCATTGGCCCAACCTCTAGTTTGATAACTTATGATTCGTAAAACCATTCGCCAGACGCTTCCAGCCACCACCAGCGTCTCCCCTCCGCGTCCACGAAGCGGCGCCACTCCCCCGAAGAATACTCGGAAAAGTGATTCTCGGATTCTTCGTTCCAGAACCATTTCTCTTCCGTCTGCGGGGTCAGGAATGTTCGCCAGGCGGAACACGACCCCACATCGACCCACGAATCTTGCGCGTCATACGCTTCCTGACACTGGCGCTCCTCCTGTCGTAACCACTCTTCGGTGAGCGCATATATAAATTGTATTTACACCAGCTCGAAGAGAACGCATAATAGCGGAAATTGCATTGGCAAGCGTTGGCTCAAAGTATAAGTGCGCCAACTTTTTCTGTTTTTGAATAATTGTTGTCAGCATAATGTCCAAGCGCACTCACGCCGATATCAAGCATGACGCTCCGGATGCGTTTACACCAGCTACCAAGGCTGCAATCAATAAGCATGGCTGGACAGAAGTGCAGTTCGCCTACAAGATGGGGCGACTACGCTTTATGGAAGGCATCGGCCCTAAGATTGCGGCTGAAATTACGCTGCGTCTTCAAGAATCTTCAAGTGAGAAGAACTTATGGCAGTGCCTCGTGGATCTTGTGCAGTCTCACTTGAACACCAGTCGCATTAAGCATATGGACACTTTGAGAGGCAGCGATATCGTGGATGAGTCGTGTTTGAGGCAAGTGCAAGAGATTTGTGCACTTCCTCGATATGCAACGGGGGCTCTGCTCGGCGCTTACTTAAGCGAGATGACCAAATATGTTCGGGAGTCCGCAGATGCAGATAGCCATCTGTCGCGCCCTATTTTTGAAATATCACAAGCCCAAGCGAATCCATATCAATATCTTTGCAAGCGCTGGAAATTGTCTTTGCACACAACGGATAGAGTGGCAATCGAGAAGTATTGGTGGGACGAGCGGAGTCCCATTCGCTTGCGTGCATATTTGGAAGAAGAGTTGAAATACTTGATCAATACGAACGGTCACACTATTTGCGGCTATGCTCAGCTTATGCAACGGTGCATGCGACAATTAAATGGCAACTCTAGAGAAGCCTTGTCTAACACACTTTCCCAATTAATAAAAGAGGACGATATATTTATTGGCTTACGAGGTTCGCAGAGCGAAGATACACCGAAGCTCACAGATCCTCCTCAAGCAATCGCGTACACTGAAATCTACGAACAAGAATGTGCAATTGCACGCGCCGTGGCCCAACTCACTACCGAATACCCTTGCTACACCTTCGACATGGCTCGGGACGAAGCTGCCCGCTCCATGGTAAACGATAATTTAGATTCTGCTGGGTGTCATCTTCCAGATGACGCGCAATGGAACGCGGTTCGTGGTCTTTATAACAGCACGCTTAGCGTCTTGCAAGGGCCGGCAGGATGTGGAAAAACGGAGGTTGTACTGCGAGGCCTCGCTGAGTTGCTCCTGTCCGAAGAGGATTGGGAATATGCAGACTCGGATGTTGATGTTGACAGCCTCACTGGCGATGAACGACCACCCAGGATATGTGTGTTGGGTGCGGCTCCTACACATGCCGCTCGAAAGAATCTCGAAAAATCTCTGGGCGTGATTTCAGACGAAGTGCCACCTCCCAAGCAGAAACCAACTTTACACAAATCACGCGTGTTGCTCTCCTGGCTTTACAGGTGGAAGCCGGAGTGGAAGAACTGCCAGTTGGCGCAACTGGTCTTGACAGATAGACCCTCTTCACTCGCCCTATTTGTCGACGAGAGCAGCATGGTCGACTTGGAAACGTGGCATCTTTTGTTTGAAACTTTGCTTGGTCTATTAGAAGAAGTTCCGTTTCTCCGTGTCCGATGCGTGCTCGTAGGCGATCACAATCAACTGCCTCCTGTAGGGCCGGGAGCAGTTTTTGAAAATCTGTGCATATGTGGACTTACTCCGGTATTCGAGCTCACTAAAGTTTACAGACAGGAGGCAATTAGCATCCTCCGAACTGCGGAGCTGTACACGGCCAAATGCTCTACACCTTTTTGGACGATGAAAAATGGATACGTGCATCCAATTCTAGAAGCAAACGATCCTTCCGTATATCTGCGAAAGGTGGACCTTTCGGGCTGTACGAAAGGCATACCGAATTCCGAATCTTACCCGCAGAACGTTAGAGGTGAGCTCGGGCAAGTGGAAGGGAGATCGACGAGACGAAGCGCTCTGGCGTCATTACTTGCCGCACTTCAAGAAGTTGAGGCCTCTTTTGGATTCGCCGGCATCTCACGAGATTCGATTCAAGTCGTGACATTTACAAATGAACTTTGCTACATTCTGCACAGCCTCTGGTCTCGCCGCTCAATTGAAGAGATAGAGGTGCTCTTGACAGGCGCACAAGATATTCTGTTGAAGCGGCCAGGTAAATTGAGTGACTATCTCAAAAATCGCTACCCTTGGAAGCCTGGGGATACCGCGATTTTTAAAAAGAATACCAGTTCCTATTTCAAAAATAATGACCCCTGTAAAATCGTTGCGCCAGAAAGCGTCGAAGAGCGCCAGCGTCATAATGCTGACCCTCGAGTGGTTTGTGTACTCTGGACGGCCGTTGATAATACGCGGATACCATACGAAAGTGAAGAAGACGACGTCGTGCTGCACATCGCTCCGGGGGGGAACCCTGGCGAGTTGCGCATAATTGTTTTGAGAGAGCATATTGCACCTGGTGTCGCACGCACCATTCACAGCGCGCAAGGAATGGGATTCGCAGCAGTCATATACGTCCTCTCCAAGCCTTCGGAAAATCTGCGAGCCAACGGCCATTACACTGGCATAACCCGCGCCAAAAAGAAAGTATGCTTGATGGGTGATCTTACCGCATTCTGTAACAGCCATGCACGCGTCAAAGACATTCGACGGACGTTGCTACCGATCCTGCTTCGAGTAATTATGGGTAGGCCCGAAGAGGACAACGGACAGTCTCTGCAGCTACCAGCAGCAGAGTTGGAAAAAGCTGCAGCGCTAGCTTGCAGCATAGCTGCAGATCGGAGATCAATACCTAAGAAAGTGCGTCTTTTCTTGTGGGAACGTCATATTGGCAGGGAATGCCGCGATGGCCCTTGTGTTGCCTGCGGGCGTCGCATCGAAATCGATCACATGCATGCGATGCATGTCATTTCTGTCGCCAATGGAGGAAGTAATCACGTCGACAATTTGAGACCTTGCTGCTCTTCGTGCAATTTGAAAGTAGGCATCCTCGATCTTGACACTTTTCGCTCTGGACAAGTCTTTACTTCTCCGCCAGCATCTGCTCACTCGTGGGAGTGAAGTCGAATGAGGCTTCCATAGAGAGAAAGTGCGGCGCTCTACATTCAGCCGACTTGGTGACCTTCAACTTTGTGATTTTTACTGATCTGCGAGTCGAAATCGAAAACTTATTATTTAGACAGATTAGACAGGTCGCGCGTTCGAGCCGCGCAGGGAGCATTTTGTTGCCACGTGCTGCTGCATATGGCGAAGCTATATTTTTGATTTATATGTTCGCCATAAGAAATTGCATATCCACTCCTCAAATGTTTTAAATGTAAAATGTTGTTGACACAAACACAGGCTAGTTTTCGCGATTCAAACAAAACATAAACGCGACAGTCGGAAAAGTTTGCGCGCGCTATCATTGGGATTGGGCACTTATCTTGCGGTAGCAGCTGCAATATCATATCAGCTCAAGAACGACACGCAATCAGTTGACAGCGATTCACATGAAGCATATATAGCACCAAAAGTAGAAAGTGCGCAGTCAGTTGGCAGCGATTCACATGAAGCATATATAGCACCAAAAGTAGAAAGTGCGCAGTCATCCAAAGCAAGAAAGCCACATGATATATTCCCGCAGAGAATTCCTGAACAACAAATTATTAACTATTTAAATATATCAGACTTCAAGAAGTTAAAACACACGACACGAACAGAACTCACTCCTCCTTGCTTTTCCGATTGTTACTGCGGAGTTGCGTTGTCGGATTCTTTGATAGAAAAAGGAAGCCTTCTAATATCTGCTGAACACTTGCCACTACAATCAGATCCGTTAACAATTTCCGTTGGCTTAAACAAATATAACACCGCAATCTGTGCTGGTATGATTGGTAACGAATAAAGCTATGCGGGAGAGTCCCCCGATTCATATGTGCGAACTGACCACTCGCGCTATCAAGGCGGGGGAAGAGCTGTTCATGTCTTATGGCGATGATTACTGGAAGGATAGGGAAGTAGTTGGAGTCGCGCGACTGTCGCGCCGGGTTCGTGGATAAGCTTTACGGTGGGGAAGAAGGTGGCGGCACCCCGTGAGCGTCAGATCAAAGAGATCTTTGAGCGAAGCGCTGCGCGCCTTGAAGTTCTAGAGAGAGGGCATAACGAACACGCATGTCGCGACAGAGCGCGTCAGCTGTGGTGTGTTTCTCCTACAGTACCCTTTCGTTCTGCTATATTCAAAACCCAATGCGTCGCATGTGTCTGTACAGACGGCGTGGGGAAACTTCTAACGTAGGACAATGCCTTGCTTGGTTTGAGAAATGGACCGTCAAGAGCTGCTTGGCAGAAAATCAATCTTTGCTCTCGATGGTAGTAAGCGTATGGCTATGCGACGCAGAGAACATTCACAAAAAAAAGCTGTTGCGCCAATTGCAGCGGTGCAAACGCCGCCATGAGTTGACGGTACGTTACCTGCGTTTCTTGCAAGGCTGTCAAGGTCGGAATCGATACGATCTCTTCGCTGCTTCATGCGAAAGATTTCAACGCGTAGTGGGTAGTGTATTATTTCGCTACTATTCTTCAACGAATAGTATGGGGATGCGACCTCTATGCCGCTTCGTGTGAAAGGCTTCGGCGAGATACACGTCGTGTGCGTTATTCGGCGACTTCATCTGCCCACACAATACAAAGAGTAGAAAAGATGTAGCAATAAATGGGTGCTGTCGCTCATGCGGCTGGTTAGGTGTCGCCACCATATGCAGTAGATACTTCAGGGATCTATCGCAGAATAGATCCAGCCAGCGGACATCGCATCGATGAGAAGCCTCCTCTGCGTAGCGTTTGGAAGTCTGTGAACCGCTCGACGTAGTATTGGGGAAACCGAAAGCTCGCGTCTCTCCAAGACTGCGTCGAAGTGTTCCGGAATACGTCGCACGCTCTGTTAAAATGTCGCAGTTGCTTGAAGCTCACGCTTTCGAAGATACGACAGAACCCAGACTGCACAGAGTTTCATGTTCTTTCTTTTGTACTGACGGCTTCGTCCGTAAGCTTAAAAGCTCTGGCGGACAAGCTCGAGGGAATACCCTACCGTGTTCTGGACTGGGCGACTGACATTCGCACTCTAAACGTCGCCCCACCTCAACGATCCGCCATCACAAAATTGGCGGACGCTCTGGAAGAAGCCGCCCAGACAGGTGCAGGTTCTCAACAAAAAAAGAAAGTTGAGAAGGATCTTTCTGAGTTCGTGACTCGGAGTGACAAGTACGACGTGCAGCTGCTCTTCGATATACTAAAGAGCACACCCGAGCTGTGGAACGTATACTACAGGTTTTCCCCTCACGCCGCCGAAGTAGACGAAGCCGAAAGAGCTCAAATTCAGCAAGCGCTGCTCAGTTTGAGAATAGATAACGAAGCACACGCGATCAGCCCATACGCAACTGTCATGCGCTCTTTGTGTCATTGCTTGACCCCACAACACGATCTCTTCGCTGCTTCACGTGATAGGTAGGTTCAACGGCATATAAAGCGTGTATTTTTTCGCTATCAACGTCGACCACTATCTTTACGAAGTATACAAAGTGAATGGGAGCTGTTGTTCATGCTGCCGCAGCTATTTCACCGACGTACAAAACAGATCCAATTTCAGGAAAGAAACTCATAGTTGATCCTTCTACTGGAAAGCTCAAAAAGGATAAGCCTCTAGAAAGATTAGCAACAGTTGCTATAGTTGCCGGCGTACTTTCACTTCAGTTAGCTCTTATATCACCCCAAAAGTCGCGGACTCAACACGAAAGCATTAATAAGTCAACTTTGTACCGACATAATTCATATACACCCTATAGAACCAGTGTATGGAGACCACCCCCTCCCCAATAATGTACTCTTTGCGGACTGAAGAAACGTCTTGGGACCCAGCAGTCCAAGATGACTTGCGAAGCCACTTGGAGCGTGTCTATCGACCTTGGACAGATAAATATGGAAGTGTGAAGGATTCGCAGCAGATAAAAAAGGAGG
>Ga0206129_10001727_pt1 | contig 28839 bp, 31 predicted proteins | sample Helgoland_Spring_8_FD_148616 | JGI IMG/M metagenome (GOLD analysis project Ga0206129, IMG submission 148616) | Pelagic subsurface seawater microbial communities from Kabeltonne, Helgoland, North Sea - Helgoland_Spring_Bloom_20160502_2 | ecosystem: Environmental > Aquatic > Marine > Epipelagic ...
AGATTTTGCTTTTAGCTAAAGTCTTTAACCAGTAGAGAGAACCAAAGATCCCGTATTGGGAAGCAATGGGAAGAGTTGATTAAATGGCCGGTGAAAACCCCGCAACAACAACGGAATATATCCAACATCACTTGCAAAATCTCGTGTATGGGAAGCTGCCTGCTGGTTTCGAGCGCCAAACTGATTATGGCGTCGAAGTACTGTCCGCTGATATGTGGACCATGGCCCACGGAACAAACGAAGTTGCAGCTATGGGTTTCTGGGCAATCCATGTGGATTCTATGGTGTGGTCCATTGGGCTGGGTTTGATTTTTTGCTGGTTGTTCAGGCGAGCGGCTGTTCGCGCAACAACAGGTGTCCCCTCTGGCTTCATAAATTTCGTCGAGCTAGTCGTTGAGTTTATTGATGGTACTGTTAAAGATAGTTTTCACGGGAAAAACAAAATGGTGGCTCCACTGGCACTGACTATTTTTGTTTGGATTTTCTTAATGAACTTAATGGATCTTCTTCCCGTTGATCTTGTACCAAAATTACTGATGATGGCCGGTGTCGAGTACCAAAAAATAGTTCCCTCCACTGATCCAAACATCACTATGGGAATGGCTCTCGGTGTGTTTGTGTTGATGTTGTTTTACAACATCAAAATTAAAGGCACTGGTTTTATCAAAGAGTTGACCATGCATCCCTTCAATCACTGGGCGTTCATTCCAGTGAACTTATTTATGGAATTAGTAGGTCTGTTAGCCAAACCATTTTCTTTGGGTTTACGATTATTTGGCAACATGTACGCTGGCGAAATGATCTTTATTTTGATTGCGATGATGTTCGCTGCCGGGGCCGGCACTGGCCTGGTCTCTGGTGGTCTTAACGCTCAGTTGTTTGGAGATGGAACAAGCGGCATTCTTTGGACAGTTATTTTTGTTATGGTTTGTGGGGTTTGCTGGCTTAATCTCAAAGAAAAATTATCTACAGGCAGGGCAGTACTATTGATGTTGGCGTTGTTGACCATCGCTGGTGGTGTGTTTGCTTTAGGTGGTGGCTTAATGCAGTGGGGATGGGCTATTTTCCATATCCTGGTTATTACTCTACAGGCATTTATTTTCATGGTACTTACGATCGTCTACCTAAGTATGGCGCACGAAGAAGACCATTAATTTTTAAATTTATTGAAATCGGGAGTCTACGATGGAACTTGTAATCATTGCTGCGGCAATTATGCTCGGATTGGGCGCACTGGGAGCGGCTATTGGCATGGGTCTGTTGGGTGGAAAGTTAATTGAAGGAACGGCTCGTCAGCCAGAGCTTGGTCCCATGCTACAAGGAAAAATGTTTCTTTTAGCGGGCCTGATTGACGCTGTGCCTATTATTGGTGTGGGTATCGCCATGTACCTTATTTTTGTTGTTGCACCCGGCGTTGGTGCTTAACTGCTTTTATTTTACCGGACCTTCAGTAAAGAGGTATTAGCGTGAATATTAATCTAACGCTTTTTGGTCAGATGGTGACCTTCGCAATGTTTGTGTGGTTTTGCATGAAATTTGTGTGGCCAGTCATTATCGAAGCCATGGAAGAGCGAGAAAAGAAAATTGCTGACGGTTTAGACGCAGCTGACCGTGCCATGCGTGATTTGGAGACGGCGAAAAATCAAGCGTCTGATCAGATGAAAGAAGCCAAACACGAAGCGGCTGGCATCGTCGATCAAGCTAATAAGCGAGCTAACCAGATTGTCGATGTAGCCAAACAGCAAGCAATTGCTGAGGGTGAACGTCTCAAAGCAGCAGCACAAGCTGACATAGAGCAAGAGGTCAATCGAGCTAAAGAAGAGTTGAGAGCGTCGGTGGCAGGTCTAGCATTAGCAGGGGCAGAAAAAGTCTTGGAAGCATCTGTTGACGACAAAGCCAATCGAGCGCTAGTAGACAAACTAGCCTCACAGTTGTAACAGAGGATCTCATGGCAGAATTGAGCACCATTGCAAGACCTTATGCGAAAGCAGCCTTCGAGTACGCTGCTGATGCATCAGCTCTTGGCGCCTGGTCATCTGGTTTAGCGCAGGCAGCAGCAGCAACGAAACAACCTAAGCTACTAGAGTTTTTGCGCTCTCCCAGTGTGACTGCGGTACAGCAAGCTGACACGTTAAACGAAGTTTGTGGCGATGAAATAAGCGACACGATAAAAAGCTTCATTATTGTTTTGTCTGATAATCATCGTTTGACACTGCTTCCTCAAATAAGTAATCAATTTGATGTAATGAAAGCGAATTTTGAGAAGGCGGTAGATGTTGAGGTGATTTCAGCGCAGCCATTGGATTCAGACCAACAAAAGCTTCTGTCAGAGGCGCTGAGTAAAAAGTTAGAACGAGAAGTAAATATGCAGGTTAGTTTGGATAAGGACCTGTTGGGTGGTGCGGTTATACGTGCCGGGGATACCGTCATTGACGGGTCTATTCGAGGTCGTTTGACCAAATTAGCAGAGTCATTTAATTCCTAAGGATTGAGGCCATAGCATGCAGCAACTGAATCCATCAGAGATCAGTGAAATTATTAAAGGTCGTATTGATAACCTTGATGTTTCATCAGAAGCCCAAAATGAGGGCACAATTGTTTCCGTTTCGGACGGTATCATTCGCATACACGGTCTAGCCGATGTGATGTACGGTGAGATGATCGAGTTCGATGGCGGAGTATACGGAATGGCACTGAACCTTGAGCGCGACTCCGTTGGCGCTGTGGTTTTGGGCGACTATCAAACGTTGGCTGAAGGCCAAAAGGCCCGTTGTACTGGTCGAGTGTTGGAAGTTCCCGTAGGGCCTGAATTAGAAGGTCGCGTTGTTGACGCACTGGGAAATCCAATTGATGGCAAGGGTCCGATTAATGCGGCTGTAACTGATGCCGTTGAAAAGGTGGCACCCGGCGTTATCGCCCGTCAGTCGGTTGATCAGCCGGTACAGATTGGCTTGAAGGCGGTAGATACCATGGTGCCTATTGGTCGAGGTCAGCGTGAGTTGATTATTGGTGATCGGCAGATTGGTAAAACTGCTATTGCTGTTGACGCCATTATCAATCAAAAAGGTTCAGGTATTAAGTGTATCTACGTGGCTGTTGGTCAAAAAGCAGCGTCAGTGGCCGCTGTAGTTCGCAAGCTCGAAGAACACGGTGCCATGGAGCATACTGTGGTTGTGGCAGCTACTGCTTCCGATCCTGCAGCGATGCAGTTCTTGGCGCCCTTCGCTGGTTGTTCTATGGGAGAGTACTATAGAGACCGAGGACAGGATGCCTTAATTATCTACGATGATTTGACCAAACAAGCCTGGGCATACCGTCAGATTTCACTTTTGTTGAAGCGTCCTCCTGGTCGTGAAGCGTATCCTGGTGATGTGTTTTACTTGCACTCACGTTTGTTAGAGCGTGCCGCTCGGGTAAATGCCGACTACGTTGAAAAATTTACCGAAGGAAAAGTGAAGGGGCAAACAGGTTCTCTGACCGCTCTGCCAGTTATCGAAACCCAGGCTGGTGACGTTTCTGCTTTTGTACCCACTAATGTAATTTCAATTACTGATGGTCAGATTTTCCTTGAAGCAGACATGTTCAACTCAGGTATTCGCCCAGCGATGAACGCGGGTATTTCTGTATCTCGGGTTGGTGGCGCCGCGCAAACCAAGATCATCAAGAAACTTTCTGGTGGCATTCGTACGGCGTTAGCGCAGTACCGCGAGTTGGCGGCTTTCTCGCAGTTCGCTTCTGACTTGGACGATGCTACAAAAGCACAGTTGGACCACGGTGAGCGAGTCACCGAATTGATGAAGCAAAAGCAATACACTCCGCAGAGCATTGCTGAAATGGGTGTTATGGTTTATGCGGCGGATAATGGTTACTTGCAGTCGGTTGAGGTGAGTAAAATCAGCGATTTTGAATCAGCGCTGCTGTCTTATATGAAAGCAGAGCACGGTGATTTAATGGAACAAATTAACCAATCTGGTGCTTACAATGATGAAATCGCTACATCGTTTAAGTCAGCCTTAGACCAATTTGTTGCAACTCAAACCTGGTAAACAACGCGATCTAAATGAGCATATAAGATGGCAATTGGCAAAGAAGTAAAAACAAAAATTGCAAGCATTGGTAGCACGCAAAAAATCACCAGTGCGATGGAAATGGTCGCAGCGAGTAAAATGCGCCGTGCTCAAGACCGCATGGCATTGGGGAAGCCTTACGCGAAGAGAATTCGCGATGTGGTGGGCCATATTGCCAATGCGGTTTCTGAGTATAAGCACCCTTATTTGGTGGAGCGCGAGGTCAAGCGGGTTGCCTACATTGTTATTTCCACTGATCGGGGTCTCTGTGGTGGTTTGAACATTAATTTGTTCAAAACTGCGCTCAATTCCATGAAAGGGTGGTCTGACCAAGACGTAGAAGTGGATATCTGTGTTGTAGGTAATAAAGCTTCTGCGTTTTTCGCCACGGTGGGCGGCAATGTTGTGGCTGCAGTTAAAGACCTCGGTGATGAACCAGTGGCTGCGGATCTTATTGGTGGTGTCAAAGTGATGTTAGATGCCTTTGATCAGGGTCGGATTGATAAAATTTTTGTAGTCAGTAACGAATTTGTCAACACCATGACGCAATCGCCAATGGTGGAACAGTTGTTGCCGTTGCAGGCGTCCTCAGACGAGCGCTTAGGACATCACTGGGATTATATTTATGAGCCCGATGCACAGGAATTGCTCGATGGTTTGTTGGTTCGCTACATAGAGTCTCAAGTTTATCAGGGCGTAGTAGAAAACAAAGCCTGTGAGCAAGCCGCTCGGATGTTGGCGATGAAAAATGCAACAGACAATGCTGGCGACATGATTGATGAATTACAACTGCTTTATAACAAAGCGCGACAAGCGGCAATTACCCAAGAGTTATCGGAAATTGTGAGCGGCGCAGCTGCTGTATAAAGCCAAACGAAATTTAAAGGTTTAGGAAAGAGGAACCGCACATGAGTAGTGGACGTATCGTACAAATTATTGGTGCTGTGATCGACGTGGAATTCCCCCGCGATCAAGTGCCCAACGTCTATGACGCCCTGGTCGTTGATGGCAAGGGTCTTACCTTGGAAGTACAGCAGCAGCTTGGTGACGGCGTTGTTCGTGCAATTGCTATGGGTTCCTCTGAAGGGATTAGTCGCGGACTCGCTGTCGGTAGTACCGATGCGCCAATTTCTGTCCCAGTTGGTACAGAGACACTCGGTCGTATTATGGATGTTCTCGGTAATCCTATTGATGAGAAAGGCCCTATTGGTGAAAAAGAGCGCATGGCGATTCACCGCAAGCCGCCGGCCTACGATGAATTGGCCGCGTCTGATGATTTGTTGGAAACTGGTATCAAGGTAATTGACCTGGTTTGCCCTTTTGCCAAGGGTGGTAAAGTAGGTTTATTTGGTGGTGCCGGTGTTGGTAAAACCGTTAACATGATGGAACTGATCAATAATATTGCCACGGAGCACAGTGGTCTATCGGTGTTTGCCGGTGTTGGTGAGCGAACCCGCGAAGGTAATGATTTCTATTACGAAATGCAGGAGTCCGGCGTTGTTAATGTGGAAACCCCTAGTGATTCCAAGGTGGCGATGGTCTACGGTCAGATGAACGAACCACCGGGGAACAGGCTTCGTGTGGCACTGACAGGACTAACTATGGCGGAGAAATTCCGCGATGAAGGGAAAGATGTTTTATTGTTTGTTGATAATATCTATAGATATACCCTCGCCGGAACTGAGGTTTCTGCTCTTTTAGGGCGTATGCCATCTGCGGTAGGCTATCAGCCGACACTGGCTGAAGAAATGGGTGTATTACAAGAGCGCATCACGTCAACGAAGACCGGTTCTATCACCTCGGTTCAGGCGGTTTATGTTCCTGCGGATGATTTGACTGACCCCTCCCCTGCTACCACATTTGCTCATTTGGATTCAACGGTAGTACTGAGTCGTGACATTGCATCAAAAGGTATTTATCCCGCGGTTGATCCGCTGGATTCTACCTCTAGACAACTCGACCCACTGATTATTGGCAACGAGCACTATGAAGTGGCCCGTGGTGTACAGTCTGTGTTGCAGCGCTACAAAGAGTTGAAAGATATTATTGCTATCTTGGGCATGGATGAGTTATCTGAAGACGACAAAATGGCAGTGGCACGAGCACGTAAGATAGAGCGCTTCCTATCTCAGCCTTTCCACGTCGCGGAAATCTTTACGGGCTCTCCCGGTAAGTACGTCTCACTGAAAGACACCATTGCTGGTTTCCAGGGAATTCTGGCCGGCGAGTACGATGACCTTCCAGAGCAAGCTTTTTATATGGTGGGTTCTATTGAAGAAGCGGTTGAAAAAGCCAAAAACGTATAATTGGTCTTGATTGAAGGCAACAAAAATGACAACAACAGTTCATTGTGACATCGTAAGTGCGGATGAGTCCCTTTTTTCTGGGACCGTTCAGAGGATTGTTGCCACAGGATCCCTAGGTGATTTAGGCATTATGCCCGGTCACGCACCACTTCTGAGTGATCTTAAGCCAGGCCCAGTGCGCTTGGTGAGAGAGGATGGTGAAGAAGAAGTTTACTACCTTTCCGGCGGCTACCTTGAGGTGCAAGCCAATAGCATTGCCATTCTGGCTGATACCGCTGTGCGCGCAGGCGATATTGACGAAGCTGCAGCGGCTGAAGCTCTGCAATCAGCAGAGGCGGCGATGGCTAATCAGGCCGGTGAGATCGAGTATTCTAAAGCGGCAGCAATGCTGGCTGAGGCTACAGCGCAATTGCGCACCATTCAGACCTTACGCAAAAAACTGGGTGGCTGATGGGTCTATAGTTTAAATTTAAAGAGCGGCTGTGCCGCTCTTTTTTTTGTCATTAAGTAAACTCATGGCTCCTCCAACCTTGAGTTGTTAGGACAATCAACGTATTGTAAAAACCAAATCTTTGAACAACTAAAGTATCCTTATGACGCAGACGAATTTTGTCATTTTAGCCGCGGGTAAAGGCACCCGCATGCAGTCTTCTCTGCCCAAAGTTTTACATAAAATTGCAGGACGTTCCATGTTGGGACATGTGGTCGATGCGGTTGACTCTCTAAGCAGTGACGCAAAAAAAATTATTGTTACTGGCCATGGTGCAGCACTGGTTGAAGAACAGTTTCAAAGTGGTGACACAGTATTTGTCGAGCAGAGGGAACAGCTTGGCACGGGGCATGCGGTACAAATGGCGCTGCCGGTGTTGGATGATCATGGGGTTGTTGTTGTCTTATACGGTGATGTTCCACTCATTAAACCCAACACTATCGAAGCAATGTTGGAGGTGGTCAGTGACACTCAGATGGGATTGCTCACCGTTCATTTAGATAATCCCCATGGCTATGGACGCATCGTTCGTAACAATGATGCTGCGATTCAATCAATTGTTGAACAAAAAGATGCCACTCAAGAGCAACTTAAGATCACCGAGGTGAATACCGGTGTATTGGCTTTGCAAGCCCATCAGCTACGCCAGTGGTTACCACAGATCACCAATGATAATGCACAAAAAGAATATTATTTGACCGATTTAATTGCTATTGCTTGTTCGCAGGGAGTAGAGGTTGTCAGTGTGAATCCAGACTCTGCCGTTGAAGTTGAAGGTGTGAATAATCGTCAGCAACTGAGTCGATTAGAGCGGGATTATCAACATCAAATGGCAGTAAAGCTGATGCAATCTGGCACTAGCCTTGCCGATCCAGCGCGCTTCGACCAGCGGGGCAAGTTGGTCGCAGGCACAGATAATTTTATTGATGTGAACTGTGTATTTGAGGGCGATGTGACTTTGGGTAACAATGTCTCCATCGGTCCCAACTGCATGATTATAGATAGCGTCATTGGTGATGATGTTGAAATAAAAGCCAATACCGTAATTGATTCAGCTCGTGTGGGTGATCACGCTGTTATCGGGCCCTTTGCGCGGTTGCGTCCCGGTACCGAACTGGCGGCTAACACCAAGGTGGGTAATTTTGTGGAAACCAAAAAAGCCATTGTTGGCCAGGGTAGCAAAATTAATCACCTCAGTTATGTTGGCGATGCCACCTTAGGAGACAATGTTAATATTGGCGCAGGGACTATCACTTGCAACTACGATGGGGTGAACAAACACCAGACCGAGTTGAATGATAATGTTTTTGTAGGGTCCAACAGTACTCTGGTGGCACCCGTCACAGTAGAGAGCGGCGGTTTTGTGGCCGCCGGGTCTACGGTCACGACTAAAGTTCCATCGGACAGTTTGGCAGTGGGCAGGGCCAAGCAGCGAAATATAGAAGGTTGGAAACGGCCGGCGAAACAGACAAAGGACGATAAATAGATGTGTGGTATTGTTGGCGCAGTCTGCCAGAGAAATGTGTATAAAATTTTAATTGAAGGGTTGAGTCGTCTTGAATACCGAGGCTATGACTCTGCTGGTTTATCGATGTTGGATCAAAACCAAACATTGCAAACCCGTAAGACAGTGGGCAAGGTGGCTGATCTTCAAGCCCTCTGTGATACTGACCCGGTTGCCGGAACCACTGGCATAGCCCATACCCGCTGGGCAACTCATGGCCAACCTAACAGTGTCAATTCTCACCCCCATGTATCTGCCGGTGTGTCTGTGGTTCATAACGGTATTATTGAAAACCACGATGCGTTGCGTGATGAGTTACGCCAGGCTGGTTATGTTTTTGTGTCCGATACAGATACCGAAGTGGTAGCTCATCTGGTGCGCAGCTACCTCGACACAGAAAATGATTTACAGGCCGCAGTAGCCAAGGCCATCAGTCGTCTAGAGGGCGCTTACGCCCTGGGCGTGATGTCAGATAAATATCCAGGACTGCTGGTGGGTGCTCGCAGTGGCAGTCCGTTGGTGTTGGGTGTTGGCATCGATGAGAACTTTATTGCGTCCGATCAGATGGCGTTGCGTCAGGTAACCGACCGCTTTGTCTACCTTGAAGAAGGCCATATGGTCACCTTGACCACCGATGGTTACGCAATTTTTAACCAAAAAGGCAAGCAGGTGGATGCTGAGGTTCATCAATTACAGGACAATGATGAACGAGCCGATAAGGGTGATTATCGTCACTTTATGCAAAAAAAGATGTTTGAGCAGCCCGCCGTCGTGGCTAATACCATGGCAGGCCGGTTGGGTGTTGATCATATCCATGAGGCTATTTTTGGCTATCAGGCAGAGACCCTTTTTGCTCAGGTGTCAAACGTTCACATTATTGCCTGTGGTACCAGTTTTCATTCAGGACTAGTGGCCAAATATTGGTTGGAAGATATTGCTAATATACCCTGCCAAGTGGAAGTGGCCAGTGAATACAGATACAGAAAAACCGCTGTGCCCAAGGATACCCTGTTCGTGACAATCTCCCAATCTGGTGAGACGGCCGATACTCTCGCCGCATTGCGCAAAGCCAAGGAACTGGGCTACCTTGGCTTTCTGGCCATTTGCAATGTGGCCAATAGTTCTCTGGTGCGCGAGTCGGACATTTCATTGATGACCATGGCTGGTCCTGAAATTGGCGTGGCATCCACTAAAGCATTTACCACACAGCTGGTGGCCTTGCAGCTTTTCGCATTGTCTCTGGCACGTCACCGAGGGCTTGATGCAACGACTGAAAAACAATGGGTGGAGAATTTACATCGGTTGCCTGCCTATTGTGAGCGTGTGCTGGCATTAGATTCTGTGATTGAAAAGGTATCTGAAGCCTTTGCCAATAAGCATCATGCACTTTTTTTGGGTCGTGGTGAGCAGTATCCCATTGCTCTTGAGGGTGCTTTAAAGTTAAAAGAAATCTCCTACATTCATGCTGAAGCCTACCCTTCCGGGGAACTCAAGCATGGACCTCTGGCGTTGGTGGATGAGGATATGCCGGTGGTCACAGTGGCACCAAACAATGAACTTCTGGATAAGTTGAAGTCCAATCTGCACGAAGTGCGCGCGCGTGGCGGAGAGCTGTTTGTGTTCGCCGATTGCAATGCCAATTTTGTTGATGAGCCCGGTATCACTGTGATTGATATGCCGCCGGTTCCAAAAAGCTTGGAGCCTATTGTCTACACCTTGCCATTACAATTGTTGTCCTATCATGTTGCTGTGCTCAAAGGCACCGACGTGGATCAGCCAAGAAATTTGGCTAAGTCTGTTACCGTTGAATGACCGTCTCTCAGGATGATTACATACTAAGAACTTTTTCTAAAATCCAACATAAAAAATGGGAACTCTATGTAATCACCAGAATTATTCATCTACTAAATGATCCCGAACTAGAATTTGTTTGCCAACAATTTATAAAGACACCACAAGATAATAGATATCTCGCAGATCTTTGCTTTCCAGAACTTGAATTATATTTTGAAGTTGACGAACTTCAACACAGTAAGAAGGAACATCTTGCTTCAGACAAAAACAGAATGAAAGAAATTATCGACGCAAGCAACTTTACAGAGAAAAGAATTCAAATATATGACAGTGAAAGAAAAATTAAATCATTAAGAGAGATTAATAAAGAAGTAGATTCGATTATCAAATATATAATTAATAGAAAGAAAAAATATATTTCTAAAGACAAATTCACACCCTGGGATTATTACAATAAATATAATCCGGACACTCACATAAAAAGAGGATATCTAGATACGAAAGATAATGTCGGTTTTCTATATCAGCGAGATGTGTTGAGATGTTTTGGTTATGGGGGAGGTCATTATCAGAAAGCAGTATGGTCAATAAAAGGAACCAGCAAAGGAGTTTGGTTCCCCAAACTTTATGAAAATAAAGAATGGAATAACTCACTTAGCAGTAATTTCCAAAGGATAGAGATGAGAAGAAGAGATGATTCTGAACTAGCGAGAGAGTTTGAAGATGTTGAATGGTTTGTTTTTGCTCACTATAAAGACTTTCTTGGGCAAACAGTTTATAAATTTCTTGGTGAGTTTCACTCTTCAAGGAATCTATCAACAGATTTCAAAAGAGTTTTTGAAAGAAAAGAAACAAAAATAGATCTTGCTAAGTATTTATGAGTCTTAGGGAAAGATGTCTTAAATTTAATCAGTTACGGTGGAGTAGTTTCGTTTGCCGAATTAATTATTTGGCAATCTAAATAAATCCTCTACCTTACATCCAAGAGTTTTAGAAATTTTTAAAGCGAGAACAGTAGAAGGGACATATATTCCATTCTCAATTGCATTGATGCTTTTTCTAGAAACATCTGCGCTCTCAGACAACTCCTGCTGCGTTAATCCTGCAATCTTGCGAAGTTCCTCAAGATTATTAAGAAGCTTTTTATGATCTTTGCCCAAAATTATTTCTTTTCGAAATCTTCAACGGCTCTATTAAGTGATTCATGCTCAGTTGGATATTTATTCCCAAAAAACAAACAAACTAAACCAATTGCTAAAACCATCAATCCAGAACCTTTATATATGGACCCCAAAGGATCATATAAAGCAATGCCTAACAAAGTTATTATAAGACCCACATGCATAAATAAATTTCTTTTATAGATCATTATGTTCCTCCTATTTTTTTAAAAATTTTCAACTGCATTGGTTAATTCTTCACTTGTGTTTGGGTAAAGATAACCAGCAATTATTTGTCCTAATCCAATTGCAGGAACCAGTGCCCCAAGATTTTTCAGCACTGAACCTAGAAAAAATATACCGAATAGAAACAGACCTAAACCAGTGAATAATGTAACAACTCCAGTTCTTCTGTAATCTACCGGTTCTTTTTTTCTTTCATCAAGCATATCGATCATACCCTCTATCTATCTCTGAGGGATTTTATAGATTTTAGATATCCCTAATATTGATTTATTTTTATTCTTTCTCTGAAAATATATCCAAACAAAGACAGGTACTGGCACTATTATTCCTGCCAGTACTCCCAATACCAGTACTATTTAACCACTCATTATCTTCTTTTTGCTTAAATGTAACGTAAAATTATCATTTTTGTAGTGAGAAGTAAAGGTTACAAGTTAATTATTCTAAGGGATAAGAAATTTGTTCTCCAAACAAAAATACTCAATTACTGTCCAATAGAAATTACCCAATGGCATGCAAAAATACCTAATAATTTTCTTAGTGTTAATTCTATGCCTCTTCGCCGCCAGTATCATACTTGGTATAGCACGATACTTTATGAATGGGATGCCGAATTATGACTTTTATGTCCTTCCCATTGGAGTTTTTATGCTAATGATTGTCCTGTCAATTATATATAGTTTGATTAACGATTTGATTAACAAGGAGAAGTAAGTAATAGTAGGTGAAAATTTAGGGAGAGTTAAGAACGCTCCGTTACGGTTAAATAAGGTTGAGTGTGCGATTGAAGCTGTCTAATCTGAGTACAGAAGAAATTCTTAATATAGTAGAACCAATTATGGATAATTGTTTGGCGGGTTCCAATGAAGGAGATCATGAGAAGCATACTAAACATTTCACGGATAGAATGAAGTCTATCGTTACGCCTGAAGAGCTTAAAAGACAGTTGTTACGAGAACCAAAAACTTATTGGACTAAAAGAGCGTTTTTGTGCTTGTTTAGAAGAGCTGATTCCATTGGAATTGTTTGGAAGCAAACAACCTCTTCAAGTAATGATGAATTGATTAACCAAGCAATTTTTAAGGAAATTGGAGGAAAAATCCTTATTGATCACTGTATGATATGTTGAACCTTTCTGAATAAAAATGCCTTTTCATACATAACAAATCAATTACACTGGAGTGGTCTTAACCAGACTAATTAAGGAAGAGAAATGCAAACACAGGTAAAAAGTTTCATTAGATCCATTATTGTTAATGCAATTATGTGGGGTTTTATCCTTTGGTTCTTTTTTCAGTTTATTATTTGATTATTTTTGGGCGGTTACCCAAATAGCCCATATACTTCTAACAAAAAGTTACCTTTATATGCTTTAACTGCGAATACAACTTCTTCCCAGATCTTCTAATCCTTATCTACGACGTAGTGTGAATTGAGTTTGCATGTCCTTTTGGTGTTTTGTATCCGTTTTCATTTAATCAACCCGCGATCTGCTGGTTGTTCTCGGCCATTGGCTCTCTCAGCAATAGCTGGTTTGATGACTGCAAAAACCATAAAGGCCAACCGTATAGTGATGCCATTCCGCTCAATGATTTTTTTTGCTAACGCTTTACGGCAGGATGGCTTCACAACTAACCATTGCCGGCGTCCAGCAATTTGTGTATTGCCGATTTAAGCATCCTGCAATTATTGCATCATAAGGTTCAAACCGCGTTTTCACCTCAGTCCGCTAAAAAATGTCATGTTAACGAAAAATAATCGATGTATGATTCTTCGAGCTAGTAAGATGAATTAACTACACGAGCCTACATCTGCAAAAAATAATAATTTTTAACCAATCCGAGGGTAGCAAAAAATATGAGCATAACAAGGCGACAATTTGGTGGGTTACTCGGAGCATCTCTAGGCACCATTGCTCTCAGAGGATATGCCACAGAAGGTAAAGCGAATGTTTATTTTAGTCATGGTGTGGCAAGTGGAGATCCCCTGCAAGATAGAGTGATTTTATGGACTCGTGTGATCCCAGGAGACGGAATTCCTAAGAAGATAAACGTTCAATGGCAAATTTCAGCCGATGATAAATTTAATAAACTAATAAACCATGGTAGTGCAATTGCGCACCCTTCGGCAGATTTTACAGTCAAGGTGGACGCAGATCGATTGAAACCCGCACAGCAATATTTTTATCGATTTATCTCAGAGGGTGTCATCAGCCATATTGGCACAACAAAGACACTACCTACTGGCGAGGTATCGAACTTCCGAATTGGTTTCGCTTCATGTTCAAATTTTCCTCAAGGGTATTTTAATGCCTACCATGATATGGCTGCTCAAGATCTCGATCTGGTTCTCCATTTAGGAGACTACATATATGAATATCCCGATGGAGTATATGCCAATCAGGAAGCGCTTGATCGTTTGGATCGTCACGTAAAACCTACCCACGAAATACTTACCTTGGATGATTACAGGACTCGTTATGGCGTCTATCGTTCTGATCAAAATTTGCAGGAGGTGCACCAGCGGCATCCCTTCATTTGCGTATGGGATGACCATGAATTAACTAACGACACATGGAAGACTGGAGCGGAAAATCACAATGAAGGCGAAGGGGATTTTCTAAGTCGTATCCGAGCAGCAAGGCAGGCTTACCATGAATGGATGCCTATAAGAACTCATTCTTCAGGAGCCCAGGGCCCTATCTTCCGCAGTTTTAAAATTGGTGATTTGGCTGATTTGTTCATGCTTGACACCCGCTTTCATGGAAGAGATCGGGGTCTCAGTTATTCCGAAGATATCTCCTTATTAATGCAATGGTTTGACAAATCTGACCAATCAAACATTAAAAAAATTACCTGGGAAGAGGCTATTTTACTGCCTCAATCATCTCGAGAATTACTCAAATTACCGTTTGATTATAGTTCCGATGAGTCGCTATCTAGCCTTGATTATGAGGCCCTGAAAAAGCTATCGTCTCAAAGGCTAAAAGATGAGTATGTCCATCAGTCAGATTTGAAGACATTCGAAGCAGAAATCCTAGGTGACAAGAACCGCACTATTCTTGGAGAGGATCAAGAGAAATGGTTGAGTCAGCAAGCAAAGGCCAGTATCGACAGAGGAGCCACATGGCAGATTTTGGGACAACAAGTCTTAATGGGCAAAGTTGTCACGCCTAAAATTGCCTCTCAAGATCTGAACAAGGGTGGTATCGACGAACAAACTATTAACCATTGGGAGATATTAGCAAACAACGCTATGCCACTTAATCTGGATGCGTGGGATGGGTATCCGAGGTGTAGAGACAGAGTGCAAGAGATGTTCAGTGATGCACGGGCCAATCCTGTCGTACTGGCGGGCGATACTCACAATGCGTGGGGTTTCAATCTAACGAATGAAACTGGAGAGAATTTTGGAATCGAAATTGGAACTCCTGCAATTACCAGTCCTGGCTGGGAAACATATATTCCAATTGATCCAAAAGTTATAGAGGATGCCGTCAAAAAGAGTAGTACAGAGCTCGCTTATTTGGATGCCTCGAGAAGAGGATGGGCTGAGATCACGCTTTCCCAAGAGTCAGTATTATCTCGCTGGCACTTTGTCGATGAAATATTAGACAAGGACTATAAAGTCACTCGAACTGATCCTATGACGTGCTTGCCTGGAGGTAGGCAGTTTCAGCGGACGGTTTAATGTTTTGAGGTATTTGCGCCCCACAGTCGGGGTCTACAGAAACTACTACTGACACAAATGTAACCAAATTTGAAAGGAGGTTATTATGGAAGTATTCGGAATTATGGGGATGTCGCTGGGCACCATAGGTCTTGTATTTGCTATTATTTGTTTTAGCAAAATGCAAAAGTTAATAGCCACTTTAAAAGAAAAAGGTATTCTCGAGGACCACGACGACAAGCAGTAATTAATTCTTGCAAGATTTGACAGATGGAGTTGCAGGTGCCAGTGGATCAGATTTTAGCATGTCATATTTTTGCGGGGGTTATTACCCTAGGATGTGCTTTAACGTCAGTTTTTGCCGGCAAAGGGGAAAAGCTCCATATCATTTCAGGCAGAATATATTTTGTCAGTATGATCTTTATTTTTCTCACCGCAGTTCCCCTCGCGTTTTTTCTGAGTTTTTCAAGAGTATTCAATAGCTTTGTGTGATTTTTTCCCGATATCGTTTCCTTTGCTCATTCTCTTTACTCTAGCTATTCTCTTCGCACATAGACATCAAATTGATCAGCTATTCAGTGAGAAGTAAAAGCTACATTCATTACGTTAACGGGCTAGCTTCGATTTGATAGGATTTGGGCACAGCCTGTGTGGAGTGACCGGTGGGCTATGGCAAAAACAAAACAGTAGAGCATTATGATGATACGATTCCGAGTATGTTTTACGTCGATATCAGTTTAACGCTGAAAAGGAATAAAAAATGGACTATTGGTTTTTAATGAGCGCAGCAACAATTTCACTGTTCGGTGCCATCTTTCATGGGATTGTTGGCGGCAAAATTTATATGACAAATATAAATAACAGTAACATGGAATCACTTACCAAGTCTTTGAGCTTGGTGTCTTGGCATATATTTACTATCTTTCTCTGTGTCGGCGCTATAGCGCTCAGTATCGCCGCTTATCTTCCCGCATTTACCCCTGTGGCTTACCCGATTGTTGCGGTTAATCTTCTCGGTTCAATATTGTTTGTCTTTCTCGGTTTGAGTGGGCATAGAATGTTAATAAAAATGCCGGGTGCCTATTTAATGGCGGGCACAGCTCTGCTCGCAGGGCTTGGACTGTGGTAGCGGCATTCGGTGTGTCACTGACAAGAACAAAAATAAATAGGAGATATTTGCATGAGTCTGGAGCAGTTATTCAGTTTTTGTACTAGCCTTGCCATGGTCGGTTGGGCTGGTCTGATCCTAGCGCCTCGCTGGCAGCTCACCCGTGATTGGCTCGCACCGGTTATTGCTCCAATAATGATTGGTGTAGTCTATATCTGGCTGATGATGAACAACTTTTCATTAGCACCAGATGGAGCTGGTTATGATTCGCTAGAAGCGGTAACCGTATTATTTTCAGTTCCTGAGTTAATTCTAGCGGGATGGATCCATTATCTGGCTTTTGATTTGTTTGTTGGAGCCTGGGAACTAAAAGACGCTCAAAAAGAGAGGATTCATCACATTGTGGTGGTTCCCTGTTTGCTCACAACTTTGATGTTTGGCCCAGGCGGATTGGTTCTCTACTGGTTAATTAAACGAGTGCATCGCTTAATGCGTCAATCAGAAATGCCCGATGCCTCGTCATGAAAAATAATACATTTTTTCAAGCGATATTATCTAATAACGGACTTAGTTACAGAGAAATCGAATCAACTTGGTACTACACCACTTTAGGTTTGTTGAGTTTGAGTGTCCTTTGTCTTGTGGCGGGAACCCTCGATGAACGACTTTTTAATGGTGTTTCAGTATGGTCTAAGCCGAGTAAGTTTGCCTTCTCGTTGGCGGTGTTCTTCGGCACACTGCTGATTTTTGCAAGCTACCTTCCGAGAGGGTATTTGCACAGAGGCGTGGGTCGCTTTATTGTTTTGTCACTCGTTTGTGTCGCATTAGGCGAACAGGCTTATATAACGTTTCAAGCAGCACTGGGACAAGCGTCACATTTCAATTTTAGTACACCATTGCGTGGATTTATCTATTCAATGATGGGGGTTGGTGCCCTCTGGTTAGTGACCGCGCCTCTCTGGTTGGCTGTGATTATTGGTAAAAGTAACCCCAAAAATGATCCTCTAATATTGTCTATTATTATTGGTTTAGTCTTGGCCTTTGTTTTGGGTGGAGGTTTCGGAAGTTATTTAGGGAGCCAAACCAGTCACTGGGTGAATGCGGCGCAAACAGACGCGAACGGGCTATGGTTTTTCGGCTGGGCGAGTGATGGTGGAGACCTGCGGGTGCCCCACTTCTTTGGGCTGCATGCGATGCAGGCGGTGCCGCTATGTGCTGTGTTTCTGCCAAAGCGGCTCGATAACATTTATGCCTGTGCTCTGGTTGTTTTGTTTTCAGCAATCTATGCTGCGGGTTGCATTTTTACCTTCTTTCAGGCGGTTGGGGGGCGGCCATTCATTGGCTAAACAGTGTTAATTTGAGTGCTGTAAATTGGGTTGCACACTTATTTAATTGAGTATTTTACTGAAAACGGTCTTGAGGACTATTATGAAAACACTTTTTTTAATTAAATTTTGTTTGGTTGGAAGTATCATAACAACACTGTTTGTGGCCTGTTCTACTCATAATAGTGATGAACGTTTTTTATTTATTACGTCATTGTTCACCGGTGTGGAACAGTCGGAAAATCTTAGTAGAGCGCATCACATTTTCCCTACCAGCACATTGACAGCTGCGGATGATCCCTATGTTTTTGATTTAACCGATCAGATTGATTTACCCGTTGAATTTAGATTTAGGGATAAGGTAGTCAATGTTGAAGATTTTATAAGGCGCACAGATACAGCGGCCCTGCTAATCCTGAAGGATGGGATCCTACATTATGAAAATTACTGGCTAACCGGCGGCAAAGATGTGCAATGGATGTCGATGTCAGTGGCCAAAAGTTACATCTCTGCGCTTGTGGGTGTTGCTATCGATCAAGGTCACATTGGTAATATTTTTGAGCCTGTGACCCAATATGTGAGTCAGCTGAAAGATTCTGCTTATGATGGTGTTTCGATAAAGGACGTTTTGCAAATGTCCTCTGGTGCCCGATGGAGCGAAGATTACAGTGACGCGGATTCTGACGTGATGCGCTCGGCTCGGATTCTCGCAGTTGGTGGATCCCTCGACCAATTTAGCGCTAGCCTAACCAATGAGTTTCAGCCTGGCACCTTCAATCGTTACAATTCCACGGACACCCAAGTATTGGGAATGCTGCTGAGAGAGGCCACAGGGGTTTCAGTTACCCAATACATGCAGGAAGTGTTGTGGGATCCAATAGGCGCTGAAAATAATGCCTATTGGTTATTAGATTCTGAAGATATGGAATTGGTTTATGCTGGGTTAAATGCTACGGCACGTGATTACGCGAAATTGGGCGAAGTATTTAGACTGGAGGGACGGATCAACGGACGACAAATTGTGCCCAGTAAGTGGGTAGAGGCATCGATCACCCCGGATGCACCCCATCTGATGCCCGGTAAAAATCCTCTATCCGACTTTCCCCTTGGGTACGGATATCAGTGGTGGGTACCAGATGAAAGCGGCGATTTTATGGCGATTGGGGTGTATAACCAGTTTATTTATGTATCACCAAAAAATAATCTGGTGATCGTAAAGCTATCGGCCAATAATGCCTACGGTATTAGTGAGGAGATCAGTGCAAACAGCGAGTTTGAAGCCATTAGCTTTTTTAAAGCTATAGCTGGTCTTTCTATTGGATCGAATGACTCCCGCTGAGGTTAAGTGATCGTCGTTTAACAGATTGATAGTTGTGTTTGGATATTGTTTTTTAATGGAGAGGCTATTATTTCGATTGTGACATTTGCCTGTAGAACAATATTTTTCTCGACAACAATCTGCTACCCTGCAAAGATTCGAACTTTGTTCAATTAGCAACAACTCGAGAGGGAATGAATGATGCAATCTGTGATAACCCATACTGGCCGTATTTTATTAGCGCTGTATTTTCTCGCCCCTGGCATTGGTAAGTTTGCAGCCTGGGATGTGAGTATCGCATTGATGGAAACCCATAATATTATGATGGCTCCTGTTTTGCTGGCCATCGCGGGGGTGGCGCAGGTTGGCGGAAGTATTCTGTTACTGCTGAATAGACAGGTGGTATTCTGCGCGCTTGGTTTTGCTGTGATGGTGTTGCTAATTAATCTAAATTTGCATGACTTTTGGAATGTTTATGAGGGTGTTGACAGCAAACATGAGATGCAAAATTTCTTCAAAAATTTGGGTATATTTGCCGGGCTACTGTTATTGGCAGCCATCAATATGGAACCTGACAACGCATCAGCTACGGTCGATGAAAACTAATCTAGTAGTTGTGCAATATCGAGGATAGCAAAATGGAGAAAATAAATTTTGCATCCAAGTTTGAACAATTCGACGAGTTGTGGTCCCCCCGCGTCATCGCACAGATGAATAACTATGAGTTCAAGCTGGTTAAGATTAAAGATGAGTTTGTCTGGCATCGTCATGATGACACTGATGAAGTCTTTGTCGTGCTAAAGGGCGTAATTAATATTGAATTTGAAGATCGAACTGTGGAGTTGAATCGAGGAGAGATGTTGGTTGTGCCAAAAGGGGAAAAGCACAAGCCATTTGCTCGCGAGGAAGCCCAGATCTTACTTGTTGAACCCAAGGGGGTGACGAATACGGGTGACGTGAAAAGTCATCTGACGGCGAAAAACAGTCAGTGGATATGATAAGCAAACTGCTTAAATCAATTAGACAACCCCAGTTTGTGGTTACCTTTTCAAAACTGACGATTTTTTTGCCTGTGTTCACTTTATTCTTGAGACTCTTCACGCCATTGTCTTCGGCCAGTCATTTGTAGGGCTGCTACCTGATTATATCGCCGTGGGGCTGATGATTAGTGGTGGATTTGCAGCTATGAGGCCTTTCTCGATGGCACGGCAACACCGGTGAATGAGGGCACTATGTACGTCTTGGGAGCTACTTTGTTCATCTCGGCACTGTCATTTTTGATTACTTTAATCCTCTGTGCGCCAAAAACCACCTGAGCCACCCTGCGGCGACTGATTTTTCTTTAAAACCGAGTGTTTGAACTTCAAATTTGCTGTAGGGATGTGAAAATGTGACCAATCTACCTCAATAAATGTGACATATATCACAATAATAAGTATATACTTGTCCACTGTTGGCGAGTTTTTCTACATTATTAGGGAGATATTGCGTGCGATCTTTATCTGTATCAAGTTGTTTGTGGGTCTGTTTTGTCGGCATGGTTGGTTGCGGTGGTGGAACTTCACAGCAAGATGTTGATTTAGCTGCTGACAACTCTACTGCCCCAGTTTCCCCTGATTATTCAACGCTTATTGATTATATGGAGGCTGCATCGCCGACAAATACCATTGATTTTTATCTTCTCCCCGATTCCGATGATTATGAAGCGATTCCGCAAGACATCAACAATCCGATCACATTGGAGAAGGTCTCTGTGGGGAAATTTATTTATCACGATCCGGCCTTTGCCACCGAGGGAGTGGCACTAAGAGCAAAAACATGGAGTTGTGCCTCTTGCCATCATGCGAGGGCAGGGTTTAAGTCTGGATTGATTCAGGGAATGGGTGAAGGTGGAGAGGGATTTGGTGTCAAAGGCGAGGCGAGACAGTGGTTTGATCCAGAGGTGGGAACCCAAGACGCAGACGTTCAACCGGTTACGTCACCCTCCATACTCAACGTCGCTTATCAAGATGTGATGCTATGGAATGGAGCTTTGGGTAATTCGGCTAATGGCGTCATTAATGTAGGCATTGATCCCGACAGACTGATGACTGAGGGAACGCCAAAAGAGGCAAATAGCCAGGGCTTTTCTGGTATAGAAACCCAAGCAATTGCTGGCACTGGCGTTCACCGAATCAATAGCTTTCCTCCAGAATTAGAGGAAACGGAATATTTTCAAATGTTGACGGATGCCTTTCCAGGATATACCACCGATCAATTGGCACAATCGGCTACCTTGTCGATTGCGGCTTTTGAGCGAACCGTGTTGGCAAATCAAGCGCCTTTTCAGCGCTGGTTGCGCGGAGATGAAGACGCTATGACCGAGCAGGAAATCCGTGGGGGCGAAGTATTTTTTGGTCCAGGTAATTGTGTTGGATGTCATCAGGGCCCTGCGCTCTCCTCGCCCGTTAATGCCACGGCCGATGAGGTATTTTTTGCTATTGGCTTTGGTGATCTTGATAGCAATGACATTATCGGTGAAGTGGCAGGTGGTGTGCGCCTCGGTAGAGGAGGTCTCACTGGAAACGATGTGGACAATTATAAGTTTAAAATTCCGCAACTGTATAACTTAGCGGACATAGATGTATTCGGACATGGCGGAACTTTCTCGTCAGTTCGAGACGTGGTGGAATACAAAAATACCGCGGTCGCTCAGAACGAAGCCTCACAAGAGCAACTGGATTACAGGTTTCAACCTTTGGGATTGTCGAGTGACCAAATCGATGATTTGGTTGTATTCATTGAGCAGGGACTGCGAGATCCAGATTTACTGCGGTATGAGCCCACCTCGGTCCCGTCGGGTCTCTGTGTAATCAACAACGACGTGTCTAGTCGGTCAGATTTAGGTTGCGATTAACCCTCGGACTGGCTATCTGCCTTTGCCTGTAGGGCAAAAGTAGACTGCTCGCTGGTTATTTTTCGTGATCAGTACGTTTACCCTATTGGTTTATTGTTATCTTCTTTGTTTCAATAATTAGTTATTTTGATGGCAGAGGTTATAATGATCTCCCTTGAGATAAACTACCAAAATGATGATCAGACCATTAGACAATTACCTGCTGATTTTGATTATCATCTTAGCTGCTGGATTGAGATTTTTTCAATTAAGCGCTCTACCTGGTCTTACATTTGACGAAATTTTTTATCCTCAATTCGGTTTGAATTACCTTTCTGGAGATAGTTTTTCTTCAGTACATCCGCCATTAGGAGCTTACTTAATGTCGGTGAGCATCTATTTATATTACTTGATGCCATGGACAGATAGTTTGTTATCCACCGGCTTTGAACTGTCTAATCTGGATCCTCTCAGTTATCGCTGGCTTGTCGCCTTGGCCGGAACAGGATTAGTTTATACCGCCTACAAAACCAGTATGGAATTGTTCGATAGTCAACATTTTGCCCTTCTGGTGGCCTTGTTTTTTTGTTTGGATGGCGCTTTTATTGTGGATTCCAGAATTGGACTGATCAATATTTATCTGTGCTTTTTTGGTTTTTTGGGATTATTGTTCTTTCTCAAGGGTATCAAGAGAGGACCGATCAACAGCAGGTACTTCATACTCGCCATGGTGTTTTTCGGGATGGCGATTTCGGTCAAGTGGAATGGTTTGGGTTTTTGGGGTGTAGCACCTGCGGCTGTTTTATGGTTTTGGATGCTATCGACGTTAAACTCACATCAGGGGGACTACATTAACAGCTCTAATTTCAATTTTAGTGGTTTAACGTCTGCGCCTTACATGAGTTTATTTTTGATTGTTCCCACGGTGATATACCTACTGGCATGGGTTCCCAACTCACTCGCCGTTGAGGGATTTTCTTATTTAGATCAACATCGCTACATGGCAGGGTTTCATGTTGACAACATCGAGGAGACACCGCACCCCTATCAATCAGCTTGGTATAGCTGGCCCTTAATGTTGAGGCCCATGGCCTATTATTTTTCATCTGATCAATTGCCACTGCCAAGTGGTGATGTCCAGACGCTGTTCACCGCAGTGCATTTATTTCCCAATCCGGCGTTGTCCATTCTGTCTTTTGCTGCGGTTGTACTGTTGAGTTGCTATGGCTTGCAATTACTGTACAGATTTTTCAAGGAAGGCCGTCCATCACCGGATTTGGCAGTTGTAAGTATCATTTTGATCGGTTTTTACGGTAACTTATTGCCTTGGGCGCTGGTGTCTCGCTCGCTTTACTTGTACCACTATCAGCCAGCTTCTGGCTTCGCGTTTATGGCTTTGGCATTGATTTTATTCAAGTTAACGCAGCGACATGAAAAATTCGCTGAATGGATTTATCGGGGTAGCTTAATTCTAGTGATGGCCGCCAGTATCTACTGGCTTCCCCTGCAATTGGGTATACAGATCGAGGCTCAGCGATTTTATCAAATGATGTGGTTTGACTCATGGATCTAACAATGACCAGTAATACCTTAACCACAGTTTGTTTTGTGCTGCCGACATACAATGAAGAGGCCCATATAGGCCAGACTATTGATGCTATTTTTGCCAATCAAAACAAGTGCGATGGGTACAGTTTCATGGTTTTGGTTGTAGACGATAACTCATCTGATAACACTCAGGCGATTGTCAATCAGCGAGCCTCGCAGTACCCCTCGGTTTCTATGATTACGGGAAATAAGGTAGGCTTGGGTGACGCTTATAAGCGTGGTTTTTCTTATGCCCTCGACAAATTTAACCCTGACTACATTTTTCAAATGGATTCTGATGGTCAGCACGATCCAGACTTGATACCACAATTTCTGAGTCAAGTGGAGCAGGGTTATTCACTGGTGATAGGATCTCGTTTTGTAGATGGGGGTGCGACACCTGAGTTCTCTTTTCGCAGACAACTGATCAGCAAAGTAGGTAACCTGTTGGTTCGTTACGTCGGCGGCGTTAGACATATTCGCGATTGCACCTCTGGTTATCGATGTATTGCATCCTCTTATCTCAAGCGCTGCAACTTAGGTTTTTTGGCAACCAAAGGTTATTCGTTTCAGTCATCTTTAATTTGCGAACTAGCCCTTCGCGGTGCCAAGGTTAAAGAAATTCCGATTGTTTTTGTCAAACGAAAAGGCGGTGATTCTAAGCTGTCGTGGAGTGATCAATGGGAATTTTTACTTAACATTCCTAAGCTTGGCTTTCATAGCCACGGGGATTTTGTTCGCTATTCTATTGTTGGTTTTTCTGGTGTCTTTATCAATTTAGGCGGTTATTGGGTTTTAACGCGTCATTTGGGTGTATCCGCAGAAGTGGCGCCACTGCTTTCTATTGAAGCCTCATTGATTTCAAATTTCTTACTCAATCATACTTGGACATTTAAGAAACGAGGGATTCAGACACAATTGGCTGTGCGCTTTCTTCGATTCCACTTGGTTGCAGGTATCGCCGGAATTGCAAATTATGGCCTGTTCTTAGTCGGTTATAAGGTCTTCATGCTCAATGACTTAGTCGCCAATTTATTGGGTATTATCAGTGCAGCCTTGATTAATTATTTAATTAATTCAAATTGGACGTGGCGTAAGTCCTGACAAAATAATAGAGGGGAAGATCGCTTGTGCTTTTTATATTGGCATATATAATGCCAATATATTGACGCACTAGGTGAGCAGCCAATGAACATTTTACGTACGCCAGATAATTGTTTCGCTGGCTTGAAAGATTACCCATTTAAGCCACATTACACAGATATTCAAACAGACGATGGATCAAGCTTGCGTATCCATCACATAGACGAGGGTCCAAGAGATGGCCCTGTGCTTTTGGCCATGCATGGGCAGCCTGTCTGGAGCTATCTCTATGCCCGAATGATTCCTCATCTTGTCAAGGCAGGGATCCGCGTTATAGCGCCTGATTTACCGGGATATGGTAAATCAGACAAGCCGGCTGCCAGAGAAAATTATAGTTATCAGCGTCAAGTGGATTGGATGAATCAGTGGTTGGTAAAGAACGATTTTTCTGATTTAACTTTTTTTGGTCAGGATTGGGGCGGTTTGATTGGCTTGCGTATGGTGGCGGATAACGGTGATCGATTTGTCAAGGTGGCTATGGGTAATACGGGTTTACCCTACAGCCCAGATGTTCCAGAGAAGGTGGTGGACGAAGTATTAGCCTTTAGGGCGAGCGCACAAGTTATCACCATGGCATCGATGACCAAGCAAATGAGGAAAATGGATGGTTTTGGTGGTGAGGATCGCTACGCTGGAATCAGAAAGTTTGCCTATTGGCAAAAATATACCTGGGATACGGTTAACCCCCCCGCAGGCATTATCGCTTCATCTATGATGGAGAAACGATCGAAATGGCAGATTGCGGCAGAACTTTTCTGCGTTAAGCTTCGACTGAACAAGCTGTTGCCTTTTAGCTCAGATATCAGCCGTGCATTTGAGGCGCCCTTTCCCTCGCCGGCTTATAAAATGGCTGTTCGCGCGATGCCCAGTCAGGTGCCAAGTATTCCAGATCAATCTCTCGATGCACAAAAAAAGGCTTGGGATTTCTTCTCTAACTTTGACAAACCTTTTTTGTGTGTTGGTGCTGGAGACGATCCTGTGACCAATGGATTCGAGAAAATTTTTCTAGCTAAAGTGCCGGGTACCAAAGGGCAATCTCATGAAATGATTGGTGGAGGTCATTTTTTCCAGTGGACAAGAGCGGAGAAGCTGTCCGATGTGCTGGCCAACTTCATCAAAATAAAGGATTAGGTTGAAAAAGCCAAAGAAACAGTTGATCATCTGGATCACTTAATGGTTTTGGCGGTATTTCATGGGAGTTGTTGCTAGGTTTTTCGCTTCGGTAATCATTGCTATGAGCGTGATAGCGGTGCAAACATCCCTATCCAACCTTTGGTGGTTGCAGAGTATTGACATGCCCGTCGGTGTTGGCGTTTTTGTCTCAACTCTGCTTAGTGACCTTATTGGTATGAGTGTTCTTGGTGCTGCGCCGATTATTGCGATTGTGTTGGTGGGCCTATTAATTGCTTTTTTTGTAGCTTTCTTAATTATCAAGTGGACAGACTTAGATCGTTCATATTTATACATGCTTGCCGGCGCCACTGCACTCTTTGCCATCGTGGTATTGATGCCGTTGGCGTTTTATAATTTGGACCTAATCGCGGGTGCCAGAACGTTGCTGGGCAAATGTTGCTTGATAGCCGGCGGCGCTGTCAGTGGCTATTTTTTCGCTGTAACTGGGGGCAGAATCAATGATTAAATCAACAAGTTTTTCGGTGTTTTGTGCTTTTGCGTTTAGTGCACTGGTGGTTCAAGCGGAAACCAACCAATATCAGACAGATGTTGTGGTGACTGGTTTAGATAATCCTTGGAGTTTAGCCTTTATTTCCAATGATGATTGGCTCGTGACCGAGCGTTCCGGCGCTCTTCGTCGAGTGAGAAACGGACAACTCGACGCTGAATCAATTAAGGGTGTGCCCGATGTGCTTTTTGCGGGTCAGGGTGGCTTGTCTGAAGTCATTTTGCATCCAGAGTTTACACAGAATCAGTGGTTATACTTGTCATTTTCTGGTCGAGATGAGATCAACTCAAAACGCAATGCATTGGTCGTTGTGCGTGCGCGGCTGCAAGATAATCAACTGGTTGATGTGACTGAGATTTTTCGCTCGTCGCCATTGCGCAAAGCGGCGGCACATTACGGGGCGAGAATTCACTTTTTGTCCGATGGAACTATGCTAGTCACCTCTGGTGACGGATTTAATCACCGCGAGCAAGCCCAGTCACTGGATAATCATTTTGGCAAGATACTGCGTTTAAATGACGACGGTAGTGTCCCTGAGGATAACCCTTTTCTTTCCGTGCCCGAGGCTCTGCCGGAAATTTGGTCATACGGACATCGCAATCCCCAGGGTTTGGTGGTTTCTCCGAGTGGCGTGGTCTATGCGCATGAGCATGGGCCTAAAGGCGGTGATGAACTAAACATTATTCAACCAGGGCAAAATTATGGTTGGCCTGCAATAACTTATGGTGTTGATTACAGTGGCGCCATTATCTCGCCCTTCACAGAACATCCAGATATGGAACAACCGATTAAATACTGGGTTCCTTCCATCGCTCCTTCAGGAATGATCTTATATGGTGGAGCAATGTTTCCCCAGTGGCGTGGAGATTTGTTTATTTCCGCGCTGGTTCCGGGGGATGTTAGGCGCCTTGTCCTGTCTGACACAGAGGTTGAGTCTGAGGAAATTCTGTTCGACGAGTTTGGCCGCTTACGTGCTGTGGCAGAAGCACCCGATGGCAGTCTAGTGTTAGCTACCGATGGGCGCAATGGTCAGCTTATTCGGGTTAGCGCGCCACAGGTGGTCGAATAACCCTCAGCTGAGTTCGAAATCACGAAAACTGTGGGCTTGTTTTACCAAAGCAGCCCTGAGCTCGCGCTCTGAGTAACAGGGCTGGCGAAAACCGATGTAATAGATTTTTTGTTGTGCCTTGATATAGTAGCCATCGACGCAGAGCGACAACATTTCTGCACTTGGATCGGCGATCTTATGAACAGCGTTAAGCGCTGAACACACGACGTTGCTGTGGTCCTGATTCATGTGCTCGATGATGCCGTTTTCTCGTGATAGCCACTGAGGTGTAGCCCTCCAATTATCTGTGTTTAGCCAGGCAATTTGTCCGAAGCCTCCGATCCAGCGGACTTTGCTGGGACTCAAGCGATAAAAATTAAAGCCATGGATTTTTTCGTATTTCTTGCTCTCAGGAAGAAATTTAAGAAAGCGTTGCTGACAGTCTGCTACCTCAGTGTCGGCAATTTTGAGTAGATTACCCATGATGCTTAATCGCGCATTATCTTGGATATCATTTGTGTTTGTCACTGAGGAAATCGTGATGCACGCGCGAGTATCATTGAGGATATTTTTTGTATGTTCCGCAATATCACTGGCATAGACAGTGAGATCTCGGTTTTGTGCTGATACATAGGTAATAAAGCTTCCGAAGGGGTGGCCATCTTCACGTTGGGACAGCGTCGAGAGTATGGCGGTATTATTACTGCGATAAAGTGTTATCGCGTCTTTTTCGTAGGGGTTTTCAGATCGGTTCATAATTAATAATAACTCAACGATAATGACGATGATGATACCTCAATAGGAAGACCATAGATTGCGCTCAATGTTTCGCGGGTAAAAATTTCTTCTGGTGAGCCGATATGGTTTAGCTGACCTCGATCAAACAGGGCAATCCTATTGGCAAGCTTAGCAGCAAGATTTAAATCGTGTAACACGATCAGCACGCCAACTCCGGTCTGCGCGCTCTCCTTGATAATATTTAATAGCTTTATTTCTTGCGCCATGTCGAGGTTTGCCACCGAGTTGTGGAAGAAGCGGCTGTACTGACTTGTTGAAAGTATCTGGTAGAGGAACCCACCATGCGTTAATTGACTACCTCGTTACCAAGCAGCTTTCTGCGCGTTTAGGGGTGACTAACGTCACAGACAAAAAATACTGGGACTGGGGATCAGTCAATGGGAAAGTTGCGGACGACCCCGAATTAGGCTTGTTCTTGGAGTTTGGCAGAGCCTATAGCGCTGAAGTTAAATACAGGTTCTGATTGTTTTTGAGAGGGAATCTCTGCCAATTTCCTGACGTTTATGGGCGTCTGAGAGAAGACAAACCGGCTTGGAGTTGCTGCAAATGCTGCTCTAAGCTGGGCCCCTTTTTTTGCGCCACACCAATGGCAAGAACGTCGATCACCGCAAGATGAGCGATGCGAGAGGACAGCGGGGTATAGATCTGAATGTCCTCTTTGGCATCCACTTCGATGGATATACTGGCATTTTGTGAAATGGGTGAGTCGCTTGGCGCTAA
>Ga0206129_10001735_pt1 | contig 28760 bp, 25 predicted proteins | sample Helgoland_Spring_8_FD_148616 | JGI IMG/M metagenome (GOLD analysis project Ga0206129, IMG submission 148616) | Pelagic subsurface seawater microbial communities from Kabeltonne, Helgoland, North Sea - Helgoland_Spring_Bloom_20160502_2 | ecosystem: Environmental > Aquatic > Marine > Epipelagic ...
GGCTTTTGGAGACAGAAGTTCAACTTGGGCTTGAGACAGCCGACGCACGGATCCTTGCAACAGCAACAAAAAAAGGAGCTACTAACCTAAACAAGTCCCAAATTATCATTATTGGATGTACTATTGGATTTATAATTGGAGCTAGTATTGTACTTATGAGGGAATTTCGCTTTTCGGGTTATAGATCGATTAATGAATTGCGCGATAATAGTGGTTATAGGGTTCTGGCGTCTGTGCCACTCATTTCTGTAAAGCATAAAAAATCAGCCATTTCATACCTCAAGAATAATCCAAATTCTTTGGTTGCCGAGGCTGTACGTAATATGCGGACATCCATTCTCATGTCTCAATTAGATATTATTCCACAAGTTATTATGTTTACCTCTTCTGTTCCAAAAGAAGGTAAGACAATGCTCACTTTTGCGCTTGCTCAAAACATGGTTGGCCTTGGTAAACGTATTCTTTTAATTGAAGCTGATATCCGTAGATCTACTCATTCCGTCAAAATTAATAGACAAAATACAGTTGCATTTGTTGATCTCATATTGGGTAATAAAGAGTTTAAAGATGTTAATTTATTCGTTGAAGAATTGGGGCATGACATCCTCACGGCCTCAAAAACTGATATGAACGCTGCTGATATTTTTGCGTCGCATCGATTTCCCAAGCTTCTTACTGAACTTCGAAACCATTACGATTATATTCTAATAGACTCCCCCCCTGTTTTATCTGTTCCAGATGCGCGTTTAATAGGTGCTAATAGTGACGTTAGTATTTATATTGTTAAGTGGGACAAAACTACTCGTGATCAGGTTGATCAAGGCCTAGATATGCTTACAAGCATCGGCATAAACGCAACAGGTCTGGTGCTGAATCAGGTGGATCCACGTAGAATGAAAACTTATGGTTATATAAGCCCATACGGTTATAATGCATACGGATCAGAGTATTATGACAGTTAAATGCAATTATTTGGATAGTCGTGCAATTGGTTCTGCCCAAGGCTTTCAGTGTGAGGCACAAAACATGAATAAAATAGTGATAAGGTCTCTAGGAAGAGATTTTATAAAATTCACATTATTGGCCTTAGGATTATTTATAATAACTGGATGTGGAATTGTATATGATACATATTCATTGTCGGACGATCCAAGCAATAATATAAGAGTCATCAAGCTCACCCCTGAGACAGTACTTGAAGCCAATAGCTCGCCATTTAAACCACAGGATTGGCCGGAAGTTTTTTCTTCAAGAATTAATGATAATAAAGTCTATCGTAATAAAGTTCTTTCTGACCCAGCGCTAGACCCAATGAGTCTCTCTGGTGTCATAGAGTGGCGCCTACCAACGAAGGCTCAACCTAAGCCATATAAAATTGGTATTGGTGATGTCATAACGCTTAGTACGCCAATGAATGAGAACCTTATTGGGGCATTAAATGGTATTCTAGCATCGCAAAATAGACGGCAGGGTTATACTGTTCAGGATAATGGATCTATCTCAATTACGGACATTGGACGTGTCATCATCGGGGGTCTTACGCTTGAAGAAGCTGAGGATGCAATTTACCGAAAATTCGTTGATGTGGGCATAGCTCCCTCATTTAGCATTGAGGTAGCTGAATTTAACTCTCAAAAAGTTTCTGTAACTGGTAACGTAATATCACCTGGCATGATATCGATTGCACTCCAACCACTTTATTTAGATCAAGCTATTTATAGCAAAGGTGGTATTAATACTGGCGATGCCTCTTATGTTATTATCCGACTTTACAGAAAAGGCTCTATCTATCAAATGTCTGGCCCAGAATTATACAACATGAACGAATCTAATAAAATACTGCTTGAAGATGGAGACAGGATCGTTGTGGATATGACTGAGGAATATGAAAATGTACTTGGCTTACGTCAGGAAGCGAGAACACGTTTATTGGGAGAGATTGAACTGGAGACAGAGGCTAAGTCAAACGAGGCTAGCAGCGTTTTATCAAGGATTAATTATGGAAGTATACCAAGGCAATATATTTATATTATAGGTGAAGTATATAAGCAATCTCGGTTTGCGCTTCCTTTTGAGAGTAGGGCCGTTCTTGCAGACGCACTTTTGGAAAGTGGTGGTGGTTTGTTGTCTTCATCAGGGAATCCTAAACAGATCTATGTTATACGAGGTGCTAGAAAACTGAAAGATTTTACATCGATCAAAGCTTTGCACCTTGACGCATCTAATACGGCAAATTTCCTTCTTGCAACACATCTAGAATTAAGACCAAAAGATGTTATCTTTGTTGGATCACAACCTGTAACGAATTGGAATCGTGTCATTAATCAAATTATTCCCTCGCTTGGCTTATCAGATATGAATATACCAACTATCAATTGATCATCTTTCATACTCAAAATATAAAAATAAGTAAAAAATTGAAGATTAAATCATAGTGAAAATTTAGAAATTTCACAAAGAACTTAAAATATAAGCTCTAAAGTATATTTGGATATTTTTGCATGAATCTTTGGTGCACAGGTACAAAATGCCAATAATATAAAAATGTGGCCGGTGTCTTTTATAAACGATTCTTTTAAGAATGCTTTTCTCATATCTAAGAAATATTGATGAAAAAGTTATAATTATAGACTTTATTGGAAGAAATTAAGTTTTTAGAATATTATACAAAGTTTAATCAATGGTTTCGTCAATCTTAATTCTCTATCACGAAATACCTATCATTTAGATGTTAAATCTATTCTTTAGTATATAATTATATATTCTTATTTGAGGTTAGATACACTTTCGCTTTTTGATTTACTAGGATCAAATCTGACATGGTTTTATTATCGATATTTACTATCCAATGAAACTGTACGATCCAATTTTATTACGTACATAGATTTATACGAAACAAAGCTATCTTTGGGCAGTCTTTGTGCGGTAGCTATTTAAAATTAGAAAATGACAAAAAACACATGAAAAGTATTTTTAAATACATAATTAAGTCTAACTTCAAAAAAACCTATGCCCCAAAAGTGTTTGTGCCATGTGTAGTATTATCTAGGTTTGAGACTGAATTGCATGGAGGTGTTCAAATTTGATTTTTGAAGGCAACCCAGCATAAGTGACTAGTCATAGAAAAAATACACTCGCAGATGGTCTGCCAGAACTGCGACATATCGATATAAGTTCATATGGCCAAAAATTAAGACCGTCTTGTATATCGCTTGGAGTAGGTGACTGTGCTCTTTATTTAATGCGGCGTATAGTAGATGAACGTGGCGGGTTGACGGTGGGGGAAATGCCTGCCGAGGTACCTTTTTCTCCAGCTCGATATTTTGCTGTTTTTGATGTACCCTCAAAAGAGCTTCGCGGCGAGCATGCCCACAAGCGCTGTCAGCAGTTCCTTATTTGCTTACATGGGTCTTGTAGGGTTCTGTTAGACGATGGAGAGCAACGCTGTGAAGTTACATTGGATAGACCAGACGTTGGTGTATTTATGCCTGAGATGATTTGGGGCACTCAATATCGCTATAGTCCAGATGCAGTGCTACTTGTTTTTGCATCACGGACATACGAAGCAAAAGACTATCTGAGAACTTATGAAGAATTCCAAATTGAACTCGAAAAGATGAAAAAATGAAAGTTCCTTTTTTGAATCTTGGTGCAGCATATCGTGAATTGAAAGCTGAAATTGATGTTTCAGTCTCTCGTGTAATGGAAAGTGGTTGCTATATCCTTGGCCCAGAAGTTGAGGCTTTTGAAATGGAATGGGCGGCCTATTGTGAAGCAATCTACGCAGTTGGCTTAGCAAATGGGCTTGATGCACTAACACTTGCTCTTCGTGCGCTTGATATTGGGCCGGGAGACGAAGTGATCGTCCCATCAAACACTTACATTGCCACTTGGTTAGCTGTATCTGCAGTTGGTGCTGTGCCAGTACCGGTAGAGCCAGATCCTGAAACTTATAATATTGACCCTACGAGAATAGAAGATGCCATCACATCCAAGACACGCGCACTGCTACCTGTCCACCTCTATGGTCAATCGGTGGATTTGGATATGATTTTAAAAATAGCCCTACGGCATGATTTACGTGTGATTGAAGACGCAGCGCAAGCTCACGGCGCTCGTTACAAGGGGCGTCGAATCGGTGCGCATGGAGACATAGTCTGTTGGAGTTTTTATCCAGGTAAAAATCTTGGCGCACTTGGAGATGCAGGAGCAATTACAACAAATGATGCGTATTTGGCTAAGCGAGTGGCTATTTTGCGCAATTATGGTTCCCACCAAAAATACTTAAATGAAGAGCAAGGTATTAACTCGCGACTTGACCCAATACAGGCAGCTGTCCTACGTGTCAAACTTTCTCATCTTGATAATTGGAATGAGCGTCGTCGTAATATGGCACATTACTATAATGAAAAATTGTGTAAGACAAAATTATCTTTACCGAAGGTGCCTAATTGGGCAGAACCTGTATGGCACTTATATGTTGTTCGCCATGCAGATCGTGGAGCTCTTCAGAAAAACATAGCCAAGAAAGGTATTGGAACACTTATCCACTATCCAATTCCGCCTCATATGCAGGCGGCTTATGTGGATTTGGGGTATTCTAAAAACGCCTTTCCGCTCGCTCGAAAATTTGCGGACGAAGTTTTAAGTCTACCAATTGGACCACAATTTTCTACTAAAGATTGTGAGGCGGTTGTTCATGAAATTTATTAAGCGATCAATGGGGTGGGTGGTTTGGCGTGCTTATCAATTTTTAAGGGTACATTTTTTTCATTAGTTTCAACAAATTGTAATATTAATGGTATGCCTTTAAGGCATCAACCAGTTCTATTTTCTGGTACTGGGAAAATAATCTTCAGTCAAAATGTCAAATTTGGTTTCAATCAATCCCCAAGTGGCCGTCCAGTGAATATGGTTTCGCCAAAACAGTCATCCTTTAATATGTTGCTGCTGGATCAGTTGTTAATGGTAACTTCTCCGCCACATGTTGATTGGCGGAAATCCTGCAAAAGTTATACGAGTATTATAAAATGAGTTCGCTGGGGCCTCTTCGTGCAATTTCAATAGTTAGTAGTTCGCAAGCTGTAAATATTATCATTTCTATTATTCGGATGAAGTTGATTGCGGTAATGTTAGGGCCTGCGGGAGTTGGTCTGCTAGGAGTATTTAACAACATAAAAGATATTGGAAGCGTTTTGGGGGGGCTCGGGCTTGCAACTAGTGGCGTGCGGCAGATTGCTCAGGATTCTAAGTGTCTAGACACCCAGTACAAAACGCGAAAACTTCTAATTACTAGTTTTGTTATCCAAGGTGGATTAAGCGCACTGGTAATTTGGCTTATGCGCGACATCCTCACAAATCAGTTTTTAGCTGGCTCTATCGATGCGCGAGATATTGGAGTTATTGCTATTGCTGTGTGGGTCGGTTTGGTGGCCTCGGCAATGAGCGCTGTCATTCAGGGCATGCGACGGATTGCTGATTTGGTTTGGGTAATGGTATCTGGAGCTTTTATTGGTACGGTCATCGGGTTAGTAGCAGTCTTGGTACTTGAAGATCAAGGATTGCCTTACCTTATACTTGCATTGGCTCTTGGACAGCTAATTTCTGCAATATGGTTTTTAAGGCGAATAGAAAAACCAATGCAATGTTCAGCCTTTCTTTTACAAGAACAAATTTCGAAATGGGGCAGCATGGTCCGAATTGGGATCGCTTTTATGTCTGGCGCACTTTTGACAACTGCAACACTATTGCTCGTTCGAGGTATGATAAATCAAAGACTTGGCACAGATGCCTTGGGGCAATTTGAAGCTGCCTGGGCTTTGTCAATTACCTATATTGGGTTTGTTCTTACTGCCATGTCTACTGATTACTTTCCAAGACTAAGTAATGCAATTAACGATCATAAAGTTGCGAATGCGATGATCAATGACCAGCTACAGCTTGCGCTAATTTTGGGAGGACCACTCATCTTGGTAACTATTGGTTTAGCACCAATTATGTTAAACGTTTTGTATTCGTTGGAGTTTAGTAATGCTTCTTCCCTTCTTCAGATGATGACGTTGGGTAATCTTTTTAAGCTTGTTTCATGGTCTTTGGGCTTTACGGTGGTGGCGAAAGGGCGCAGCGGATTGTTCATGTTAATTGAATTGAGTTTTTGCCTGAGTTTTATTGGCTTTTTATGCTGGCAAATTGACAACTTTAATAGTCAAATTATTGGAGTGGCATTTATCTTTGCATATTTCGTTCATATGATCGCAACTTTCATTGCCGCACGCTCAATGGTTGATTTTAAATGGGAAAAGATCTCATTGTGGTTATTATTATCATACTCTGTATCAGTGGTAGCTCTATTTTTCTTAGCTAGAGCAGCACCAATAGTGGGCGGCATTGCGGCACTTGCTTTGGCGGGTTTCAGCGTAGTGTTGGGGCTAAGATTCTTGATTGCAACTCGAGGACACTCTAACCAGACTGCAAGACGCATAGAAAATTTTTTTGAATTTATTGGTTGGCGGATCCATTCGAATGCACAGGAATAATCTACATGCCTTACTCACAGGATGAATAAGATATGCTTTGAAGATTACGGAGTTTGTATGGTTAAGATCATCTCTTAAAATTTTACTATTTCTATCAGTAATCGATTTGATTGTAGCCAAATACTAAACTTTAAAGATTACAAGGTAATGCATGAATATTAATTCTGAAAATAATATAGCAGGGGCAGATGTTCCAATTATAATATCTTTTTGTCTGTTTACATACAATCAAAGTGAATACGTCTATGATGCACTACATAGCGCATTAGCACAGAACTATTCGCCAATGGAGATTGTAATAATTGATGATGGTTCTTCAGATGGAACAGCTGCAATAATTGAAAAAGAAATTTCTAATTATTCTGGATCCCACCAAATAAAACTTCTTCTTAAGAAGAAAAACAAAGGTTTAGCCGATTCAATTAATACTGCAATTTATGATCTTGCTGATGGTGAATGGCTTGTTTTTGCTGCCGGTGATGACATCTCTTTTAAAGACAGGACTTTAAAAATAGCAAATATGGTTATGTCAAACCCAACCCTTACACTAATACAATCCGGAGTAATTCGTGTGAATGCAGTTGGAGAATTTTTGAACAATATTCATGCACCTAGCTTGAAACTGGAGGGAACATTTAAAGAATCTGTGCTTGGCGCGGCAGCCGCCTATCATAAGCCCACAATAACTTCCTTCCCGCAAATTGGCTTGAGAATTGTCCGTGAAGATAATGTTCTAACCACTAGGGCTTTGATCTCAGGTAACTATGCCAGACTTAATGAATGTCTGGTGAAATGGCGCAGACATGAGAATAACATGTCAGGTACGACGGGACAGAGTTTTTTTGAAAGTTTATTATTTGTTAATGGTAAATTTTTAAATGACCACTCAATAGCACTTGCACAGCAAATATCGGATACCACACATGCAATGATGCGAGGTATAATCGACGATAAGAAAAGTGCTTGGTTGTTGTTGCGGTATTCAAAGATGATCCATAAAAATCAAAAATGGTCGGGTTTTTTCCTTTCGCTACAAAGTGGAAAATTATGTATCATCAAATATATGTGCCGGCACCCTTTATATAGTATATTTGCATTAGTATTTATTTCCTTTCAGTATGCTCGTCATAAAGCAAAAAATTTTCGAAATTGAGACATTTTTGTATGTATTTAAGTAAGGTTTTAAACGTCTATGTATTCTAAAATTGGCTTTCTAATGCCACCAACACTATTAGGTGAGCAGAACGGCGTGGTAAGCCAAGCGCTAACTTGGCGCAAGGCACTTGAAGAAAAAGGAATTACAGTTCAACTAATAAATCCCTGGTGTAGTTATGAGTGGTCAAAATTTGATGTAATACATGCATTCTCTACAGGACATTATTTAAGTATTCTTCCGGAAATTAAAAAAAGTGGGTGCAAGAAGATCATCTTATCTCCAATTTTTGATCATAATCGACCAAGTCTTGTCACAAATGCTTTGAGTAGGATTGCATTTCCATTTGGCGAATTGAGAACTACCTGGGCAACTTTTCGTTTAGCCCTTAATTGCGTCGATCGAATTTTGGCTCGGAGTACTTTCGAAGCTGAATGCTTGATTAGTGGATTTGGAATAGCAAAAGAAAAAATTTTGATAGTTCCTCTTTCTGTACGTTTTTGTATACCCCCTGAAAAAACTAAGAATATCCGAGAGCAAATTTGTTCACATGTCAGTATTTTATCTGCACCGATTAAAAATGTAAAAAGATTAGTAAAAGCTTCTGAAAAATTTGGCTTCTCACTTCACTTGGCAGGGAATATCAAAGATCAAAACTTTAAAAAATGGTTGGAGACAATACAAAATAAAAACACTCAAATTGTGTATCATGGGGTGCTTGATGATGACCAATTATTGCAATTGTACCAAAGATCAAAGGTATTTGCACTTCCTAGTTTGATGGAAGGTGTTGGACTCGTTGCTCTCGAAGCAGCAATCAATGGCGCGGACATAGTAATTACTGATCGGGGGGGGCCAAAAGAGTACTATGGAGGTTTGGCTCATACAGTCAATCCGCAAAGTGTGGATGAGATAGGTACAGCTATAATGAGCCTTTTGGGAGCAAAAACACATCAACCAGATTTAGCTGCTCGTATAGCATCTTTTTATTCAATCAATTATACATCAAATTTACTCATCAACTCTTATGATCTTAGTTAAGATGTATATTTTGAGACACAAATCTCTTATTGGCCATATCTCCAAATCTGAGTGTATGATATCTGATGCTTAATAGGAATCCATATTTTTAGCATATGTAATGAAAACTCTTATAAAAAAATATTCATAAAATAATGTTGTTTAATAATCCAAAAAAATCTCAAAATTTAACAGTTAAAACTGCTGATGTAAAAGTGCACTTTTATCAAGTTTGCAATTGCAACATAAAAATGGAATATGCGAACCTTTTCTCAGTCAATGACTTATCTATATCTCGTAAAAACGGAAAATAGTTTTGAAAACTCAACAACGCTACACTGCAGAAAAATTTAAATGGAATTTTACAAAGATTTCATTAATAATGGTTGCAATTTCACCGGCATTTCTTCTTGGAGCAGGCAATAGGCCACTTGGGCTAATTTTTTTTATGGGAATATCTCCATTTTTTGCATTAAAAAAAAACTACGATTTTACCACTTTTGTCCTGCTAGCATTTTGTGGATCCATAGTATTTTCTGTAGGCGTAATTAATTTTGAGACCGTACGCTGGTCGACAGTACTTTATACTTTAATGTTTTCTTCATTTTACATTGCATATGTAAACTCCCTCAAAAGTGGTTCAATGCAAATTTCTGAATTTATTAAAATATGCAAATTTATTTTACTTGCATATTTTTTCACACTTTTAATACAACAATTTTGCGTCCTATTTGGTTTGCCAATATTTAATGTCAGCAACTATAATCCTAGTAGTCCATGGAAATTAAACTCTCTAGCAGCAGAGCCGTCGCACTCTGCACGAATTATTGCTTTAGTAATGCTGGCGTATGTAATGGCAATTAAAATAATAAAAGACTCACAAACCCTTAAGCCATCTCAAAGGGAGCAAATGCTGGTTTGGTTTGCATTCTTTTACTCAATGATGACACTTGGGAGTGCGACTGGAGTCTTTATGCTTTTTATAATAATTCTTTATAAATTTGGCAAATTTAATATGAAGTCATTTATTTTAGCATTTGCAACAATACTGATTGTGTTAAGTTTTTTTCCAATAGAACAACTTAACAGAGTAATTAATCTTACAATTTCGATATTTACTTTGGATTACAATCAAATGTTAAGTGCTGATCATAGTGGTGCAATGCGGATTGCTCCTCTTTTTGTATTATTTAACGAGGTTAAGATCTTTTCTGTAAATGGTATTTTTGGGCATGGTGTTGATAGTGTGGGATTATTTATGTCCAATTATATTAGCGGTATTGAAGAAGGAACTTCAGGTGGAGGATTAATGGTGTTGTGGTATGAATATGGAGTCCTTTCATTTGCCTTATTTTCTTATTTTTCAATCAGAACAATGTATATCAAAAAGGAACCAATATTTGTATTAATATGGTTGATTATGGTTTTTATTGCTGGTGTAAATAATCAGATTCTTTGGCTTTCAATAATTATATATACAACGCTTCAATTTTTTAATTCTCAAATGTGTAATTTGAATTTATATTCAAGTAAAAATGCTGATTAAGATCATCTAAGATTCAATATTAGAAAAGGTAAAGAACACTATGTGCACTAACATTGCATTTTCACACAAAAATAATTTGAATGAAAACATATGGAAAATTTCACCATCCTTCATATAATTAAAGGTAAGGCAAACAAAACAGAGCAAACAGCATGATCTGCGTGGAAATATATTTCTTAAAGGTTAAATGTAAGTTGGTTATAACAACCCTTCTACCCATCAAGGAGTCGCAACGGTGCATACCAGCATTATAGGACTTGAAACTAAGGTTTTTGGTGAATTAGTCGCACTTTTCGATAGTGTTATAGGATCTTTTTTAATCAAAAAATTTGGCCAACCTAACGATGCATCTATTATGATTGTTTCGGCTAAATTGAATAAATGATTGATTTTACACCTCTTTTAGGTTCTCAAGAGGATCCTGGCACTCAGGCCTCTTTCAAAATATTTACAACAAAAGGGAGAGAACGTTGGCTTCTTGAGGATCGTTATAGACTCCCTTGGCATCTCGAAACGTGGCCTCGAGCTAACTACCGAGCCCACATAATCTATTACTCAGCAATTTTACTTGGTATGTTGGGTATTCATCTTCCATCTAGACGCATAATTCTAAACATCTCAAAATATTCAATATACGAAATGTATCGCCTTGAATTTGATAAACTTTCAGTCTTTCTTGGTACACCAGGTATTAATAGAAAATTTGTTGTTTTTGCAAAAAACAAGAAAGGTTCTTGGTTTATTAAAATTCCAATCAGTGATCGCAGTAATGAACTTTTAATAAATGAAGCTTTAGCACTTGAGGATTTAACTAATGATTTGGCGTTTGCTTCATTGGTTCCACGTCACTTTTGGGTTAAACATACACTTGCAATAGAAGACGTGCGTCAATCTGGCGCCTCTTTTGCACAGTTGGATAATGATGAAATCCTACGAGTGCACAATCTTCTTTTTTTAAGAAGCCATCATACTGTGACCCTAAAGCACTTCAAGACTGTTTGGGAGCATACTCCACAAAATTCACACGCCAATAAAGAATTGCGCGTCTTAATTCATAAGACCCGGAGTGCTGCTTATGATCATATTCAGCATTTGAATCAGGATATGACTTTTGAATGCTACCAAGCTCATGGTGATTTCACTAGGTGGAATGTGCTTCGTGCCAAAGATGGTTCAGCTCGGATCATTGATTGGGAAATGTATGGAAGGCGCCCAAAATTCTTTGATCCGTTACATTATATTGTTTCACAAGCGATCTTGGTAGATAAGGTAAGTGCTGACGTAATCCTAGAAAAAGTTCTTAAGTTTGGATTGATAATCAAGGCTGATTTATTGTTTCCAATATATTTTGGTCTCTATCTCGTTCATCAAGCTCTTATGTATTGTGACCTTTATGAAAGTGATGATGATACTGCACCTCAAGTTTATTGGCAGTTGCAAAAATGGACAAACTTGTTCGCATTGATGGCGCCTAGTTCCTTCAATGAATAAATGTTTATGAAAATGGAATTGGTCATTTGATTAAAAAGCAGGCAGCTATTGCGACAGTTTAGTTTAAAAAAAAGCAAAGATTATGGCTTGAAAAACTCTCTTATAATGCTTCACCTTTCTTATGGTCTGTTGTTCCCTTGTTGCACTATAAAAGCTCGTTTCATTATCAAGCATAGGGACATCAATAAAATTAGGGAATATAGTTCATGAAAGTGATCCACATAGTTCACGGCAAAGCGAATCCAGATGGGCACAACGGAATATCCCGTGTAGTCTACAATCTCAACAAACATGAAAAGCAGCTTGGCCTTGATAGCCAAATATGGGCAGTAGTTGATGGTGTTCAAAAACATTATAGTTACATTCGTGACGAACAAGTGACTGTTGAATGCTTCCCCCGCGTTTTTCTACCTATTGGACACCATGAGATTATCGAACAACTTATCGCTGATAAGGAACAAATAGATATCGTCCATTTTCATATGATCTGGTTTCTTGACAAGAACGTTATCGCCAACGCTCTATCACGCGCAAAAATTCCATTTATAATAACCACTCATGGAACGTATTCAACACCACATGCAATGACTGGCAAACGGCTCATAGCGAAGTTTTTATTTGAGCGCGCCTACCTTAATGCTGCAACTGAGATCCACGCGATCACCTACGAAGAAGCAGAAAAGCTGAAGCAATATGGTTATAATGGTGATACCTTCATCGCTCCAAACGGGATTGCGCTAGAGGAAGTTCCGTTAGTGCGCAAAAATGACGTACTTGGAGTCTCACCAGGGTCAAATGTGGCACGATTTATATGGATTGGAGTTAAACGAGAAGATAAAAACTTAGTTGCATTGTTTCAAGCGGTCGCATTATTGTCTAAGGATATCCGTGACCAATTCAAAATTTTTCTACTGGGTCCAAATTACAATAATAATGAAGCAAAATATAAAATGATGGTAACAAAACTTGGGGTTGTAAACAACTTCTGCTTTATGGGGCCAGTATATGAGCAAGATAAATATGACGCGCTTGAGAGCGCCGATGTTCACATTTTACCGTCACTTTCTGAGGTTTTTTCATTAGCCATGCTTGATGCTATGGCATGCGCTAAACCATGTCTTGTGACCAAAGGATCTGGTTACGAACCGTGGCAGAATGAAAATTTTTTCATGTCTTTTGCACCCACACCGCTTTCGATCTCAATGGAAATAGAGAAAATGATAGCCCGGCGTTCCGACTGGCATCAAATGGGTCTGAATGCGCGTTCAATAATAGAGCGAGATCTTAATTGGCCAACAATAGCACAAACAATGATAAAAAACTACGCTCGGATCTTAAATAAATGAGTTGGGGTAAGGCTCAAGTTTTGGCCCTTAAGGCTGCATTCACCGCTCTTGACAATACAAATATTGATTGGATGGTGCTTCGCAATCATCAGGGTCTTCCAAATGTAAACCGCTCAAAGGATGTAGATATTGGTGTTGAAAAAGTGAATTTTCGTCGTGCTGAAAAAGCAATCTCAGATGCTCTCTTGCGCACAGGATTTGATCGTGTGATGGTTCAAAATTTTCAATATATCCGTTGTCTTACATTTTTTAGTACAGTTGAATCTACGCCAAATTCCATTAAGATTGATCTGGTCGACGGTTTTCCATTCCGTGGTGCACAGGTCTTTAACTTTAGGCTACTCTACTCAAATGCATATCGCGATAGCGAGTTTACAGTCCCTGATCTTGTTGATGATGCAGTGATGCTTTGGTGTAAACCGCTTGTGACTGGTGGCATTGTTAAGGCAAGATATTTGACTGAAATTAAATATGCTGCTCAAAGCCACCCATCCGATTTCAAAGCCGAATTGCATAGAATCTTGACTCCCATTTGGGCCAATCGAGTTTGGTCTAGAATTGAGGCAGATGATATAGAAAGTACAATTAATATGATGACACAACTCAGAAAATCAGTATGGTGGAGGGCCTTTCTGACTAATCCAATTTTAACCCTGCGAAATACAGTCTCGCATATAATTACAGAACTTGTGCGTCGAACTCAGCGCAACCCAGCCACTCTGTTTGCAGTTCTTGGTCCGGATGGTGTTGGAAAAACTACGTTCATCAAACACTTTTCTAGGATGCTTGGAGATTTGCAATTCAAGGATGAAAACTCTATTAAGATATATCATTTCCGACCACATATGCTGCCTAATATAAACAAACTCCTTACTGGTAAGTCTGAGGTAATTTCAGAATTCAATAATCCACATAGTGCGAAACCTGCGAGTATGCCAAGTTCATTTCTCAGGATTACCTACTATTGGATGGATTATCTATTAGGGTATTGGATTAATTTACGCGGTCAAATAATTAAAGGTAGAACCATTATTTTTGACCGCTATTTCTATGATTTCATTGTTGATCCTCGACGTTCACGGCTCTCATTACCAGGATGGATTGTGGGTCTCTATCTTACTTTAACACCTAAACCTGATTTGATCTTTTTCCTTGATGCAAATGCTGATCAAATATTTACTCGTAAGCAGGAGTTGCAACCAAATGAAATAAAGAGGCAGTTGACTGAATATAGGAAGATTGTTGGAAAGTATCCTAACCGATTTGTGTGTTTAGATGCGAGTAAGTCACCTGAAGAAATAGCTAAAAAAGCTATACTAGAAGTTGTGTTGCGATTATATAGAGTAAATTAAAAGTGTTTATCTTCGTTCGAATTTATTATTGAAAATCTAATTTAATTGGCCTGAACTTTTCCCTATTTTCTGTTTATTGTTTTTATTAGTCCCCCCAGAGTTATTTCCAGGCTGTGATAACCACAATCTTGGATTATTTGCTATCATTTTTATTGCACTGATCTTAATGCTCCAACGAATTAGTTACATTAGTCAGATTGTTTTTCTAAATTTTGCGTTATCATCATCCTAATATCAGTCATTTATCAATATAGTATTAGATGGTCAGGCGCGATATTTTGCAGGTCTTAAGTTCATGAAATGCCGTCGTATGATTATATCTGCCTATGGTTGTGAGCCGGGCAAGGGATCTGAACAAGGTGTGGGCTGGAATTGGGTTCTTCAGTTATCCAAACTGGCCGAGCTAGTGGTGATTACCCGAGCTAACAATCGTCTAGCAATTGAAGCAAAATTGCCAATAATCCTAAAGAAACGCATTAGGTTCGTTTACTATGACCTTCCTGATAATTTGCGTCGATTTAAGAAGCGTGGGCGAGGTTTCTATCTTTACTATTTACTTTGGCAATGGGGCGCCTATCGGCTGATGCTCCGTGAGATCGCGCAAATGCCAGTTGATTATGCAATGCATTTGACTTTTGGCAGTATTTGGCTGCCAACGTTTATGCATCGATTGCCTGTGCCATTCATTTGGGGGCCGGTCGGGGGTGGAGAGTCTGTGTATTGGCCACTGATCAAATCACTCCCCGTAAAGGGGCGTTTTATACAGTATCTTAGGTATCTTTTGATTGCAACTTTTCCAGTAAACCCATTGTATAAGGGTGTGACCCGGAAAGCCTGTCTAATTATTGCTCGTACAGAAGATACGAAGAAAGTTTTCCCCAAACGTAACCATCACAAAATTAAAGTAGTTCTTGAAACCGCGGCAGCATCAAGTTGGTTCGAGCGCAACCAGCAAACCCAAAATTCCAAATCAAACGCTACGTTAAGGTTGATTTATACTGGGCGATTGGTGCCTTTGAAGAACTTGCATATGGCGATAAAATCTGTGGCTGTTGCTCGTAAGCGCGGTGCGAATATTAGGTTTAAGATTGTTGGGTATGGTCCATTGCAAGCTGCACTTCAAAAAAGTGTAATTGATAATGGAATTAGTGACATTGTGACTTTTACGGGCCAGTGTAGTCAAGATGAAGTTTTAGAACATCTTACAGAAAGCGACGTATACTTGTTTCCAAGCCTTAGGGAGGCAGGTGTGTGGTCCTTGATGGAATCCATGGCTATGAGCCTTCCTTCTGTTTGCGTAAACACTTCTGGAATGGCGGAAATCGTAAACACTACCTGTGCCCGTCTAATCAAGTTAGATTCAGTGAAAATTATGGTCTCTGAGTTTGCTGATGCACTTTGTGCTTTTGAAGCAAACCCTGAGATGCGCCGCGAAATGGGAGCCAATGCTCGAAGAAGAATTGAACAGGAATTTCAATGGGAGCAGAAAGGTGAAATCATAAAAACACTATTCGAAGAATTGGATTTACGACGGCGATGATTGTTTTTTGCCATTTGTTAAATGACCGTTCTGGTAGTCCGACTGTGTTAAGGTCCACGTTGGATGTGTTGGGTGCACACGACTATGGGGTTCTTTATGTAGGCTCACAGGGGAAGGGTGTGCTTGACGAAACTGATGTGCCAATCCGGCATTATTGGTATCGTCGCAGTCGCTATCCTTTAATTACGTTTTTTACTTATTTTGCCAGTCAAGTAGCGCTCTATCGCTCACTTTCCCGTTCACAAGACATTCCACTTGATGCCACAGTTTTCGTGAACACACTTTTGCCATTCGCGGCAATGCTTTGGGGGCGGCGAACTGGGCGGCGCGTAATAGTACATATTCACGAGATATCTATTATGCCAAGATTGCTAAGCTGGTTTCTGAAGCGTTGCGCAGCACGCTCTGCTGAATTATTGCTTTACGTTTCAAAAGATCATTTTTCACGGTTGATTATTAAGGGTCCAGAATCGCGGATTATTCCAAATCCAGTTAGCCCACTATTGGTTGCTCGCGTTAATGAGAAAAGCTCTCGCCAGTTAGGGCGGTTTCGTATTTTAATGCTAGCTTCTCCGCGTCTTTATAAGGGCATTAAAGAATTTTTTGCATTGGCCACTGACCTGCAGGCTAGAACTGATATTACCTTTGATCTTGTTTTGAATGTAGATCCAAAGGAAGTAGAGACTATTGCTGAGTTTCAAACTGGTGCAGCCAATGTAACTATTTACCCTCGCACGAATGACACAGCAAGCTTTTACATCGACGCTGACTTAGTCATGAACTTATCTCGGGTCGATCAGTGCATCGAAACTTTTGGCCTCACTATCGTGGAAGCGATGACTTTTGGCATTCCGGTAATAACACCTCCTATTGGTGGTCCAGCAGATATTGTTACACACGGTATAGAGGGCTATTGTATCGACTCGCGTGATGGTGTGGCGCTACGTAAGGCAGTATTGGCGCTTGCAGACGATATAACAAACTATTCAGCCATGTCTCAAGCAGCATTGCTGCGTGCGAAAAATTTTACTTACGATGCTTATGCAGTAGCATTGCGAGATGCGCTAATCGGTCTTGGTGAAGGGCATTTAAAATGAAGATCGCTATTATTGGAACCGTTGGAGTTCCGGGTCGGTATGGTGGGTTTGAGACTTTGGCTCAGAACCTTGTTCAATGTCACAAAAATACTAAACAAACTTTTAAACTGACTGTCTGGTGTTCAGGCAAAGACAACCCTGAAAAACTTGCAAGCTTTGAAAGTGCTGACCTGCGCTATGTGAACTTGTCTGCAAATGGAATGCAAAGTATTCCTTATGATATACTCTGCATTTATCAGGCAGTTCGTAATGGATATGATTGTATCCTGCTACTTGGGGTCTCAGGGGCGCTGGCTATACCACTAATCCGGCTCATTAGTGGTGTACGCATAATTACAAATATTGATGGGATTGAGTGGAAGCGTGATAAATGGAAGGGATTAGCAAGTTTATTTCTGCGCGTCTCGGAATGGGCAGCGGTACGCTTCTCTCATGAGGTGATCGCTGACAACCAGGCCATCGCCGATTATGCTTCTGAAATTTATGGAAGTGATTGTAAAGTCATTGCTTATGGGGGTGATCATGCTCTGGATCATGTTGATCAAACTGACATTCCAGCCAATCTGCCAGCGAACTATGCCCTCGCACTTTGTCGTATCGAACCGGAAAACAATGTACATGTCATTCTTAAGGCCTATAATGACCTAAATGCAAATATAGTCTTTGTGGGTAACTGGGATAATAGCACTTACGGTCGAAATCTTAAGGTAAAGTATGGTAATTGTTCGAACCTTTACTTGCTCGACCCGGTTTACGAGTGCAACATGTTATATTCACTACGTGCGAATGCATCAATTTATATACATGGTCATTTAGCTGGTGGCACAAACCCATCACTAGTTGAAATGATGCATTTTGGTATACCAATATTTGCAAATGGCTGTTCTTTCAACCGCTATACCACTGAAGGTAAAGCACTATATTTTATGTCTGAATCTGAGCTTGTAGTGCTTCAGAGACACCTAAATCCTGACTTGGCTATCTCTATCGGTGCTGACATGCGCGAGATCGCACAGCGGCGTTACAAATGGGATGATATTGGTAATGCTTATTTTGAATTGCTTGTTAGCGATAATCATTAAGCAATTGGGGCTAATAAGAAAACTTGAGAAAGATTTGAGGTTAAAATTGAGATGAAAATTACAGAAACAATGTTAGCAGGAGTGAAAATTCTAAAGCCAACACGGCTTAGCGATAACCGCGGTTTTTTTGCTGAGATTTATAACCGTAGAGTGTTTGAAGACTTAGGTATAGATGTTGATTTTGTACAAGAAAACCACTCACTTTCCTCTGAGGTTGGTACTGTGCGGGGCTTACATTTTCAGTCGCCACCTCATGCACAAACAAAGTTAGTGCGATGTGGACGCGGGGCGATCTTTGATGTGGTGGTTGATATCAGGCAAGGGAGCCCAACTTACGGGCTGTGGATTGGCCAAGAATTGAGTGCGAAAAATGGTACTCAGCTTTTTATTTCGGCGGGCTTTGCTCATGGGTTTGTCACGCTTGAGCCTGATAGTGAGATAATTTACATGTGTAGTAATTATTATGCCCCTGAAGCCGAAGTAGCATTGCGCTGGGACGACCCTGAACTCAATATTTACTGGCCTATTAAAGGCAACGCGATTTTAAGTGAAAAAGACATTTCTGCTCCAGTATTGGCAGATCTTGACAGTACGTTTGTTTGGAAAGATAAATTATGAAACTTCTTGTTTCTGGGGGTGCAGGATTTATTGGCTCTGCGGTAGTGCGTTCAGCGGTTGCAAATGGACACAATGTGATGAACATTGATGCATTAAAATATTCCGCAAATTTGAATAATTTGGCTTCAGTAGCTAAAAATCCACTTTATAGATTCAAGAAAGCTGATGTTTGCCACCGTGCAAGTTTGGATACAGTTTTTACATCTTATCAGCCTGATATTGTAATGCATCTAGCGGCTGAATCGCATGTGGATCGCTCGATTGATGGACCTGCTGATTTTATTGATACGAATATCGTTGGAACGTTTAATATGCTAGAAGCAGCACGAAAATTTTGGTTAGAACAGAATCGACCCATTAATTTTCGTTTTCATCATGTTTCTACGGATGAGGTCTTTGGATCACTACCTGCTGATCCAGCGGTGAAGTTCACTGAAATTACGCCCTACTGTCCACGTAGCCCTTATTCTGCATCCAAAGCTGCATCTGATCATTTGGTGCGTGCTTGGCATGAAACGTATGGTTTGCCAGTGGTACTTAGCAATTGCTCCAATAATTATGGCCCTTACCACTTTCCAGAAAAGCTCATCCCATTGGTCATTTTGAACGCATTATCAGGTAAATTACTGCCAATCTATGGGAATGGAAGTAATATTCGCGATTGGTTGTATGTTGAAGATCATGCTGATGCACTGATTTTATTGGCTACCAAAGGTAAAGTGGGGAAAAGTTATAACATCGGTGGCGAAAACGAATGCAGTAACCTGCAGTTGGTAAAAACGATTTGTAGCATCCTTGATCGGATGCAACCGCGTGACGTAGGCAATTATGCCGACCTGATTACTTTTGTCACTGACCGCCCTGGGCATGATGAGCGCTATTCAATCGACTCCAGCTTCATCCAAAAAGAATTGGGTTGGAAACCCAGGGTTAGTTTGGAAGATGGATTGGAACGCACTGTGCGCTGGTATATTGAAAATGAAGATTGGTGGTGCCCCATATTAGCTCGGCAGCGTGTGAGTAAGCGGTTAGGGAAATTAAAATGAATAGAATTAGCTTTGTTCTCAAATAAGTAACTTAATGCTATTAAAAAATAATCAAATCCTAGTTTTTGGCCGCACAGGGCAGGTCGCAAGGGAGATACAACACTTAGGCCAAGTTCAGGCATTAGGCCGAGATATAGCTGATTTATCATATCCTGAATCATGTGTTGCTGCTATCTATGCTCACCGTCCCAGAGCAGTAATCAATGCAGCAGCATTTACTGCTGTCGATCTGTGTGAAGAGCAAGAGGAGTTAGCATTGACCATAAACAGTGTAGCTCCATCTGCTATGGCTCAATCCTGCGCAACGCTGAATATTCCTCTAATTCACATATCATCCGATTATGTGTTTGATGGAAACGGTTATCACCCATTTTCTCCTAAAGATGACACTGCTCCGCAAAACGTCTATGGTCACAGCAAATTAAAAGGCGAGCAAGGAATTTTAGACTCAGGTTGTAATTATGTAATATTGCGCACATCATGGGTTTTTTCTAATCATGGGTCCAATTTTGTTAAAAAAATATTACAAAGCTCAGAGAACTGCAATGAGCTAAATGTGATCGTGGATCAAGTTGGTGGGCCGACCCCAGCTAGGGCCATTGCAGCGGCTTGTCTAAAAATTGTAGACCAAATACTAGTGAATCCTGGCAAATCGGGCATTTACCATTTCAGTGGTTCACCAAATGTCAGTTGGTTCGATTTTGCCAGAGTCATATTGATGGATGCGGGGCGCAAAGTCCAAGTAAATGGGTTGCTCACTTGCGATTACCCAACACAAGCCAGCCGACCTTTGAATTCGCAGCTTGATTGTAGTTTTACAGAAGAAACATTTAATCTTATTCGACCTAATTGGCGCCTGGACTTGGCTAATATAATAAAAATGCATTTTTCTAAATAATTTAACACTAGCTAAAGTTTTAAGTTTGGATCCCGTATGAATATATCTGGAAAACCCCAATTTCTCAAATCATATAGGATACAACTTAAGTATATGTGACTATACTTTTGAATATTGGAGATATTTAATAAACTAGCCTAAAAGAATATTATAATATAAGTAATCTTTTTTAATTGGTTGAAGTAAACTTTTTACTAAAGTGTATTTTAATATGATTTGCATAAAGAGGTTATCAGATAACATTGAATAACATAGAGACAGATTGGTTTTTAGCTCAAATCAAGCCGAACAGTTATAAAATTGCAGAAATGAACCTTAAACGTCAGGGCTTCAAGACCTTCTTGCCGATGATAAATGAGACGAAGCGTTGTAATCAGAAATTTGTTAAAGTTATGCAACCGCTGTTTCCTGGTTACATTTTTATTTTATTAAATATTGAGAATGGTCATTGGCGCAAGGTCAATTCAACTTATGGTATAAAAGGTTTGGTCAGTTTTAACAAAACTCCAACTGTCGTTCCGCAAGACTTGATCAACCAGCTTATGCAGCGTTGCGACATCAAAACAAAATTACAGCCAGCTAAGTTTCTTAAAAATGGCGATAAGGTGACCCTAATTAATGGACCTTTCGTAAATTTTGTAGCAAAAGTTGAAAATATTGCCTCGGACCAACGCGCCTGGCTTTTGATCGAGATCATGGGTAGTCAAACGAGGGTAAGTGTTGAAGAAAATCAACTACGAATTGTTAACGAGTGAATTGTGTTAAAAGGTAGAATAGAATAAGACAAAAAGTTATTAGTATTGTAGTTACAATAATATTCTCAATGATTATAATTGGGCTATCGTTTGCCCCGTTCGTGCATGGAATTGTTGGAATTGATAAGCTTTATCATGTTGTATCATTTTTTTGCCTTGTATTTCCTATCACTTTAATAAAACCAAGATTGATAGTCTGGGTTTTTTTTGGAGTTATGATCTCTGGTGGATTGATTGAGTTGGGCCAAAATTCATTTGGACGGCAGGCCTCATGGGCAGATTTCTTAGCAAATGGGATTGGTGCAATTTTTGGCATAATGATTGCACGTTTTTTGGGGCTTAGGCTTTTTGGGTCAAGCAAAGTATCAATAAAAAGGACAAAATCCTGAAAGACAGTTATGTTGGCAGACGTCTACACGATTGAGTAACATATGTGCTATCTGATTGAAATTGTATCTTACTTTGCATACATAATATATCAAAATTCAGATTTAGTATCGGCTAGTTCAGGAAACACACACTATTCTTACTTAGTAGTAACGTGATTTTTATATTGTTTGATATCAATAACTTATAGACACTTCATAGTACGTTTGTAACAAGTGTGTAAGTCACCAATCGCTCTGCACGTTTTTTCTACACTTACGTACCTATTGCAAATTAATAGTTTACGCTATCTACACTCACACACTGTACGACGAAGAACGTGCTGAATTATACACGTTCTTCTGTTCTTCTTTTCTTCTGCTGTTAGTGTGCGACGTGGATTAGCTTTATCTATGCGTTCTTGCAGCAACTTTTGGAAGTTGTTGCTTGGTTTTTTTCTGACTGTCGAACCATTCACTCATCGATAGAAATCAAAATTTTTCGGTATTTTTTAAGCCGCATATCAATTTCTTCTGTGCTTACTTCATAAAAACGATCGAGATCAGTCTCGCTGACTAAAACCGCACCAAAGATATTCTCGTGAAACTTCCAAACTGTAAGATTATCCTTTCTGACATCAATTTTAGCCGTTAAAAAACCAAGTCTACGAGTGTATGAGTAAATAGAAAGGGCTGATTCTAACGCAACGTAAGGCGCCGCCCCTTCTACAATCAACCACGAACCCCAATCAAAAGAGGTTTCTGTTGGATTGTATATTCTTATGCATCCAAGCTTATTCGAAGCTCTATCTTCAATAATGAAATATGCTTGATCACTTCTATTTTTGTAGGATTTTATCCAAGCAACTTGATCTTTAATTGAGGCAGATGTTTGTGATAGAAATTTAGATTTTATTGGGTCTGTGCGAAGCTTCAAAATAAACTCTGCATCTGTTTCGTCTGCGTCTCTAAGGATTAGGTTCTTGCTGTATAGAAACTTTTCTTTTTTAAAGTTCATTTCACGCCCTCTTAAATCTGTGCCCAACACTAACCGTAGCTACTTTTATTCGTTTAGGCATCATGTGATTAGGTAATTGTTCGGTCAAAAACGTTTTTAATCCAGCCTTATCTATTTCACTATTAGACGCCGACTGAACCGTCAACTCGACGTGTTGTCCAGTGATAGGATTTGGTTTTGCCTCTGCTTTAGCGAGTTCGACATACGCATATTGGAGGGTAACTCGCTCAACTTCAGAAGCCATAAATTTAAGCCCTCCTACGTTTATTACTTCACTCGTACGTCCAGTCACTTTGTAGTAGCCATCACGTTCTTCAACAATATCTTTGGTGTTATACCAACCTTCATCGTCAAAGGGGCTTTCAGAATTTAAGTACCCTTGCATTCTAGTGTGTGAACGAATTTCCAAAACGTTATCAACAACTCTTGTCTCGACACCTTCACCTCCAACTTTCATGAAGAGGCTGTTACGAGACTCACTCTTTACACGAACAATACCTAGCTCAGACATACCAAACGTTTGCCTAAACTCGACGCTAGGTAACAATTCACAAAGAGCGTCAAGCGTAGGTTGGTCCATACGTTCGGTACCGTAAGTAATAATTCGTAATGACTTTGGAACGCTCTTTGGAATAAGCCCACTCATCAGCATCATGCGGAGAAACGTAGGTGTAGTGGGTAAAACTTCAATTTTGTGCTCAGCACACGTCGCTAATATATCTTCTACGCTACGTGACTTAGGTGCTACAACTGTCCCTTTATTGAACAAGGTATGTAGAAGAGTATTAAGTCCACCGATATGATCAAATAATAAAAAGTTAATAGTTTTGAGCGTTGGACGTCGTGTTTCAAATCTCTGCATGAACAGTGTTAAATCGTGCAATATGGCTTTTGGGCGCCCAGTAGTTCCAGTTGAAAAAAGGACTAATCCAGCGTGTTCGTTCGATCTTAGAGACTCTATAATTTCATGCTTTATACTATGCGATATGCGCTTTACTTCTTCACCTTCAATCACCACATCAACTAAGGCTGATTCAAAAAAGTACTTGTGCTGTGCTCTTGTATCAACGGTGAGCGGTACAAGAATCACATTTTTATCTATGAGTTGCAATAACGTAAGAATAGACTGGGGATCAAAGTCACCAATCAAGGCAACAACATCGCCGCTTTTTACTTTAGACACGTCAACGGCTTTTTCTTCTGCTATTTCACTAAATCGTAATTCACCGCTCGAGTGGACAAGAAATGGATAATCTATATCACTCCAGCGTTCCGTTAACGTCTCTAGTACATTCATTACACTCCGCCCACATTTAATACTTGTCCACTTAGTGATGCCGCTTTCTCATCGAGTAACAACTCAACGAGATCACAAACATCTGACTTCTGAAACTGTTTAGGGATAACTTGCTGGGATGTTATTTTTTCGATTTGAGCGTCCGTAATCCCTCGAAGCAAGTCCGTGCGGATAGGTCCTGGCGCAATGCAATTTACTCTGACATTGAAATCTGCCATCTCTCTTGCAAACGTTCGAGAAAATGACTCAACTCCAGCTTTAGAAGCGGCGTAAACAGACTCACCTTTCAAAGCTAATGGAACGGCAATGGTCGAGAAGTTGATAAAACTACCATACTTTTGACGAAGCATAATTGAAGCAAACAGCTGGCAACAATATATTGTTCCAACTAAATTTGTTTGTATTAACCTTTGAACAGTTGCTTCATCTGTTGTAACCGCCATATTCATTGACGCAACACCAGCAGCATTTATGAATGCTTTCACTGGTTTTTTTATTTGCTTTACTTCTCTTGCTGCATTTTTTACCGAAGAATAGTCACTTACATCGCACTCTATTGCGTCAAGATTCATTCCGCTTACGGAACGAGCAAGCCCAATTACATCTTCACCTTTTTCGATTAGTCGCTCAGCTATTGCTTGCCCCAGCCCTCGACTAGCTCCAGTGACTATGATCATTCCCAAACACACCATGCACAGTGAGTTTGTAATGGGGTCCTTTGAAGCCGAATTTTATTTAGAGTCAGAACTTCATTGACAGCAAGTGTTTCTCCAGGGAATGCATCATAATTTAGTTCATCAAAGACTAAAATAGACCCTTTTGTTAAACGTGGTATAACCTTTTGTAAAACCTGTTTCGTGGGTTCATAAATATCCATATCAAAAATACACATTGATATTATTGCGTGAGGATTAAGCTCTAACCATTCGTCAATCGTTTTGGTTGCATCTCCTTTAATTAGCTCAAACTTTTTTATGTGCTGCATAGGGCTTTCTGCCTCAAGCAGTAGCAAGATTTCCTCAAGCGTGTTTTCAAAACCCTCATTCACGGTATAATCGCCATCAGACGCCAGATCCCCATCAACTACAGATGTTTGAGATAAGCCCTCAAAAGTATCAAAACCGTATATTCTTCTGCTGTAGTTAAAAGGTTCATAGATACTTCTAAGGTTGGTGAGTGTAGACAGTGTTGAGCCGTACTGAACTCCGAACTCACATATTACGCCTGGTACATCTATTATTTTCTTGTAAAGCTCTTGGTAATATATGAAACGCGAAGCGGCTTCAACTCTCATAGTGTTCATCGAGTGTTTGTGCCAGTAGGGTCCATACTTAGGCAACATGTCCAAATGAATCTCAAGAAGTCGCTCAAGCCTTTCTGAAAAACCGTCCTGTCGTTGAGAAAGTTCGTTACCTATCTTAAATGCCTTATTACTCATAATGAATTACCCTGGTTAAAAAATTCGTTCGCAAGTGCAACAACATTTCTGAACATGCTGCGTGACTTTGACATGGCAGCTTCTGAAGTCCAATCAAACTCAAATCCATGCTCATCTGCTAAATCTTCAAGCGCAAGGCAAACTTCAACTAGTTTCATAGAATCAAGTAGTGACTGGCCGCCTATCAGCTGCATTTCTTCAGTAATTTCTGCTTTACCTTCTAAAGCGTCATTGATTGCAGATATGACGATTTCTTTTGCTTTTTCGATATTCATTTTTTTCTTCTTCCTTCAGCTATCTGCTGCTGAATAGTTTCCATCTCAGCTTTAAGCTCGTCATATGATTTCATTACACATCTCCTTTTACTTCTTTTAACGAGTTAGTTATTAATAATAAAAAATCAATAACTTACAATGCCCTACTACTCCCTAAAGGCTGTATCTTTCATCTTTGCAACGGGTTGCCAGAAGTATTCAAGGATTGTGCGCTCACCTCTAATAATATCAACTTGTGCAATCATGCCTGGCACAATTGAGACTGGAACATCGTCACTTTCATAGATTTCTGTATCGATGGAGAGATTGACGGCATAAGCCGATGATTTGGTTTCCTCTTTAAACACGGTATCAGCAGAGACTTTGGTGAGAGTACCTAATAAATATCCATATTTGGATGGGTCATATGCAGTGAGGCTTATTTTAGCCGCTTGGCCTGGCTCAATTGTTGCAATGTCTTTGGGGTCGATAAAAGCCTCAACTAGTAATTTACCCTGAGTTGGGACAATTTCTGCAATTATTTCGCCACCAGATACAACAGCTCCCAAGGAGTTAAAGAATACGCGATTTACTATCCCATCTATAGGAGAGCGTATTTCAGTTTCTTTAAGGCGTTGACGTATGGCAGGAAGACGCACTTCTAGTTCTGCAATTTCACCTGTCACTTGAGAACGTTCTTGATAGATTTCAGTATTATAATTGATTTTAACAGACTGTAATTGGCTCCCAACTTGTTCTATTTCTAACTCAGTCTGAGCAACCTTTTCAGACAGCACCTGAAGTTGTGTTTGGATTGATGTTTCCTCACGCTCTAATCGAAAGCGTTCTGAGCTTCCTAAGACACCAGCATCCACCAAAGGCAGCACTTCAAGCATTTCTTTATTTAAGAGCGCTTTAAGACTATTTTGACCCTTAATCTCAGCTCCCAAACCAAGAAGGACTTTACCTTTACGCTCTTTATCTTGATTAAGGGTTTTTAATTCTGCATTTAAACTTTCACGTCGAGACGTCATGAGTTCAATCTCTGCATCTAAGAGTGTTTCTGGATAATCAGTCGCATTACTGCGAACACTTGCGATCGTGCCCCCCTTTAATTCAGCATCCAATCTGATCATCTTTAAACTCAGATTGCTCAGGCGTGCTTCTAACTCTTCTAAAACTCCCTCAGCTTCAATAGGATTAATCGTTGCAATGATTTGACCTGCATTAACAGCACTGCCTTCTTCAACAACAAAAGTTGCTATTGTTCCACGCTCTGGAGATTGAACGTTTTTATTTTGGCCATCTGCAACAACTCGGCCACTGCCACGCGTTACCAAGTCTAACTGTGTGTAATTTGCCCACACCATGAAAGCCGCAAAAATAGCTGTAACGAGTATGATCATTAAATACTCGCGACCACTAGAGGTGTTATTTTGTGTTAAACGCATATTATGTCTTCTTCCTTGCGTTTTTATTCAAAAGATCAAAGTACGCGTCCTTTGTGCCATCCCCAACAATCTTACCCTGGTCCATGACAATGACACGGTCACACATCGCCACGACAGGCATTTTGTGCGTTACAATGACAAGGGTTTGATCTGTTAATTGTCTAGATAAATGCGTAATGACATGGCTTTCAGTCAGTCCATCCATTGCACTTGTGGGTTCATCTAAGAGTAAGAGTGAAGGTTTAAATGCAAGGGCACGTGCCAACATCACAGCTTGTTTTTGTCCACCAGACAAATTGCTACCCTGATCTTGAATAGCAAACTCCAGGTCTGCAGTTGTACCCTCTCCAACAAAGTCAGCGCCAACTGCTTTTAGGCATTCTAGAATATACTCATCACTACAATCATCTTGGCCTAAAGCCACATTATCACGCAATGACCCTGTGAATAGCCAAGGTTCTTGGAAGACTGTTCCAATTGATCGAAACAAGTCAGCGCGTGGATATTGGCGTATATCGGAGCCATTAATCATGACAGACCCCGCTTCAGGAGCTAGAAGGCCAACAATGAGTTTTATTAAAGATGTCTTTCCAGAGCCTGTTCGCCCAACAATCGCAACTTTTTCACCTTTTTTGATACTTAAGTTGAGGCCATTAAAAAGTGGGCGTCCCATTTCTGACAAACGCATGGTTGCACTGCTCACTTCAACAGCGCCATCATTTGTGTTTTTAATGGCAGACCCAGTTCCATCACTTTGCATGCGCGCTGCAGATAGAAATCTTTTTAAATTACCACGCGCTACATAAGCAGCGTTTGCGCGTCCAAGTGTTTGACCGACCTTCGCAAGTGGCCCAAGGGCGCGACCAGATAAGATAACGGTCGCAATGATAGCCCCCATTGTAATGACTTGATCAGCAAAGAGGTGAAACCCATAAACAATAATCGCAACTTGGGATATTTGTTGGATAATGGTAATCGTGTTTCCATTAATTTGTGCATAGGTTTTTGCCTGATGGGATGCCTTTGCATAAAAATTTGATTGCGTCAGGAATTTCCTTTTCATCAGAGCAAAGGCTCCATTGACCCTTAAAGCGTCCAAGCCACCTAAAACTTCCACAAGAAGACTTTGGCGCGATTGTGCAGATGCAGACACAGCAGCAGAATTGCGCACAAGTAATGGTTGAACGGCCAATATAAGAATTAAAATTACTGGAATACATATCAGGGGAACAATAAACAGTGGTCCCCCAATCATGTAAATTACCAACACAAACACGAGAACGAATGGCAAATCAATTAAAGTAAGGATTGTGGCCGAACTCATAAAGTCTCTGTACACTTCAAAGTCACGCATGACTGAGGCAAGCTCACCCACTGATTTGCGATTTTTGGTATTTGAGACTTCTATAAATTGCTCAAAAATATCTTCATTTACAGCTATATCTGCAGTCACTGAA
>Ga0206129_10001741_pt1 | contig 28665 bp, 21 predicted proteins | sample Helgoland_Spring_8_FD_148616 | JGI IMG/M metagenome (GOLD analysis project Ga0206129, IMG submission 148616) | Pelagic subsurface seawater microbial communities from Kabeltonne, Helgoland, North Sea - Helgoland_Spring_Bloom_20160502_2 | ecosystem: Environmental > Aquatic > Marine > Epipelagic ...
GGCGCTCGCAGGGGCGTGCCCTGGTCCTATGTTCGTATTGGCAGGTGCCGGCTACTTGCCAATTTTGCTAGTTATCTTGGCCTCAATTTTTGGGACATATGTTTACGGAGCCCTAAAAGATAAACTGCCACATTAATCTTTATCTATAATGTGGTCGTCTACTTTTATACCTACTGATTTTTCGAAGAAATTGTGCAATATAACCAATTGGTCGCGTCCTAACTTTTGACCAAAATTAGAGACCAAGTAAATGCTCAAAAAAAGCACAGCAAAAACTGGACTAAGCCAAAGCACGCCTGCAGGCTTGTCTAAATTTAAATTAGAAAAACCCACCATTGCGCTAAGTACTGTTAAGAAACCGAGAATACAATAGAAAAAAACAAACATTGTCCAAACGGAAGGTTTTGGCCCGTATAAGCCTCTAATTTCTGTTTCTCCTTCTACTTCTTCAACAGTAAGAGTAAGTTGGGGTGACCAAAAGTGTTGATCTTTCTTAATGATATTGATGACTCCAAAGCCGTGTTTCACAGATCCATAACACGGAAACTCCCGTGTTGCTAGCGTTTTTTTTATTCGCAGTTCTATTTCTTCTACAGAATGACTTACTTGCAGATGAAACCTTGGACGAATGTGCACAATTTTATTGGCGGTTATGCTCACTTTTGGTTCAGTTTGGTGTGCTCGAAGATAGAAAAAATCAAAAAAAAACCATCTTGTTTTAAGTAGATGGTTTTTATAATGCTTTTTGCTGATGTTACTTTACTCCGTGCATTAGTTTTTGTAGCGGTTTATTAAGTATGATGATTAAAAGAGCGATACTTAAAAGCACATAACCTATTGTTGAGAAAACTTCAGTGTATTTGATTAAGCCTTCTTCAACAGTTAATGCTGCACCATCATCACCGTGTCCTCCTGTTAATGTTGCTATTTTTCCACCAACATAATTCGCAATAGCAAAACTTAAAAACCATGCGCCCATTGCTGTACCTGAAAAGCTTTGAGGAGATAATTTTGTTACCATGGATAGGCCAATTGGCGATAAAAATAGTTCTCCTGTTGTATGTAACAGGTAAACAAAAACCAATGTCAATAAAGGAACTTGGAAAGACTCATTCATAAACTTTACACCAATCAAAGTAACTAAAAACCCAAGACCTAACTGTATAATTCCAAAGGCAAACTTTAATGGAATACTAGGGTTTTTACCAATCTTATCTAGCTTTACCCACATTAATGAGAATATTGATCCAAAGGTGATAATGAAAAAGGGATTAAAAAACTGAGTCATAGAAGCAGGCATATCCCAACCCATAATCGCTCTATCAACATTCCTATCGGCAAACAACGTTAAAGAAGTGCCTGCCTGCTCAAAACATGCCCAGAAGGTAATATTAATCAGCATGAAAATGATTAATGCAATCATTCTATCTTTCCATATTCCTACATTTTTCTCTTTATCTTCTGTGATACCAGCCTTAATCATGGAAATGGATATAAAAATGAACAAGCCTAACAGGATATAATCTAGAAATTCATTTCTTAGAATTAGAATATAACACAAAGGAATAAGGAATAGAGAACCAATAGTTATTACTTGAACCGCATTCAATGGCCCTATAACTTTCTTTTTGCCTGCTTCCGTCACCTCAAGTCCTGCTGCTGCGGCGTAGTTATTTCTACCTGCGTAGAAAATAAATAAACCAGCCAACATTCCTAAACCTGCCAAACCAAACCCATACTCGAATCCGTAAGTTTCGCCAACGTACGCTACGAGTGTAGTAGCTAATAAAGCCCCAATGTTAATACCTATGTAGAAAATGGTGAAACCTGAGTCTCTTCTAGGGTCATTGTCTGAATAAAGCTTTCCAACAATTGTTGAAATGTTTGCTTTAAAATATCCATTCCCTACAATTAACGCTCCCATTCCAATTAGCATCAGAGACTCGTTTCCTCCCAACAGCAAGAACTCGCCAATAGCCATTAGAATTGCTCCAAGAATCACGGCATAACGATAACCTAAATATTTGTCTGCCATTTTACCACCTAAAATTGGTGCTGCGTAAACCAAACCTGTATATGCGCCGTAAATCAAAGAAGCTTCTGCATCTCCTTTCATTAAAGATTTTACTAAAAACAAGGTTAAAAGGGTTCTCATGCCATAGTAACAAAATCTTTCCCACATTTCAGAAAAGAATAATGTCATTAAACCTCTTGGTTGTCCTTGAAAACCGTCGGTTGTGGTTGTTGAATTGGTCATATGTTAATATGTATTAGTTTAAATATAAAGTTGTCCAAGGTAATAAAAATATAATATTCCCTCACTGCCGATTTTAATTATAGGTTTTCCAATACGAAATTGGTCATCTTCGTGTACAAATGATACCGAGTATTTCCGCCGTAAATCCCGTGATTTTTATTGGGATACACGAATAAGTCAAATTGTTTATCAGCATCTACCAAAGCAGAAATCATTTCAGAGGTATTTTGCAAGTGAACATTGTCATCTGCCATACCGTGAACTAAAAGGTACTTGCCTCTAAGTTTCTCTACATGGTTAATTGGAGAATTGTCGTCGTAACCATCTTCATTTTCTTGTGGTGTTTGCATGTATCGTTCCGTGTAAATAGAGTCGTAAAACCTCCAATTAGTAACCGGAGCAACCGCAATGGCAGCTTTAAAGTAGTCGGCACCTTTTAGTAAACAGAGTGAAGACATGTAACCGCCATAACTCCAACCTTGCACTCCTATTCTTGCTGGGTCTACATAAGGTAAGCTTGCAAAATATTTTGCAGCTTCAATCTGATCTTGTGTTTCGTATTTTCCTAATTGTTTATACGTTACTTTTTTGAATTCTACGCCTCGTGCCCCGGTACCTCGGTTATCTACAGATATTACAATGTACCCTTTTTGAGCTAGCATTTGATGCCAAAAATAATTTGAACCACCCCAAGAATTAGTTACTGTTTGAGAACCAGGACCTCCATAAATGGTAAGAAATACCGGATATTTTTTAGTCTCGCTGAAGTTTGGTGGCTTAATCATCCAGGCATTTAATTCAACGTTCTCAGAAGTTTTAAAGCTAAAAAAGGTTTTCTCTCCAATTTCATATTGAGCCAATGTTTGATTTAGCTTTTGATTGTCTTTCAATACCCTGATAATTGCGCCTGTTGAATTGTGCAACGAAACATAATTTGGTGTATTTGCTGAAGTGTGGTAATTGATAAAGTAATCAAAACTTGCACTGAAATCTGCATTATTTGTTCCGTCTTTTTTAGTCAGTCGTTTTTTGCCTGAACCGTTTAGGTTAATTGAGTAAACATTTCTCTCCATGGCAGAGGTCTCAGCAGATTGATAATAAATGATACCTTTCTTTTCATTTATTCCATAATAAGCCGTTACAGGCCAGTCGCCTTTTGTGATTTGGTTTTTCAATTTGCCGTCTTTCGAGTGCAAGTAAAGATGCCTGTATCCAGATTTTTCACTTAAAATAATAAAATACTTCTGATCTTCAGTAAAATGGACCTCAAAAGGCATTTCAATATAAGTGTCGCTTTTTTCAGTGTGAACTGTTTCTGATTTTCCCGTTGTAGCGTTCACCAAGTTTACCTTTACTTCACTTTGGTGTCTGTTTGATGAGATAACACAAAGTGTATTGGCATCTTTTGTCCACTCAATAGAAGGAATGTATTCATACGCTATTCCAAGGTTTACATCGATGGTTTTGGCTGAAGCTATATCATATATCTTGATAGCTACTTTCGCATTCTCTTCTCCCGCTTTTGGATATTTGAATTGGTAGTCTGAAGGGTAAAGGCCATCATACATTTTCATGTTCCATTGCTTTACGGCAGCTTCATCGAATCGATAAAATGCTAATTTTTCGCCATTAACTGACCATTGAAAAGCTTTCGAAAGTTCTAACTCCTCTTCGTAAACCCAATCAGATGCTCCATTTATTATTTTATTGAATTCGCCATCTTCGGTTATTTGTACAACTTTATTTGTCGTAAAGTCTTTAAAAAACAAGTTGTTGTTCATGACGTATGCAACCTTATTACCTGAAGGAGAGAAGTCAGCATACATTTGTTTATCCTCCTTGGCCAATTGCTCAATTTTTTTACTTTTTAAATCGTAAACAAAGAAATTAGCTTTAGAAGACCTTCGGTAAATGGCTTCAATCTCAGTTCCAATTAAAACCTTTTTCTCATCAGAAGAAAACTCGTAGCTCTGCATTCTAAGAGGTTTGCTATTAAATACTAGGTCTTTGGCATTAATTAGAGTAGCTGCCTTTTTTCCAGTTTTATAATTGTACTGCACTAAGTTTACCCCTGATTTACCTCTCTCTAGAACCGTGTAATTTTTCCCATCATTCATTGAACGCACTCCTCGAACAGTTTCACTTGAAAAGGTGTAGTTTTTCCAAATGTCCTTCAAGTCAATCATTTTTTTCAAGGGCGGAGCGTAATCACTCTGTCTATTAACTTCCAAGACATCTTTTCTCTCTTCGATCTGAGCATTTATGGTACTTGCTAATAAAATGCTAATAAATACTAGTGCAACTCTATTCATGTATAATTTCTTTAGATAATTTTAGGAAGTCCAATTTAGCCAAATATTACTAGTAAATCTAATTGCATGAAAAACGAATTCTCGAAAATTGAAGAACAAGATTTAGAATATTTTAAGTTGCTAGTAACGGAAAAAAATTGTCTTACAACTAAAGATAGATTGGTAGAATACGACCATGATTATACGGAAGATTTACACTATCTACCTCATGTGGTACTAATCCCTGAAACGGTAGAACACATTTCGGCTATTGTAAAATATTGCAATTCAAAAAACTTCCCAGTTACTGTTCGTGGTGCGGGTACTGGCTTAAGCGGAGGGGCTTTACCTGTTTACGGAGGCGTGTTAATTAGTATGGAAAAATTCAATTCTATCATTAACATAGATCTTGATAATGCTCAGGCCACTGTTGAGCCGGGCGTTATTACCCAAGTTTTCCAAGAAGCAGTTGCAGCGAAAGGGCTTTTTTATCCCCCTGATCCGGCAAGTAAAGGCAGCTGTTTTATTGGGGGGAATTTAGCTGAGAATAGTGGTGGTCCAAAAGCAGTAAAATACGGAGTCACAAAAGATTTTGTTTTGAATTTACAGGTAGTTTTAGCGGATGGTTCTGTGATTTGGACCGGAGCAAATGTGATAAAAAATGCTACTGGGTTAAACGTAACCCAATTAATGGTTGGTAGCGAAGGCACATTGGGAGTTATTACGAAAGCAGTATTTCGACTATTGCCTCTGCCTAAAATTGATATTTTAATGTTGGTACCTTTTAAAAAGGCTGAACAAGCCTGCCAAGCCGTTTCTACAATTTTTCAAGCCGGTGTAATTCCAAGTGGTTTAGAGTTTATGGAGAAAGATGCGCTCCTCTTTGCAAAGAAATTTATTGATGGAATAGAAATTGAAATTGATGAAACTGATGAGGCTCATTTGCTTATTGAGTTGGATGGGAACGACGAAGGTGTGTTAGTTAAAGAAGCAGAACTAATTCATGAATTATTGGATCAATTTGAATGTGGTGAAATATTATTTGCCGACTCACAAGCTCAGAAAGATAGGTTGTGGAAATTAAGGAGGAGTTTGGGAGAAGCGGTAAAAGTAAACTCTATCTATAAAGAGGAAGATACGGTAGTAAAAAGAGCTGAATTACCTAACTTATTAGTTGGAGTGAAAGAAATTGGAGAGCGCTTTGGATTTAAATCAGTTTGCTACGGACATGCCGGAGACGGTAATCTGCACGTCAATATTTTAAAAGGCGACATGACTGACGCTGAATGGGATGGAGAGCAATTGAAAATGGGAATTAGAGAGATTTTTAAATTGTGCAAGAAACTTGGAGGTACAATTTCAGGTGAGCACGGAATAGGATTAGTTCAAAAGGAATACATGGGTTTAGTTTTCTCAGAAAGAGAAATAAATCTTCAGAAATCAATAAAACGAGCCTTTGATCCAAAAGGAATATTGAACCCTGGAAAAATTTGGGCATAAAAAAACCACGCCATAAGCGTGGTTTTTACTAGCGTTAAGACTATTTCTTAACGTAAATTTTTTCTTTAATTCTAGCAGACTTTCCTTTCAAGTTTCTTAAGTAATAGATTCTAGCTCTTCTTACAGAACCACTTTTTATCACTCGAATACTTTCTAAGAAAGGAGATGCCATTGGGAATACTCTTTCAACAGCCATCCCACCTGTAACTTTACGCACAGTGAATGTTTCGTTAACACCTGTATTTCTTCTTTGGATTACGGTGCCCTGAAAAACCTGAGTTCTTTCTTTTTCCCCTTCTTTAATTTTATAAGCTACTGCTATAGTATCTCCTGCTCGAAACTGAGGAAGTTCGTGCGTTGGGTTTAAGTCTTGTTCTACGAATTTTATTGCGTCCATTTCTTCAAAAATTATGCTCTATAAAAGAGGAGAGCAAAAGTAGTATTTTCTATATAAATAGCAACTTCTTATTCAGAATATTTTTTATACAAATCTGGGCGCCTAGTTTTAGTGCGTTCTAGGCTCTTTTTATGCCTCCAAAGTTCTATCTTTTTCAAGTCTCCAGAGGTTAAAATAGCAGGAACTTTCATTCCCTTATACTCAGCAGGTCGTGTATAAACTGGAGGTGCCAATAAATTATCTTGGTACGAATCAGATAGAGCCGAAGTTTCGTCGTTCAAAACACCCGGTAGTAAACGAATAATACTGTCTGTTAGCACAGCGGCAGCCAATTCACCACCTGAAAGAACATAACTTCCAATAGATATCTCTTTGGTAATATAGGCCTCCCGAGCTCTTTCGTCAATTCCTTTATAATGTCCACAAAGAATCATCAAGTTTCCTTTTAAAGACAAATTATTGCTCATCGCTTGGTTGAGTTCTTCTCCATCAGGCGTCATGTAAATTATTTCATCATAATCTCTTTGCGCCTTTAATGACGAAATGCAGTTGTCTATAGGTTCCATTGTCATCACCATACCCGCGCCACCACCAAAAGCGTAATCATCAACTGATTTTTGTTTCTGAGTTGAATAGTCTCGTAAATTATGAACGTGTATTTCGGCCAATCCTTTTTCTTGCGCACGTTTCAGGATAGATGCGGAAAAAGGGCCATCTAGTAATTCAGGTAGTACAGTTATAATGTCGACTCTCACTTGATAATTTTTTACAAAATTACTCGTTTTAAATCAACTTAATATTGAGGGCAAAAAGCTTGTTTAGCTTTCTTAATTTTGGTTTAAATGAAGAAGAAAAATAAAAGATTTAAGATAGGAGGACTTGTTTTCCTCCTTTTGTTTGTAGCTGCAGGATACTTGTTCGTTAATTATTATGGCAAAATTTTTTCTGCGAATACCTCGATTAATAAGAGTGACCCTTATATTTATGTAAACACAGGGGCTAATTTAGATGACTTAGTAAGTCAATTGGAAGAGCAAAAGATATTATTAGATAAGCAATCTTTTTTATGGGTTGCTGATCAAAAGTCGTTTACTACTCCAAAACCGGGTAAGTATAGACTGAAGGAAGGAATGAATAACAACGAATTGGTAAACCTTCTGCGGTCAGGGCAGCAGGAACCAGTGAAATTGACATTTAACACCATTCGCACGCCTAAAGATCTTGCAGGTAAGGTGGGAAAACAATTAGAGGCAGATTCAGTTGAAATATTGAAGATGCTAACCGATAAAGCATTAGCTGATAAGTATGGCTTTAATGAAAAAACATTTATGACTTTGTTTATTCCAAATACCTATGAGGTGTATTGGAATACTTCTGCTGAGGAATTTGTGCAACGTATGGCTAGAGAGTACAAAGCGTTTTGGACGGAGGATCGAAAGGCTAAAGCTAAGGCGCTTAACTTAAGTCAGTCCGAGGTATCGATTTTGGCATCAATTGTTCAAGCTGAGCAATCCGAACACCGAGATGAACGACCTAAAGTAGCAGGTTTATACGTTAATCGGATGAAGAAAAAAATGAGACTGCAATCCGACCCTACGTTAATCCATGCAACAGGCGACTTCTCTATAAAAAGAGTGTTGAACAAACACATGCAAATGGACTCACCATATAACACATATATGTATGCTGGTTTGCCTCCGGGTCCAATTAATTTGCCGGAGATTTCGTCCATTGATGCCGTTTTGGAGTATGATAAGCATGATTACATTTACATGTGTGCAAAGGCTGATTTTTCTGGATACCATAATTTCTCTCGCTCCTTTTTTCAACACAACGCTTATGCCAAGGCCTATCGCAATGAGTTGAATCGAAGAAAAATCATGAAGTAAATAGATTAATATTGGCTTCACATGAAGGTTTACTAAGTTCCTTGTAATTTTTTTACTTTTGCCAACCTTAAAAGGAGAAAGATATGTCAAAAATAAAATTTGGAACAGACGGGTGGAGAGCCATCATAGCAAAAGATTATACCGTAGCTAATGTAGCAAGAGTTTCGCAAGGAACGGCAGATTGGTTGAAAGCAAATTTCGATAAGCCAACATGCGTAATCGGTCACGATTGTAGGTATGCAGGGGAGATGTTTGCAGAAACAACGGCAAAAGTTTTAACATCAGCCGGTGTTAAAGTGTATTTGGCAAAGGGTGCAGTTTCAACTCCAATGGTATCGCTAGGAAATGTAAAGTTATCAGCTTCGTTGGGCGTTGTGATTACAGCATCTCACAATCCTCCTTCGTATAATGGATTTAAATTAAAAGGACATTTTGGCGGGCCATTACTGCCAAAAGAAGTACAAGAGGTAGAAGATTTAATTCCAGATACAACATCAATAGATTTAGATTCTATTAAGATGGAAGACCTAGTTGCTCAAGGGAAAGTTGAATATGTTGATTTGGAGCAAATGTATATTGATCATGTTGAAGCGAACTTCGATATGAAATCGATCAGAGAATCAAACATGAATTTTGCTTTTGACGCGATGTATGGTGCAGGTCAAGATGTTATGAGAAGATTGTTGCCTGACATTACGTTTTTACACTGTGAGCACAATCCAGGTTTTGATGGTCAAGCGCCTGAACCTATACATAGGAATTTATTAGAATTTTCCGAATTGTTAAAAGTGTCTGAAGGGGATTTAGATTGCGGCCTAGCCGTAGATGGAGATGCAGATCGCATAGGGTTATACAATTCAAAGGGGGAGTTTATTGATTCGCACCACATTATTCTTTTACTAATCAATTACCTTTCAAAAGAGAAGAAAATGACGGGTAAGGTGGTAAATGCCTTTTCTGTTTCTCCAAAAGTTAAGAAAATGTGTGATGCCTATGGTATCGACTACGAAGTAACTAAAATTGGATTTAAGTATATCGCGGGACACATGGTTTCTGAAGATGTGTTGGTAGGTGGAGAAGAGTCAGGCGGAATTGCTATAAAAGGTCACATTCCTGAAAGAGATGGAATTTGGATGGGCTTAGTAATTTGGGAGTACATGGTGAAGTCTGGGAAGTCATTGGATGATTTAATTGCAGAGGTTTATGAGGTAGTTGGAGCATTTAAATTTGAAAGAATTGACTTGCACCTAGAAGAAGCTGACAAATTAAGAATAATGGAAAGTTGTAAAAACGATGAGTACAGCCAGTTTGGTTCTTACAAAGTTGAACGTATTGAAAAGGTAGATGGATTTAAATTCTACTTTGCAAATGACGAGTGGGTCATGATTCGACCGTCGGGAACGGAGCCTGTGTTGAGAACATATGCAGAGTCTGAAACAACTGAAGGAGCATTTAAGATTTTGAAAGAGGTACACGAAACGATCAATGGATAGCAGTTTCAAGAATTAGTTAATTAAAAAGCCCTTACAGCGATAGTTGTAAGGGCTTTTTTAATGCACTAAATTAAAATATGTTTAGAGGTCAAGTATTTTTACTTTTCCTTGAAAGGTTTTCTTTCTGCCATTGCTATTTTCAATTTCAGCTTGCCAAGCAAAGGTTCCCTCAAGTACGTTTCCTGAATTATTATTCATTCGACCATTCCATCCTTCATTTTTATCGTTGGTTTTAAACACAGTTCGTCCCCCCATATCCATAATTTCTAGAGTGAAGTTAGTGAAGGTGTAAGGTTGCAACGCTTCAAGAATAAACTCATCATTCATGCCATCTTGTTTAAAAGGAGTGAATGCATTAGGAAATATCGTTGGTGTAAAGTGTTTTTCCATAACCACTTTCTTGGTTGTTGTTGAAGTACAACCGTTTTCAGAGGTGTAATCCAAATTCATTTGATATGTTCCTGGGTTTTCAAACCACCAAGCAGTAATTTTTTGAAATTGTACCCTTTCGTTGTATTTGTCAACATACCAAATGTACTCACCTGGTTGAGGATTGGTAGCAATCAATCTAACATTGTTATCGTAAAATGGATTGTCAATGTTTTCAAATTCAAAGTCCATAGCTTGAGCTGATGAGATGGTTATTGATTTAGAAAACTTCCCAAGAACTTCTTGCCCGTTTGAAATAATAAATGTTAGCTTATTTTCCCCTGCTTCATCAAAGGCGAAGGAGTTTTTAGCGTCTTGACCTTTTATAGTCTCATCGTTTACAAGCCACTCAAATGTTAAGTCTTCTTCAAGACTTGTTAAGTATTCTCCTTCAAACTCAACTAAAGTGTTAATGCATGTTTTCGTTAATACATTAATGTTGAGAAAATCTAATTCAGGCGCTAGTTCACGCTCAACAATCGCTTCTGATTCAACGGGTCTTGAAGACTTTGAAGGTGTATTGTTTACCTGTTGATTCTTAACTACCTCGGGTTTTTCTTTTAATGGAGCATTTGCCGGAGTTACTTTTTCCTCTTCAAGAACTTGAGATGTTATGATTTCTTTAACGGGAATATTTTCAGAAGTTGTAGTTCCGTCTTCTATTGTGCTTGATTTTTCGCCAATTATTTCTGCTGTTTTATCTTTCTCAGCCTGCTTTACCTCAGTTGCATTTTCTGTTGCGTTGTCATATTTAGTATTGACGAAATAAACCGCCGAGGCTAGCACTACAAACGCAGCAGCGGCTTTAAAGAATGGGCTGTAATTTGCCAAGAATCCTTTTTTGGCTACCGCAGATTCGATTTGCTTCCAATCTGCTTCTTGGTAGTCGAACCGTGCCTCATTCAATTTCGATTGAAGCAATTGTTCTTCTGTTGTTAATTTATTCTTCATATTATATTCTTTCGCTCTTTTTTAAGTGCGCTTTTACCATTTGTTTTAAATTCTTTTTTGCTTTGGATAAGTTTGACTTTGATGTTCCTTCTGAGATTTCCAATTCCTCTGCAATTTCTGCATGACTGTAATCGTCCAGTATATACAAGTTAAATACTGCTCGATAAACCGGAGAAAGCTGCTGTACAAAAGACAGCAGTAAATCAGCACTTATACCATCGAAAATTCCTTCACTTTCAACTTCTTCGGCAATCTGCTGCGTTTCGACTAAGGTTTCGCTTATGGCGAACTTATTTTTGTTTTTCCGATAATAATCGATGGTATTGTTTACCATTATTCTTCTTATCCAACCTTCTAAAGAACCATTAAAATTGAACTTTCCAATTTTATCGAAAACCTTTATGAATCCATCTTGAAACAAGTCTTTTGCATCCTCTGGACGGTTTGCGTATCGTTGACAAACGACCATCATTTTGCTGTACAAAGTTTTGTACAACAGCTGCTGATAGTCCGCATTTTTTTCCGCACAGCCCTCCACAATTTTCCTTACATCTGCTTGGTTCGATAAATCCATTCCCGATTTTCTATTCTTATGACGCTAAATTATTCAATGGTTGCTTTACTTTCTATAATAATAATTTCCAGCTCAACTTCCGCTGAAAGGATAAAGCAAATGGTTATTTTTGCGAACCTAATCATTTTATAAAAAAATACCATGAAAGTTACAGTTGTTGGCGCCGGTGCAGTAGGTGCAAGTTGCGCAGAATACATTGCTATTCAAAATTTTGCTTCAGAAGTTGTGTTAGTCGATATTAAAGAAGGTTACGCAGAAGGAAAGGCAATGGATTTGATGCAAACCTCTTCTTTGTTAGGATTTGATACCAAAATTGTTGGAAGTACTAACGACTATTCAAAAACTGCAGGAAGTGAAGTTGCAGTAATTACTTCAGGAATACCAAGAAAACCGGGTATGACTAGAGAAGAGTTGATCGGGATTAATGCAGGTATTGTAAAAACTGTTTCTGAAAACTTAGTAAAGCACTCGCCAAACATTATCATTATTGTGGTTTCTAATCCAATGGATACGATGGCTTATTTGGCTCACAAATCAACTGGTTTGCCAAAGAACAGAATTATTGGAATGGGTGGAGCACTAGACAGTGCAAGATTTAAGTATTGCTTAGCAGAAGCATTAGATTGTCCTCAATCTGATGTTAGTGCAATGGTTATTGGAGGTCACTCTGATACTGGTATGTTGCCATTGACAAGAATTGCTACAAGAAATAGTGTACTAATTTCTGAGTTTTTATCATCTGAAAGATTAGATGAAGTTGCTCAGGCTACTATGGTTGGTGGGGCTACACTAACTAAGATGCTAGGAACAAGTGCATGGTACGCTCCAGGTGCTGCAGTTTCGGCAATGGTTCATGCAATTGCTACAGATTCTAAAAAAATGTTCCCTTGTTCAGCTATGCTAGAGGGTGAGTTTGGTTTGAATGATATTTCAATAGGTGTTCCATGTATTATAGGAAAGAACGGAATTGAAAAAATTGTTGAAATCGAATTATCTGATGCAGAGCAAGACAAATTAGCAAATAGTGCTGCTGCTGTTGCAAAAACAAATACGTTACTTGACGCATAACTCAGTATAAAAAATTCATAAAACAAGAAGGTGGATGCGATTGTGTCCACCTTTTTTTATTATCCATTATGATTAAAATTCAGTTACAAAAGGTCGATATTCCTCCCGGTGGAGTTCATTTAGCGTTAAATGTTACGCTAAATGAAAAGCAAGTGAGAATGGTGGTAGATACAGGAGCCTCAAGATCTGTTTTAGATTTGCACTTTTTTCAAGAGTTGTTTCCAGATGCTGTTTTAAAGCAGGAAGAGAGTGATTCGGCCGGAGTTGGTGCTTCAGGACTTTCGAGTTTCACAAGTTGGATCCCTTCTTTTTTTATCGAAAGTTTTGAGGTGAAAGAATATGAGCTAGCCTTAATGGACTTAAGCCATGTAAAAGCCTCCTACAATAATTTAGGAGAAGAAGCTATTTACGGAGTTGTAGGAGGTGATATTTTAGAAAGATTTGAGGCTATGATTGACTATTCTGACTTTAGTTTAACGTTATTGGATTAAGGTCGCAGCACAAGCTTCACAGTTTCTACTTTACTTGTATTTCTAACCGTCACAAAATAAATTCCTTTGGATAAGTGACTAATATCGATTTGTTTCTTTAAACCACTTAAGTTATCAACTAAAGCTAATTGGCCTGAAATGCTCCTGATTTCAATAGTGTTGGTTCCTCCAAATGTTTTTTCAAGTACTTCAATTGTTATCCCTCCTTCGGTTGGATTCGGGTAAATTTTAAGAGCAGATTCTTGCTCTTGATCGAAAACACTTAGCTCCGAAATACTATTTACTCGAGATCCATATAAAACTTTCAACCCTCCGGTACTTAAGCCAACAATTAAGTCCATTATGCTGTCTCCATTTAAGTCTGTTCCGTTGATAAACATGTTGAATCCGTAATTTGCCATTTTAATTCGCTCCGTGTTTGGTGCATCATAGATAGGTTGTAAGCTGTCAATAAAAGAATTAATGCGGTAGGTTGTGTTATTAATTCCTCCTGCGTAAAACTGATTCACCCCTTGGTCTTCAAAAAGAAAAATGTTTTCGAATCTACCAAGCTGATTGTCTCTTCTAACCTTCCAAGTTCTTCTAAAAAAGTTTAAAGTCGCAGTTGTGTTAATTTCATCGTATTGATTACTCCCTACACCAAATGGAATCGTATTGATACAGTCAATAAATCCATTTGCTGAATCAATTTTCACCACAACTAACGCGATGGAGCTATTATTATTAGCATTTGTAGTATTGTCAACTGCTAAGCTATCCCCAATATTTATTTTGGAATACTGAAAGGTCTGTCCTATGTGATACCTTACCGTGTCTCCATTTTGCCATAAAATCGAGTCGAGTTGAATGTTGAATATTGGATTTAAAGCGGTTCCGAAATTTTGGAAATAGGTGATTTGTGAGGGGAAAGTGGTTATTAAATCCAATAATCCATCTTTGTCTACGTCAAATAGTTGAGCTGAAGTGATGGTGGAGATATCTTTTATCCCTTGAAATGGAGTGGGGTGAAATTTAAATTCCGCTTCAGTTCCCGTGGCTGACGTGTCTTCAAATAAATAAAGCTTCCCATTTTTTTGACACAACAAAAAGTCCTCGTCTCCGTCTCCATCTATATCACCCACTGCAGGGGCTGCATTCGCAAATTCTCTTCGAGTTATTCCAAAATTTAAGGCAGAAAGATTAAGGTAACCATCTGATATTAGTTCAAATTTTGGATTGCTGCTAGTTCCAATGTTTTTCAACAAGGCAAGACTCTCAACAAAAGTGTTTGAGTCGTTCTCATCTAAATTACCTCCGTTACCAATTAGTAAATCTTTCAAACCATCATTGTTGTAATCGATGAATGCTGGTTTTGCATTTCTGCCAAAATCTAGAGACCTAGCTTGAAGGAAGGACTTGGTTCTTAATTCAAAATGATAACCTCCGGTTGTCGAGGTGTTTTCATAATACCAAATCTCCTCTGTTGAAAAAGGACCAATGTTCGCGGTATTTGCATGGCTAGAACTTGCAATTAAATCTTTTTTCCCATCATTGTTTATATCTATGAAATAAGCGGTTCCCATCAATAGCTTAACCGGAGTGTTATAATTTGGAAAGGAATCTATGATTTTGAATATTTCGGAATTTACTTTTGCAGCTCCCGGCAAAGAGTCGGCATTTAATAAAACTTTCATTTGGGATGTACCAATATCGCTTGTTATTAAGTCCATGCTGCCATTTTGATCAATGTCAATTGCTGTGGTGCTCATGCCCTCCGAATGCTTTAGGCCCTTAGTTCTTTCTCCTCGAGGTGAAAATCGGCAGTCATTCAACAATATGCTGTCTAAGGTGAAAGTTGAGGTAAATACAAAAGATATATAACCCCAGCAGGGGCTTCTGCGTTCATAAATGGGTGTGAAGTCATTATTTCGGTCAATGGAAAAGTTTCTGTGGTAATCTAAGGTCCTGTTACCAGAGCGATAAATTACATCGATGTCCTTATCACCTTCCAAATCTATAAATGCGGGATAGTTGATCGCATTAGGGTTTAGGACGTTTAAGGACGTTGCATTCGGATTGTTTTTTGTTTGTAATTTGTCTACTAAGCGAAACGATAAGCCTCCACTTGGGGTGCTCGTGTTCTCATATAGTGAAATACTGTTTCCAGATACGAATAAGTCCATTTTTCCATCGTCGTTGTAATCTCTAGTAATTAATACTTCATCCATTTCAGGAAACTTTACAGCGTATTCAGGTGCATAAGTGTATTGAACTGAATCAGAAATTCCTTCATTTAAATAGGGTTTTACAGTATTCCTGAATCGATCGGTCACCACTAAATCCATAATTCCATCTTGATTTAAATCAATTTCAGAAAACTGAGCGGTGTTGAAGCCTCCTGTAAATGGGTCTTCAATAGGTTGACTTCCATCGGTTACTTCAATGTTGTGCGCTTCAGAGTAATAAATCTGCGCTACTGCTGTAAATGGGAGTATGAGAGAAACTATAAATAGGGTTAAGTACTTCATGAAAGATGTTTAGAAAAAGACGAATTATTGGCATTTAGTTGCCTCTATTATCCAAATTTAAGAATATTAAGTAATCGAATTTTCTTTACATTATTATAAAAATGAAATAGATTGGGAATTCAATATGGAAATTCTATATTTGCAGGCTTCAAAAAAGACGAAAATTTTATAATTAAAAAGATGCAAAACAAAGGTTTAATTTGGTCATTTATCGTATTGCTTTCACTAGCATGTTTATACCAATTGTCGTATACATGGGTGGCACAAGGTGTTGAAAATGATGCGAAAGAATACGCAAACGGTTCCATAGAGTTAGAGGAAGCGTATTTGGATTCAATGGCTAGCGAAGAGGTTTATCCATTAACAGGTGAAACTTACACGGAGGTAACAAAAAATGTTATTAATCTAGGATTGGATTTGAAAGGAGGAATGAATGTTACTTTAGAGGTTTCAGTGGCTGAGGTAGTTAGGGCTCTTGCTTCCGACAGTAAAGATGAAACATTCGTAGCTGCTTTGGCACAAGCAAAAGAGATGCAAAAGTCAAATCAAGACAATTTTGTTTCACTATTTGCAGAATCTTGGGCACAAAATGCGAATGGTAAAAAATTAACGTCAATTTTTTATACATTAGAAAATAAAGACAAAATCAACAGAGAAGCTTCTGATGAAGAAGTGATTGAATTTATTTCTACTGAAACTGATGCTGCATTTGACAGGACATTTGAAGTACTTAGAACTAGAGTAAATCTGTTCGGAGTAGCTCAACCAAACATTCAAAAGCTTGATGCTTCCGATCGAATTTTAGTTGAATTGCCGGGTGTAAAGAATAAGGAAAGAGTTCGTCAGTTATTGCAAGGAACTGCAAAGCTAGAATTCTGGGAAACCTTTAATAACAATCAAATCTACCCTTACTTAGCTGAGGCGAACGATAAGTTAAATAAGATTTTAGGGAATGATGAGTCTGAGGAGGTTTCTGAGGATTCAACTGAAAATGCGGTAGATGAGCCGGTGGCAATAGTTGAAGATGCTGATTTCAAAATAGACACACTCATTGATATTGATGTTGAAACCGGTTTAGAAGTAGTAACCTATGACACGGTTAAGGTTGAAGAAGAAGGTAATGAATTGTTAGATGCGCTAGCAGATGATTCTGATACGACGGCTGCTGCTGATCAATCTTTTGAGGATTTTGCAAAAGACAACCCTTTCTTTGCGATACTTTCTCCAGCAATTTATCAAAATGCAGAAGGAAATTATGTTCCTGGTGAAGGACCTGTTGTAGGTTACTCAGCGATTAAAGATACTGCCAAGGTAAATGCTTACCTGAGAATGCCTGAGATTGCTGCAATTTTCCCGAATGATTTGAAGTTGTTATGGACCGCAAAACCATTTGATGACGCTGAGAAGTTTTTACAGTTAATTGCAATTGAAGTAAAAAGTAGAGACGGGAACGCACCGTTGGAGGGAGATGTAATTACAGATGCATTTCAAGATTTTAGTCAGTTAGGCGGAAGTCCTGAAATTACAATGAGAATGAGTGCTATTGGTGCGAAGACTTGGAAATTACTAACAGCTGATAATATCGGCAAGAGTATCGCGATTGTGTTAGATAATTATGTATACTCTTTTCCAAATGTAAATCAAGAAATTGCAGGTGGTGTATCGAGTATTTCAGGAGACTTTACCATTGAAGAAGCAAAATTAATTGCCAATATTTTAAAAGCAGGTAAATTGCCTGCTCCTGCTAGAATCGTTGAGGAAGCAGTTGTTGGGCCTTCTTTAGGTGAAGAGTCTATTAACAAAGGATTATTGTCGTTTATTGTTGCCTTAGTAATTGTGCTACTTTACATGATTTTCTATTATGGAAAAGCAGGTATTGCTTCAGACATTGCCTTGTTGGCCAACTTATTCTTTATAATGGGGGTTATTGCCTCAACGAACATTGCCTTAACATTACCGGGTATTGCAGGTATCGTTTTAACTATTGGTATCTCTGTTGATGCAAACGTTCTTATTTATGAAAGAATTCGGGAAGAGTTAAGAGCAGGCAAAGGACCAAGGCTAGCAATATCTGATGGGTATAAAAATGCCTATTCTTCTATAATCGATGCAAACGTTACAACCATTTTAACAGGTATTATTTTATGGTTCTTTGGAACAGGTCCTGTTGAAGGATTTGCAAAAACGCTAGTTATTGGTATTTTAACTTCACTTTTTAGTGCAATTTTCATCACAAGGTTAATTTTCGCTTGGAGGTTAGATAACAAGAAAAATGTTACTGTTTCTACGAAAGTGACTGAGAATGCATTTACTAACTTAAAGTGGAATTTTATTCCTAAAAGAAAAACATTCTATGTTATATCAGGGATTTTGATTTTAGCAGGTATTGCTTCGTTCATGACGAAAGGGCTTTCATACGGGGTTGACTTTAACGGGGGTCGTTCTTATTTAGTAAGCTTTGATGAGTCTGTTTCTAATTCTGATGTTAGAAATGCACTATCGGGAGCATTTGAAACTGCACCTGAGGTTAAAACTTTTGGATCAGACAACCAAGTGAAGATTACCACTAGTTTTATGATTAACAGCGAAGATCCAACAGTTGATGATCAAGTAGAATCATTGTTAATTGAGGGTTTAGCCGGTGTTGGTACAAATGCTCAAATTCTAAGCTCACAGAAAGTTGGGCCAACAATTGCGGATGACATTAAGAATTCTTCTTTATTGGCCATTCTCTTTTCATTGGTAGTAATCTTCCTATATATTTTATTAAGGTTTAGAAAATGGCAGTATGGATTAGGTGCGGTTATCGCAATTTTCCATGATGTTATTATTGTTTTAGCAATATTTTCAATATTCTGGGGAATTCTGCCATTCTCGTTAGATATCGATCAAGCTTTTATTGCAGCAATATTAACAGTGGTTGGTTACTCCATAAATGATACTGTTGTAGTATTCGATAGAATTAGAGAATTTCTAAATTCTTACAAAAAGAGAGAATTGGAAGAAGTTGTTAATGACGCCTTGAACAGTACATTAAGTAGAACAATAAATACTTCGTTGTCTACCTTCTTTGTATTGTTAATGATTTTTATATTCGGAGGTGAAGTAATTAGAGGTTTCGCCTTTGCACTTATGATAGGTGTTGCAGTTGGAACATATTCTTCACTTTGTGTGGCATCTCCAATCGTTGTTGATCTAACAAAAAAGATAATCGAGAAAGCTAAAAAATAAGTTAGTACTTAAATTTACAAAGCCTCGTTTGCTAGATGCAGACGAGGCTTTTTTGTTACTTTTGTATTCTATTTTCAACGTATGACACTTCTATTTTTATCTACACAAGAATTGATTTTTGCTGGCCTAGTGTTAGTCTTGCTCTTTGGATCAAAGAAAATTCCTGAAATAGCAAAAGGTTTGGGTAAAGGGATTAGAGATTTTAAAAACGCTACGAGTGACATTCAAGAGGAAATTAGAAAAACTTCTAAGGAGGTGACAGATCAAGTGGATGTCACTAAAAACATACCTTCCGAAAAAAAAGATAAGCCCTAGATGGAATATTTGTGGCTTACATTAGGCCTACTTGCTCTTGTGCTCGGCGGAGAATTTTTAGTAAAAGGAGCTGTAAGTATTGCTTTGAAAGCAAAGATTTCCCCATTAGTAGTTGGTATGACAGTGGTGTCTTTTGGGACATCTGCCCCTGAATTGTTAGTGAGTTTAAGCGCGGTTTTTGATGGTTATCCGGATGTCAGCGTTGGTGCAGTTGTTGGGTCAAATATTTCCAACATTGGACTAGTTCTTGGAATAACAGTCCTGATTTTTCCAATTGCGGTTAACCGTGACAGTCTTCGAATTGATTGGCCATTGATGATTTTAGCTACATTTCTTTTTTATTTTTTTGCAATGAATGGTGAGCTTTCTTGGTGGGAAGGGACGGTCTTTCTAGCCATCTTATCGACTTTCACCTTCTGGCTTATTCGCCGTTCAAGAAGGAAGGGAGTTCAGTTAGCAGCGGAAAGTGAGGCGGAAGATTTAGATTCAGGTAATCCAGTTTATAAGGATATTCTCTTTCTCAGTATTGGAATGGTTGCGTTGTATTTTGGTGCAGAGTGGTTGATTGATTCGGTAGTGAGTATTGCAAATAGTCAGGGCGTTAGTGAAAAGTTGATTTCTGTTACAATAGTAGCTTTTGGTACAAGTTTACCAGAATTAGTAACTTCTGCCATGGCGGCTTTCAGAAAGGAGACTGATATTTCAATTGGAAACCTAGTTGGATCTAATATTTTTAACATTTTTGCTATTCTTGGAGTTACTTCAGTGCTTCACCCTTTAAAAATATCTGATAGTATCAATCAATTTGATGTGTACTTTTTACTTGGGATTTCCTTGCTTTTACTTCCCATTATGCTTTTTGGTAAAAAAATCGGTCCATGGAAGGGAGTTTTCTTAATTATATTCTATGCTTTTTACATTTATTTTTCAATAGTAGCAGAAAAATAAGGGGGTGCTAGCTAAAATTATACCTTTTTTAAAGATTGAGGGTGTGTTTTTAAGGGGGTGTTGATAAGATTTATTAAAAATTTGCCCGAATAATTCAATTCTTCGATATTTTTGTGCCTTAATTTAATTGTATAAAAATGGCAACCATCCGATTTAAAGCATTAGAGTCTTCTATGTCTAGAACTCCTAGAATAGTTGAAGCCCCATCCAAGAAAATTTCTGAGTATTATGGCATGAATGTTTTTGACAAAAACGTGATGGCCGAATACATGTCGAAAGACATTTATGCTCGAGTAATGCAAACCATCGAAGACGGTAAAACGGTCGATCGAAAAATTACAAATTCAGTTGCCTCAGCAATGAAGGCTTGGGCAATGGAGAGGGATGTAACCCATTATACTCACTGGTTTCAGCCTTTAACGGGAACGACAGCTGAAAAGCACGATGCATTTTTTGAGACCACAGAGGATAATAAAGTCATTGAACGTTTTGATGGAGGTCAATTAGCACAACAGGAACCTGATGCGTCAAGTTTGCCAAACGGAGGGATTCGAAATACATTTGAAGCGCGAGGCTATACGGCATGGGATCCTAGTTCTCCTGCATTTATTATTGGAAACACACTTTGTATTCCGACCATTTATATTTCATACACAGGGGAGGCGTTGGATTATAAAACACCGCTATTAAAGGCTCTAAGTTGCGTTGATAAAGCGGCTGTCGATGTTTGTCAGTATTTTGACAAGAACGTTAAAAAGGTGAATGCAACTTTAGGTTGGGAGCAAGAATACTTTTTAGTTGATAAGGCTCTATTTACAGCTCGTCCTGACTTAGTATTAACAGGTAGAACAGTTTTTGGTCACACTCCTTCTAAAGGTCAAGAGTTAGATGATCATTATTTTGGAAGTATTCCAGAAAGAGCTCATGCTTTTATGGTAGAGTTGGAAATTGAGTGTATGAAGCTTGGAATTCCATTGAAAACAAGGCATAATGAAGTGGCTCCTAATCAATACGAGTTTGCACCCATCTTTGAAGAAGCCAATTTAGCAGTAGACCATAATCAGTTGCTGATGGATATGATGGAAAAGATTGCTCGAAAACACAATTTTAGAGTATTGCTCCATGAAAAGCCATTTGCAAATGTAAATGGATCTGGCAAGCACAATAACTGGTCACTTTCGACAAATACCGGTGTTAATCTACTGAGCCCGGGAAAGAATCCTAAATCTAATTTGCAGTTCCTTACCTTCTTAATCAATACAATTAAGGCTGTACATGATAATGAAAGGTTATTGCGATCTTCAATGGCAACGGCTGGAAATGAGCACCGCTTAGGAGCAAATGAGGCTCCTCCTGCAATTATATCCGTATTTATAGGACAAGAGCTGACAAAAATGTTAGATGAATTGGTGTCTAAAGTAAAAGACGGAAAATCTTTAACAGCGGAAGAAAAAACGGAACTGAAATTAAATATCGGTAAGATTCCTGAAATCCTATTAGACAATACAGATCGAAATAGGACTTCTCCATTTGCATTTACCGGCAATAAGTTTGAGTTTAGAGCGATCGGTTCTTCAGCTAACTGTTCGTCTGCAATGATTGTAATTAATTCTATAGTAGCAAAGCAGCTAAAGGATTTTAAAACAGATGTAGATCGACTAATTAAAGAAGGTGTTAAAAAAGACGAGGCGATTTTTAGAATCTTAAAAAAATACACTATAAGTTCTAAAAACATCCGATTTGAAGGCAATGGCTATGGAGATGAATGGATTGCCGAAGCTGAGAAAAGAGGGTTGTCACATTTAAGAACAACTCCAGCTGCAATTGCAGAAATGGGCTCTAAGCAAACGTTAGCATTATATAGTGGGCTAAAGGTAATGTCAGAGAGAGAGACACTGGCGCGTCAAGAAATTGCTTATGAATTGTATACGAACTTGATTCGAATTGAGGCTAGGGTTATTGGAGATTTGGCTCAAAGCCACATTCTTCCTACAGCATTACGTTATCAAAATCAGTTAATTGATAATGTTGAAGGACTTAAAAATATTTTAAGCGCAACTGAATTTAAAGATGCAGCTGGAGTTCAACTAGAGATGATCAAAGGTATTTCAAGGCACGTCAAAATAGTTCAAGAAGTCACAGAAAAGATGATTATTGAGAGAAAGCGTATCAATAAGTTAGAAGATCCAAAGCAAAAGGCTAATGAGTATGCTGATGTTGTAAAACCAATGTTTGACGTAATCAGATACAGTGTAGATAAGCTAGAACTAATCGTTGATGATGAGATTTGGCCGTTACCAAAGTACAGAGAATTGTTGTTTAATCACTAGGCTAAAAATCAAGAGCGTTTCCTATTAGTTGAAATGTAGTTGTTTTTCGAAGTATAAATCGGATAAAATCAGGGAAATTTTGTTTATTTTAGCAGCCATTGAAATCAAACACCAGACATAAATGAAATTATTGAAAGTTGTTGGGTTGTCTTTTCTTTTTTGTCTTTTCAGTTTGCAAGGAGTTGCACAGAAAAGTTATTTAGAAGATGCGGACAAAGCATTAATGCAGGAAGAGAAGTATTTCGAGGCGATTGAGCTGTATAAAAAGGCTTATGTGAAGGAGCCTGCGAGAGATGTGAAAGCACAAATTATTTTCAAGATTGCAGAGGCATATCGCTTAAGTGACCAGCCGTTGCAAGCAGAAGTATGGTACGATAAATCAATTATTGCACAATATGCTGACCCAACTGCAAAGCTGCGATTAGGGGAAATGAAAATGATGAATGGGAAGTATGATGAGGCTTTGGTTGCTTATCAGAAATATGCTGCAGAAGTTCAATCCGATGATCGAGGTAAAAAAGGAATTGAAGCTGCAGAGCAAGCACAAGGATGGGCGGATAACCCAGAAGCTTTGATTGTAGAGCCTGCGGTTTTGCTGAACAGTGAATTTTACGATTACAGCCCTACATTTTCAGATAGGAAGAATGATGAAATGATTTTCACTTCAACAAGAGAGGGCTCAACAGGTTCATCAACATCTGAAGTTACTGGTGGCAACTTTTCTGATTTATACATTACTAAACGTGATAAAAAAGGAAAATGGAGTGAGCCAGTATTAGTTGAAGGAGAGGGAGTCAATACCGAAGACAGTGAAGGTGGAGCAGTTGTGAACTCAAGAAGAAATACAATGTATTACACGCGTTGCCGAGTTGAAAAGAATGGGTACATGGGTTGTCAAATTTTAAGTGCAAAACGTCAAGGAATAAAGTTTGGAACACCCGAACCAATTTCCATAGCATCTGATAGCGCTGTAGTAGGCCACCCGGCGCTAACACCTGATGATGAAATATTGGTTTTTGCGTCTGACATGGACGGAGGCCAAGGTGGAAAAGACTTGTGGTACATTAGAGAAGAATCAAGAGGAAAGTGGAGTGCACCAATTAATTTGGGACCTGAAATTAATACCTCGGGAGATGAAATGTTTCCATTTATCAAGCCAAACGGGAGGTTGTATTTTGCGTCAGACGGTCACATTGGAATGGGCGGTTTAGATATTTTCGCTGCGGAAAAGTTAGGAGATGCACAATGGGGTAATGTTCAAAATATGAAAGCACCAATTAACTCTAGTGCGAATGACTTTGGGATTACATTCGATGGTAATCAAAATAAAGGATTTTTTAGTTCTAGCCGAGAAGGCGGAAGAGGGAAAGATGATATTTGGCAATTCAGTGAACCTCCAATTCTTTTTGTTTTAAAAGGGTTAGTAAAGGATTTAGAAACAGGTCAACCATTAGTAGCGGCAAATGTTAAATTAATTGGTACAGATGGAAGTTCTGCAGAAATGCAAACAGCAGCGGATGGAACATTTGAGTTTGGTCAAAATGGAGATGCTTATTACATTAATAAAAATACATCTTACCAACTCACAGTTTCAAAGCCAAGTTATTTAAGAGCAAAAGGAAAGGAGACAACGGTAAATGTAGAGGAGTCTAAAATATTTGCTCATTTGTATGATTTGCAGCCAATTACCGAGACTCCAATAAAATTACCAGAAATTGTATATCCGTTTAACAAGGCAAATATTACTCCTAGAGCAGCGGATTCTTTAGAGTTCTTATACAAAATTTTAGTTGATAACCCTCAGTTAGTAATTGAGCTTAAAGCCAACACAGATAGTAGAGGTGGGGATGATTACAACTTAAAATTATCTCAGAAAAGAGCTGACTCTGCAGTAGGATATTTAGTGAGAAGAGGAATTGATCCTGCTAGAATGGTTCCTAAAGGATATGGTGAAACGAACCTTTTAATTTCAGATGATGTGATAGCGCAATTAGCATCTGAAGAGGAAAGAGAAGCAGCTCATCAAGCTAACCGTAGAACCGAATTTAGTATTCTCAGTCAAGACTTTGTTCCACCAAATCAACCTGGAGAAGAGAATCAAAACGAGTCTGGGCCAAATGGTGATGGTGAAGAAGCAATACCGTCAGAACAGGAACAGGACAGAGAACAATAGTTATAATTATTGATAAACTGAAACATCCATTTTCAAATTGAAATTGGATGTTTTTTTATAACATAAAATGGAGAAAGGAAGGTATACTTTACGAGGCGTTTCTGCTGACAAAGAAGATGTGCACAATGCCATTAAAAATGTTGACAAAGGCTTATTTCCAAAGGCATTTTGCAAAATTGTTCCAGATTATTTAACAGGCAGTGACAAGCACTGTGTCGTTATGCACGCTGATGGGGCCGGTACAAAATCTGCTTTAGCGTATATGTACTGGAAGGAAACAGGAGATATTTCAGTTTGGAAAGGCATAGCCATGGACGCGATTACCATGAATGTTGATGATTTGCTTTGCGTTGGAGCAACAGATAACATTCTTCTAAGTTCCACAATCGGAAGAAATAAAAACCTTATTCCCGGTGAGGTAATCTCTGAAATTATCAATGGAACTGAGGAAATTTTAGAGGAGTTGCGTTCATATGGAATTGGTATTTATAGCACGGGCGGAGAAACAGCTGATGTTGGTGATTTGGTGCGAACTATAATTGTTGATTCAACTGTGACTGCTCGAATGGAAAAGGACGAAGTAATTTCAAATCATAACATCCAAGATGGAGATGTGATTGTCGGGCTAGCCTCTTTTGGGCAAGCAAGTTATGAGAAGGAATACAATGGAGGAATGGGCAGCAACGGATTGACTTCTGCTCGGCATGATGTTTTTAGTAAGTATTTATCTGAAAAATTTCCGGAATCTTATGATGCCTCCGTTCCAGCAGACTTAGTGTACTCTGGCAGTAAGAAATTAACAGACAAAATTGAAGGCGCTCCAATAGACGCAGGAAAGTTAGTGCTTTCGCCAACACGAACGTACGCACCAATAATTGCTAAAATGTTGAAATCGCACAGGAGCTCAATACATGGAATGGTTCATTGCAGTGGTGGTGCACAAACAAAGGTTTTACATTTTGTAGACAAGGTGCACGTAATTAAAGATGACCTTTTCGATTTACCTCCACTTTTTAAGTTGATTCATGAAGAGTCAAATACTCCGTGGAAAGAGATGTACAAGGTATTTAACATGGGACATCGCATGGAATTGTATGTTCCCAAAGAAGCAGCTGCAGATTTGATAGCGATTTCTAAGCAATTTAATGTAGATGCAAAAATTGTAGGCAGAGTAGAGGCTTCTAAAACGAAGAGATTGACTATTCAGTCAGAATTTGGAGTATTTGAATATTAAGAAATGAGCAGTTTAATAGATAAGTTACAGTCGATAAAAGACAGGTGGATTGACGTTTCGCAGCAAATAGTTGATCCAGAGATTATTGCTGATATGAATCGCTATGTCAAACTGAACAAAGAGTATAGCGACCTTAAGGTAATTGTAGACGCATTCGATGAATACACCAATGTGTTAGCTAATATTACTTCCTCTAAAGAAATATTATCTAAAGAGAAAGATGAAGAATTTCGGGAAATGGCTAAAATGGAGTACGACGAGCTACAAAAGCGAAAAATAGAATTAGAGGAAGAAGTTAAGGTAATGTTGATTCCGAAAGACCCGGATGACGACAAGAACGTAATTATAGAAATTCGAGCAGGAGCAGGAGGAGATGAAGCTAGTATATTCGTTGGGGATTTATACCGAATGTATACGAAATACATCGACAACCAAGGTTGGAAACATGATGTGATGACGATGAATGAAGGTACTTCGGGTGGTTTTAAAGAAATTAGTTTTGAAGTGTCAGGTGCAAATGTATATGCGATAATGAAATATGAATCGGGTGTGCATCGCGTTCAAAGAGTACCTCAAACAGAAACGCAAGGTCGAGTTCACACCTCTGCAGCATCCGTTGCGGTTTTGCCTGAGGCAGAGGAGGTCGACGTAAAGATTGACCCTTCAGATATTAAGAAGGATACTTACCGAGCTTCAGGAGCAGGTGGGCAGCACGTAAACAAAACCGAATCTGCAGTTCGTTTAACTCACATACCTACGAATACAGTTGTAGAATGTCAAGATGGTCGTTCTCAGTTGAAAAACTATGAGAAGGCGATGAAAGTTTTGAGATCAAGAATTTACGAAGCTGAAGTAGAAAAAAGAGAAAAAGAAATTGCTGCAGAGAGGAAATCACAAGTTTCAACTGGAGATAGATCTGCTAAAATTAGAACGTATAATTATCCTCAAGGCAGGGTTACAGATCACAGAATAAATTTAACGCTCTACAATTTAGACGCAATTATTAATGGTGATTTAGGCGCTGTTATTGATGGTTTAAGAATGGCTGCGAATGCAGAAAAGATGAAAGATGGTTTGAGAGACGAAAATGCAGTGAACTAATGACTCGACAAGAACTCATCCAGCAAATTAATAAAAAGCAGTCCTTTCTTTGTGTTGGGTTAGATTCTGACTTAGAGAAAATTCCGAATCATTTGTTGGAATTTGAAAACCCTATTCTAGAATTCAATAAAAGAATTATTGATGCCACAAAGGAATACTGTGTAGCATATAAACCAAATATTGCTTTCTATGAAAGCATGGGTTTAAAAGGTTGGGAAACCTTAAAAGCCACCTTAGAATACATTCCTAAAGATATTTTTACGATAGCTGATGCAAAGCGCGGAGACATTGGTAATACTGCAAACATGTACGCTAAGGCATTTTTTGAAACCCATAATTTTGATTCCGTTACGATAGCCCCATATATGGGAGAGGACTCTGTAATTCCGTTTTTATCACATCCAGGAAAGTGGGGGATAGTTCTAGGTTTGACCTCAAATGCAGGGGCCTTTGATTTTCAGTTTTCCGAACTTGTAACCGGAGAGCTATTGTATGAAAAAGTTTTAAGAACTACTGCTTCTTGGGGAACTAATGAAAACTTGATGTTTGTGGTTGGCGCTACTAAAGCAGAATCGTTGACAAAAATTAGAAAAATAATTCCCAATCACTTTCTCTTGGTTCCCGGTGTTGGAGCACAAGGAGGAAGCTTGTCTGAAGTATGTAAGTATGGGTTAAACCAAGATTGTGGTTTATTGATTAACTCCTCTCGTGGAATTTTATATGCAGATAGCGGTGAAAACTTTGCGAATGCTAGTGCAAGAATAGCACAGAGAATTCAGCAAGAAATGGCAGAAATTTTATCGAAAAAGTAGTGATGAGATGAAGAAAGGTGCAATCATCTTTCTATCTACTTCTGTTTTAGATCACTTTTAGATCACTTTCTCCATGAAACTATTTCCTATTGTTGAAGAGAACATCAAATAAATCAAAATAATTATCTTCGTCTTCAATGAATGAAGATTTACTACATCACGTTTGGAACTTTCAATTATTTAATTCAAAGGGACTCAAAACTACTGAAGGGGAGTTAGTTGCTATCATTCGTTCTGGTGCTCAAAATTTTGATTCTGGCACTGATTTTTTTAATGGACAAGTTCGTATTGGAACAATGCTTTGGGTAGGTAACATTGAAATCCATATAAAATCAAGTGATTGGATAAAACACAAACACCAGCATGATGCTGCGTACAGTAAAATTATTCTGCATGTTGTTTGGGAAGATGACCAGCCGGTAATTCAAAAAAACGGAGAGCGAGTTCCAACCATCGAACTAAGTGGTCTTGTGAAAAAGTCTATTTTCGGCAAATTTGAAATTTTACAAAACTCTAGGAGTTGGATTCCTTGTGAGTCGGAAATAGCGGATGTAGACGAGTTCGTGAAAATTCAAACCATCGAAAGAAAATTAGTGGAGCGGCTAGAAGCTAAATCTAACCGATTGAACCAGATTTTGATGCTTCGTAAGAACGATTGGGAGGCAACTTTATAT
>Ga0206129_10001742_pt1 | contig 28660 bp, 24 predicted proteins | sample Helgoland_Spring_8_FD_148616 | JGI IMG/M metagenome (GOLD analysis project Ga0206129, IMG submission 148616) | Pelagic subsurface seawater microbial communities from Kabeltonne, Helgoland, North Sea - Helgoland_Spring_Bloom_20160502_2 | ecosystem: Environmental > Aquatic > Marine > Epipelagic ...
CGCGATGGTCCAGAGCTTATCCTCGTCGTTTGCCGTTTCGAAATAATGCGCGAGCGCTTGGACTTTGAGACCGGTTTTGGTTGTTTCATCCAGCGTTTTAAAAAGGGCGGCGAAGTCTCTCATATTGCTTCACTTTCCTCGCTTTGCGCGGCTTCACCCTGAAAGTCTGTTTCAACGATTGCAGCGTTGTAGCCAATCCCTCTCAAGTGGCGCGCGAAGATATCTGTGTAACCATGTGTTACGTATATGTTTTCAGCGCCTGTAAGTTTGATTGCATCGCATAACCCGTTCCAATCGGCATGATCAGAAATGACAAAACCTTGATCCAATGCGCGACGGCGGCGCACGCCCCGAAGGCGCATCCAGCCACTCGCAAATCCGCTTGAGGATGCGCCGAAACTGCGGGCCCACTTAGAACCAAGGGCGGCAGGTGGTGCCAGCACCATTGCGCCTGCATACGCTTTGGGGTCGACATCTGGCGTGACTTGAATTGTGTCCGGCAAAGTAACGCCCTGCTTGCGTAAAATGCCATTACTGACTTCAATTGCTCCGTGCGTGAGAACGCGGCCAATGCTCACGTCAAGCATCGACAATATGCGTTGCGCTTTGCCAAGGGAATACGCGCCGATCATGCTCGTTTTGCCCGCCGCCTGATTGCGCGCCCACCATGTGTTTATCTCGGCTGCAATGACGGCCTGGGGCTGCCATTTGAAGATCGGTAAGCCGAACGTGCATTCAGTGATGAAATGGGTGCAGCGGATGGGTTCAAACGGCTCGCTGATGCCGTCATTCTCGATTTTATAGTCACCCGAGATGACCCAGACCTCACCCTTGTGCGCCAGCCGTATCTGCGCAGAGCCGACAACATGGCCCGCAGGATGAAACGAGATGTCCACGCCATTGATGCAAATCACATCTCCATATTGCACCGTTTGCAGCGTTATCTCGCCCAAGCGGTGCAGCATGATGGGTGCAGCACTTGCGGTGCACATATAGTGACCATGACCCGCGCGCGCATGATCTGCGTGACCGTGGGTGATAAGCGCGCGTGCGACAGGTTTCCACGGGTCGACATAGACATCGGCACGGGGGCAATAGATCCCGCGATCTGTGAACGTGATGAGAGGTGCGCTGGCCATGCTTCGCAATATAGCGCAGCGCGGCGTTCGTTAAAGCGCGTCGAGGAAAGCGACCGCCTGTGCTGTCAGCTTTTTGCGGGTCGCGGGAATGTCCATGAGAACTTCATGCTCTGCGTTTGGAACCATTTGCAGCGTTCCATTGTTCCAAGCAGCCATCTTTTGATGAACTGCGCCCGCATCTACGATGCGCTCATTGTCACCAAGAAAGGTCAAAGATGGAATTTTAGGAACTGGTGCTGACATGATCGCGTTGCACTCGATGAGTGCTTCTTTCAGCCAATGTAGGCTTGGACCGCCTAGCTCTAGGGCAGGCACAGATTTGATCTGTGTCTCCATCAAATTCCACATATCCAGATCGCGCGTCAGTGTGTTGTCCTGAAACGGATCACTTAGAATAAAGCTGCGCCCGTTGGTGCCGGGCGCGAGCGTTGTGCCGACGCCGAGCATATCGGCGGCGCGCGATAGTACCCAAGCGGCGGGCCGCAAAGCAGGTGACATCAATATGCCCCACATCGGCGCGGAAAACAGCGCACCTTTCACAGGCAGTCCGTCGATCAGCGAGCGTAATCCGATGCAACCGCCCATGGAATGTCCCAGAATCGCGAGCGGAGCAGGCATACCTGCGTCGCCCACTGTTTCCAAAAGCAGGGCCACGTCTTTTTGGTAATCGGCGAAAGTGCCCACATGACCGCGGTATTGTTCTTCGACCAAACGATCAGACAATCCCTGTCCGCGCCAATCGAGACTCGCGACGGCATATCCAGCGGCGTGTAAATCCGCTGCGACATGTGCGTATTTTTCAATGTATTCGGTGCGCCCTGTATAGATCAGGATCGTGGCTTTCGCACCGTCAAGCGGCCAAAGGCCGATGCGCAAACGCACGCCATCGCTGGCTTTTCGCCAAAGCGCGTAACCGCTGCTTGGGCCTTCGCAAATGTCAGCGTGATAGGGTGCGTTTGTCATCGTTACTCATCCAAAACTTATTAGCTCAGCACTGCGCCAAGTTTCATTGCCATACCCATATCGCCATCGACAGAGAGCTTGCCAGACATGAAAGCCGCCGTTGCGTTCTGTTCACCCTCAAGAATGGCCTGAAACGTGTCCGCATCCGCAGTCAACGTCACGTCCGCTTCTGCATCAGACGCCGATGCGCCTGTTTCGTCAATACGAACAGCGCCTTCGCCTTCGATTTCGAACTTTGCGCTGCCATCAAATGCGGCATCTGCCAGTTTTTCGTTCAGTGCTATCACTGCTGCATTAATAATATCGCTCATCTTGCTCTCCGCTTCGTTATCTCATTGCATCTGGCATCTCGCCATTCATGCGCTACACTCTCACATATGAGAGCGATAAATCACATGCGCAAACCTTACCTTGCGGCACACTCACGTAAACTTGGCGTGATGCTTTTGGCTGCGCTCTTGATGCTGGCAGTCGCCTACGGCGGTGTCGCCGGCGCACAAGAGCTCCCTGAGCAAAATGAAGCGGAAATTAACGCGCAAGTGCTGCTTGAAAAATTACGCGATGCTTCTGAAGGAGACGCCGCTAAAATAGCCACCCAAATCAAGCGGGCCTGGGCGCGCTCCGGCTCCGCGTCGGCTGATTTGTTGTTGAAACGTGGCCGCGACGCACTTCAGGCAAAGAAACCCAAAGTTGCGATAGAGCATCTCACAGCTCTAACAGATCACGCGCCTGACTTCGCCGAAGGCTGGCACATGCGCGCCAGTGCGCTGTATCAACAGCAGTTGTATGGCCCTGCTTTGGATGATCTTGAGAAGACGCTGGCGCTAAACCCGAACCATTTCGAGGCGATCCAAGGTCTGGGTGCAATTTTCGAGCAACTCGGCGATCCGATGCGCGCATATGAAGTCTACGAGCAAGTTCTGACTATACATCCGCATCATGCAGACGTACTCGAAGCAATGGAGCGGTTGGAGACGCAAGTCAAAGGTCCCGCCCTCTAATTTAATATCGAGTTTGGGGCAGGTATGGCCGCGCAATCACGCATCATCGCGGTTCTTGGGCCGACCAATACGGGCAAAACCACCTACGCGATTGAGCGTATGTTGGCGCATCGCACTGGTGTGATTGGTCTGCCTTTGCGCCTGCTCGCACGCGAAGTTTATGACCGCATTGTCGCTTTGCGTGGGCCTTCAGTTGTGGCTCTGGTTACAGGTGAAGAGCGTATCGTTCCGCCGCGCACGCAATATTGGGTGTGCACTGTTGAGGCGATGCCGCACGGCATGGGGGCTGATTTCCTTGCCGTCGACGAAATCCAGCTTTGTGCCGATCCCGAGCGCGGGCATGTCTTTACCGAACGATTGCTCAGCGCACGCGGTCTGCAAGAGACGCTTTTCATGGGTGCGGACACAATGCGTGGCCCAATCCAATCCTTGATTCCCGACGCTCAGTTTGTTGCGCGAGAGCGCATGAGCCAGCTTGCTTATTCCGGCCCTAAAAAGATTTCGCGCATGCGTCCGCGCAGCGCAATCGTTGGGTTTTCCGTCGAAAACGTCTACGCCATTGCCGAATTGATCCGCCGCCAAAAGGGCGGTGCAGCGGTTGTTATGGGTGCACTTTCTCCGCGAACGCGCAACGCGCAGGTCGAGATGTATCAAAACGGGGACGTAGATTTTCTAGTGGCGACCGATGCGATTGGCATGGGGCTTAATCTTGATATTGATCACGTCGCGTTCTCGTCTCTCAGTAAGTTTGATGGCCAACGCATGCGGCCTCTCATGGCCAACGAGCTTGCTCAAATCGCAGGTCGGGCAGGGCGCGGGATGAAGCCGGGTACGTTTGGTGTCACTGGCGAAGCACCTGCGCTGCATGATGAACTCGCACGCGCCATCACGGAACATCGTTTTCAACCTGTCGGCAAACTCCAATGGCGTAACCCGAAACTGCAAATGGGTCGCCTTGATGCGCTGATCGCGTCGCTGGAACAGCCTAGTCACGATGATCGCTTGGTGAAATCGCGCGAAGCAGATGATTTGCGTGTCTTGAAAACCCTTGCGGGTGAGGCTGAAGTCTCTGCGCGCGCAAGCGACGCTAAATCAGTGCAGCTTTTGTGGGACGTGTGCCGCGTGCCTGACTTTCGCGGCATTAGCAATTCCGAACACGCCAACCTGTTAGAGGGCATTTTCAACTACCTGCACGAATCCGGCCGCATCCCCGATGACTGGCTCGCGCGTCAGATCAAGCGCATTGATCGAGTGGAGGGGGATATTGACACGCTCTCCAAACGGCTCGCGTTTATTCGCACTTGGACCTACGTGGCGCAGCGTTCTGGTTGGACAAATGACGAAAATCATTGGCGTTCTCAGACGCGCGCTGTAGAAGACCGCTTGTCAGATGCGCTGCACGAGCGTTTGACCCAAAGATTTGTGGACCGGCGCACATCCGTGCTTTTGCGCCGGCTCAAACAAAAGGAGGCCCTTTTGGCCGAAGTAAACGATAAAGGTGAAGTGACCGTCGAAGGTGAATTCGTGGGTCGCTTGGAAGGTTTCCGTTTCTCGCAGGATAAGTCTGCGAGCGGGAATGAGGAAAAGACATTGCGCGCTGCGTCTGTGGCGGCTCTGACCCCACATTTCCATCTGCGCGCGGACCGTTTTTATAACGCTCCTGACACAGAGATCGATTTTACCGAGCAGGGTGGCCTCATGTGGGGCGAATATGCGGTTGGTAAACTAGCCGCGGGCCCCGAGGCTTTGAAACCTCAGGTCCAAGCGTTTGTTGATGATGAAGCAGGCGCAGATGTGATTGAAAAAGTCACGCGCCGTTTGCAGCATTTCATTGACCGCAAGATCGCGTTGCATATGGAGCCTTTGCTGAACCTGCAACGTGATGAAGAGCTTTCCGGCATGGCGCGTGGCTTTGGCTTCCGTTTGGTGGAAGCTTTGGGGCTCGTCGCGCGTTCCGACGTAGCCGAGGATGTCAAAGCGCTTGATCAAGATGCACGCGGCGCGCTGCGCAAACATGGCATTCGCTTTGGTCAGTTCACCATCTTTATGCCTTTGCTTTTAAAGCCTGCGCCGACGCGTTTGCGTCTTGTGCTGTGGTCTTTGGCCGTGGGTCACCAAGAATTCCCAGAATCGCCGCCCCCCGGTTTGGTGACGGTTCCGTCTGATGAACACGCACCAGCGGGCTACCATCTGATGTCTGGCTACCGCGCTGCTGGTGCCCGTGCGATCCGTATTGATATGCTGGAACGCCTTGCAGACATGCTACGCACCGAGGACAGTCGTGGTGGGTTCGAAGGCAAAGCAGATATGCTTTCCATCACAGGTATGACTTTGGAGCAATTCGCGGATCTTATGCAAGGTCTCGGATATAAAGTGGAAAAAGGCGCGCGCGAGAAAGTTAAAGCGACGCCTGTTGTGGCTGTGGATGAGACAGATAAGGTCGAAGACGCCCCCGCTGAGGCTGAGGCTGAAGACGCCCCAAAAGAAGACACCCCGCCCGAGATGGAGGTGTTCTACACATTTACATGGGGCCGTGCGCGTCAGCAAAAGCACGCGGACAGCCGTCCTCGCAAGCAAGGCGGTGCTCCCAAGGGCAAAGGCAAACCTCGCGGGACACCTCAAGGTGGCAACAAAGCGCAAAACTTCTTTGCACGCCCGCCCAAGTCCGAGAAAAAGATCGATCCCGATAACCCGTTTGCAGCGGCTTTGGCGGGATTGGCCTCTAAAAAGTGAGCGAAGCAGCTGAAAAGCTGCGCGCTGACAAATGGCTCTGGCAGGCGCGGTTCTTTAAGACCCGTAGCCTGTCGGCCAAACTCATCACAGGTTCGCACCTACGGGTGAACAGCGACAAGGTGACCAAAACCTCCGCCACAATCAAAGTTGGCGATGTTCTGACATTCCCCCAAGGCAATCACATTCGCGTCATTCAAGTGGACGCCATCGGGATGCGGCGTGGTCCTGCGCCCGAGGCGCAAGCTCTATATACCGATCTTAGCCCGCCGCAACCGCGCGGTATTGGCAAATCTTATGCAGAACGCGGTGGTCGCCCAAGCAAGGCAGACAGAAAGCTTGGCGCGCAAATCAAACGCGGAGAGCTTGAATGATCCACCCGCTTGGATTAGCAAGTCTGCAACTCCGATTGAGGCACGATTCATGACCTACATTGTTAACGACAGCTGCATCGCCTGCAAATACACCGACTGCGTCGAAGTCTGCCCTGTGGACTGCTTCTACGAGGGTGAAAATATGCTGGTGATTCACCCAGATGAGTGCATAGATTGTGGCGTATGCGAACCCGAGTGTCCCGCCGATGCGATCCGCCCTGACACAGAACCGGACATGGAAAAATGGGTTGAATTTAACCGCAAGTATTCCGAGATGTGGCCTGTCATTATCACCAAGAAAGACCAGCTTCCTGACGCAGAAGAGCGTGACGGTGAAGAAGGAAAGCTTGAGAAATACTTTTCTGAGAAACCTGGTGAGGGTGGCTAGATACACCGAATTACCTTTGCGATTTTGAAAAGGTGCCTAAGTGGCACCTTTTTTACGATTTAGGCCTGCGAATGTGGGGTGTACTGGATGTTAACGTATCTTGCACGCACTACTGGTGCGGGGGGCATTTTTGTGATACGAATTTCACCAAATGATGAATGATTATCTGACACTGATTTGTTTCTGCCCTCCCGCGAGATAGCAAAACCTATACAAAGCTGGCTGAGCTGGCTGATGCCTGTGCGTGCGCTTTTGACGTGTCTGATGATCCTAAATGAACTGAGGAAAGCCCATAATGAGCAAATCAAAGAACCTCGATTTTCGCGTTAACGAATTTGTTGTGTACCCTGCGCATGGTGTGGGCAAAGTGGTCTCCGTTGAAGAGCAAGTTGTCGCAGACGTTAAGTTAGAACTTTACGTGATCGCATTCGAAAAAGATAAAATGACCCTGAGCGTACCGACGCATAAAGCCATCGACATTGGCATGCGCTCGCTCAGCACGGGCGATGAAGTCGCCCACGCAATGAAAACGCTCAAAGGCAAAGCGAAAGTGAAACGTGCCATGTGGTCGCGTCGCGCGCAGGAATATGAGCAAAAGATTAATTCTGGCGATTTGATTGCGATTGCAGAAGTTGTACGCGATTTGCACCGTACCGATGATCAGCGCGAGCAAAGCTATTCCGAGCGCCAGCTTTATGAAGCCGCGCTTGAGCGTTTGACCCGCGAGATTGGTGCTGTTCAAGGGGGCGATGAAGACGCGGCCGCACGTCAGATCACTGACGTTTTGATGTCCCGAGTTGTTGCTGCCGCTTAGGCCGACTTTTCAGGGAACAGGGAAAGCCGCGCTTTTGGGAGGAAGCGTGGCTTTTCTGTTTTAGCCCGCCAGTAGGGTAAGAAGCAGTGCCGCTTCAGTGACTTGCTGGCTTGCGCCGCAAACGTCACCCGTCTGACCTTCGATCTTTGCGCGAGTCAGCGTTATGCAAAAATAAGCGCAGATCGCGGCAACAAGCGCCATCGCAATCCCGTAAAACCCAAACGTAAATATTAAAGTGAGTGCTCCGACCCCAGCCGCAATTTGTGCGCAATGCATAGAGACAACGCCAACAGATTTGGACAGACCAACGTCACGGGCGTGAGGCAGTGCCGTCATAATCGCAGGCATCACAGCGCGCGACGCAACGTGAACCGCAACCAACGGTAGCGCCCAATTGTCAAAGCGCAACAGCTCTAACAGCACGCCAACACGCAGGGCCAAAGTGATCCCTAAAGCCAAAACACCATAAGTGCCGATCTGACTGTCTTTCATGATTTTCAGCCGCGTCGCAGGGTCCCAACCACCCCAGAACCCATCGGCGCAATCGCCCAAACCGTCCTCATGCATTGCGCCCGTCACGACGATGCCAGCGGCCAACGCCAAGATAGCAGCGCTCCATAGGGGCAAACCGATCCAAAGCGCAAGTTTCGCAGCGATACAGGTGATCAAACCGGTCACCACCCCAACCAGCGGATAGGCCCAAGCCGCGCGCGCGCTCTGGGCGTAAGCGTCTTCATCTAATCGGATCGGGAGCCGTGTGAGCAAGCTCAGTGCCAGCGCGATATCTTTTAAGAGGTCGTTTTGCTGTGCCAAAAGGGTCGTTCCTACCTTGTCGCTTATGCAGAGCACGTTAAACACAGATACAAAGATGCTTACAACGAAAGAGCCGATCATGAGTACATTTTCTTCTTTAGCCGAGTTTCACGCGTTGCTCGCGGCGATGCCAAACGCTGACGCTAACGCTGTTGCAGGCGCGCAAGAGCGCAACGGCCAATTGACCAAACCGCCCGGCGCTTTGGGCCGTCTTGAAGAGTTGGCGATTTGGTATGGTGGGTGGCGTAGTACGGATCGGCCCAGCGTTGGCAAGCGCCAAGTAATTGTTTTTGCAGGCAACCATGGTGTGACGGCACAGAGGGTTTCAGCCTTTCCACCCGAAGTGACAGTGCAAATGGTTGCTAATTTTGAACATGGCGGCGCTGCTGTGAACCAACTAAGCCGTGTGGCAGGGGCAGAGATGAGCGTACATGCGCTGGATCTCGATACGCCTACGGCAGATTTCACCAAAGAGGCCGCGATGAGCGAGGCTGAGGTTGTGGCTGCACTTACAACAGGCTGGAACGCTGTGGACGCTGACACGGAAATGCTGGTTGTGGGTGAAATGGGCATCGGCAACACCACTTCTGCTGCTGCAATTGCAACGGCGCTTTTTGGAGGTGACGCTGCGGATTGGACAGGGCGCGGCACGGGCGTTGATGATGCAGGATTAGCTAACAAAACGCGGGTTGTTGCGGAAGGCGCGGCGCTGCACGCAAGTGAAGACGCGCTGGAAATTCTACGCTGCTTGGGTGGGCGTGAACTTGCGGCAATGGCGGGCGCAATTGCGAGCGCGCGTGCTAAGCGCATTCCTGTGATCATGGATGGGTTCATCTGCACCGCCGCTGCGGCCTGTCTTGCGAAAGCCCAGAATGGGGCGCTCGATCACGTGGTTGCAGGACATCTGAGCCAAGAGGGTGCGCACGCTAAGCTTCTGGCAGAACTCGATAAAGAGGCGATCTTGTCCCTTGGCATGCGTCTCGGTGAGGGCTCCGGTGCTACGCTTGCGATCAATGTTCTCGTCGCAGCAGTCGAGTGCCATTCTGGCATGGCGACTTTCGCTGAGGCAGGCGTCGCAGCGGGCTAATCCCCGGATTTACGCGCTTCCAAAATTGTGAGGAGCGAGGCTTCAAGGTCTCGTTCCAGGTCTTTCGCCCGCGCGATATAAGCTTTGTTTTCGCCTGATGGCGTATCTGGATCCCAGACCTCGGCCAACTCGCGGATGGCATGACGATCGTGGGCATAAAAGGTTTTTTCGGCTTCTGCCGCTTCGAACTCAGTTAACCCAATATTCTCAAGTACATAGCGGCCTGCGCGTAGAGAACTGTCAAACATCTCGCGCACAATATCATTCGCGCCTGCGCCATAGAGGCGAAAAACATCACTGCGATCCTGTGCGCGCGCGATTATGTGTAAATCGGGGCGCTGTTTACGCGCATAGAGCACCAGTTTCAAAGTTGCCGCGGGATCATCAAGCGCCACTACTAGTACGCGAGCATTGGCCAATCCAGTCGCGCGCAGCATGTCGGGGCGTGTTGGATCACCGAAGAACCCTTTGAATCCAAAGCGGCGCATCAATTCGATGGTTTTTATGTCATGATCAATCACGATAGTCTTGAACCCTGCAGAGCCGACGAGGCGGTTCACAATTTGACCAAATCGACCGACGCCGGCAATGATGACAGGCCCTTCATCATCGATCTCGTCATGCGTGATGTCTTGGTTTGCGCCGCGAAAACGCTTGCTGATTACTTCCATCAGGATGAACAAAAGTGGTGTGATCAACATCGAGAGTGCGATGATCAACAAGATGCGTTCCGAAAGGCTGACTGGGATGACATCTTGCGCGACAGAAAATGCGGTTAGGATGAAGCCAAATTCGCCTGCCTGTGCAAGACCAAGCGTAAACAGCCAACGATCTTGACCGTGTAGCTTGAAAATCCGCGTCAGCGCATAAAGGACGAGGCCTTTGATCAGGATGACGGCTGCGGTCAAGCTCAAGATCGCAATCGTATCGCGCTCCAGAACAGCAAAGTTGATGCCAGCACCAACGGTGATGAAGAACAGGCCAAGCAGAAGACCTTTGAAGGGTTCAATGTCTGTTTCAAGTTCGTGCCGGAACTCGGAGTTCGCCAGAACCACGCCTGCAAGGAATGCGCCAAGGGCGGGTGAAAGGCCAACGAGCAGCATTAGGAACGAGATCCCAACCACGATCAAGAGCGCCAGTGCGGTAAACATTTCGCGCAAGTGGCTCGCATGGATAAAGCGAAACACAGGCCGTGCGAGGTAAACGCCTGCAAGAATAATCGCAGCAATTGCACCCAAAGTGATAAGTGTAACGCCCCAGCCCGGTAGGTCCGCGGTCAAGCTGAGTGTGGTATGATCCGCACCGTGTTGATCGCCGATGTGGCGATTGATCGAGCCATCCGCGTTCAGCGTCAATGCTTTGGGTGGTGCGAGAAGCGGCAGAATCGCGAGGATCGGGACAACTGCAATATCTTGCGTCAATAGAACAGAAAACGTAGAACGCCCGCCTGCAGTGCGCATCAGACCCTTTTCGCTAAGAGTTTGTAGCACGATTGCGGTAGAAGACAGCGCGAAAATCAGGCCAACCGCCAAAGCAATAGACCAATAAAATCCGAGTGCCATTGCGCCAATCATGATCGCAAGGGTCGTGAGCGTTATTTGCAATCCGCCCAACCCAATCAAACGATGTCGCATATCCCAAAGCGCGCGAGGTTCCAGTTCTAGCCCGATCAAAAAAAGCATCATCACTACGCCAAACTCAGCGAAATGTTGCAGATCCTTCGTTTCTGCACCCACCAATCCCAAAAGCGGACCGATCAGAATGCCCGCTGCCAAATATCCAAGCACTGAGCCGAGGCCCAAGCGTGCAGCAACGGGAACCGCAATGACGGCGGCCCCCAGATAGATCGACGCTGAAAATAAAAAGCCTTCCATCGAGCACTTTCAACTTTGGCGCGCTCATGTCGGAAGCGGCGCGTCTTGCTTCAATTGGTCCATAACTATCTGACTTTGCACGCGGTCTACAGCAGGATGTGGAAGAATAACATCGTGGATAAGTTGATTTAAGCTGCTGAGATCTGAGCAATAAATGCGCAAAAGATAGTCGTAATCCCCCGTTAACGTCCAAACGCTAATAATTTCTGGCCGTACTTCGGCAAGACGCGCGAAACTGCGCGCTTCTTTGGGACCATGTGATCTAAGCTGAACTTGAACAAACGCTTGAACCGTGAGGCCAATGCGAGACGCTTCAAGATGCGCATGATAGCCACTGATATACCCATCTGCTTCCAGCTTTTGGCGGCGTCGTCCAGCTTGGCTGGCTGACAGGTTAAGCCGTTCGCTAAGATCTTGGGCGGTGTAATGTGCGTTGCCTTGGAGTGCGGCAAGCAGTTTTTTGTCTATGTCATCTAACATGCTGACTTCTTTTCGCGCAGGTGTGGCAGATCTGCTAAACGGGGACTCTTAGCCTTTGGGCATTCTCAAGGTCACATTACGACCCCGTTTTGTGTAAATAAGTTGACCTTTGCCAATCGCAGAAACACGTCCGCCATCGACACGATCGCCGACTTTCACTTTCTTGTAGCGCCCGCTCGAAAGCCGAACCAGCGCGCGTCGACTGGAAGGTTTGCCGTAAACACCAATAAGGTTTACGCGGCTGAGATTGATTGCATTTCTGACGGTCGCAGTTTTGGCGACAGATGCGCTGGATGGAATGTGCGGTTTGACAGTTCGGGGTGCAACCGCTGCGACTTGACTTGTTTGTTGTTCTGTCTGTTGCTCAGACTGCTTTTGCACGCGCGACACGATCCGCGCAAAATTGCGCGGTCGTTGGGATGGTTTGCGAGAACTGGCAACGGCCAAACGGGTCGCAGGCACGACAGCGGCTTCCGCCTCCGCTACTTCCTGTTCAACGCGTGGGCGTAACTTCGGGCGGATCTTGGCGAGTTCTGCGCGAGAATTGCCACCTAATTGCGTGCGCTCCGTGTCTTCGATCAGCGTTTCGGGTCGCGTTTTTGGACGCATAGAGGCCGAAAGGCCGCTCTCAATTTCGGTATCAGGTGTCGTAAGTGCGTCAGTTGGTGTAAGTGCAGCGGTGCGAAGGCGCTCAGGAACAGCTGGGGGCACGCGCGTGGGGCGTCCCAAAAATACCAAAGCGCCTTCTGGCGTGATCGCGCCATCTGGTGTTGCAGGCACAAGGCCGTTTTCATCAAACGCGAACTGGGAGCCTGCGGGTGGCGGCCCTTTCAAACCTTGAGGCAAAGCATCTCGAGGCTGGGACAAAGGTTCTAATGCAAAGGCATCTTGACCGGCAATGCGCGCATCGATCGAAGCTGGATAAAGGTCATCTAGCGCGATTTGCGGCGGTAATGCGGGTTGCGCGGGCGTGGCGAGCCAGATGCCAGTTGCGGCGTATTTCGCGGCCGCTTCCTCTGGTGAAACAACTGGGGCCACAGGCTCAACCTGAGCAAGCCCTTCGTTCCCCAGTGGGAGGTCTTCAGCCAATATATCGTCTTCACCAGTGGACAAGGACGTCAGTTTAATCAAAGCCTCTTTATCTTTATCTTTATCCTTATCTGCATCTGGATTAGGCAGTTCTGCAATTGCTTTGTAGCGATCATCGCCACCAAAGAAGCGAGCCAGACCATCGTCCAAAAAGACAGAGGCCCAGGCCGCGACAGTCACCAAAAACAGCAAAAGAATGGCCGTTAAAATCAAGCCAAGGAAGCGCGGCTTACTGCCAACAGCGATGGCTTCTTTCTTTTTCTTCGGCTTCCGCGCCCCGAAGACAGTCATGCGCTGCTTTTCGTCTTCGCGCGCAGAGATGGCGGCATCAACGACAGGTTCCAGTGCGGCTGTGGGTTCGGTTTTTGTTGCACGCTTCGCCATTAACCCGCGTGCGCCAGCCAAGGTTGCACCACCTGCCGTTCCTGCAAGTGCAAAGGCTTTTGAAGAGGCTTTCGATCTGTTTTCTTTCAGTTTATTTGGTGCAGCTTCCTCAACAATCGGTGCAGGCGCGCGAAGGTTGGCAATCGATGCACCGTCAGCAGCACCCTGAAATGTAGGCACCGTGCGTGGCGAAGCGGTAAAGTCAGCGGGCATCGAAGGGATGTTGTCGGAGAAATCGCCTTCTACATATGCAAGGCCAGGGCGCAAAGCGCCAAGCTTTGAGTCAACTTTTGTCTCTTCCAAAGCTGCGTCAGACATACCTGTCACTTTCGGGGATTGACCAACCCCAGGCTTCGTTGCGCTTGGTGCATGGATCGTGGCCGCAGGAGGTATCACGGGATCGGCTTGCCGCTGAGCCCCGTCTAAACGCGGCGGTGCTGCAAGTGGGGGCGATATCGGCTTTGCGACAGTTTCGGTGGGTGCTGGTGCCGCAGGTTCTGGCGCAGTGCGGCGCGAAGAAAAGCCGGGAACCGTGATTTTCACTTCCTGTATGAGATCATTTGGCGCGTCTTCGCTCGACGGAATCACGAGCTCTGGATCAGGGACAACTGGCGCTGGAAGAGGGATCGCATCACCCGTCGCAATTGCAGGCTTGCCATCCGTAACGAGTGCGGTAATTCCCTTTGATTTGGCCCAAGTACTGACGCCAAAGGAAGGCTCATACGGAAAATTTACAGGCGCTGTCGCAGCAACAAATACCATCGGGGCGAAACCATGCTCTGTTGCGAAGGCTTCCGCTTCTTGCAGGGTTTCTTTTGCGACGGCGGCGATATGAACCTGTCCGCCCTCATTGGCGAAATCGAACGCCAGATCATCGACTGGATAGGGCGTTGCGCCTTCAAGCGCACCAAGCACAGAACTTTGAAGAGCATCTTTGTCCAAGCTTGTGGCATCAACCGTCAGATATTTGATCTGGTCGTCGGGGATAATCAATTTGATTTCGACAGGCCCGTTGCCAAGCGTCTCTGCTTTGGCGCGCAAAGCAGCAAGATCGCCCGCGAGATCGGCGGAACCTATGTCGACATCACCCACACGGCACCACCCATTCTCTTGCTGCTGCAAAAGTTGGATACCGCTGAATGAAAGCGACAATGCAAAATTCGGTCTCATACTGGTGTTTTAGTCTCCCCAAACGCGCACTGGGAGTCGGTGCGCGATATTCGGTAAAGTATAGCAGCTTCTTGCCTAGTGAAAGAAGCGTTGCCTGAGAGAAGTTCGCCCAAAGCTTCCCATTCTTGGGTGTGCCACCTTAGTGCCAAAGATAGCGCTATCGCTTGCTCCTTACGCAAAGAGATGGGCAAGCTGTATAGGCCCTGTTGACGGTAAGATTGATTGAAAGGCGTTACAATGTCCTTAAAAAATTGAGTATTTTTTGTTTGCACTTGTAATTGCAGCAAGTGTTGGCACGCAAAACTTGGCGCAAGAGACAGGGCCACTTCGCACCATTGTGGTCATATGAGAAGCGCAAATTACGGTTACTCCTGACAAAGCTGTTATCACCTTGGGCGCACGTTATGTGGCGAAAAGCGCAGCTTATGCGCTTGGAGAAACCAGCAAAACGGTTGCAGCGATTCTCTCTCGGATGGAGAAAATGGGGGTCGAGCGGGCCAATATGCAAACCTTGCCGTTGACGCTTAATCCCGTGTGGCGACAGGGAAAACGCTATGACGACGACGAATCAGTTTTAAATCCTATCGGCTTTGAAGCGTCGAATTCAGTGACGGCCACAGTGCTCGATCTTACGACGCTAGGGGAGGCCTTTGATAAGGTGGGCCGAGACGGGGTAAATTCGTTTTCGAGCTTTCGCTTCGCCCTGATTGATCCCGAACCCATTCAAGATCGCGCGGGCACCGCGGCTGTGGTTGATGCCCGTCGAAAGGCGGAACTTTACGCGCTCGCAGCGGGTCTGGAACTTGGTGAGGTGTTGCTGATCACCGAAGAAATGGTTGGCTCCGGCGGAGGCTTTTCACCACCCGTCATGGAAATGGCTGCGCGCTTATCTTCCGTTCCAATCGCGCAGGGCGAAATAACGCGGCGCTCGAGTGTTAAGGTCGCGTTCAACATCGCACAATAGAGATGAAAATGGCCCAAGACGATCCTCGGGCCATTCTAGCTTTTGGTGTACCTCGTTTACTTCGAGGCGGCTTTGATCGCTTGATCCAGGTCAGCAATCAAATCTTCCGCGTTCTCAATCCCGATGGAAATGCGCACGACATTAGGACCCGCGCCCGCCGCTTCCTGTTGTTCTGGCGACAGCTGGCGGTGTGTGGTCGAGGCGGAGTGGATAACCAAGGAGCGTGTGTCACCCAAGTTGGCGACGTGGCTGAAAATCTCAAGGCTGTTGACCAGTTTAATGCAGCCCTCATAACCCGCCTTTAGCGCGAATGTGAACAAGCCGCCTGCTCCTTTCGGGCAGATCTTAGAGACGCGCTTGTTGTAAGGCGAAGAGGGAAGGCCTGCGTATGTAACATACTCAACATGCTCGTTTTTTTCTAACCAGCCTGCGACGGTTTGCGCGTTCTCAACATGGCGTTGCATACGTAGGGAAAGGGTTTCACAGCCCATCAACGTATAATGTGCTGCTTGTGGGTTCATCGTCATACCGAGATCGCGCAGCCCGATGGCGATGCCGTGGAATGTGTAGGCCAAGGGGCCAAATGTTTCTGCGAATTTGAGGCCGTGATAAGCAGGTTCTGGCTGGCTGAGGGACGGGAATTTGTCGGATGTGGTCCAATCAAACTTGCCGCTGTCGACAACGCAACCACCCGTCACGGTGCCGTTGCCTGTGAGGTACTTTGTGGTGGAGTGTACGACCAGCGTCGCACCATGCTCGATCGGGCGGCACAGGTAGGGAGTTGCCGCAGTATTATCCACGATCAAGGGGATGCCAGCAGCGTCGGAGATTGCAGAAATAGCGTCGAGGTCGGTGATGTAGCCCCCGGGATTAGCAATCGCTTCGCAGAAGACCGCGCGCGTGTTGTCGTCGATAGCGGATTTCACGGCTTCTTCGTCATCGAAATCGACGAACTTTGCTTCCCAACCGAAACGTTTGATCGTTTGACTGAACTGCGTAATTGTGCCGCCATAGAGACGTGTGGAGACAACAACATTATTGCCCGGCTGCATCAGCGGAAAGAGCGCCATGATCTGTGCTGCGTGACCAGAGGAGCAGCACACTGCGCCAACACCGCCCTCAAGTGTGGCTATGCGTTCTTGCAGAACCGCAACCGTGGGGTTGGTCAAGCGGGAATAAATGTAGCCGACTTCTTGCAGGTTAAAAAGCGCAGCCGCATGTTCTGCATCGCGAAATACGTAAGCTGTGGTTTGATAGATCGGCGTGTTCCGTGCGCCTGTTGCTGGGTCGGGGCGTGCGCCTGCGTGAATTTGCAGCGTATCAAAGCCGTAGCTGGGTCCGTCGGTCATGGTGGTTCCTTACGTTAAGTATAATCGTTAAGGACGGGTTTAGGCCAATGTTGCGCACCTCACAACCAAGAGGCATGAAATCAGAACGTGCGTTCGCAAAGAGGTAATGCTTGGAAACAAGCGTTTTGTACCCAATTTAGCGCAGCCAAAAACTGGCCTTTTTTATGCGATTGCGGATCGCTTGCTCTTTGCGGGGCATATTTTGAGCGCGCTGTCCTTGTGAATGGCGCGCTCGCTTTGGCTGATTTATCGCCTCAATCTTGAGTGACGGCTGATCGTTGCTTCCGCTTAGTAAAACAAGTTTGAGAATCGGCGCAATTGGGGCCTATGGTTGCCCAAATACCTTTCATAATGCACTTTCTTGCGGTTTCGCGCTTACCCTCGCAAAAAAAATCGCAGCGTTGAGATGGGTGCGTTTCCTGCGCTTTCAGCCCCAGAAAACAATTTAGATTTAAACGCTTAGAGCACTATTGCGCGCGACTCATCTGGGTTAGGGCACGTAGATTTACGTGTTTTTGCGGTTAGCACCAGGTTGCCAGGTTTTTCGGCATAATTTGGTGTGGGCTGCACTTTACCAATGATCGATACGGCCGAACCACCGTTTGCCCATCGTCGATACAAACTATTTTGCTCGGCTGTCGGGTGGCCTGTTCCATCACCTAATGAGTCCGACATCGCCGATTTTGCAATTCGGTTTTTCAAGACAACATCACAGGGCAGTTTAAGCGTCCGAAACAGAACTTCATGCTGTTGCATTCGAAAAGTTCCTGTAAAATTTCGGCGGTCTACCACGCATTTATGAAAACTTGTGTTGCGGCAAGTCCAAGTAATAACGAACAGTTCCAGTGCTCGCATTCAATTAGCAATGCGGGGCTTCATAAAGCTACAGAGAAATTCGATACATTATGAATGCCTTTATATAAATAAATCGATTTCTTATATGGCAGTGAGCGACCCTGGAATCATAATGGAGAGCAAAAAAATTCAGCATTCAGTATTTATTATCAGTGACTTAATCGGATGAATTTTTTGAGCTTTGCCGCCATGGTACTGAAGCATGCGCCAAAAGTACCAAAGATAGTCATCGTGAGTTAAGCCAAAGGGAAACTAGGCAACAAAGCGAATCTGAATCAAGTCTACGTTGTGCTAAGGTTCCCGAGAGAGCTTGAGTTATATCCCAATATTTGGACAGGATCAGGCTTGGAGTTAATACAATTCTGGGCGGTGACGTTGGTATGTCGCATGTAGCAACCTTGCAGCATTCACTCCCTTAGTATACCACCGCATACAAACAGACGCGCCAGCCTTGCTAGATTCGGAAATTGGACGTCTTGAGCCACATCAACACTTAGTAGTGAGATCATTATGAGCCAGTTTACAGCCTACCTTGAAGAGATTGAAGCACGCAAGACGCAAGATTTGCATCCAAAGCCGGTTGATGGCGCGGAGTTGACGCAAGAACTTATCAGTCAAATCAAGGACAGCGGCAACGAGCACCGCGCGCAATCGCTGGATTTCCTGATCTACAACACGCTGCCCGGCACAACGGACGCAGCTGGCGTAAAGGCTGAATTCCTTAAGGAGATCATCCTTGGCGAGGCAGTGGTTGAAGAAATCTCTACGGAATTCGCATTCGAGCTACTCTCGCACATGAAAGGTGGCCCATCTGTCAAAGTGCTTCTTGATCTTGCACTGGGCGATGATGCCGCGCTCTCCGAGCAGGCGGCATCTGTTTTGAAGACGCAGGTCTTCTTGTATGAGGCGGACACGGATCGTCTGAAAGACGCGCACGGCTCAGGTAACAAGGTCGCGACTGACATTCTTGAAAGCTACGCAGAGGCGGAGTTCTTCACCAAGCTCCCTGACATCGACGAAGAGATAAAAGTCGTCACCTATATCGCTGCTGAGGGTGACATTTCCACTGATCTGCTGTCTCCAGGTAATCAGGCGCATTCGCGCTCTGACCGTGAGTTGCACGGTAAATGCATGATCTCACCAGAAGCGCAGAGCGAAATCCAAGAGCTGCAAAAGAAGAACCCTGATGCGCGCGTGATGCTGATTGCTGAGAAGGGTACCATGGGTGTTGGTTCGTCGCGTATGTCCGGAGTAAACAACGTTGCGCTTTGGACAGGTAAGCAGGCGAGCCCTTATGTTCCATTTGTAAACTTCGCGCCTGTTGTCGCGGGTACAAACGGCATCTCCCCAATCTTTCTGACGACTGTTGGTGTGACGGGCGGCGTTGGTGTTGATTTGAAAAACTGGGTTAAGAAAATGGACAGCGACGGTCAGCCGATCCTGAACAATGATGGCAATCCAGTGCTTGAGCAGAAATACTCTGTTGAGACAGGCACGGTTCTGACGATTAACACCAAAGAGCAGAAACTCTTTGACGAAGCCGGTGACAAAGAGCTGGTGGACATGTCGTCCTCCTTCACGCCGCAAAAAGTTGAATTCATGAAGGCGGGTGGTTCGTACGCGATTGTCTTCGGCAAGAAGCTTCAAAGCATCGCCTGTGACATTCTCGGTGTTGAGCTGAAATCAGCCTTTGCACCCTCCAAAGAGATCACAAGTGAGGGTCAAGGCCTTACAGCGGTTGAGAAGATCTTCAACGCGAACTCGCTCGGCGTTGCGTCAGGCACGGTTTTGCTGGCTGGCTCTGACGCGCGCGTTGCGGTGAACATCGTTGGCTCGCAAGACACAACAGGCCTGATGACCTCGCAAGAGCTTGAGTCTATGGCGGCGACAGTTCTGTCCCCAACCGTTGAAGGTGCCTATCAGTCAGGTTGTCACACAGCCTCTGTTTGGGATCTTAAAGCGCAAGCAAACACGCCAAAGCTGATGGCCTTCATGCAGAAATTCGGCTTGGTGACAGCGCGTGATCCTAAAGGCGTTTATCACTCCATGACGGACGTTATTCATAAGGTTTTGAATGATATTACTGTCGATGATCGCGCGATCATCATTGGTGGTGACAGCCACACGCGTATGTCTAAGGGCGTTGCCTTTGGTGCGGACTCTGGGACCGTAGCACTGGCTCTTGCGACGGGTGAGGCGACGATGCCGATCCCCGAGTCAGTCAAAGTGACCTTCAAGGGTAAAATGGCTGATCACATGGACTTTCGCGATGTCGTCCACGCAACCCAAACTCAGATGCTTCAGCAATTTGGGGACAACGTTTTCCAGGGCCGTATCATCGAAGTTCACATCGGTACGCTGCTCGCTGACCAAGCGTTCACATTCACTGACTGGACTGCCGAAATGAAGGCAAAAGCATCCATTTGTATTTCAGAAGATGAGACGCTGATCAAATCGCTCGAAATTGCGAAGTCGCGTATTCAGATCATGATCGATAAGGGTATGGACAATGACGCGCAAATGCTGGCGGGTTTGATAACTATCGCTGAAAAGCGCATCGAGGAAGTTAGGTCTGGTGCAAAACCTGCGCTCGCACCTGACGAAAATGCTAAGTACTTCGCCGAAGTCGTTGTCGATCTCGACGCAATCGTAGAGCCAATGATCGCTGATCCTGATGTTCAAAACGCAGATGTGTCCAAGCGTTATACCCACGATACGATTCGCCCGATTTCCTACTATGGTGCAAAAAAGAAGGTCGATCTCGGCTTTGTTGGTTCTTGCATGGTGCACAAAGGTGATGTGAAGATCGTGGCTCAGATGCTGCGTAACCTAGAAAAAGCCTTTGGGGAAGTGGCATTCAAAGCGCCGCTCGTTGTTGCAGCACCAACCTACAACATCATCGATGAGCTGAAGGAAGAGGGCGATTGGGCCGTCTTGCAAAAGTACTCTGGTTTTGAGTTTGATGACGCTGCACCCAAGCGAACTGCTCGTACCGAATATGAGAATATTCTCTATCTTGAACGTCCGGGCTGTAACCTTTGCATGGGTAACCAAGAAAAAGCCGCTAAGGGCGACACGGTTCTTGCGACATCTACGCGCTTGTTCAAAGGCCGCGTTGTTGAGGATGCCGATAGCAAGGCAGGTGAATCCCTGCTCGCGTCAACGCCAGTTGTTGTTCTTTCTGCGATCCTTGGGCGCACGCCCACTTTGGAAGAATACAAAACAGCCGTCAAAGGCATCGACCTGACCAAGTTTGCGCCGCCGCTTGCAAAGCCAGCGGCAACAGCATCGGCTCACTTCTAAAACTATTGCTCGCCTCCCTCCCGTGCTGCTGGGTGGGGGGGGGCGATGCTTACTAATGCACACTCTGAAGCAAGAGTGACAGAATGCCCTACTGCGCAGTTTTTATCAGCGCGGTCAGGCGTTAGAATTTGTGTGCCAATTTGGTGAAGGATGTTAGCGGGAATAATGCGAGCAAGCCTCCCAAATGGAGGGTTAAAAACACTGTTTGAGCAAGGGTGTCACCCAGCCAACAGAGCGCTAGCCCGCTTGCGCCGACAAAGCCAAGAAATGCGATGAAAACTATATCGCTACCCCTGCGTTGGCATCGCCGAGTTTGCGGTCAGACTGGTGTTTGAGTTTGATCATATAGATGAAGCCAAGCGTAAGCAAAATGCCGCCAGGAACGCCGAGCAACTTAGGCAAGGATCAAGGTCCGCAGGGCACATAAAGGTCAAAAGCGTAGTGTATGTCCTGTCTGAAAGGGGCGCGCCGCAGCGGGCTGGCAGTCAGGCGAACGGCAGCAATGTGCTGTCCGTGTCATGAATTCAGCGCCAGTTTGGTTAAATTGCTGCAATCTATCTAATGGCGGCAGAGAGCCCAAGAGTAGCAGTTTTCTGCAACGCAGTTAACGTCCGTCCCTTCATCATGCGATGATTGGACACATAATTAGCAAAGCTGTCTGATGAATAACATAGGATAAATAGGCCTCAGCGCGATTTTTCCAAACTTCCCATCCGATTGTTGCTCTTGCGCCGACCTCGACCAACGGACGCGGTGGTAACGGAGTGGGCGTACCAAGAGCCTCCATCTCTTTGATCAGCGGGTTCAAGACACCACAGGCTTTGTCGGCAATAAGCATACCGCTGATTGTGCCCTTTGTTACGCCTATCCCATTTTGGCATGCCGCCATCCAAATATTGGGGCTTACTTCGCCAAACGTTGATGCACAGTTACGTGACATACAGACGTATCCAACCCATGAACTCTCAAAAGAAACAGCTCTTAATTTGGGGAAGCGAGCATCCATCAGGGCTTTGTGGCTGCGCCTGATGGTATCCGTTTTTTGCGACTTGAAATCCTGTCCCATCGCAACCTTGATGTCTTGTCTAATCAGTATGCGACGGTCATTTGTATAGCGCATTGTAATGCCGCCAAACCCGTTTGCAGGCGTCAAACCCCATGGCTTATCAACACCAAAATTTGCTTGTTCGTCAGGTGTTAAAGGGCGAGTTAGGCTAGCACAAAGTGCCAGGTGGACAAAGGTATTCTTACCATGGCCGAATTGTTCGCTAAACCCGTTCGCCGCCAATATCATACGCGGGGCAGTGATTGATCCACCTTGTGTGGTTGCGCACATTCCGTTCGCATAATTCATCGCCATCACGGGAGAATTCTCGTAGATCGAAACATTTTCAGGCAACGTATCCGCCAACCCACGTGTCAATGCTGCGGGGTTCATCAACACACAACCAGGCGTGTAGAGCGCACGATGAAAATGTCTTGTCCCCAACTTGGCTGTAAGGGTGTCTTTTTCCACCCACTCAAAAGGTTTATTTAAAGCCGTTAACTCTGTCGCATAGGGCTCAAGCATGGCTTGCGATCCAGCCGGTGTTACAGCTGCATGGTACTTTCCGTCCCGTGACCAATTGCACTGAATACCAAAGTCGCTGACATTCTTTTCCAGAGCTGCGGTTGCGGCTCGCGCAAGGCGCAAGTAGCGATGTGACCCTTCCAGCTGATCAAGACTTGAAGACGTCGTGTGTGGTAAGTCGATGATGAAACCCGAATTGCGCCCTGAGGCGTTTTCTCCACATACACCTGCTTCGACCAACGCAATGCTATCATCAGGACGGTTGAGCGCTAAATGGCGAGCAGCCGCCAAGCCGGCGTAGCCGCCACCGATTACCAGCCAATCGGCCTTGATGTCTTTGGCCAAAGCCGTATGCGGCGTGCGCTTTAGCAGTATTGTGCTCCAGGCGTTTGTCTGGTCATTGCGCGGCAGCCGCGAGATAATCGACATGGTCTGGTTATCTTTCTGCTCTGTCTAGTTGCGCCCAATCAGCAGGTTGGATCGCATAAAAAATCAGGGCATTTTCTGCCTGAAGGTGACACGCTTGCCCAGCAGGAAGCCAGATTGTGTCCTTTGGACCAGCCTTCAAGGTTTCCGCTTGTGTGATTGCGGTGACTTCCCCTTCGAGAACAAGAATGATCTCGTCATACTGCACCGTCCATTCGAACGATGCATTGGTCAGGCGGCCAAATCCTGCGCCCAGTTTGCTGCCATCATCGGTGCCGCATAGAGGGGCGGCTTGGGCCTGATCTCCATGTTCAAAGCGGGGTTGGAATGATGAATTGGTCTATTCCATGACCCTTGGCGGTGACGTTTCATAGTAGCTCTCCTCAAATGAACAAGGCTAACTATACAATATTGAATATTACCAAACAACGTTGTATGGTAATGAAATGCATGCCTTAAAAATCCACACCGAAGCTGCCCCAAAACCGCGATTAGGCCGTGTCGACTGGCTGCGTGCCGCTGTGCTTTGTTTGATGGAAGACGGCATAGATGCAGTTCAAATCACGCGGCTGGCCATATCTATCGGCGCAAGTCGCGGCAGCTTTTACTGGCATTTCAAGTCACGGAAAGAATTGCTGGATGGTTTGCTGGACGAATGGTTTGCTGTGAACGGAACGCGTCTCAAGCAGGTTTTGGACAAAGCAGACAGCTTAGATCGCGGCGTGCTGTCGTTCTTTGCTGTCTGGACAAATCTGGACACTTTCAACGCACCGCTCGAACAGTCCGTGCGGGACTGGGCGCGCCTAGATAGGCACGTACTAAAGGTGGTGAGGGGCGAGGATGCTAGCCGTATCGCTGTCATTGCTGCCCTGTTCGAGCGATACGGTTTCTTGCCGCGAGAGGCCGAGGTGCGCGCGCGTGTGCTCTATTTTGCACAAGTGGGATATCTAGCGATGAACCCAGAAGAAGCCATCGAAGAACGCATGTCGATGTTGGACGATTACTACTTTGCCTTCACGGGCAAAACCCTTGGCGCAGAGGTTGGATCATCGTTTCGCCGTGACTGGGTCGCCTTCGGTAAAATCAGCCCATCCAAGGGAGGAACAGATGTCTCGTGAAATCAAACCACGCCGATCAGGTGGCCGTCGTCGTGCGCAATCAGATGCGGCAAAGCCCGTGCGCGCCACGAATTATATGAACCTACATCATCCGTTTCAGCCTCAAACCATGTTCTCTGACGATGAAATCGCAAACATCCACCACACCGCCCTGCGGGTGACTGAAGAATTGGGAATCAAAATTCTGTTGCCCGAGGCACGTCGTATCTTTCGGCAGGCAGGCGCACGGGTTGAAGATGACATGGTGTTCATAGGACGCGACATCGTTACCGCAGCTTTGCAAACAGCGCCTGCGTCCATTCGCTTGCGCGCCGCTAATCCCAAGCGCGAACTGACATATGAGAACGGTGCCATGTTATTCATGGCGGGTGCAGGTTGCCCCAATGCGGTCGACCTCAAACGGGGTCGCAGACCGGGTGATCTGGAGGCCTTTGTCGAGACATTGAAGCTGGCTCAAACCTATGATGTGATCCACATGCTTGGCCCCTGTGTTGAACCGCAAGACGTCCCAATACAGTTTCGCCATTACGAGATGATGCGTGCGCAACTTACCCATTGTGACAAACCAATGTTTGTCTACTCTCGAGGATCGGAACAGGTAAACGATAGTTTCGAGATGATCCGCTTGGCGCTAAACTTGTCAGACGATGAGTTTACAGATGGGGTTTGGGGCACGACCGTTATCAACTCCAACTCGCCGCGCATGCTAGACATTCCAATGGCCCAAGGGTTGATTGACTTTGCCCGAGCCGGCCAGATGACCATTATCACACCGTTTTGCTTGGCGGGCGCAATGGCCCCGATCACCGTGGCCGGAGCACTGACCTTGCAGCACGCCGAAGCGCTTGCAGGCATCACATTGGCCCAACTGACCTGTGCAGGAGCCCCGATCAGCTACGGCGGGTTCAGCTCGAACGTGGATATGAAATCTGGTTCTCCAGCGTTTGGAACACCCGAACATGTGAAAATGCAAATTGGTGCCGGCCAATTGGCACGCCACATCGGCTTGCCTTGGCGTTCTGCGACGGGGGCGGCTTCCAACACACCTGACATGCAGGCCGCAAACGAGACGAACATGGCGATTTGGGGCGGGGCGATGGCCAATGCCACGCTAACGGTTCACGCAGCGGGCTGGCTGGAGGGAGGGTTGAGTTTCGGTTACGAGAAATTTATCAACGATGTCGAGGCCTTGCAAACAATGGCTGAACTGTGTGTGAAACCCGTGGGCAATGATGCTGAGATTGGGTTTGACGCCTTGGCCGCAGTTGATCCCGGGGGGCATTTCTTTGCCACGCAGCACACGATGGATCGGTATCAATCGGCGTTTTACGCGCCTCTTGTCTCTGACCTGACTAATTTTGGCGCGTGGACGGAAGCCGGTGCCAAAACGTCGACGCAACGAGCAACCGATATTTGGACTCGGAACCTTACCGATTTCAAAGACCCTGAACATGGTGCTTTGGCTGCCAGCAACATCGTGACGTTCGTTGAAGCCCGTAAACAACAAGGCGGAGCCTTCCCGCAGGAATAATGAGATGTGACTGCCGCTTGTTAATAACCGATCGATGATCCTTTTTTCATCACTCAGACTGCAGCAACCCAACTTTATGTCGTGAAAATGGAAAGCGCAGCGGTCTTGAAAACACGGTAGGTTACGATCCAGATGATGATCTTCAAGGGAGTGTGGTATTGTGCATAGCGCGGTTGGTTTTTCGCGACGCCAAACCAACTTTTTCATGAAGCAAGTCCCTCATCGACAGGGTGGCTTCCTGACGTTTCGATTGCCAGTCTATGGTGCAGCTTTCCCGCGATCTGGACTGCCAGTACAAGACGGCCTTCGTTCTTGCGCACAAGCTGTTCGAAGCAATAGCTCAAGAAATCCACACTGGCGAAGTTCTTGAGGGTCACATTGGAATCGACGGCGCATGCTTTAGCGGTCACATTCGCCCAGAGAATGCCAAGAAAGAACGCAAGCATCGTCGCTTGTCTATTCACCAGACAGGTATGGGCAGGCTTCGACCTATTGGCTGTCGTCATCGGCGTTTTTGCCTTATCCGAGGTGTTGGTCCGCGCGAGCACCCCAATCAGAAAAGTGTCAGAGCTTATCGACTTTTGCGGCGTGAAATTGCCGAGTTTCGCGATGTGGAAAGGGCGAATTCGCAACCTAAGAAAATCGGTCCTCGTCGGAATTGTTTTTGCGAAAGCTTTGGTGGTATGACTGCGCTGCATGTGGCACTATTGGCACCAGAGCGCGTGCGTAGCCTTACCGTGTCATCAGTTACGGCTGGTGGTAAAAAAACGCTTCACATGACATCTCGCAGTTCTTGAAACTACTACGTTATGAAGCGGCAAAACAGGCAATGACCTTGCAAGATACGCGCAATGCAACGTTGCAGGAGGCCGGTCCTCAGGCGGTTAATGCAGCATTGAAGCAGCGCCAAGCGTTCGCGCGCAAGTTTGCAGACCCATCCATTTCCAGCGGCGGCTATGCGCGATTGCTGTCAATGCGAGCAGCACATGATTACGTTGCAGACCTTGATCAAATTGACGTCTCTGTTACGGTTATTTCTGGGCAGTACGATCTGCAAGCTCGGCCATATTTTTAGCAGGCGCTGGTTGACGCCCTACCTATTGCGCGCATTGAGATGTTCGAGGTAGGGCACGGCGTTTTGTTTGCGCAACTGGAAGCGACCGACTGTGCCGTAAGCTCAGCGCTTGCGGCAGAAGAAATGTTTGGACGAATTGACGAGAAGGTCATCTGATGGGAAATATTGCGGTTTTTGGCTTAGGGGCGATGGGATACGGCGTCGCGAGTTCTGTGTTAAGAGCGGGTCACACGACCTATGGCTTTGACGTTGTGCCTGCGCAGATGGAGCGGTTTCGAGCGGATGGCGGGGCAAATGGTGCGATTGATGATGTTGCGAGTACGTTAGAGGCCGTTATTGTTGTCGTCCTGAATGCGGCCCAAACTGAAAGCGTTTTGTTTGGTGAAGCGGGTATTGTGCCAAAGCTACGAAAAGGGGCGGTTGTTATGGCTTGCGCAACTGTTCCACCAGAGTTTGCGCGCGCGGTGGGAGCGCGTTGCGCCGAACATGGCGTGCTCTATCTAGACGCGCCGATTTCTGGCGGCGCTGGTAAAGCGGCATCGGGTCAACTCTCGGTCATGGCATCCGGCACGCCCGAAGCGTTCACCGCTGCGAAATCTGCATTGGACGCTGCCGCTGAGACCGTGTTCACTCTTGGTGATAGCGCAGGAGCAGGGTCTGCGATGAAGGCCGTCAATCAGCTGCTGGCTGGCGTTCACATTGCAACGATGGCAGAAGCTCTGACCTTTGGCATGACCCAAGGTGTTGCGCCTGATAAGTTCGTCGAAGTCATCTCGAAATGCGCAGGCACCAGTTGGATGCTGGAAAACCGTGCGCCGCATATCGTTGACGGGGATTACAACCCGCTCAGTTCTGTGAACATCTGGCCAAAAGACCTTGGCATCGTGCTCGACATCGCCAAAGCTGCGCAGTTCAGTGCACCAATTACAGCCGCTGCTTTGCAGCAGTTCATCGCCGCGGCAGGTATGGGCCTTGGTGGCGAAGACGATGCAGCCGTTGCCAAAGTATACGCGCGCAACGCGCAATTAACGCTACCAAGCAAGAAAGAGGCATAGATGACGACCTTACTGGGCTGCATTGCTGATGATTTCACAGGCGCGACGGACCTCGCGGGATTGCTTGCGCGAAGCGGTGTGAAAGTGTCATTGCGCATCGGTGTTCCGGACACACCGCCTTTGGATACTGCCGCGTTTGAGGTCATTGCACTAAAATGCAGAACCGCTCCTGTGGCAGAGGCGGTCGCTGAGACACGCGCGGCACTCGATTGGCTTAAGGCAGCAGGAGCGCGTCGGTTTTTCTGGAAATATTGCTCCACGTTTGACAGTACTGCACAGGGTAACATCGGTGCTGTCGCTGAAGGCCTGATGGCGGCACTTGGCACAGCGCAGACGATCTATTGCCCAGCTTTCCCCGAAAATGGGCGCTCTATCTTTATGGGAAACCTGTTTGTTGGCGAACAGCCGCTTGCGGAAAGCCCGATGAAGGATCATCCACTGACGCCGATGCGTGATAGCAACCTTATGCGTCTGCTCGCGCCCCAAGTGAGCAAACAGGTTGGATTGATCAATCGCTTATGCGTTGCGCGGGGTGTAGATGCGGTAAAGTCCGAATTGGCGGCTCTCACAGCTAAGGATATCGCCCATGTGGTTGTCGATGCGGTTGCCAATAGTGATCTTAGCACGATTGCTCATGCGTGCCGTGATATGCCTTTGCTGACTGGGGGATCTGCCCTCGCGATGCCTTTGCCGCAGCTCTACAGCGATGATGGGTTGCTTGATTTGAAAGCAGAGCAAGCTCACCATGTTGCCCCTGATGCGAAGACATTATTCCTGTCTGGTAGTTGCTCAGCGATGACCAACAAGCAAGTCGCTTCGTATCTTGAAATGGGTGTTCCGTCTTATCAATTAGACCCACTCACCTTGGCAAAAAATGGCGTCAATCCCGTTCTGGAATGGCTGGCTGAACAGGACCTCACACACGCGCCTTTGATTTACGCTACTACAGATCCGAGCAACGTGAAGGCCGCGCAAGTTCGCTTTGGCGTGGCGCAAGCGGGCGAAATCGTGGAAGCTGCGCTGGCAGCATGCGCTGTTGCAGCACGAAATTCTGGTGCGCGCCGATTTGTGGTCGCTGGAGGTGAAAGCTCGGGCGCTGTTACGCAAG
>Ga0206129_10001756_pt1 | contig 28507 bp, 40 predicted proteins | sample Helgoland_Spring_8_FD_148616 | JGI IMG/M metagenome (GOLD analysis project Ga0206129, IMG submission 148616) | Pelagic subsurface seawater microbial communities from Kabeltonne, Helgoland, North Sea - Helgoland_Spring_Bloom_20160502_2 | ecosystem: Environmental > Aquatic > Marine > Epipelagic ...
GCTGTAGGTTGTAGTAACCCCATCACCTACTTCAGTTTGCACAACTAAAACAATAGTCCCATTATTTAAATAAGACTCAACTGTTACAGCACCGTTAGCATCAAATGCTAAGAGCTTCTGAGCGCGAACAGCCTTCACAGGTATGGTCATGTTACTATCAGTATCACTAGGATCCTGGCGCAATGCCCGATCAACCCGTTCTGATATCTGCTGCGTCATAACCACGTTTGCGTCTAGCTGGTCATTTAAGGCAGATGCTAATAAATCACCGGCAGTCGTAAAGTCAGTAGTACGCGCCAGGGGCAAATCACCAATAATCGTCAAGTAATCGGCGGCAACCAGGGCGGTACCGCTGCCAGCACCCGTAAGTGTTACTGATCCTGTACCATTGGCATTAACCGAAACAGTGTAATCAGTAGTGATAGTCAACAGGGTCGCATTCTTGTATACTGCGATATCGGCTGCTGCTAGAATATTGAACGTAAACGCAAACGGCCCCAGCCCAGTGTTACCTGTGAACTGAACCCTCCTGGGTATTGCATCTATAGGGATATCGGCCATCTATAATACTCCTGGTATTAGAACGCTTTTTAGCATATTTAGCGTATTTCTTCCATTATATTCGAGAGATCAGGTGATCGCTTAGGCTGAACTTCGCCTGGCTTCCACCAATATTGTTGTCCAAATTCTTTGCGATACCTTGTTTCTAGTCTTCGCATTTTTGCTCGCGCCTTTGGATCTGTTTGCAATCTAAGTTGATCAAGTATCAACCGTTCGGATGCCAGTCTTGCATACCAAAAAGAGCTACCCGGTGTGTATCTAGCTGCAAAATTGATTAATTCACTGGCTATTTTTGTATCTTCGCCATAAACAGCCTCTTGCAGGTTGCCAGTTGTCAAATTAATTACATCTGAAGCAAACCCAGCAACAGGTCCGGCAATGGTGCCTTTTATATCTACGCCATACGCAGTTGTTGGGCTAAACAGAAAGTCCCCAAACACGCCTAGGCCACCACCTGATAGCAATGCGGCGCCCCAAAAAGCCTCATCTTGCATAGGCCTTGGGTCCCGACCTTTTGATATCTCTTTTAATTGCAAACCTAAAGCGCCCATAACTGTCATGCTTATAACAAGATCAGCAGCATATCTGCCTTTTGCTTTGTATCCAGGTTGATTAATCGCTCTCATCATGTGCGTATTAACCATTGTTACTGCAAAAGCTTTATACATTCCAAACGACCTAACAAGCTCTCCACTAACACTTCCAGGCCTTGTTTCATCAACCAAAGCGACCCGACCTCGAAGGCTCGTAGAAGGAACTGCAAAGTTGGTTTCAGTCTCAATCATCTCTAAAAGTTTGGTTGCCAAATCTGTCGCTAAACGTGGATTAATATCTGTTCTGGCTTCTATGTAATCAGGGGACAGAAATGTCGCGCCTTCATGCTCATACAGCTCTGTGCTTCTCATGTAATCCCAATGATCTGCGGCTATATTGTACCGCTCCATTGTGTTCCTTAATTCTGGGCTTAATTCGTCAAATTTTTTGTTTACGCTGTCTGCCAAAAATCCAAGAAACTCCATGCCAAAAGCCCATCGCCCTGCTTGAGTAATCGGGGATAACGCTGTAGCTCTCATGGTAAAGTCAGCAATACGGCGTGTAATTTCTGGGCCAGTAATATCTCCGGTATATCGCATTTGAGCTGAAGCAATAGAGGTCCAACCATCTGCAATTAGCCCCAGCCTAACGGCTAACCTTCCTTTCTCCTCTGCACCTAAAGGGGACAGCAAGCTTAAGTATTGCCTAATCAAAGGAATTACCGGCAAACCAGCAGCCTGTCGCGTTATACGCTGAGTATTAATATCTCCAGTAATCGCCAAAAGAGCAGCTGAACCTAGTTGCGCTGATTGCAGTATTTGGCGTAGTCCTGCAAAGGTGCGGGCAAATCTTCCATCAATAGGCCGATTAGTCTCATTTTTAGCAGCCAGGTACAAGGATTCTAAAACCTGCGCGTTTCGATCAGCAGCGTTTTCTAAGGCTTCATCTCCAGCAGCCTGTATCCTAATCTTGTCTTGCAAAAATTTAATTGTAGATTTAGGGTTTGGTCCCAAAATCTCCATCATCCCAATGTCGCGAGACATGTTTTGGATATGCCCCATCATCGAGTCAAATGGATCTGCCGAGCCAAATCTTGACTGATATTCAATCCATGATTCTGCGTTCTTAAAAACTAAAAACCTATGGTCTGTTCTAGTGTTGCCTAACGATCTGCCTTGGGCTTGCGACCCAGGAACCAGCTTATTGAATCCGTTTAGACTAATCGTTTGATATACATTATTTAAAGCAATCTCTAACTTTTCTGGATTTATTGGTCGGCCAGTGGTTTGATCAATCATTCTGCTAGGATCTAATCGTTCTACTACGAAATCTCTCCAGTCCGTAAACCCTGCTTTGCGAACAGTAAGTGTATCGTGCGCTTGGGGGAATCCCCAATTTTCCAACCTGCTGATGCTGCCTCCAGCAGAGTTAAATCTTTTTCTTAAATACTCATGCGCGGCATACCATGATTGCGCTAATTCTTTAGCACTAGCGTCACCAGTATCTTCTCCAAATGCTTCTCTGACTAAATTTTTAAGCTTAGCCTTGTTCCGAGTTGCCCCGATTAAAGTTTTCCTAAATGTCGCTAAAACATTGTCCATTTTTGACAGGGCTATTCGCTCTACAGCCCCTTGGCGTTGAACAACGCTAGAGTAAAGAGACAGCTCATCCTTATCAATTAACGCTAAGGCTGCTCTGCCATAGTTTATATTTCCTCTTAAGTCTCTATATTTATCCAGGTTCATAGAAACACGTTTCCACGCCCTGATCTGCTGTATTTTTCTGCGTTTGCGTTGAGTAACTTGAAATTGCAATGTGTCAAATGTCTCTCTTGCCGCCTTTGCTTTAGCAGCAGCAGCAGACATACGCCCAGTATATTCCTGCTCCAGTTCGTCAAACAATTGCCTGGCGTTTTCAGATTGCTCTGGAGTTAAAGACCCTTCAGCCTCGCCATTAACAATACATTCCCTAAAGCTCATTCTACGCAACCTTTTAGTCTGTCAAGCATGGTCTGATCTTGGATAATCTCATCTTGTATTTCTTTAACAGTAGACGTTCTTGCAACCATTTCCCCTGTCTCTTCGTCTACATCGAGCCTGGTAGGAATTACATCGTCAGCTTTAGCCTTGCTTGCCAATAACTCATCATTTATTTCGCGCACAAGAGCATTCAGGTCTACTTTCCCGTCAGTGCGAGTTGATATGTCCTCGGCTCTGGCTTCTACTAACACATCATCTGCCACCGGAGCTTGCTCTTCTGCAATCTCTCCAAACAAATCTTCCTCTAACTGATCTGCCTGTTGTTGAACTCCTGATCCTCCTGGATCGTCGAATTCTTCAACGGCATTGATGTCTTCATTCTCAAACGCTCTGCTTTTCGCTGGATCATTGAAAGCGCGTCCAACATCGCCAGCTGATAACCCGTCGAAATAGCCTGATTCAGTTGACCGTCTGATAGTTTCAACGAATCCTCTAGTAGGGTTTGTATAGCTGCCGGTTTCCCTTGCTTCTCTGGCTGCGGCTGTGAGCGCATCGCTAATTTCGCCTGGCGTGTTTGCTGCGGTTTGGATGAGCGTGATTGCTTGCGTGTCATTATCGGCCCTCTTTTTATTAGCTTCTCTTGCTAATTGATTACCTTCTTTTTCTAATCGCTCCGCATTCCTGTTTAAAGATGCAAAAGCGTTTTTGTCTTGGCGCAATAGTTTAGCGGCGCCATCTAGCACTCTGGCCCTTTCAAGGTAAAACGAGTCTGCAATTAACTCATCACCAAATAAAGATTCCTGTGTCTGTATTTCAAAGTCGGATGCTTTAATTTGCCGTAAAATTGCCTCTGCCTGAAACTCATTGGCGGGGTTTGATTTTGCCAAAACACCAATAGCCGTTTTCTGCAAAGCCTCGTCTTCAATTATTCTGCCGACTAATGCGCCATAGTTCGCTGGAATTACATCGTTAATAATTGCGCCAAAAGCATCGTCACTAAGAAGAATTAGCCCTCTGGCTTGGCGAACAAGAGTAGATTTAGGTGGAAGCTCACCAACCCTTTGAGGCGCTTCTCGTAATATTTTGGCCGCGTCAATAGCCGTACCAGTACCTTCCGCTACATTTTTTACAGCAGCCATTACCCTTGCCATTGACGGAGTAATACCATCAATCTCTCTTAAATTGTGACCTAATAACTGCACATCTTGAGATGGATCTTGCGCTTTAATTCGCTTGGCAAGTCCTAGTCTCTGATGACCGTCAGCAATAAACCTCCTGCCATCTGCGTATTCATAAACGACAATTTGCCCAGAAAGAACAGGATTCCATTCAGTAACGCCTTGCAATCTTTCAGTAACACCAAATTCATCCCCGCCCGCTTTAAACTGAAACAGCTCTGCATCAACCTCAATTTCATCTGGGACAAAAACATCAATTACCCCAGCAAACTTATCGGCATCGTAAACGGTCTTTTTTGGCCTCGCTGGGATTGGCGGTTGATCTGGCATAGGAGGGGCTTCAGCATTCTCTACAGCAACAGTTGCTTGCTCCATTCTTTCTTCGTGCACAGATGCAGAAACTTCATCTGCGGGGTCATCCAATGGATTTGTTGCCATGTCCTCATCCATTGTTCTTGCAGCATATTCAGCAGCCTCAAGCTCAGGGGTTTTCTTAAAAGCCCCGCTCTTTGTTATTGCTTGATAACCCTTTTTGGCTTGATCAACGCTAAGAGAAACAGTCTTTCCTGCAACATTAAACGCTAATGGAGCAGCGCCGCCAAACAACCCACCCAAAGCAACAGCCTGATAAAAATCTTCATAAGTGTATTCGTACCCTAAAGACTCATACCAATCCTTAACCCCTGCTTGAGCAACAGCTTCAGTACCGGCCCCAATTAAAGATTCCCTGAGCATCATTGCTGCAAGAGATCCACCTCCGCTAAAAATTAACGATTCAAAAAGCACCGGATCTGTGCCTATGCCTCCCATAGTGCCAGCCAACCTAGCTAACAAATTAACGCCACCAGGCGATCTAGCCTCTACCTCTTGGAATTGTTCTCTATTAAACTTTGCTTGCTCCATGCCCTGCTGAAGCAGTTGTTCGTTAGTGATGTTTACAATGTCATCGCTTAATTTGTCTTTATTTTCTTGGATATACTGAAATACTGAATTGGTGTAGTGCTCATATTGGCGCACACCATGTCCCTCGCTGGCCGTGGTAAACAGTCCAGATGTTAAGTGATTTGCCGGATTGTAAAACCCAGCATCGGTTTGGTGGTTAATTTCTTCAATGATTGGTTGCCATTGGTCACGAAGAACAGTCCCTTCACTAAAAGATTGATCGTTAGATCTGGCCATCTCATAAGCCGATCTAATGTTTTCCTGCCAGTCGCCAAGCCCTTCCGTCAAAGCCTGGCTGGGGTCTAAGTCAAGAGGTTGAGGCTCGCGAAATAAAAAACTCATTATCTAAGGCCGTAGAATGTAAGGGCATCAATTACGACAGGATTGCCGCGTTTATCTGCAATGTACCTAAACCCTGGGCTTCCAGGCTGCCCAATGCCCATGTAATAATACCCGTGAGAATGTACATACAATTTAGCGTCGTCGTTGATCGTCCTGACTTGTTTGTCAGTCACTTCTAAGCCGGTTTGATCTAGGATATCTTCAGCCGTAATACTATCCAGCATTGACTCCACCTTGTCGGCATCAAGCTCTTTGGGCAATAAAGTAGAAACATTGCGGACTTCTTGAATGCCGCCATTGCCAGTTTTGGGATCATAACCGGCAGCAAGCTGGATAGATTCTTCCCACACGCCAGCATCGAAAGTGTCCAATCCTTGCTCAAATGCTTTTTGTGTATATATGGCGTTTGCAACCTTTCTGGTTGCGGCTCTGGCTTCTGGTTGAAAATTAAAAGCTGTTCCTGCCGCACTTTGAAACATAAAATCAGTGTTTGCCGGGGTAAACTCTACAGGCTTATTGCCCATTGCAATATTATCCATACCCTTTAAAGCGATAGTGGCAGTATCAAACAATCCAAGACTTACCATTCCGCCAATTTGAGCTAATTCAGATTGCTTAGGCGCAATTTGTGCCAATACTTTTGGGGCATCTTGAGCAAAATTATTAACAATGTTTGATAGGATGTTCATGCGAAGAGGCAAATTTTTGTCTGCCGTCCCTTCCAATACCCCAGAGATTTGCGTTGCTTCAGCATCCGTCAAAAACGTCTCTTCTATCCCGTAGATGCCAGCAACTTGTCTTGCCTGGACCCGCCTCTCTGCCGCCATGTTAGGGTCGCCAATATCTAGCGGTTCAAACTCAATATGCCCAACACGCATGGCATAGGCCAGAGGATCTTGTTTAATCTCTGTAGTCATGTTGTTTAGCAATGACCTAGCCTCAGAAGCCAATAAAACTTCTTGCTCTGTATCTAAGCCCTTTTCGCCTCTGCCTGGAATCCCTTGCTCTATTTCCAGCAATTCTTGCTCTAATTGCATTGGATTCATCAACCGCATGGGCAATAAGTTTTCTCGCAGCAATGCGAAGATGTCCATTTCTTTTGTAATTGCAGGATCGTATGGCGCTAATTGACTGGCCTTAGATTCAAGATCGGCAATTACGGCAATGCTTGGATTGCCGCCTTTAGTTAATATTCTTAACTGGTCTTTTATATCCCCTTTTAAAGCAGTTGCCAAACTTCTGGTTCTGCTAATTTCTGAATTTAGTTGAACCTGAAGTGTCTTTTTTAACGCTCTTGTCTTTTCTGGCCCTAACTGTCTAATGTTTAATTTGTCAATGTAATCTTGTTGTTCTTCAATACTGGTCAGTCGTCCAAACTTAGCAACAGCATTTTCTTCATACATTCCTCTTTTAACAGAGCTTGTAGTTTTAGATATTTCTTCAGGCGTAAACTGATTAGTAACCATAAAATCGTTAATTCGGGCAATCTCAATAGTAGCCTGGTCATCATCAAATGACTCAGAGTTTGCTAAATATTGAGACTCAATAACCCTTTGCTCTAATCCAGTCAGAGCATTTGCCCGCATCTCTGCTAACGCTCTTTTTTGATCGACTACAGAGTATTGCTCACCCTTAAGAGCAACAATTCTGTTTAAATCATTTAAAGCAAAGCCAGCATATTCAGGGTCTAAGCCTTCTAAAGCACCAGCAAATCCATCAAATACATCTTGTGCTTGTTGTTGAAATTGCGTAAATGGTAGTTTTGCTGCTTCTGCATCATTATAAACGCTGGTCATTTCAACATTAGCCGCAGTTACAATATTATCAATCGCCATACGCTGTTGAAGATCATTCGCCGCTTCTTCTTCCTTGGTTCGCTTGACCTCACGCTCTTGTATTTCACGATCAACAAACGCAGCCATCTTGCCAATGCTTTCAGAGAACCTGGCTTGTTCGCGCATACCAGCAAAATCAATCTGCCCAATCCCAGCAGCTTGAACTCTTCCCGCTTCATATCTTGGTAATCTTGCCATCTTTAATCTCTACGTTACTGGCGCTGGTGGCGGTGTTGTTGTTGTCGTTGTCGTTTTTGGTGTTGGTATTTTGGCCGCGAGATCTAATGCCGATGGGGCTAAAGATGTAGCAGCCTTGAGCATCCCGGATCTATATGCCGCCTTACCAGCAGCTTTGTACTGTTGAGCCTGGTAATCGGCCATTCCTGTCGCAATAATTGCGTTATCTCTGGACTGGTTATAATCCCTGGATCCTTCTCTCATAGCATAATTTTGCAGGTTTAATGCGCTGCCTGACAACGGATCAACACCACCAGCAGCAGCTCGCGCAACCGTGGATGCCAGATTTTCGTTTAACTGACGCAAAACATTAATGCCTTGCTGTTTGTATTGCAGTGCTTGAGCACGGCCCCTAAGCCTTTCTTGTGCAGCTTGAGCGTCATACTGTGCTCGTGCTACGGCGCCGCCCCTCCAAGCCGAATATGCCTGAGTCCCAGCTGCGATATAAGGCGCTGCAACTTTCAAGCCGCCAACGATTGCGGGAATGAATGCAAGTACTTGAGCCATATTAGTTACCTATACTCACTCTATATTCCAACCCAAGCAGCGTTAGCTTCAATGGGACGGACTGCGTTACTGTGATCTGAGAAGTTTGCGAAAACCCAAGCATACCCCTCACCGTTTTTGTTCCTGTAAATTCTGCAACCGGAGCGTCCAGTATACCAGCGCCAAACGCTCTAAAGGCTACCGGCTGGTTATTGACAACCATGTTCTGGCTTTTATAAACCGGAGCGTCTACCTGTACAATTCGTTTCTTCACGCCAAACACTGATCCCGAAGCCAATCTTGGCTCAACCGGCATGGTCTTGATTTCAACATCAAAGTCTATCCCAAACTCCCAGGTGCTATATGTTCGATCAAAGTTTACAGTCGGGCCTGTCTTGGTATTAGGCTCAACAACACCGTCCCCAATAACTTTAACGGGGTTATCAACATTTGGTTGATTCATTGTGCCAGAAGATGCCGATGTACCTGTCACTGCATAGTCAGTGAATACATTATAGTCAAACTTTAAGATATGCCCTTCAACATTTACTCCAATTAAGCCTGGGTCATACTTAACTAAGACATAAACATCAGAAACCACAACCGCAATACTGACAAATGTATAGTGACTTGGATTGGTTACGCCCAGCTCAATTCGGCTTGGCGCAATAACATTCTGATCTGGCAGGATCGAGTACAAAGTAATACTGCTATCATCTTGGTTTAGAATGTAGATCTGGTCCGCTTCATCCGTAGATACCGCTCTGCGCCTTGCCATATCAATCGGCGTTTTGAGAAGGTGCGAGCTGAGTGTGGACAGAGGAAGTGTGCCATATCCGCCCTGCTCTTGGTTGTATTGCATGGAAACAAGCGATTGACCTTGACGCTGAATGAACACGGCTGATCCGCCAATGTTTATAACGGGCAGCCCAGGCTTAGAGCCAATTTGAGTTTGCGGCTTGACCATAAAGGTCGCTGGCGTTACTGGCTGGCTGGCCTCTTGAATAACGACAAACTCACCGCCAGAAGTAAATATCTGTAGATCAGGGCCAGCATTAAGATTGGTGATCTCGTTGAACTCGTTGACGTTGAGGGTGGCTTCAATACCTTCGTCATCCAAGCCATCGCCTTGATCAAAGTCAAAGTATTGAGCAACCTTAGATCCCCAAAGTGTATTTGGACGAAGCGCTGTGCCACCAAAATAAAGCCTCGCCTCATAAAACGATACGGTCCTGGGCCATCCCAATGAGTCTGACCAGCTGGCCTCGTAACCCGTTTCTGCTTGCCAGGAACTGTTGAATATCGACGGCAGGCCAGGGCCATATGCAGGATTGGTTAGTGCTGTTGTATCAAAAAACGGTATCATCACAACGGCATTAACTACCGTGTCGCTAACATACTCAACGATCCTGGCTTGTCCGCCACTAAACGAAGATCCCTGCTTTCTACTGATAATCTCTCCGACACTAGCTGTGCCGAAACGAACAACCTTATATCCAGTCGTTGCATCTGGCGCGGTATCCCAAGTGCCATCAATCGTAATTGTTTTTGTGGAGACGTCATAAGCATGAGCGTGTTTTGATTGCCCACTACCAGTGCCGCTGGTTAGCGTTACATTCATGCCTACAGGTGTATTTAACCCTGTAAAGCTTGTTGCGGCTTTGAGTTGAATAGTGTTGGAGCTACCGCCTTGCGCTGTCCCTGTATCAGTAGTCCCGCCCGATCCAGTAAGAGTAATATTTCCATCCACTGCCGATGGCGTAATCGTAAACGCCGGGTAATGATTGTGGGGGTTAAATGCGTAAGTTGGTATGCTGGTAAGCGGCACATCTTCAAATGTCCAGTTAACATCAGAGTTTCGTATTAACCGTTTTGGGTGCATGTCCTGGTGGACAATGATTAAAGTATCAACGGCCTGAGTGTATTTAAGATCAGGCACCATTGCCGAAGTAATATCGGTAGCCGAGACGCTGACTTGGAATACATCGTTCTTGTAAACCTTAATAAACCCGCCTTGAACGGCAAGCAGATAAGTATCTGTCCTACTAAACTGAAACGGAATTAATTTAAATTCTTCAGCCGTTGGGTTGTCGTATATTTTGCTAATAGTACGCAACCCAGGACGACGAGTAGCGCCACCTTGCGGGTGAATGATTACATTTTTTGCTGATTCTAAACTGTTGGAGTATTGCTCAAGGTCGGTTCTGGCCCGAAGCAAAGGGTCCATCTCGCCAACACTGAAGTTTGTTTGGAATTGCGTATAACGAGCCATGCTACCCTCTTACATATATTAGGGAGTAATCCTCGATAACTTGCGGCGAATTGCCCCTAGAATCCACATTCATCGCTTCTCGGAATAAACCACCACGACCATTCTCGCTTGGTGTCCCGAATGAAAGTGAATTGAAATAGTCAGCCTTACTGATTTGATCGGTCACAACCAATCCCAATTCCGCAGCCAACACTGTACGCAGCAGCCGCACAAAGTACGCGGGCATTCTTTCCTCGGCTACAGAAGTTTGATAGTCAATGTAAACCGTTTCAAGATTGGTGTACAACTGGTCGCCAAAGATCTGCCAGCCATAACGGATTGGTAATTGGTTAGTTGACGAATCAGCAAAGAGTGCTCGGACACCAGACAACATATCGCCTGGCAGTTGATAGGAATAGCTAAACTCGTTATCTGGAACGACCGCCAAACGAGCTAACTTAATCTTCTGGTATGACCAGCTCCAGGGATACCTGGAAAGTAAAGAGTCGCGAAGGTTGGGATATAGACTATCACATGCTTGAACAATGTCCGTCCCATCTGCAAATGAACTGATCGGTGCAGCTCCAAGCAGGATTAATGCTTCAGAGCATATCGAAATATCAGTATCACCTAATGCCATACAACGCCTCTCGCTAAATATGGGGCGACCGAAGCCGCCCCGTTTTACTTAGACTGTCAAAGCCGTAGTGATAACACCAGCAGTGTTGGTCGCAGTCAACACTTGACCGCCATCACTGGCATAACAAAGGATAAAATCCCCAGTTGTGATCAAGGCTTCAACGCTGTCAAAATAACCAGAGGCTCTAACAGCAGCTTTGTTATCAGCAGACGATGAAAAAGAATAGACAGCAGGGGAATGGCCGCTTTTAGAAGCGCCAACCGTTGCCCAATTGGTTTGTGAAAATGCCATGAGTCATTTCTCCTTTAGGATTCGGTGCAGTTAACCTGAATGATACCTTCAGAGTCGATCGCTACTGAGGCAGCACTAAACATGGAGCTAACCAAGAACGAGGTTTTCTCTGGAATATAGCTGACTTCAGTTCTCTGAGCCATTGATTCAGCATAACCCATCGCGTCTTTGTGCCATGCGAAACAGTTTCGCAGAGCAGCCGCTTTAGGAATACCGCCTTCATCACGGTTGCCCATAGTGATAAAGTTAAAGCCCATGAATGAGGATACTTCGCCTCGGACTAAAGCTTTCACTGTGTTGAAATCGCTAGAAGTCACTTCCTGGTCGCCCAGCAATGAATCTAACTGACTTGCGTGCATGAGCAAATATCGACCTTCGGCTGGTACGTTGTTTGCATTCATCGCGTTTGCAGTTGCCCGCAATTTTTCGATGTTCATGTTAGTGGTAGCACCACCGACACCCGTTGCAATAGTAGTCCCAGCATTACCGATCATTGCGTCAATGCAAAGCTGGTCAAGACGACGAGCAATTGACTTAGATACAACCTGAACCAGTTCTCGACGCTCATCAAAATTGATGTGTGATTGCTGGAAGATATCGCTGTATTCTGCTGCAATGTAATCCGTCATGCTCGCAGTTACCTGCGCGTAGGTGACGTTTAAAGGGGTGACATCAGTTTGCGGTACGCGAACCGTTGCTACACCTTTGCCGATTTTAGGAAACTTAACCGTGTTGCCCTGTACGTTTGTGCGAGTCCGCATCGTTCCACGAAGAACCGACTCAGCTTGATACGCTTGCTTTACTTCTGACTCGAAGAGAGTAACAAACGCTGTAGTTACATTCTGCGCCATGACAGAACCTCCAATAAAGTGAATTGATTAAACGCTACCGTTAGCCGAAATCGGGCGGTTACTTGTGGAGTCTGTCTCCACCACCAACGGAATCACCGTATAGAAGGGCCGCGAACGCGGTTAGCCATCAAAAACGAATATAACTATATTTTGTGAGAAAACGCAACCGTTAGATTTAATCTACTTTTGCGATGCCATCCACTGCTTTTCAATCTTACCGCGCCAGGCTGAATCAGTGTGCCATCTAGGATCCGCAATTGCAGATTCCAAATCACCCCTGGTCATTTCTGGCGTGCTGGGCGCCGACTGAATCGGGATGTTCTCGTTCGTAATAGCCTGGTGATACTTCAAAAACGCATTGATTGAATCTGCGCTGTTGAGGCTATTCGACATAGCTTCTCGCTCATTGTTAGATAACGGAGCTTTAATCAACAATCTTTCAGCCATTTGGATCTTTTCTTGAGCGCGCTCACCAAGCTTGTTCATCTCTTCCTGGTGATTGACCGTCATCTCTTCTTGGCCTTCTTGAGCTGTGCTCAACACTGCCTGGGCTAATTCTTCAAACGCTTGTTGACTGATACCATTGTCCTTGGCCCAGTCTTTGTATATGCCCATTACATCATCTTCAGCATATAGACCGGCATTCTCTAACGAGGACAGATCGTATTCTTCAGGCGCTTTGTGCTTACCCTGCTTGAACTGTTTCTCCAGCTCGGCATAAGACTTGGCTAGTTTCTCAACATCAGGGCCGTCATCGTCCCAGAATTTTTCGGGATAATAGTCTGGCCGCTCCAGGGCTGGCTCATCTGAATCTGCTTCTTGGCCTACCGGCGCATCCGAATCATCGTGCAACGGGATCGGTGCCTCTTGGCTTGCTTCTGCTTCTTCCGAGACAGATAAATTTAATAAAGATTCTTGTGCTTCTGTGTTGTCTTCTTGTGCTGCGTTATCCATTTTCGCTCCTTACTATTCGCTTCTCGATCATTCTTACAATCTCCGCCATGCCAGTTCTGACATAGCCAAAACTAGAATCCTCTCCTGGATTCCAGCTCGGCTGCTCAATTGTAATCCCTCGAAGATGGCTCAATACCTTCTGGCCTTCTTCACTTTTAAAGACACGCCCGTACAGAATATCCATGTCATCTGCCTTTGGTGCCTCATAAAAAGCCTCGTTTAACCCTTCCCATCCATCGCTCATTGAATCGCTTCCTCTATTGCGCCCCCATCATCTACTTGCTGCGGCTCTGCCGCTGCCTGTTGCATCATCATCATTTGTTGCATCATCATCATTTGCTCCTCTTCAGTAGTCAAAAGATTCTGGTCAATACCAAGTCGCTCCGCAATAAACTGCAATACCCTCGGTACAGAGATTACAGCCTGGCCTTCTGGCCCCATTTGATTGGCAATCTGCATATACTGCACGACATCATTGACCTCTTGCAATTTTTGCGTTTGCGCCAGCGGAGATACAGGTACAACCTTAACCTCAACACCGTTTACCTTTAGCGGCAAGTCAATCAAGCCCTGCTGATCCATGACAAACAATGCCCTGGTAACAATAGGAACCATCGTTTCAGTAATCAATCGGCCAAAGGCAGACCCAAGATTCGATGCAAGCTCTCTGGTCCTTTCTGCAATCTCAGTTGCCGACCTGGCGCTCATGTTATCTGGCGGCAGGGTATCATCCATCATGATCTTCTTAATGTTCATGCGAAGATCGTTGACCACAATCTGACTCGTATTGAAGTCCCCAGCCCTGGGTAATGGCGCCAATGAAGCACCTTGTGGGCCACCGTTTCTTGCAACGGCAATCACCGCACCTGGCTGGATCTTAATGTTCTGTGGGTTTAATACGCCATCGTCTGCCGCAGTGTATACGCCAGCAATCGCTAGAGATGCGTTCTTTAAAACCAGCTCTAAAGTTTTGTTCAGCGTCTTAATATCACTGATCGCAGTAACAAGCGGGCCTCGCCCATATACTTCACCGGCAACCTTCAAATACCTGGAAACAATAAATGGGCTTGATCGCATTTCACGATACACCAGCTCTTGCCTTTTGGTAGTCCACAAGACATGATAATGATATCGACCAGTTTCGTTATCGAAGATTACAGCATCAGTCAGATCCAGTTCTTTCTCTGGAGATCTGGTCATTGCCTCTTCAAGCTCAACGGTCATTTGAGCGTCCGGAAACTCCCGCATTATCGCCTCAGCCTTTACTCGCAGCTTGCGATAAATGTTAGATACATTGCCGTGGCTACCTTCTTCAATAGCAACAAGATACTGCGGGATAGCAGTAAATCTAATCGGCGTGGCTTCATCGCCAGGCGTAATCATCATCACACCAGTACCGACCGCCATGTCCAGCAGGAACTCACCCATAGCCAGGTCAAAGTTAGACTGACGCAACGCGTCAAACATTCTGACATTGTAGTTATCTAGGATGGTTTGGGCTTGCGCCGCTTGCTCTTGAGGGATTCCAGTGCCAGCTTCGAGTCTGCACCACTGCTTGTATGGTGGAAATAAACCCGCCTGGAGGCGATTAGCGAATCGTTGCGTTGCATGAACCGCTGTCGAGTCAAAGACCCGCGACATTTTCGACTGTCCAGGAACTCTGCCCTCGTAATACCCATCATACAAATTGCGCTGTGGTAGCGCGTACTCGTAACAATCCTCGTAAATGGATCGCCACAAATCTTTTCGAGCCTGGGCTTTTGCCTCTCGCTCCATCAAATCGTTTACGTTTAGTCTAGGCATCTCTTCTCGCCTTTAATCGTTTGCTCATTGCAGCAGCTTTGCTCTTAGCATCCGCTTTAGATGATGCGCCCCATGCTCGCAATGACAATAGCAGCCTGGTGGGCTGTCCCTTTTCGTCACGTTCAGGTCCAGAGTTGCCAGCCATCCTTGCTAGAAAGCTGGCTCGTCTGGGATTATCGCCAGATTTTACTGGCGGCTTTAGATCACCCCCTTGCTTTCGTTCAAAATGCTTCCTGCCAGCTTCGTTCAATCCGCCTTTAGGGTTCTGGTAGCGCTTGGCAACCATGTTATCGACCTATACGAACATTGGCAGTGCCGCTAGTGTATTCACCTGCTTTGAAACCAACACGGTATGCAACCGTTGGGCCTGGATCAAATCCGTATGTCTCAATGTTAGTTGTGAAAGTATCCACATCACGCCAGGTCACGCCAAGATCCAGACTGCGCTGGGCGGTAATCGTGCCAACCCATGTTCCCTCAATCGAGAAGTTAAACGCATCGTCAGTATAAAGGCCATCGCTGAAAGTATTAGCGGCGCTCAATGCGGCCTCGACCAGTCCAGCGTCTCTGCTCAAAATTGTCATTTTAATCTCCTAATATTTATTAGCGTGCGGCGAGCCAGGACTAAGGGGAAGAGGAGCGAGAGCGCCCCAGCCCACCGCACTTCAACCACCAGTGCCTAGCGTAGCCTGCCTTTGCTCTATCTGGCTTTGAACTCGACTAGGCGATAGCAGCATACGCAAGCCACCAGTGCGCCGAGATCTTTTACGCGCTGAAATTTGTTCTTGCAGAGATTGCTCGGCAGCTTCGGCTCTCGCCTCGGCCCTTTCTTGGGCGGCAATCAGTTTTGGGTCAGGCTTAGGAGCCTTTGGTGTTTTAAATAACCCGCTCATTCGGTAATCCTCGTCATCAGATAATAGTCAGCCCCTTCAGGGCCAAAGTACCGCATCACCGATTCTACCTTAAAACCAAGCCTTTTGGCGAATTTATATGCTATCTCATTTTCGCATCTAACCGTAATCTGCAATCGCAATACACCGAACTCTGCGACAATACCATCAATAATATGCCTGGCACCACGCAACACCGCTATCGCATTCTTCTCAATGCCCTCGCCTGGGATCATCCACATCTCGAAATTGGTAGACCATAAAGGTCTTACGCCGAAGATGGCAGTAGGTCTACCTTGGCAGATGAACGTCCAGGAGAACCCAGGCATTGCATTATCGATAACGTACTCGTAATAGTTCGGTATGTTTTCAACATACTCAACCTCAAACGGCTTTAGTTCGATAGAGTACACATGCTTAGGGTTGAACGGCACAAGTATCTGGTCGTTCGACATCCTAATGGTAGGCAGTTGCATCATCAGAATATGGCGAAGTCAGTATTAGCCGTATAGGTTTGACCAGAGGATTGGTGGTTGCCTCGGCGCAATCGTCGTTGTTCGCCGCCGCCCAGCATCAGATACCCAAACGCATCCCCAACGTGCGAGTGATCGTTCTTGACCGGCGTATCTTTGAATCGCTCTTGACCCGCGCCCAGGCTTTGCCGTTTAAAAAAGTAACCGCCGGATAAGCTTTTACGCAAGCGTAAGCATTTCTTGTCAACCATCAGTGCAGGTTTGCCAGATATCAGCCGAGTCATTGGCGATGCACCAGCCTCCCGCCGTACCTGGAACGCATTGCTATCAGTCGGCTGCGCCTTGAACCCTATTGATCTTAGGTGGTCAAAGGCCGTCACCTCATAGATCTCGTCTCGCTTATTACCCGCCGGATCACCCCAGATTAAGATCTCATGCTTACTGTATTTCTCAGCAATCTTGCCCAATAATTCTTGACCAAAACGCTCCAGCCCCATGTCAAACGTCACCAGCTCCTCCAGTATACGCCAGGCGCCACCAGCAGTTCGTTGACCAAAAACAGCAGCCGGAGTCAAACCAAAATCTACACCAATCTGGATCGAGTAATACGGATCAGCCTCCAGATCCGCACTCATCATTTCATCATCATACTCAGGCCATACTGGCCGTCCTTCCTGGACAAAGGTATACATACCCTGGGCGTAGCACCGGATCCAGTCGGCATTCTTCCCACCCAATAACTGCTGGTAATAACCAGGCGGCAGGTTGTTCCGGTTCTCGGCATTAGGATTAACCATCCACCATTTACCACCAGAAAAAATAAATCCATTCGCCTCTGGGTTCTCAGGCAAATCGTCCTTGGTAACGGGCAATACACCACCAGGCTGGCGATGAAACGTCCACGGAAAGTCACCCTTGATCGGTTCTTTCTCAGACAGCGTATGCCACCAGTGGTCATTGTCCGGCGGGTTCGTATCCATCCATATCCCGTACCAGGTCGGCCCGCCATCAGCCTTCGTTGGGTATCGGCCCACGCGGTGAGTCAGTCCATCAACCACAGCTTTTGGCAGCTCCCGCGCCTCATTGCACCAGGCACCCGTAATCTCCAGCGATAACAGCTTTCGAACAGACTGCGGCGTATCCAGTGCCAAAAATATTACCTCACAATCAATCCCCGCAGCGTCACCGCGAGCTGGCAGCTTCAGATGGTGCGTGATTGGCGGTTGCCAACGCATCCCGCCCCAGGTCGATTCAGGGAATAATTCTTGCCAGGTCTTGATCGTCGTGGTTCGCAGCTCCGGATAAGTGTTCCGAACGATCACAAACCGCGTATAACGTATTCCATCACGCGGCGATGGCTTCTGCCGCACCGCTCGCAACATAATCTCAGCAGCGCAACCATACGACTTACCAGAACCAACCGGCCCCATCAGCCCACGGACAAACGAATCATCGTTTACAAAGTCCCAAACGGTCGGTGAGTTCGAAAAATCTAAATCAAGACTCGGTAGATTGCTCATCTAGCTCCTCGTTGTACTGCGTGTACCCAGGCGATAATGCCTGATCCGGCCCGCGCATGTTAATCCCCACAATGGATGGACGCTCCTCGTCCTTCTCGGTATCCAACATCCCAGCAGCTTTAGCCAGGACGCGCAACACCGCAACCTTATCATGCAATTCAATCGTGATATCAGCACCCCGCACGCTGATCTTCTTGATCGCGCGCAAGGCATGCTCCGGTATATCCTCGATAGGCTTCACAGTCCCATCCAAGTTAACAATATCGGTAATATTCGTCGTACCCAAGGCAATTAATTCCTGGGCCACAGCCTCTTTGTGCTGGTGCAAGGTCTCTGATCGACCGATTCTCTTCTGGACATGGCGAACGCCACCGAATCTGCCCAGAGGCGGGCGTTGATCACTGCCACTGTCGGCGTCTTTTCCACCACTGTTGCCTGTCTTTTTTGGCATATTCCCTTCTCAGATCCCTGATAGTCGGAATCTTTCTTGCCGTGTGGTCAATAAAACCAGGGTCACGCGGGGCACTGAAAACCAGAACCCCACCCTTGTATCCAAAATCACCTGCGTTTTTCATCTAGCCATTCTCTGTACCGCAAACCGCAATAATAACAATGATTATCACGGTTTGTCGTTACATCGGTATCCTTGATACGGCATTGATGCGTCCAATACTCGGTGATCACAAAGCCTTTGGCAATGTCTCTGACAATGGTCATCAGCTTGTACATACCAAACCAAACCCTAGAAAGGGATTTCATCGTCGAAACCTTGGGCTGGCGCATCGGCTGGCGCAGCAGTAAGGCCGCGAGTACCATCATCCTCAAACAATGACAACCAGATCTCACCTTCTTGGTTCGGAATAGGCAAAGACTCCAGCTTAACCCTGACCTTACCATCTCGCTCAAAGGCAACACCATGCTTGAGCCATACAGGCTTGTCCCGTCCTGGGACTTGTTTGGCTTGACTGACGTTATATCGTTTCATGTGAAACACTCCTCTTAGTTAGTGGACTTGCACTATGGCATGAAAATGCGATATCGGCAACCTTTTCATGAAAAACTGGAAAATACTGTTGTGAGGGGCAGCAGCGACGACGCAGGGGGGGTGGGGGCAAGGGGTGGGTCGCGCGCGCGGGCGTGGGTGCGCGTGTGCGCGCGGGCGCAGGCGTGTGGGCGGGTGCGCGTGCGTGTGCGCGGGCGTGCGCGTGGGGGTGGCATGTCTGCCTGTTGCGCCCAGGTGGCTCACATGACCCGATCCCATGCCCTCAACATGCCCTCAGAGGCTCTCAGGTTGGATCTGAGCGCTTTTTGATGCCAGCTAATAGCGACCTAGCCATAGGGTTCGGAACGCGCCTCAGAGAAGCTTTGACGATCTCCTCGAAGTATGCCACCGACCGAGGCCAGTCCTGTCGTTTCTCACGGCACTTGGCCGCTTGCTTGCCCAGCAGGTGCCGCCATTCAGCTTCCAACAACCCGTGACTGATCCAGGTCGACATCATCGCTTGATCACGCTCACTGATTGTCCTGTGCTGTCCAAGAGTGTCAGCAGTTCGAAGAAAGTGATTACAGTAAACTTTAACCATGATCTTAAAGTCATCGTTATACCCCGTTAGTGTCTCGTTTAGTGCAACCTCTGACATTGCAGGTTGCGCAACCTCAGAAGTTGCACCTGGCGCTTCAGAAGTTGCACCTGATACGGATTCACCTGCAACCCTAGAAGTTGCACCTGCAACCCCAGAGATTGCACCTGATTCTTCGCTTAAGGCTATCTGATGGGCGGCTGTTTGGGTGCTGTAAGCCTCTTCCTCAGTGGTCACATCGGGATCATATATGACCTTGACGGAGCTTGTTTTCTGATCCTTGTACCGCTTCCTGGCGTGCACCCAGTAACCCAGGTCGAACAGAAGCTTCAGTTGCTTATTGACAGCCTGGCGCGATATGCCCAGGTCAGCCGCTAGCCGGTCCTGACTGACAAAGGTTACGCCGTTCCTGTCGACATACGAGCACAGCGCAGCGAGCACGTGGAGCGCCCTGGTGCGGTTTATGCGCTTATCCATCACAGCGTTAAACGGCAAGATCGAATACTTCCTAAGATCTTTTGGTTTGATGTCATCCGGTCTCACGGCAGCCACCGCTGCCGGAGCAGTGCATTCGCGTCCGCCCGGACCCTCAGCTTGGCGTATGACTGCGACCCGCCGACGACGACCTGGCCCAGCTTGTCTATGCCATCCAGCACGCCCCTGGTAATCATCTGTTCGACCATGTTGCGGGTGTGCCAGTTCGGCAGCCCTACAACCCGCGCCATCTCATTCAAGGTGAACAGCCCCGACTGCCCGAGGTCACTACCCAGCAGCGCCGCCTTAACTTTTTGGTATTCAGCCTCGCGCTGAATCAGTGCCGTGATCGTGTTGGCGTGCTCGGCCTTTTTCTGTTTCCCGCTCATTGTTTCCCCTCACCAATTCAATCTGATTTCGACCCTCGCCAGGTCTCCGTATCGTTTCTCGGCGCTGATCATGTGTACCTGCTGGTCGTCGAGGTACGCCGCTTCGTTCATCCCATCAAGGCAAATCTTGATCACGTTGTCGACATCGGGCCTGGTCGGCATGATATCGCCTCGAGCAGCTGCCGCCTGTTGCGCTTTCGGCCACGACTTCGGGATGCCATAAACCGCAATAATATCAACCTGGACGTTTACCTCAATCGGCTCGCTGATTACCTCCCGCGCAGCCGCCGCAATCAGCCGCTCATACTGCAATGTCGATGACGGCGTGAATACCCGACCCCTGGCAAACCTGGGCCGACCCTTCGCCTTTGGCTGACCTGGTATGACGATCAGAGCCTCAGGCATTACGGTTAATCCAGTCGCTGACACTGCCCTGGTTTGCGGGTTCCTGCCCTAGTCCCTGGCGCAATAAATCGACCACCACGGCGGCCTTTGATTGCTCCCTGGCGACCGATTGCGCTTCGATTTCGGCCAATAGATCACTGGGACACCGAAAAAAAAGCGGTTTTAACTCATTGTTTTTGTTAGCCTTTTGGTGTTTCATTAAATTATTTTCACTTTTTTTGGATTTAGGGGTTGACTCTAAGCGATATCGGACTTAAATTCAATACCGGAATCAATTAAACACACACACGGAGCAGCACATGACAACAGCAAGACTTTACAACGCAGCCAAGGCCCAGCAGGTAGACGGTAAGAAAATGATCCTTGAATTATCTGACGGCCAGCGCTTCAACGTCAAAGGCACCCGCGAAGCAAACAAGCTTTGCGCCGAGTTAAACGCCAAGCCCTGGAATTTCTAGGGCTTCACTCAACCACCAAATCAAATCAAACCAGGAGCGACACACATGGCAACAATCACCAAGAAAGCAGCAAACCGAATTAACGAACTTTTATCAGACGTCAGCCTTTACAAGACACTCGGCAACATGAGCTCAGGAGATAGCAGCGGCGATTATTACCGCCATGCTTACAGAGAAGGTACCGCGATTCGCGCCCTGTTCGTGGAGTTCGGGATCGAGACAGGCGCTCTGAGTTACTTCACAGAGGAGTGCATCGAACGCCTGAAGATGAAGGCCGATGCAGCACTTAAGGCAAGACTCGATGCAGAACTCGAAGCAGAAATGCAAGCCTAACCCACTGACGAGGCCCCGTGACAGGGGCCGAAACGCCGCAAGGCGTCTGGGAAGTCAAACACAAACCAGGAGCGAGACACATGAAAACAGATGTTTACCAGGAAGTAACCAACCAGGTCGTCGAGATGATGGAGACAGCCGGCGCCAATTGGATCAAGCCCTTCGAAGCGCTGGCGGGCGGTATGCCAATGAATGCAACGACTGGCAACGAGTACCGAGGAATCAATGTGCTATTGCTGGCAATGGCTGGCGGTCAGCATTGGGCCAGCTTCAAGCAATGGCAGACGAAAGGCGCCCAGGTTCGCAAGGGCGAGAAAGGAACGCGCATTGTGTTCTTCAAGATGCTAGAACGCGAGAACGCCAAGGGCGGCACCGATAAGTTTCCGATGATCCGCTATTCAACCGTATTCAGCGCCGACCAGGTCGACGGATGGGACGCACCAGCAGCCCCAGAGCGCCCCGTCTCAGCCGTTGAGGCCATCGCAGCCGCCGATGCCTGGGTTGAGGCTACCGGCGCCGAGGTACGATTCAACGACCACGGCCGATGCTTTTACTCACCAGGCCAGGACTTTATCAGCATGTCTCAGCCGTCAAGCTTTACCGCAACGCCTACCAGCACACAGAGCGAACTGTACTATGCGACTTTGCTTCATGAGCTGACGCACTGGACCGGCTCAGAGCACCGCCTGGCGCGCACCAAGGGCAAGCGCTTTGGCGATGATGCCTACGCAATGGAGGAATTAGTCGCCGAGCTTGGCGCCGCTATGCAATGCGTAATGCTTGGCGTCACCAATGAACCACGCGAGGATCACGCGCACTACCTCAACGGATGGCTTACAGCCTTGAAAGGTGACAAGCGCCTAATATTCACCGCCGCAGCCGAAGCCCAGAAAGCTTGCGACTTCATCAAAAACCTACAGCAGAGCGCGGCAGCAGCCGCGTAACGCAACCCTAAACCAAACCAGGAGCACTAACCATGAGCGATCAATTAAAACTTATTCTCAGCTACCGCAAGAACGAAGGAACAGAGCGCAAGCCTGTTTGGGGCGAATGGAATTGGGATTCCTATTCTCCGATCGACAGCGTCGACGGCATTGTCACAATCACCCAGAAATACAACTGGGAGCGCGAAGTTTACCGGGACTTAGATTGGAAGCTAGAGGCCGGTTACCTGGCCCCTAATGGTAAGACCACCCAGGCTGAGATCGTTTATCAACCCTGCTGATGAGATCCAGTGGTACGGATCGAAACGCCGTGAGGCGTCCAGGAAACCAACAGAGGAGTGAGACCAATGTTCGAGACAGAAACCTACCGTATCCCGCACTTTGCCATCGTGGCGCTACTGTATGACGATTACAGCGGCATTCAAGACGATGACGAGGCATTCGTCGACAACCTGCAATCCTGGCTTGACGAAGAGCATGGCGCGGGCCAGTGGCATATTGGGGATGTATCCGAGCCTTACCATGGCCGCGCTGATTTTGAGCGCATCCTGGGAGAGATCTGCAACGTCAGCATCGAGGTGCGAATATGAATAACTTGCAGAAGATCGCCACCGCAGCCGCGGTGATCGTCGCCGCAGTTGCGGTGTTATGGATCGGATCGGAAGATTACGAGCACCAGGTCGCAGAGCACGCGCGATATATTCAGGATGTGTGCGCCGGATATCATCCCGACTACCTGGGCGCAAAACCAAATTGCCAGGAGGTAAACCGATAATTTTTGGCCTGACCTTTCTAGTGTGTTAAAGCCGGCCTGAACAGGAAAGTATAACTGACACCGAGCGGATGCAAGGCCGCACCAACTTAAACCAGAGGAGCGAAAACGATGGCGAAGCTATCACCAAATGGATACCTGAGCGGGTCAATCATGCCCGCCTACATGGGCGCCAGCCCGTACCAATCCCCGCACGAAGTGCTGGACCAATGCCGCGCAGCTCGCGCCGGCGGAGAACTGCCAGAGCTGGACAGCTTGCAGATCGACATAGGCAACGTAACGGAAAACGTGATTTTAAATCGTGGTCTTCGAATGATTGGCTTGCAGGATTATGATTGGTACAACTACCAGCTCGACGGCACAGACGCAGCCAAGAAGCACCCAGCGCTGGACTTGTGGTACAGCGACGACGGACTATTGTATTGCAACGAACCGCTGACAATCCGGACTGACCAGAGCGCGGGCATTGTTGTGATGAACGACAGTGGCGAGGTCACGCTTACGGGGTTAGGCGTGCTCGAAGCAAAGTTTACAACGGTGTTCGAAAAGCCCGACGACCCGCCCTTATATCGAGGACCGATACAGCTGCAAGCTGGCATGATGTGCCATGATGCGCGCTGGGGTATCTTGATCACCTGCTACGGCGCCCGCAAGATTGTCATTCATGTATTCGAGCCACACGGCGCGACCCAGGCGAGGATCACCCAGGCGTGCCACGAATTCGAAAAGCACATGAGCGAAGGCACTTACCCAGCGCCGACAACCCTGGAGCAAGTCCACCGCGTTTACAGCAAACCAGAGGACGATACCATCGAGCTGCGCGAGGATGCCATCGCAGCCGTCGATAGTTATATCGGCGCAAAGCTGGTGCTCAAGAAATACCAGGAGCAGCTCGAACAAAGCAGCCTGGCGCTAATGGGTATGCTTGGCAATTCAACCAAGGCTGAGCTGCGCGACGATACCGGAAGGCTAATCAAGGTCAACTGGCCGGTCAGGCATAGCAAAGCCAAACCCGCCAAGCAATGCCCCAACTGTAACCACGAACTGGAACCGGCAAAGCCAGAGAGCAGCGCCCGTCAGAAATCAATCACAATAAAAGAGGTAATCGAACAATGAGCAAACTACCAACACTCGCGCCACAGAACATGACCGAAGCAATGGAATTTTCCAAGATGATCAGCCAGTCCGGCATGGTGCCAGGCGCATACAAAGGCAAACCGCAGGATGTGCTAGTCGCTATCCAGTGGGGATATGAACTAGGACTGCAACCGCTGCAAGCCCTGCAAAATATCGCGGTCATCAATGGCAAGCCCAGCGTATACGGTGACGCAGCCCTGGCGCTGGTCAAGAACGACCCCCGCTGCGCTGGCGTTAAAGAATGGATCGACGGCGAGGGCGACAACAAAGTCGCGCATTGCCTGGTCAAGCGCCGCTACTCCGAAGAGATGGAGGAGACAGAGCGAACCTTCAGCGTGGCCGATGCGAAGAAGGCCAGGTTATGGGGTAAGCAAGGACCGTGGACAAACTACGCCGAGCGAATGCTGGCAATGAGGGCGCGAGGCTTTGCACTGCGGGACGCATTCCCAGATGCACTGAAGGGAGTGATCACAGCCGAGGAGGCGCAAGACTACCCAGTCGACAAAGGCGAAGCCAGGGATATAACGCCTAGTGTTACGCATGCGAATCCGCTGGACAGTTTGCCGCCACCACCGCCAGCCGATGACTACGCCGAATATGAATCCACAGCGATCGAGGTCGCAGCGGAAGTCATACCGGAATCCGTACCGGAAAGCCCACCGGAGCCAACGTCTAAAAAGAAGTCCAAGCCATCTGTTTACCAGGTCATGAACCACAACGGCGAGCAGTACAAGGACGACTACACCACAGAACAAGCCTATGCCGATGGGTTTACTGTGATGCTAGATGTGTACGAAAAAAACTTCAAGAAGAAGAAAACCGAAGCAGCCGAAGCCCTGGCAATGCTGTTTCAGATCAGGGATCACAACCTGGCGACGATGGGATTACTGGAGGCAACGACTCGCGTTCATGTCTCCGGCTATCTGAATACCAAGATCAGCAGACTTGAGAAGGAGGCGGGTAAGTGAGACAGCCAACTGAGAGACAGATGGAAATTTACAACTTCATCGCCGAGTATTACGCTCGGCATGAAGTACCGCCAGAGCAGAGGCAGATTTGTCAACATTTCCAGTTATTTAGGACGACAGTTTCAGATCATGTCCAAGCACTAGAGCGTAAGGGTTTGATTAAACGGAAAGGAAGGGGGTATAAAAACAACTTGACATTAGTATAATGATGCAAAATCTATCGGCACTCAGCTATGGCAGCACGATCTATTGAGAGGCACCTGGAGTTTTGCACAACGGATTATCAGCGGGAAGTTATCCAGCTGCACATCCAGGGCTTAACTCAGACTGAAATTGGCAGAAGATTAGGCAGGCATTCTAAGCGAGTGCACGCGATAATATCACGCGTACACGTTAGAGCAGCGGCTTCCGGTGTGGCCCCAGATTACGGGGTCACTCGGCAAGTTGCGCCAGGGTTCACCACCAAAAGATTAAGCACCGCATACGGTGAAGACGGATCCATCAAGCTGCAATGGCACATCCAGGAACCTGAGAAGGTCAAGATCCAGGAGATGATGGACGAGTTTACCGATGCGTTTAAAGATGAACTATCCGGCATACACAAACCACTGAAAGCACCCAAGACTGTAGACCAGGATCTCATGTCAGTATACCTGATAGGCGATCACCACCTGGGACTGAGTGCCTGGTCGGAGGAGACGGGCGCCGAAGACTGGGACGTAAACAAGTCGGAAAAAATATTAGACGATGCAGTCGACAGGCTGGTATCTGTATCCCCCAACAGTGAGACAGGATGCCTGGTCAACCTCGGCGACTTCTTTCACATCCAGGACGCGAGTTCAAGCACACCCAACTCCAAGAACCTGCTAGATTCCGATGGCAATTGGGGGCGCATTATCAGAGCGGGATCACACCTAATAAAACGAGTCGTGTTACGCATGCTTGAGAAGCATAAAAAGGTAATGGTCGTGAATGCCAGGGGCAACCACGATCCAGACGCAAGCCTGTTTCTCAACACTGCAATTCAAATGTACTTCGAGAACGACAAGCGCGTCACAGTGCTGGATAACTTCAACAAGTTTGTATGGTTTCAGTTCGGCAAGAACCTGGTCGTCACCCACCACGGCGACAAGATCAACGCAACCAGGTTATACGAGGCCATCACCCGCAACCTTAGAAAAGAATGGGGCGATGCCGATCATGTTTACTGCTACCTGGGACACATCCACCATCGAGACGCAAAAGAGATAGGCGGTATGACCATCGAGCATTTCGGGGTGTTGCCGCCGCGAGATTCTTGGCACAATGCTAGTGGCTACGGCGCAGAAAGAACGATGACCTGCATCGTATTGCACAAGGAGTATGGAGAAGAGGCAAGACTAAAAGTAAACGCGGAGCGATTAAGATGAGTGCATTCGACAAGCAAATTTCAGGAAATCATTACAAGACGATGATGATTCAACCCTTAGAATATGCGCTGGCAAACAATCTAGGGATTTGTGAGCATGCGGTGGTTAAATATATTTCGCGCTGGAAAGATAAGGGCGGCGTTGATGATCTGCGGAAAGCAATACACTACTGCGAGATCTTGATTGAGACAGAGCTGCAACCAAAGGTCCAAGATCCAGTGGTCAAGTCAACCGGACTCTTGCATACTACGCAAGACTAACCGTTTGATACCAGGTCTAAGATCTTGGCAACCGGCTCGGGAATATCTTCTTCTTCGCCATCATCAGGATCATCATATTCTTCGTGCTGAACCACGGCAATAATAACTGTCTGCCCTGGTTCCAGATCTTGAATGGTTATGTCCGGCATTAGTTCTTGCGCTTCTTTGCCATCCGCTTCATCGCTGCTTTTTTGAGCCCTGGATCCATCTTGTCTTTCTTGGATGGCCGACCAACCTTTGATCCGTATGTACCTTTACCGTATGGCATGGTGTTCTCCTAGTTTTTATATGTCCAATGCTTGGGCGTAGTCTGCCGAATATCTACATGGATAAATCCTGACGCAGTACCAACCCCGCTGAATCCGAGCTTAAAAGCGTTACTAGCAATAATGAAACGCTCAGTCCCATTGCTAACAGCAATATCAGCAGCAATGCCTCGCGCGTGCTGTCCTGGTCCGCCAGGTTTCGCAGCCTCAATAGAATGCCTCGGGCTACGGTAGCCGCTGGTAATACGAAACGGTATGCCGCACTCATGGCGCAACGCATCCAAAGCGTGAATGAACTCATCTTCCATTTCATTTTCGCCAGTCTCCTGACAGTCAAATTCTTCGCGGGTAAAATATCTAAACGTCATTTCTTGGCGGTCTTCGCCGATTCTTTAAATGCTTTATCGGTAGGCGCACCCTTGGCGCCAGGCTTCCGCATACGCTCGCTTGATCCTGACTTTATCCTGGCACGCTTTGCCATGATGTTGTAATACAACCCCTTGTTAGGCTTCTTCATTTCCGCATCTCCATTAACTTGGATACACCACGGATACCGAATGAACTGCTGATCGCAATGAACAGTAGGTATTGATACCACTCAGGCAATTTTGACAGTGCTTGGAACCCGGCGTCAACCCTATCAATCACGCTCACGTCATTAATTGCTATGGCATAACCAACCATAAAAATAGGGATCGATAGTATGATCGTCCAGAACTCATCCTTCCACGAATGAGCACTGGCATCTGCCATCTTGGATTCCCAATCAGAGTTGTTCTGAATGACCTGGAGCTTGGCCTCATGTTTAGCCTGTTTCTCCTCAGCTTTGTTATTCAACCATCCACCGATTAGATTAGTAATAGGCCCGATCAGTGCTTGCATCATTTGCGGATCAACTCGTTAATGGCCTTCCATGCTTCAATCATCTTGGCTTCTAAAACTTCTAAACGGTTCAGGATCTTGCCAATGGTTAGCACGAGTATAAATATGCCAGCAGCGATAGGCCAGCCTGAGACAATAATCTCCCATGCTTCCATCAGCCATCTCGGTTAACAAGTTTCTGTACCGTATCAGATTCCCAGATACGCAACGCCAGCCAAATGATTGTGAATAAACTCGCGACACTAGGAAGCCAACCAGCCAGTGTAGCGACTGTGCCGCCTACTGCTAATGAATCCATAACTGTTTTAGCTTCCTCCTGCATACGTCACCTACGTTAATAAATTATTTAGCAGCCCAGCCAGTATTACTAGCGCCTGACTCTTTGATGTATAAGGATGTATTAGCACCACCGTCATTCCGATACCAAACGGAACCTACCCCAGCGACCACTACACTCTCAGGA
>Ga0206129_10001766_pt1 | contig 28416 bp, 28 predicted proteins | sample Helgoland_Spring_8_FD_148616 | JGI IMG/M metagenome (GOLD analysis project Ga0206129, IMG submission 148616) | Pelagic subsurface seawater microbial communities from Kabeltonne, Helgoland, North Sea - Helgoland_Spring_Bloom_20160502_2 | ecosystem: Environmental > Aquatic > Marine > Epipelagic ...
CGAAGTGCTCAAAAAGCGCCTCAAATTCTGAGGTCACCTCAATCATTTTTTATAGATATCGTGCCACAGTTTTATCCAAACGCGCGCAGATATTGCGACTCATCACGCTCCATTGAGCAGAACTCAGGCCTTCCCAACTGAATAAGATTTCGGACACTGCACCCAATGCGGCAATATTATTTTGCGCAGCATAAAACCCAACACCCGTAGACGTATAGTTGTCTTTGATAGAGTTAGCGCCCATCTGCGCCATCGCCCAATTGGTCACCAGATATTCATGGTAATTGTTCCCAGCCCCCACATCCTGTGAGGAGATCTCAAACGCGTGCGCATTCGTTTTAGCCAGATCCTCCCATGCTTGTGGAGGCACCTTGTCTGCATATCAAAAAGCGATACAAACCTCTGTCAATAGATCAGCATTTTAGTCAAGATGTGCAAGGATCCCGCAAAAGATCAGGCTTTGCACCGCGTCCACACTTATTTTGGTGTCGCTACGACAATATTCAGAAAGGTAAAAGACTATATGCGTCAACATATAAACTGCTTTGCTATTGGGCAACTCAAAGGTTGCGCTGTGATTGATAAAGCGGTGCAATCGCGCCTGTAAGTTCGTCTCTTCGCCCTTCCATACCGCGGCGCGTAAGTAATCGCATGGTCTCAGCATGTTGAAGGTCAGAGAGTTCAGCTTTAACCAGACCTTGTTGATTAATCCGAGCACAAATAGTCTCAGCGTGATCTCCTGCCAGCCCCAGCCCCTCAAGATCAAGCGCGATCAAGGCAAAAACCTGTAATACTGCGGAAAGAACGCCAAACGTTTAGGCAAATTATCGTAGATTTGTTCATGGGCATTCAGATCATCGCTATCAAGCGTACTCGCAGAACATTCAAGGATATTCAAAAGCTCTGCGTTTTCTTTTAACCAAAACACATCGTTCGGATTACGGCAAATTTTCGCAAAACCGTGCAAAAGCGCACCGCGATCATGTGCTCTCTGACTTTGACAACGAAACAGTGAAATGACATTAATGGACATAAATTGCTCCTGTTGTGTGAAGTCACCGCCTCGTAAATCGCTTCGCGAAATTAAGATCAGGAAATGAACAAATCCATCAATTTGAATAAAATCAGCTATGATCTTCGCCTCGTGCGCGGCCTTTGCTTGCACCTCCTTGCACTAAGGGAATATCAACTTCCAAGTAGCAGGAGCTTGAGCCATGAAAATCGCAACCTTCAATATCAACGGTATCAAAGCGCGGATCGCCGCCCTGCCCGAGTGGCTAAAAGACGCGCAACCCGATGTGGCTTTGCTGCAAGAGATCAAGTCCGTCGACGAAAGCTTTCCGCGCGAGCTGTTTGAAGATATGGGATATAACGTCGAAACACATGGGCAAAAATCGTTTAATGGCGTCGCTATCCTGTCCAAAATCCCAATGGAAGACGTGCGTCGCGGTCTGCCAGGCGACGACAGCGATGAACAAGCTCGATGGATCGAGGCCACAGTGGTTGGCAAACAAGCGATCCGTGTCTGTGGCTTGTATTTGCCTAATGGCAATCCAGCTCCTGGCCCAAAATATGACTATAAACTTGCCTGGATGGCGCGTTTGCAAACCCGTGCAGAAGCGCTTTTGGGAGAGGAAACCCCTTTTTTGATGGCGGGTGATTACAACATTATCCCACAAGATGAAGACGCACGCCGTCCCGAAGTGTGGCAAGAGGATGCTTTAGCACGACCAGAAAGCCGTGCGGCTTATCGGCGCTTAGTAAACCTTGGTCTAACGGAAGCCTTTCGCGCACGCGTGCAGGGGCCAGAACATTATAGCTTCTGGGATTATCAGGCCGGTGCATGGAACAAGGACGATGGCATTCGCATTGACCATTTCCTACTTAGCCCTGCGGTGGCGGATATTCTATTAGACTGCCAGATCGATAAGCACGTGCGCGCGGGCGAAAAACCATCTGATCACGTGCCTGTGTGGGTCGAGCTGGACAATTAGGAAAAGGCTATTAGCCAGCCCTGAATCCCCCAAGGTATTTAGAGGCCAAAGCAGGGGTTAGCGGCGCGTAGCCATAAAGCTTTGTAAGCGCAACAGACCTTCTTTGATGTCATCAGTGCTGCGGGCATAGGACAGGCGGAGCGTTTGATGACCGCGTTTGCTATCAAAATCGAGGCCCGGCGTGACGGCGACACCCGCTTTTTCCAAGATTTCAGCAGCAAAGGCGCGACTGTCATTTGTGTAATCGCTGACATCTACGTAGGCGTAGAAGCCACCATCCGGGGGCGCGAATTTGTCAAAGCCTGCTTTGGACAAGCCGTCCAACATTAGCCTACGGTTATCGCGATAAACCCACATATTTGCGTCGAGTTCTTCATGGCACTCCATCGCCGCAAGCGCTGTCACTTGCGAGATATGGGGCGCACAGATGAACATGTTTTGCGCAAGGCGTTCGATCACCCGCACATGATCCTCGGGGACAACCATCCAGCCCACGCGCCATCCCGTCATCGAGAAATATTTCGAGAAGGAGTTGATGACATAAGCATCGTCTGTGAGTTCCAAGGCGGTGACGGCCTTCGCCTCATATTCGATCCCGTGGTAGATTTCGTCTGAAATAAAGGCGGTTCCGATTTCATGTGCGGCACCAATCAGATCCGACATTGCGGATTTACTCAGCATTGTGCCAGTCGGATTTGCAGGCGATGCCACCATTAATCCCTGTGCGTCCAGGTTTTTCAGGTCTCGTGCGACTGGTTGCAGGCGATTTTCGGGACGGGCTTCAATCAAGACCGTCTCGAGGCTCAGAGCTTTGAGAATTTGACGGTAACTTGGATAGCCCGGCGCGCCGATGGCGACGCGGTCCCCTGCTTCAAACAGCGACGTGAAGGCGAGCAAGAACGCAGAGGAAGATCCAGATGTGACGATCACGCGCTCTGGGTTTAGATCAACATTGTACCACTCACCATAAAGCTGCGCTATGCGTTTACGCAGCGCAGGCAGACCTAAAGCAACCGTATATCCAAGCGCGTCTTCTTCCATCGCTTTCGCTGCAGCTTGCCGCGCACCCAGTGGTGCGGCAGTGCCTGGTTGCCCCACCTCCATGTGAATGATGTGACGCCCCGCCGCTTCGGCCGCACGAGCCGCTTCCATGACGTCCATCACAATAAAGGGATCAACCACTCCACGGCTTGAGTTTCGCATCTACCTCTCCCATTCTGACATTTAATGTGTTTTCACCTTGAAATCAAAGGACAGTCAATGCGTTTGCTTGCCAGTTTTGTTGTCATGTTTGCCCTGTTGGCCCCCCCGGCACGTGCGCAGAGTCTTATTCGCGACGCGGATATCGAACATGCGCTGGCACAATTGGCGCGTCCGATCTTACAAGCGGCGGGTCTCAGCCCTGCGCAAGTGAAGATCCTGCTGATTGATAGTCGCGTGCCCAATGCGTTTGTGATCGATTCTCGGGCGATCTTCATTCACACGGGCATGATCACCCGCCTTAAAAGCGCCGAAGCGCTGCAATCCGTTATCGCGCATGAGGCGGCGCACATCGCCAATGGTCATATCTCACGACGCATGTCGCAGCTTGGCACACAGAACAATATCACAGGTCTTGGCATTGCTTTGGCTGCAGCAGTGGCCGCTAGTGGCGCGAAAGGATCAGGAGCAATCGCGCTTGGGGTCGCGTCATCTGCGCAGCGCAATTTGCTCAGCCATAGCCGCGCCGAAGAAAGCTCTGCCGACCAATCCGCGGTACGCTATCTTGCCGCCTCGGGCATTTCGACGCGCGGAGCGATTGAGGTGCACGATATTTTCAAAGGCCAAGATGTGTTGTCACAATCGCGTCAAGATCCTTATGCACGCTCACATCCATTCACCCGAGACCGCGTGCGCGCGATGGAGGCTTATGTAAATGCCTATGGCGGCGACGTCCCGTTTAGCGACACCAGCCGATACTGGTTTGAACGCGCAAAAGGTAAGATCTGGGGATTCCAACAGGCCCCGAAAAGTACGCTGCGCCGCGCCAAACAAATACCGACCGCGGACATCAAACTTATGATGGAAGCCATCGCGTATCACCGACGCGCACAAACCTCAAAGTCTGCGGGTGTGATGCAGAAGCTGCTGAAATTTCGTCCGAATGACGCTTATTATCATGAGTTTATGGGGCAAGTTCTTTTGGAAGGGCGCCAATACAAAGCCGCTGTTAATGCCTACGGTCGCGCTGCAAAACTGGCACCGAATAACACGTTGATCTTGGCTGGCTATGGTCGCTCACTGCTGGCTGCGGGCCAAGCTCAATCCGCATTGGAGGTTCTAGAGCGCGCACGCTCAAGCGATTTTCGCGATCCTGCGGCGCTACGCGATCTGGGAAGTGCCTATGCAAAAACCGGACGCCCTGCGATGGCCTCGCTCCTAGTCGCAGAACGGTATGCATTACGCGGACGATTTAAGGATGCGGCACTCCATGCTGAACGTGCAGCGGGGCGTTTGCCAAGTGGGTCTGGTCCTTGGCAAAGGGCGCAAGATGTGATCAGTGCTGCACAAAGACAAAAATAGCATTTTGGGAGAGCTTTGAAATGAAACGACTTCTTGCCTCAACAAGCCTATGCCTTGCAGTGCTTGCAGCGCCTGCAGTGGCCTTTGATATAGCCGCAATGTCTGACGCAGAACGTGCCGTGTTACAAGAAGAGCTGCGCGTCTATTTGATGGCGAACCCCCAGGTCATCCTCGACTCAGTCAATCAAATGGGAGCGCAACAGGCAGAGCAGCAAGCACAAGACGATCTGTCCTTGGTTGCAACCAACGCAGAAGCGCTGTTTGAGGATGGCTATTCTTGGATCGGCGGCAATCCTGAGGGCGACATCACGGTTGTTGAATTCCTTGATTACCGCTGTGGCTATTGCCGTAAGGCCCATGAGGAGGTCGCACAGCTTTTAGAAGCGGACGGCAACATCCGCTTGATTGTAAAAGAATTTCCGATTCTCGGTGAATCCTCAGCCATCTCTTCTCGCTTCGCGATTGCTGCCAAACAAGTCGGTGGCGACGAGGCGTATAAAGCCGTTCATAACGCGATGATGTCGTTTGGTGGTGAGCCCTCTACCGCGGCTTTGGGGCGTTTGGCGGACGGTCTGGGCCTCGATGCAGAGACCATCGTTGCACGTATAAATAGCGAAGAAGTGGCGAAAGAAATTGCCGAAACACGCGCCCTTGCGCAGCGTTTACAGATCCGTGGTACGCCGACATTTGTGATAGGTGGCCAGCTGGTGCGCGGCTACGTCCCGCTTGATGCGATGCAGAAAATTGTCAAAGAAGAGCGCAGCTAGCGGTTACAAAAAAGTCTTGTGATACCGCACAAGTCGTTCGAAATGAGCATCCAAAGCGCGCTTCAAGTGAGGCGCGCTTTTGACTGTCTGTATATAATCCACTAAAATCCCGTATTGACGAATTTGGCGTTCAAGACGTTGATCAGGACGCAAACGGCGCTGACGCTCCCCCTCTTCAATCACTTGAATTTTCTGTCTTTCTGGCTCCTTCACCGTGTTAGATCTCAAAGGAAGCACTTTACCATTCATCAACGGTTTTTTCGCGTCAAAACGTTGAAACAGCGCCGCTTCCAAAGGTTCGATGTCCGGCTTTTCCACCACTGGCCAAGCCCAGACATAGGCAATTTCCCACACATCAATCTGGCGATTGGCGATGATATCAGAGCGCGCAGAAGTCAGATGGCGCCGAACACGCGAGCGGATGCCATCGACAGATTGCCCCACATACATCGGCACGTCGTCGAGATCACAAAGCGCATAAACACCGATCTCATCACTCAAATCGGACAGTGCGGATTTGCGAAACTCTTGCGCGCCACTCATGCTGGGACCTTATCGCGCGCATTACGTAACATCGGCTGAAACAGCATTTCATCAAGGTAGCTAACGATTGGAACAACCACGCCGTCGCCCGCCACCTTATAGGCGCTGTTGTAATGCGTGGGCATTCTGTAACTCTCTGGCAGCCCCATCAGACGGCTTGCCTCTTTGCTCGACAGCAGGCGCGCTTTGACGGAATTGCCTTTCACAAACAGGATCGTCTGACGCGAAGAACCACCTGCGGGCGTGCGCAGACAACCTGCAATACCATCAAAACGCACCTCTGCACGTTGGCGGATTTTGCCGTTTTCATCTGGGCGCCCGCGCTTGTAGAGCAGACCAATCTCGCGCTTACCGGTCCTGCGCGCATGGGCAATTCGCGCAGCACTTGGCTCGGACATCATATCCAGCAACACGTCGACTTTCGTTTCTGACTGCCATGCGGTGTCGGGTTTGCGATCGACAACATCAGCGATTGAGGTCGTGCTCAACGTGGGCGGTTGATGCGCCCACCATGTGAACTCCGTCTTCAAATCAAAGCTAGCAGCGTTCACATAGCGGCGTAGTCTTTCAGTATGAAACAGACCTGTAGGCGCGGCGAGCATTAGATCCTCGCCAACAATATCTTTACGCAAAGCAATCACAAACAAACGCGGACGGCTTTGCGGCACGAAATGCCGCGCATCAATTTCCAAGGCCCCAACGCGATACCCAAGGGCCGCTAATGAATTGAGAACATGAGTGAAATCTTGTCCACCTGCCCGGCTCATCAAACCCGTAACGTTCTCAAATGCGATAATGCTTGGCACAAAACCCGCCTTCACACCCTGCGTGAGCAAGCGCATCCAGTGGTAAAACACCCCACTGCGCAGTCCCTTTAGCCCACGGCCCTTGCCCGCCAAACTGAAATCCTGACAGGGGCTCGACGCCCAAATCAGATCAAGCGGCTGGTGCAGCGTGCCCTCGGGCAGCTCAGCGACATCCCCCTCCAGCAAATGCGCGCCCCCCCAATTCTGGCGATACGTTTCGCATTTCATCGGGTCGATATCATTGGCCAACACACAGTCCCACTGCGCGCCTAAAGCGGCATGCACCATACCGCCACCAGAAAAGAATTCAGCGAATTTAGGTTTGCTTACAGTCGTTTGCACCATCACGTCGCGCTATTCAGCGGCCTGCACTTCAGCCGCCATCTCCGCGTCAATCGCCGCGGCGCGCGCTTCCACTTGCTCTACGATATGTTCAACCATTTGATCATTGCTAAGCTTGTGACTTTGCTTGCCTGCGAGATACACCATACCCGCCCCGGCACCGCCACCTGTGAAACCAACGTCAGTCATCAGGGCTTCACCAGGGCCATTCACAACGCAGCCAATAATAGAAAGGCTCATCGGGGTTTTGATATGTTCAAGGCGTTTTTCCAGCGTTTCAACGGTTTTGATCACATCAAAACCTTGCCGTGCACAGGAGGGGCAGGAAATAATATTCACACCGCGATGACGCAACCCGAGAGATTTGAGAATTTCAAACCCAACTTTTACCTCTTCCACAGGATCCGCCGATAGTGACACACGAATGGTGTCACCAATACCCATCCACAAAAGATTGCCTAAACCAATTGCCGATTTGATCGTACCGCTGACAAGCCCACCTGCTTCGGTGATGCCGAGATGGATCGGCGCGTCTGTGGCTTCGGCAAGCTGTTGATAGGCGGCCGCTGACATGAAAACGTCAGACGCCTTGCAGCTAATTTTGAACTCGTGAAAATCGTTGTCTTGCAGAATGCGGATATGTTCTAGGCCACTTTCAACCATCGCATCCGGGCAAGGTTCACCATATTTTTCAAGGAGATGCTTTTCGAGCGAGCCTGCATTCACGCCAATACGGATCGAACAACCATGATCTTTAGCCGCTTGGATCACCTCTTTGACGCGCTTCTCATCGCCGATGTTTCCAGGGTTAATTCGAAGGCACGCAGCGCCTGCTTCAGCCGCTTCAATCGCACGTTTGTAGTGGAAATGGATGTCTGCGACGATAGGCACAGTGCTTTCGCGCACAATCTCTTTCAACGCTTTGGTCGACGCTTCATCCGGCGTTGAAACGCGCACGATGTCTGCGCCCGCTTCTGCGGCGGCTTGCACTTGCGCGACCGTGGCGGCGACATCAGATGTGTCGGTGTTGGTCATCGTTTGCACCGCGATTGGCGCATCTCCCCCGACGGGCACATTGCCCACCATAATTTGGCGCGATGTGCGTCGATAGATATTTTTCCAAGGGCGGACGTGGTTCAGCGACATTGGGATTCCCTTTACGCACCTGCAAACAGTTTCGCCCAACATAGGACGCAGGGTGGGATCAAGCAATGGAGAGTAGCGGGATTAAGCCAGCTTATTCGGTGGGAAGTTGCAGCCCCTGCACCTCTGCCACAACACGTGCGAGGTCTTGGTCGGCACTGATATTCGCAACCGTATATTTCTCAGTCACAGCATCCGCAGAAAGTGCAACTTTAGACGTCACCTGCCCACGAGGGCCCGCCGGTCCAAAGTGCTGGCCGTTTACTGCAAAGTAAATTGCACCGGACTCACCCACACGCAGTGTTGCGGGATCTTCCGTCATTGGAATTGGATAGGTATCGCCCGCATCCAGAATGCCTTCAAAAACAGATGTTCCGTCCGCCGCGCTCACACGCACCCAAGCGGGGCGCACCGCGACAAGCTGAACCTGATCCGGGATTTGTCCAACAACTTGTGGTACCGTGCCTTCAACAGGCGCGATCAACTCAGTTCCATCCGCCAAAAGAACTGGTTCGTTTTGAGCGACAGCATCGGCTTGCTCAGCTGCAAATGCGCCAAAGCTCTGCGGGTTGATCATAGAAATCGGAGCATCACGCGCGACAAGCACGGGCGTGTCCAAAGCTTTCGGGCGATACAGACGATCAAGACCGTCTACAACTGGTGCAACATCGCCTGTGATTGCGGAAATAGTTTCGTTTTCTTCAACCGGCGCCGTCGCGCGCGCCACTGGGTCAAGGTCTGTCAGCACAATCGGCGTTTCATCGACTGGTGCGACACGCACTTGCTGAACTTCATTCAAAACGGTCCAGCCACCAAATCCGATGGCCCCTAGCAAAGTTACCAAAACCAGCGTTGATCCGATTGCGCCCGGCTCTACCCGTGACATGAAGGCGTCGTTAGTTGGCACGAAAGGCGTGCTTGGCTGAGCGAAAGGATCACGGCCCGCGGAAGACGAAGCAATAATCTCAGCGGCACGGGATTTTTTGATCGAAGAGGCTTCGTCCGACATGCCATGTGCCGTCGAGAACCCGCTTTCCTTACAGAACACATCAAACGCGCGTTCTGGATCCATGCCGAGGTAGCGTGCGTAAGACCGTACGTAGCCCGCAATGAAGCCCGGCGTTTCGAACACGCTAGGATCAGCGTTCTCAATCGCGGAAACGTAAGAGGCTTTGATCTTCAACTCACGCTGCACATCGAGCAAGGATTTTCCGAGCGTCGCACGCTCGCCACGCATCATATCACCAAGCTGCAAGTCGTAGTCGTCAAACCCTTTGGGGGCGACGTTCACTTCTTCTAACTTGCGCGATTTTTTGCGCCCAATCATCTGCTCCGCCTCATGCTCTTAGACAACGCCTTACCCACAACTTATCCGCAAGTTAGACTCGTCTTGTGGCTTATTGGCGTCTCTATAGCACGGCGCAACCGATTCTGCACTATTTTCGGGCTAACCCGTTAATTCGGCACGATTCAGCGCACAGTGCGACCAGAGCGCATCCATAGCTTGAACCAAGGTATTCATCTCTTGAGGTCCATGCACAGGCGAAGGCGTAAACCGCAGCCTTTCTGTCCCTCTTGGAACAGTTGGGAAATTGATCGCTTGTGCGTAGATGCCAAAGTCTTCGAGCAACATATCCGACAGTTTTTGCGTATGAACGGGATCACCCACCATCACGGGAACGATGTGACTACCATGATCAATGATCGGTAAGCCCATCGCTTTCAGACGTGTTTTCAATATCTTAGCTTGAGTTTGATGTTGCTCCCGCAATTCAGGTGCTCGTTTGAGATATGCCACAGACGCCGCCGCCCCCGCTGCCACAGCGGGCGGAATGGAGGTCGTGAAAATGAAGCCTGGAGCGTAGGAGCGGATCGCGTCACACATCTTGACGGACGCCGCGATATAGCCACCCATGACGCCGAAAGCCTTCGCCAGTGTTCCGTTAATGATATCAAGACGATGCATCAAACGATCACGTTCAGCGACACCCGCGCCGCGTGGGCCGTACATGCCAACCGCGTGCACTTCGTCGATATAAGTCAAGGCTTCGAACTCATCCGCGAGGTCACAGAGCGCTTCAATCGGGCCAAAATCACCGTCCATCGAGTAGATTGATTCGAAGGCAATGAGCTTGGGCGCTTTGGGGTCATCCGCTTCCAAAAGTTCGCGCAGATGTGCCACGTCATTGTGCTGGAAAATTCGCTTCGCGCCGCCATTGCGGCGCACGCCTTCAATCATCGACGCATGGTTCAAAGCGTCGGAGTAAATGATCAGGCCCGGGAACAGTATCGGCAAAGTCGAGAGCGTCGCATCATTCGCGATATAAGCCGACGTAAACAATAGGGCCGCTTCTTTACCGTGCAAATCCGCAAGCTCCGCCTCTAATCGCTTGTGATAGACAGTCGTGCCAGAAATATTGCGAGTCCCACCAGAACCAGCACCGGTCGCGTCAATCGCCTCATGCATGGCGTTCAAAACAACAGGATGTTGCCCCATGCCGAGATAGTCATTGCCGCACCAAACAGTGATCGCCTGATCCGTGCCATCTGGCTTTCGCCACATTGCATGTGGAAAATTACCGTTTCGACGTTCAATATCAATAAACGTGCGATAGCGCCCCTCAGAATGAAGGTTCTGCAAACTCGCGTCGAGCTGTGCCGTATAATCCAAAGGGTCACTCCCCAAAACATCTACGTTGACGGGTTAAAAAGCAGCATCGGCAGCGACTTACATCAACTTTCGTTGTTTTGATATTTAGCGCTCACCCACTTCCATGGCAATGCTCTAGCATGGCGCGACATGTCGCAGCCTTGATCTATGTCATGAAATCTTCGCAAGATCGCGCCTTTGGAAACACTGCGTCTTCTGGACAGTCCCGACGGGCATGATAGCGTCAGTACAAAGAACTCTCACAAACGGAAATTCCCAATGTCTCTTGATGCTGTTCTCGCTAAGATTGATGAAAACCTACCAGACGCAACAGAGCGTTTACTGAACCTTCTGCGCATCCCTTCCATTTCAACCGATCCCGCCTTCAAACGTGATTGCGATGATGCAGCGGATTGGCTGGTCGCAGATTTACGAAATCTTGGGGCCGATGCCTCTAAGCGCGTCACAACCGGTCATCCCATGGTGGTGGGTCATGTTAATGGCGACGGGCCGCACTTGCTGTTTTATGGTCACTATGACGTGCAACCTGTTGACCCCCTTGATCTTTGGGACACACCACCGTTTGAGCCTGCGATTGAGGACACTGATAAAGGACAAGTCATTCGCGGTCGCGGCTCCTCTGATGACAAAGGCCAGTTGATGACCTTCATCGAGGCGTGTCGCGCGTGGAAAGAAGTGCACGGCTCACTCCCGTGCAAGATTACGTTTTTCTTTGAAGGCGAAGAAGAGAGCGGTTCGCCGTCTTTGGTGCCTTTCATGGTAGAGAACGCGAAAGAGCTGACAACTGACATCGCCCTCATCTGCGACACGGGTCTGTTTGAAAGCACGATCCCCTCGATCGTCACAATGTTGCGTGGTCTCGTGGCGGAAGAAATCATCATCAAAGGACCAGACCGCGACTTGCATTCCGGCATGTATGGCGGTGTGGCGATGAACCCGATCCGCGTGTTGAGCAAAATCATCACGGGGCTGCACGATACAACCGGGCGCATTACGCTGCCAGGTTTTTATGACGCAGTTCCAGAGCTAGAGGACGAAATTCGCGCTCAGTGGCAAGGACTTGGCTTTGATCACGCGAAATTCTTGGGCGATGTCGGCCTTAGCGTGCCTGCGGGAGAGCAAGATCGCACACCACTTGAAATGATCTGGTCGCGCCCAACCTGTGAAGTCAATGGCATTTGTGGCGGCTATGCGGGCGATGGCTTCAAAACCGTCCTACCCGCCGAAGCAGGTGCCAAGATTAGTTTCCGTCTCGTCGGTCAACAAGACCCCGATGCGATCCATGCAGCATTCGAGACCTATGTGCGCAGCTGCTTGCCCGAGGACTACACCGTTGAATTCCCACTCGGCAAAGGCTCTAAAGCGAGCCAAATGTCGATCAATGACCCCGCATTTGAGAAAGCGCGCAAAGCTCTGAGCGACGAATGGCCAAACCCTGCGGCCTACGTGGGTTGTGGTGGATCCATCCCGATTGCAGGACACTTCAAAGATATTCTTGGCGTCGACGCGATGCTGATCGGGTTTGGTAAAGACGATGACCAGATCCATTCACCAAACGAGAAATACGATATGGAAAGTTTCCATAAGGGCACGCGGTCTTGGGCGCGTATTCTTGACGCCTTATCAGCATGATAGAGGGGTTTCATAACGAAACTCTTGTGGGCCCAAAAGGGCCCATCGCTTACTCTATTGCTGGCTCTGGTCCTGCCCTGATATTGCTACATGGCTTTCCACAAAACCGATTTATGTGGCACCAGATTGCGCCAGAATTGGCAAAAACCTATCGCGTCATCTGTCCTGACTTGCGTGGATATGGTGGCTCTGCCAAACCCCTAGGCGTTGAAAACTACAGTTTTCGCGAGATGGGTGCGGACATCTTACATCTAATGGATCATCTCGATCTAGAGAAAGTACATCTCATCGGCCATGATCGCGGCGCGCGCGTGTCTCACAGGCTAGCTTTGGATGCGCCCGAGCGTTTCAAGACATTGACGCTTATGGATATTGTCCCAACACATACGCTGTTTTCGAATCTCTCTCGTGAGGTAGCGCTTGGCTATTACCATTGGTTCTTCCTCGCCCTGCCCGCGCCGTTGCCCGACAATATGATTGTCCATGATCCTGATACTTATTTCGGCTCCTGCCTGAGCGGCTGGGGCACAGGCAAAGAACCCGCCTTCAGTAACACAGCACTTGCCGCTTACCGCACCGCGTGGCGCGATCCTGAAACCATACGCGCGATGTGCGATGACTACCGCGCTGGCGCAACGTTGGATTTTGAACAGGACGCAAAGGATCTAGATCAATGTGTGACGCTTCCTTCTTTAGTGCTCTATGCGAAGGACGGGATGATGGATAAAACCTATGACATGCACTCTGTTTGGTCTGAGAAGCTCGCCAATTTCGTGGCAAAACCAATGCGAGGCGGGCATTTTTTCCCGGATCATTATCCGCAAGAAACGCTGACTGAACTACGCAATATTTTAGAACAACATTCTTAGAAAAAGTGGCGCGGTTGACGGGACTCGAACCCGCGACCCCCGGCGTGACAGGCCGGTACTCTAACCAACTGAGCTACAACCGCGCATGAAGGGCGGAATAAGTGAGCTTTGCAACATCGTCAAGCGGCTTCCCGCTATGCACACCGATTTATTCGAAGTGCCCGATTCTTCGACGAAAAATCGCCTCCACGGCAAAGCTTCGGAAATGAAAAAGCTCCCCGAAGGGAGCCTTTCAAGCAGTGGTGGCGCGGTTGACGGGACTCGAACCCGCGACCCCCGGCGTGACAGGCCGGTACTCTAACCAACTGAGCTACAACCGCTCACTGCTCATCCAGTTGCCTGAATGGTGGGTGATGAGAGGCTCGAACTCCCGACATCTTCCGTGTAAAGGAAGCGCTCTACCAACTGAGCTAATCACCCGATGAGGTGTCGTTTAGAGAGTTCTTTTCCCTCGTGCAACTCAAAAATCATGCTTTTTTGAGTTTATCGCAAGATCGTTTCGACACCGTCTTTGATATAATAAATACAGCCCTGCTCGTGATCCAAATTAAGCATTTCTTCAAACCGCATTCCACGCAAAAGACCGCGCAGAACGCAAAGCGTCGCACCATGCGTTACCAAAATCATCGGTTTCTTCTGATCGGCCAAAACAGCGCGACATCGTGCGAGTACAGAGGTCTCGCCTTCGCCGTCTGGAGCGAGAAACATCAATTCAAACGCATTGCGCGCTTGTTCGAAGAGATGGCCATGGCTGCGTTCGATATCATCCAAATACGCGCCATCCCAGGATCCCGCACTGATCTCTCGCAACCTAACATCTTGATTAATTGATAAATTTTTACCTTCGCTCGCAATCTTTGCCGTCGTTAGGGCGCGCCCTTGAGGGCTGCTTAAGACTGACATACCAGGATATTGCGAAAGACAACTCTCAAGCAAAGCGCCTTGACGAAGCGCCTGCAAGTGACCCTTTTCTGTCAAAGCAGAATCCAAAGTTCCTTGCAAACGTGCGGCGACATTCCACTCTGTTTGTCCATGGCGCAAAAGAAAAATCGTTGGATAAGTCATGGTGCACCGCGTTGAAGAATAATCTACAACGGTTTAAGCTAAGTCATGCCTTGGAATAAAGAGAATACTGCCTGAGCGCAGCCTACCTCAGCAGCCTTAGCTGCGGGATCGGCAGGGGGTTTTGGCACACGATTACTTTGGCGAATCTTGGTGATTAGCACTTGACCGCCCTGAACATCTTTCGCGCGGTTGATTTTGACTTTGCCCAAAGGCTGCAGATTCATTTCGTGGCCTTCCGCCAAAGTCTGTCCAAGAACTGCGAGCATGGCTTCAATAACCGGCTTAGCGTTTTTCTTTTTGATTCCGGAGCGTTCTGTGATGATCTCGATCAATTCTTCCTTCTTCAGCGCAGAAGCAGAAACAACTGGCGTTTTCTCAGTCACGACCACTGGCTTAGGCTTCGCAGTAACCGCTGACTTTGCCGCCGCAGCCTTGCTCGTTTTGGCAGTGCTTTTCGCTTTGACCAGTTTCGAAGTAAAATTACATCCTGTGGTTGTTGTATTCGATGTGGCGCCTTTAGCAATTATTCCTGCCCCATTATCTCGTTTTGAACGAAGAGCAGCAAAAACCATACCATTCTACCACCCGTTTCCTTGACCTATCCGGTTTAGCTTGGCGCTGTGCGGTTACACAACAATTGGGGATATCATGAAAAATCTAGTAGCAGCGGCCGTCGCACTTACGCTATCTAGCGATACTTTTGCCGCAGCAGGCAACCTTTCCGATCCTATTTTACATCAAGATCTCATTACTGAAGATGCGAAAGCAGGGAGCTCAAGCTCTGGCACAACAATGGTTGCGATGATGGCTCTCTTGCTTTTCGCGACGGCTATGAACAACTGATCAAAATTTCCACAACGACCAATTGCAAAAAAGGCGGCCTTGAATATCGAAGGCCGCCATTTCTATGTCATCTTAGTTAGTTAGATCAGTGGGCAACTTTGCTCGTGCCCTCGCCGACTCTTAGTGACGCAGCCGCCGCTTCTTCCGCGACTTCATCCCACTCCACAGGTTCTGGAGCCGCGATCAAAGCATGACGTAACACGTCGCTGACGTGGCTAACCGGAATAATTTCCAAGCCTTCTTTGACGTTATCGGGGATATCGCGCAGATCCTTTTCATTCTCTTCAGGAATGAGAACCGTCGTGATGCCACCACGCAAAGCCGCTAGTAGCTTTTCCTTAAGACCGCCAATCGGCAAGGCATTGCCGCGCAATGTTACCTCTCCCGTCATCGCGATATCCTTACGGATCGGGATGCCCGTTAGAACTGAAACGATCGACGTGACCATCGCCAATCCGGCGGATGGCCCATCTTTCGGCGTTGCCCCTTCCGGCACGTGCACGTGGATATCCCACTTTTCAAACTTAGGAGGTTTCACCCCTATTTGAGGCGCGATAGAGCGTACATAAGAACTTGCTGCATCGATGCTTTCTTTCATCACGTCGCCAAGCTTACCCGTCGTTTTCATACGACCTTTGCCCGGAAGACGCAGTGCTTCGATGTTCAACAATTCTCCACCAACAGACGTATAGGCGAGACCAGTCACTACACCGACTTGATCCTCTTGCTCGGCCAAACCGTAACGATATTTTTTGACACCCAGATAGTCGTCGAGGTTTTCGGGCGTCACAGTGACGTGGGTTTCCTCGCCTTTGACAATCTTGGTAACAACTTTACGCGCAACTTTAGCAATTTCGCGCTCAAGATTACGAACGCCAGCTTCACGCGTGTATACGCGTACCATCTCGCGCAACGCCTCGTCGGTCAGAGTGAATTCATCCGCTTTCAGGCCATGGTTTTTAACCTGCTTGGACAGCAAATGTTGCTTCGCAATCTCACATTTCTCGTCTTCTGTGTAACCCGCAAGCGGGATAATCTCCATGCGATCTAGCAAAGGGCCGGGCATGTTGTAAGAGTTCGACGTCGTCAGGAACATCACGTTCGAGAGATCATATTCCACCTCGAGATAGTGATCCACAAATGTGCCATTCTGCTCGGGATCAAGCACTTCGAGCATCGCGGATGCAGGGTCGCCACGGAAATCCTGGCCCATCTTGTCGATTTCATCGAGCAAAATTAGAGGGTTCGTCGTTTTTGCTTTTTTCAAGGCTTGGATAATTTTACCTGGCATTGACCCGATATACGTTCGGCGGTGTCCACGAATTTCGCTCTCATCACGTACGCCACCAAGCGAAATACGAATAAATTCACGCCCCGTTGCTTTCGCAACCGACTTTCCAAGCGAGGTTTTACCAACACCAGGAGGGCCAACAAGGCACATGATCGGGCCTTTGAGTTTCTTTGAGCGTTGCTGAACCGCAAGATATTCAACGATCCGTTCTTTAACCTTATCAAGACCATAGTGATCCGTATCGAGCACTTGCTGCGCAGCGACAAGATTCTTTTTCACGCGGGATTTCGTACCCCACGGAATGGCCAGCATCCAGTCAAGGTAGTTGCGCACAACCGTAGCTTCCGCGCTCATCGGGCTCATATTCTTAAGCTTTTTGATCTCCGCGTCGGCCTTTTCACGCGCTTCCTTGCTGAGCTTCGTCGCAAGGACCCTACCCTCAAGTTCAGCAACCTCATTCTGGCCTTCTTCACCATCACCAAGTTCTTTCTGAATGGCTTTCATTTGCTCATTCAAATAGTACTCGCGTTGGGTGCGTTCCATTTGCGTTTTCACGCGCGTCTTAATCTTCTTTTCGACCTGCAAAACGCTCATTTCGCCCTGCATCAAGCCGTAGACTTTCTCAAGACGCTCGCTGATGGACAACGTTTCAAGCAGCTCTTGCTTTTGATGCACTTCAATGCCGAGATGGCCGGACACGAGATCCGCGAGCTTCGCAGGATCTTCCGTTTCCATGACCGAGGCGAGCGCCTCTTCCGGCACGTTTTTCTTAACCTTGGCGTAGCGCTCGAACTCTTGCGCGACAGTACGCACAAGTGCTTCAATCGTAGCTGCGTCACCCGGCATTTCCGCCAGATACTCTGCTCGCGCCTCAAAGAAGCTGTCGTTCTCAAGGTATTCCGTTACACTTACACGTGCCTGACCCTCAACGAGAACCTTTACCGTGCCATCGGGGAGTTTCAGCAATTGCAACACGTTGGCGATTACACCGGCATCGAAAATACCATCGATTTGCGGATCATCTTCGCTTGGATCACGTTGCGCGGCGAGCAGAATTTGTTTGTCATCCGCCATCACCTCTTCCAAGGCGCGGACTGACTTTTCACGGCCTACAAAGAGCGGCACAATCATATGTGGAAAAACCACAATATCGCGCAGCGGCAACACCGGATAGGATGAATTAAGGGGTTCTTGCATGCTTTGTCCTAACTATTGGCAAAACGATCTGGCCCCGCTTGGCGGCAGCACTAATCGTCTCCTTCTTAGTCCATTTACATGGGGCGCAATAGCACAAGTTTCAAGCGGATTTCTTAATCAGATGCGTTTCATCGCACCGCATCAATACATCCAATGCAATGCATCCAACGCGGAGTTACCCGCTTCAACAAAAGAGGCGCAGAGCGCAAGTACTAAGGCACTAAAGATAAGTTGTGTGTTCGACATGAAACGGCGTCTAACGCACAAACCTTTCAGCCACGTAAAGATCGTTCACAAAGGCTCGATATCGCCCAATGCGCGCATCGCATGGAACTCAGTTTGGAATGCGTCAAAAGTGCCTGCCGCAATTGCATCGCGCATGCCTTGCATTAGCTCTTGGTAATAATGCAAATTATGCCAAGTTATCAGCATACCAGAGATCATTTCATGCGAGCGGAACACATGATTGAGATACGCGCGGGAATAGTTTGAACACGCAGGGCATGTGCAGGCCTCATCTAACGGGCGCGGATCGTCTGTGTGACGCGCGTTCTTGATGTTGATCTGACCACGGCGCGTCCACGCCTGCCCGGTGCGACCCGAGCGCGACGGCAAAACACAATCCATCATATCAATACCGCGCGCGACTGCACCGACTATATCATCTGGCTTGCCCACACCCATCAGATAACGCGGTTTATCTATTGGCAGCATATCGGGCGCATAATCGAGCACACCAAACATCGCCTCTTGTCCCTCACCAACGGCCAAACCACCAACCGCATAGCCGTCAAATTCAATCTCGCGTAGCTTTTCTGCGCTGATGCCGCGAAGTTCTTCGGTGACGCCACCCTGTTGAATACCAAACAACGCGTGCCCCGGGCGGTCCCCAAATGCATCCCGCGAACGTTGCGCCCATCGCATAGAAAGTTCCATCGAATTGCGCACATCACCTTCTGTGGCGGGCAGCGCAGGACATTCATCAAAACACATCACAATATCAGAGCCGAGCAGCTTTTGGATTTCCATAGAGCGTTCAGGCGTGAGGTGATGTTTAGAGCCGTCATGATGACTTCGAAACGTCACCCCCTCTTCAGTCAGTTTGCGCAGCTCTGCGAGGCTCATCACTTGAAAACCGCCACTATCCGTTAGGATCGGGCGGTCCCAGTTCATGAACTTATGCAATCCACCAAGACGCGCGATCCGTTCTGCGTTTGGACGCAGCATAAGGTGGTAAGTGTTACCCAGCAGAATATCTGCACCCGTGGCGCGCACGCTTTCAGGCATCATCGCTTTGACGGTGGCTGCCGTGCCCACAGGCATGAAAGCAGGTGTTCGGATTTCACCACGCGGCGTATCGATCACACCAGTTCTGGCGCGCCCGTCGGTAGCATTTAGAGAAAAAGAAAAGCGGTGTGTCATTCCCGCCTCCTACTACCACCAATTGGATTTGAAAAGCAGTCTACGCGGCTTCTTTCAATGCCTGCGCCGCGATATGTGCGAAACCCAATGCTCCGATGCATACCAAAAGCAACAAAACGCAAAACAACCATGCGCCGTTTTCGAGTGTTAACACTGCGCCGGTCACTGCGCTGGCGATTGCCCCCATCGCCGTTGCAATCGCAGCAGAAAGCCCCGATGCACTGCCCGCTAGATCAGGTCGCACACTCATCGCGCCCGTGTTTGCGCTAGGGAGCGCAATACCGTTGCCAAGACCCAAACTCGCCATCAATAGAAAAAACACCACGGACGTTTCGAGGTTCATTAAGACAAGCACCAGTGCGCAGATCGGGCCAATCATCGCAACACGTCGCCCCCAGATCATCATCAAGCCTGGTGGACTGCGTTCTGATATCCGCCCCGCGATGAAACTCCCCACGAAAAAGCCCATCGCAATAGAACCAAGCGCCATCCCAACACGGCTTGGTGTCAGATCAAAATGCGCACTTGCCACAAGCGGCACACCAGCCAGAAACACGAAAAAAGCAGCTATGGAGAATCCGATGACCATCGTATGGCTCCAAAACATATGCGAGAGCAGAACGACTCTATAAGCTGCCAGTTGTTGATCGAAACTGCTGCTCTTGCCCGGCACGGTTTCACCTAGATCCATCCAAATGAGCAGAACACTTAGAATGCCCAAAATAGCAAAAGCCCAGAAGACAGAGCGCCAGCCTAGCGTTTCTTCCAACAGTCCCCCAAGCAAAGGACCAATCATCGGTGCAACCGCCATGACCATCGCAATATAACCGAGCACACTGGTGCCGCGACCGGGCGGATACATGTCCCGCACAATCGCACGTGAGAGCGAACTTCCAGCTGCGCAGACCGCTTGCACCATGCGAAAGATCAAAAAGAACGTGAAATTTTCGGTAAGCGCGGCCCCAACAGAGGCCAGTGTGAAAATAGAGAATGAGCACAGCAGGATGGGTCTGCGCCCATATCGGTCCGCCAGTGGGCCCAGAATGATTGCCAAGACCGCGGATAGGAACAGATAGCCCGCAATGGAAAAGCTGATCGCGTTATAGCTGACGCCGAATTCAGCAGCCATCGAAGGAAGCGACGGCAGAAACAAGTTCAACGTCAGCACGGAAACCGCCGTCATGATAATCAACGTTGCCCGTGTGGGCGGTGTTCTGCAATTACTGGGGGATTTTACGCTCATCCACGCATCTTTTGCTCTTTTCTTGCGACCAGCAAGCCCCGGTTTGCCAGTAGTGACCGAATGCCTCCTACCACCGCCCCTTTACGCACGCATTGGCAATCCCTATACAAAGACTCAAGTACACGAATGAGGCTATCCATGACTGAAGCAACGCCGCTTGAAGGCACTCCCTTGATTGTCCCCTCCAGCACGGACCACCCGCTCTATGAGGGCTTGGTCGAAGCCTGCCGTACGGTCTATGACCCAGAAATTCCAGTAAATATCTACGATCTTGGCTTGATCTACACGATTGATGTCAATGAAGAGAATGAAGTCAACGTTCTGATGTCCCTCACCGCACCGGGTTGTCCGGTTGCCGGCGAAATGCCCGGTTGGGTCGCAGAAGCGATTGAACCTATGGCAGGCGTGAAGACTGTCAACGTCGAACTGGTTTGGGAACCCCCATGGGGCATGGAAATGATGAGCGATGAAGCCCGCCTAGAGCTTGGTTTCATGTAGCTTGGTATAAAACTGCACAAGCATATTCTAAACGCACTTTAGCCCCTTTCGGAGATAGTCCCATGTTCGGCATTCCTGGCAAGCAAGCTGTGAGCATAACTGCAAAAGCAGAAGCACAGATCGCCAAATTGATGGCGAAAGACGGTCACATGGGCCTACGCATTGGTGTCAAAAAGGGCGGATGTGCGGGTATGGAATACACCATGGATTACGTCGATGAGGTCGACAAAGACGATGAGTTGGTCGAACAGAACGGCGCCCGTGTGATGATCGCGCCAATGGCGCAGATGTTTTTGTTTGGTACGGAAATCGACTATGAAACATCGCTGCTTGAGTCTGGTTTCAAATTTCGCAATCCAAATGTAACGGATGCATGTGGCTGCGGTGAATCGATCAAATTTAAAGACGTCGAAGAACTTCAAGCAAACGCAGCAGCGGCGAAGTCTTGACCTTCCTGACAATTTCGCTGACCTAGAGGTATCCTTAGGGCAGAGAGATGTTATGCGGCGCAAATTTGTAGTAGGCAATTGGAAAATGAACGGTACAAGCGCGGATCTCGCTCAGATCGAAGCGCTGGCTGAGGCCCATACTGGTGCACTTTCCGAGATCATGATCGCGCCCGCTGCCACGCTTTTGCAACGCGCTTTCGAGCATACCAAGTCTGGCCCAATCACTCTTGGCGCGCAAGATTGCCATAAACATGAAAGCGGCGCACATACGGGCGATATTTCTGCCGAAATGCTGCTTGATGCGGGCACCAGCTATGTGATCCTTGGCCACTCCGAGCGCCGTGCGGATCATGATGAGCACGATGAAGACGTGCGCGCCAAAGCCCGCACCGCGCTAAGCGCGGGTCTGCGGGTCATCATTTGCATGGGCGAAGAACTTGAAGAACGCGAATCCGACAACACGCTTGATATTATTGGCAGTCAACTTGCGGGATCCATTCCTGACGACATCACCGGCGAGTCATTGGTCCTCGCCTATGAACCGATCTGGGCGATTGGCACAGGCAAGGTTCCGAGCATCGCGCAAATTTCCGAAGTGCACGACTTTATTCGCGCGCGTTTAGAGCAACGTTTTGGCCCGCAGATAGCGCGCAGCGTTCGCTTGCTCTATGGCGGTTCGGTCAGGCCTGCGAATGCGGCTGAAATTTTCGCGGTTCAGAACGTAGATGGCGCGTTGGTGGGCGGCTCGAGCCTTACGGCTGCGGATTTCTCCCCAATCATCACTGCACTGGACGCGAGTTAACTCAAGCGCTCTTTCAACGCAGCTTTCACATCTGGCGTCACGAACGAGGTGACATCGCCGCCAAGGCGCGCAATCTCCTTGACGAGCTTTGACGCAATCGCTTGATGCTGCGCATCGGCCATCAAAAAAACCGTCTCAATACTGTCATCCAGCACACGGTTCATACCAACCATTTGATATTCATACTCAAAATCAGCCACTGCACGCAAACCACGCAAGATGGTTTGCGCACCTACGTCACGCGCGCAATCGATCAGCAAGTTCTCAAATGGATGCACAACAATTTCTGTGCCCGTTTGGGCGCTTAGCTCGGCACATGCGCGCTCGATCATCTCGACGCGCTCTTCGAGGGAAAATAAAGGGCCTTTGTCACGGTTGATTGCAACACCAATGACCAGTCTATCAACCAGCGCACAGGCGCGGCGAATGATATCAATATGACCCAAAGTGACCGGATCAAATGTGCCGGGGTACAGACCTGTTCGCATCGACGCGCTCCTTTAATTCTAGGTGCACGCAACAATATTGCGCAAAAAGACGCAAGGCAGAAGCGCATGATAAGGGTAATTAATGCCCCATTATCATCCCTTGCAGCGCATCTTTTTCCATCGACAACTCGCTCAGGCGCGCTTTGACGACGTCACCAAGCGTAATCAAACCTATCAACTGGCCATCCTCAACAACCGGCATATGGCGAAAACGCCCCTCAGTCATGCGGTGCAACACACTATCGGCCGCGTCGGAACGTGTGCATGTCACCAGCTTAGAGGTCATGTAGTCATCGACCTTTTTCGCCAAGCATCCTGCCCCGTGCGCCGCCAGTTCGCGTACAATGTCTCGCTCAGACAAGATTCCTTCAGCAGTGTCGCCAGAAGATGACACAACCACTGTACCGATCCGCTTTTCAGCTAGAATTTGCGCAGCATTCCTTACCAGTGAACCGGGTTTTACTGTGACGACCGCCTCGTTTGCCTTTGCATTTAGGATTTGCTGAACCAACATATTCACGTCTCCGGCCATTTTATTACGGTATAGCCAGAATTTCCGCAATCGGCTTTCCTGTCAAGGTTGTGCTTCGAGACGCGAAATTTCGCTGCGCAAGCCCGCCACCAGCGCCTGTGCAAAACGGTTAAGCCGCTGCAAACGTCGATCCGAACTATGACGCACAAGATAAAAACTACGCGTCAGGCTGATCTCATCAGTTAGAACACGCTGCAATTCGGGCGCGCTTGGTAGGGCAAAATCATGCACAATACCAAGGCCCGCACCTTGGCGAATGGCGTTGAATTGCACAGAGACCGAATTTGAAGCAAGCGGCACACGCTCGACCCCAAGGGCACCTAAGTAATCCAATTCCTTATCAAAAATCATGTCAGGCACATAGCCAATCATGCGGTGCTGGTGCAGATCCTCTTTGGATCGCAAGAGAACAGCTTGTTGCAAATACTGCGGTGCTGCAGCTAGATGCAGTTTATAGTCACTCAGTTTTTGCACTGTAAGGCGACCCGCCGTGGGCGCACTGACCGTGATCGCCATATCCACTTCGCGTTTGGAAAGGTTCACAACCCGTGGCAAGGCCACGATTTGCACATCCAGATCAGGATGATCTTGCACAATGCGCGCGCAAACTTGCGGCAATAAAAAGTTGGCACAGCCATCGGGCGCACCAATACGAATGCTGCCGTTAAGTTCGTTTCCGTGGGTATTTGAGGTCCCCAACAGCTCGCCTGCCGCCCCCATCGCCTGTTCCGCATGCTCCGCCAGGGGCAGCAAACGTGCACCCGCCGCGCTCAATTCATAGCCAAGCGGTGACTTTGCAAACAGCGGCGTGCCCATTCGCTGTTCTAAGCGCGCCACGCGGCGTCCCACTGTCGCGGGATCAATACGCAACCTTTTACCTGCTGCCGAAAGGCTTTGCCCACGCGCCACCGCCAAAAATATCCGAAGATCGTCCCAATTTTGCGCCACATCAGACCCTTTGCAAAATTGCAAAACACTTTGGGTTATTTTCATCTTTTAAAGGCATTTTTGCAAGATTAAAGTTATGTTAAAGCAACAGGAGAAAACCCATGCAAGAACTCACGCATTATATTGGCGGCGCGCACGTCAAAGGCACATCGGGCCGTTTCGCAGAAGTCTACAACCCCGCGACTGGCGAAGTGCAGGCCAAAGTGCCACTCGCCAATGGTGAAGAAATGGCCAAAGCCGTGGCAATCGCCGCTGAAGCACAAGTGGGATGGGCCGCAACCAACCCACAGCGCCGCGCACGTGTTCTGATGGCCTTTGTCGGACTTTTGAACCGTGACATGGAAAAGCTTGCAGAAGCGCTAAGCAGTGAGCATGGCAAAACCATTCCAGACGCGAAAGGCGACGTGCAGCGTGGTCTTGAAGTGGTGGAGTATTGCATCGGTGCTCCTGAATTGCTGAAGGGCGACTACACAGACGCGGCGGGCCCTGGCATCGATATGTACTCCATGCGCCAAGCCCTTGGTGTTACAGCAGGAATTACGCCCTTTAACTTCCCTGCCATGATCCCAATGTGGATGTTCGCACCTGCGATTGCTTGCGGTAATGCGTTTATTCTAAAGCCTTCAGAGCGTGATCCGTCCGTGCCTTTGATGCTTGCAGAATTGCTTGAAGAAGCGGGCCTGCCAAAAGGTATCATCCAAGTCGTGAACGGCGATAAAGAAGCTGTCGACGCGATTCTGCATGATGATATAATTCAGTCTGTTGGCTTTGTCGGTTCGACCCCCATCGCAGAATATATCTATGCGACCGGTTGTGCCAACGGCAAGCGCGTACAGTGCTTTGGCGGTGCGAAAAACCACATGATCATCATGCCCGACGCGGATATGGAGCAAGCTGCCGACGCCCTCGTTGGCGCGGGTTACGGCGCTGCTGGCGAGCGTTGCATGGCGATTTCCGTGGCTGTGCCTGTTGGCAAAGACACCGCAGATCGTTTGATCGAGGCCCTTGTGCCAAAGATCGAAAAGCTAAAAGTCGGTCCATACACCTCCGGCAACGACGTGGATTACGGCCCTGTCGTCACCTCGAAGGCTAAAGCCAATATTGAGCGCCTTGTGCAAACTGGCGTTGATCAAGGCGCAACATTGGTTGTCGACGGTCGTGATTTCAGCCTTCAGGGATATGAGGACGGCTTCTTCGTTGGTCCGCACCTCTTTGACAACGTCACGCCCGAGATGGACATTTACAAATACGAGATCTTCGGCCCGGTTTTGTCGACTGTGCGTGCGGGTTCCTATGAGGAAGCGCTCAAGCTGGCGATGGATCATGAGTACGGCAACGGCACCGCGATCTTCACCCGTGATGGCGACGCTGCGCGCGATTTCGCGTCCCGTGTGAATGTAGGCATGATTGGCATCAACGTGCCAATCCCTGTGCCACTTGCCTATCACACGTTTGGTGGCTGGAAGAAATCAGTCTTTGGTGACTTGAACCAGCACGGTCCTGATGCGTTCAAATTTTATACGCGCACGAAGACCGTGACCGCGCGCTGGCCATCAGGCATTAAGCAAGGCGGTGAGTTCAACTTCAAAGCGATGGACTAAACACAACGAAGGCGCGCAGTTCTTAAAATTGCGCGCCTTCTTTCAATACTATAGCAAGTAGTCTTAAAGTGTCAGTCGCCCGTCACTTGTGTGTAGAGCGCTTGGTTCTCACCGCGAAGCCCTGCCAAAAACCCTTGCGCAATTCCCAGAGATCTAAATCCACGATGATAACTATACCGTCCAAAAACTGGCCACGTCGCGACACAAAACGCGCCCGAAAGCCCTTTGGAGACCACCTGCGAGATAGCCGTTATTATTGCCATTCTAGGGCGTTCGACTTTGGCCATTTGATATTTGGCAATCGTCTGCGCACGCGCGCGCTCGACGATATAGGCTTTGCTCAACCTTGCGGTTGCGACTTCTTCGGTCACAATCGCCTGCGGTACCCAAGCCAGCGTCAGACCAGCTTTGTGCGCTCTCCGAGAAAAGTCAGTGTCTCCGCCCCCGCTCAATCCGAAATCAGGATCAAAGCGCAACCCAGACGCGTCAATTGCAGCCAGATCGGCAAGCCAATTGTTCGTTGCCAAATCAAACCGACGCCCCACAGTCATGGCGCCCAATTTACGCGCATTGCTGACCTTGGCCGCACGCACATAATACGCGAGCACGTCGGTTTCATTATCAGAACAGCCCATAGCGGGCGCAACGGGCACTACTGGCCCGCCTGCAAGCTGCGCACTGGCGTCTTTCGCACCGGCCAAAAGCTGGCGCAACCAATCATGGCGCACTTGTTCGTCATCATCCACAAAAGCGAGCCAATCAGACCCGCCCTCAAGTGCCGCTTCAATAGCAGCATTACGCGCATAAGAAATGCCCGGCCGCGTCTCAAGAACTGCGCGCGCAGGCCAACCTGTACGTTTGTGAAAGTCTTCAACCAAATCGGTGATCGTCAAAACAGTGTCGTTTTCGACAAAGACAAACGACAGCTCCGCTCCCTGCGGTACATCCAAGCTTTGCAAGGATTGCAACAAATCCGCCAGCATGCGTGGCCTTTGCCGCGTTGCCGCAGCTACTGTAATGCGCGTGACACTGCGCTCCATAATAATCGCCCCAAAGTTCGCGTGTACATTAGCGATTCGCCGCGAAATATAACAACGCCACCCCACACTATCCCCCGTTTGCATCAAATGTGTTGCCCATAGGCCGCCAAATGAATGAAAAACAATCAACTTATCCCGAAAAGAGTTAACACCATGAGCGACATTTTGATCCGTGCCACAGGCCAAGCAGGTCACATCACATTGAACCGGCCGTCTGCTTTGAATGCGCTGACTTATGATATGGTGCGTGCGATTAATGAAGCCCTTAGCACATGGGCATACGCCGACGCGGTTAAGTTGATTGTGATTGATGCGGTTGGTGAAAAAGCATTCTGTGCTGGTGGGGATATCGCTGATCTTTACCGCACAGGCCGCGCTGGAGATTTCGCCTATGGGCAAGGGTATTGGCGCGATGAATACCGTTTGAACGCACGGATCGCAAACTATGCCAAACCGATCGTGACCTTCTTACAGGGCTTCACGATGGGTGGTGGCGTTGGCATTGGTTGTCATGCCTCACACCGCATCGTGTGCGAAAGCAGTCAGATCGCGATGCCTGAATGCAGGATTGGGCTGGTTCCCGATGTCGGTGGTTCGATGTTGTTGGCACATGCACCTTCGCGGTTTGGGGAATACTTCGGATTGACTTGCGCGCGCATGTCGGCTGGGGATGCGATCTTGACGGGCTTTGCAGATCATTTCGTACAGGTTAAGTCATGGGATGCGCTTAAGGCTGCACTTGTGCAAAGCGGTGATATCGAGGCGGCGAATACGTTCTACGCACCTCCACCTGAAGCCAATATCAGCGCACACCTAGAGAGCATTTCTCGCCATTTCTGTGGTGAAAGCTTAAGTGATATCTGCATAAACTTACGCACGGATACCTCTGATTTTGCTGCGCAATCACTGAAACAGATCACACGAAACTCGCCCTTATCCATGGCCTGTGCGGTTGAAATGATCCACCGCTTGCGCGGTATGCACGATCTAAAACGCGCGCTGGAACTTGAATACCGCTACACCACCCGCGCAATGGAGCATGGCGATTTCTTAGAAGGTATTCGCGCCACGATTGTCGACAAAGATCGCAGTCCCAAATGGAAACATGCACTGGACAAAGTGCCGCCCGTTGATGTCTCTTTCATGCTGCGCCCTTTGGGCAAAGACAAACTGACGTTTGAACAGGAGAGTACGGGCATGCAGATCGGATTTATCGGACTTGGTAACATGGGTGGGCCCATGGCCGCTAATCTCGCGGCGGCGGGTCATAGTGTAAGCAGCTTTGATATCGCGGGCACGACTGCAAACGGTGTCAGCCTTGGGTCCAGCGCGACGGAGGTTGCAAAAGGCGCGGATGTGGTCATCACGATGCTCCCAAACGGCGCAATCCTGCGTTCTGTCGCAGAGGAGGTGATCCCAGCAATGGGGGCTGGCGCGGTACTGTTAGATTGCTCCACCGTCGATGTAGAAAGCGCCCGCGATGTAGCCGCACTGTGTGATGCCGCTGGGGTTTTACCGCTGGACGCGCCTGTCTCAGGCGGCGTCGGGGGCGCATCTGGAGGGACGCTCACATTTATGGTGGGCGGCAATGAGAACGGGTTTCAAAAAGCCCTGCCGCTCTTTGAAATTATGGGACAAAAATCGGTGCACTGTGGGGCCTCGGGCAAT
>Ga0206129_10001767_pt1 | contig 28415 bp, 21 predicted proteins | sample Helgoland_Spring_8_FD_148616 | JGI IMG/M metagenome (GOLD analysis project Ga0206129, IMG submission 148616) | Pelagic subsurface seawater microbial communities from Kabeltonne, Helgoland, North Sea - Helgoland_Spring_Bloom_20160502_2 | ecosystem: Environmental > Aquatic > Marine > Epipelagic ...
CAAGAGATTTTAGATGGCAAAAAAGCTGTTCAGGTTCAGTTGAAACATAATAATAGATACTATCGCAATGAAGGCTTACAGCTTCAAGCCTCTGCTAACTTTTCTAATCATAAAATTACATTTGGCTTAAGAGACATGAAGGACGCTGAAAGTCGATATCAATGGTATGAGTGCTTTGATCAGATATCAGCTAGCAAAAACTCAGCTTTATATGCATGCGGATCAGGATACTCTGGAGCTAACAATAGATTGAGAGAAACAGTGGCTACCTCTTTTTTCATCCAAGATACTTTAATGCTCGGCAAGTTTGCCATTACGATTGGTCAGAGATCTGAATATTATCGTCAAGTGGAAAATAGATGGCTGGATGGTACAGCATCAAGAAATATTCAAGATATTATCTATAGTAATAAAAAATCTAGAGGGGATTACCAGACCTCTGGCCTAGGATTTACCTACAGTGTTAATAATAATTTAAAACTGATAGCAGGTTTTCATGAAGGCATGTCACCAGTATTTAATGGCGATGCCGAGGAAGCGGATAATCTTGAGCTTGGATTTAGGTATAACAATGATCTTACTTTGCTAGAGATTATTTATTTTTCTAGCGACTATCAAAACCTAGTTGGAACCTGTTCAAATTCAAGCGGTGGAAATTGTGAAGCTGGAGCCAGCTTTAGTGGCGGTGAGGTTGATGTATCTGGGTTAGAAATTACATCTTCGTGGGTGCTTGAAGGTAATAATATTAGGTACCCTATTTCGATTGCCTTCACATCAACAAAAGCTATTTTTAACAATAGTTTCAGCAATGATGATTACTGGGGAACAGTTATGACTGGTGATAATGTTCCTTATATACCAAGTTCTGTTCTTGCTATTCAAGCAGGAGTTCTAACTGAATCTGGGTGGAGCGGATATCTTAGGTTGCTTGATCATGGAGGGGCTTGCTCTTCAGCTGCATGCGGGACCAACGAAAGAATTGGGCCTTATAGCTTTGTAGACCTTACTTTAAGAAAATCTATCAACAATGCCTTGGATTTATATGGAGTGATTGAAAATATCATGAATAATGAGGATATAGCCTCAAGAGCGCCTAAAAATGGCGCGAGATCTCAAAAGCCGCAAACATTTAAAATAGGATTTAGTTATAAGTTCTAAGCCTTTTTTTTACATAGTTGTTTATAAAACTATTTCTTGTACAATTATTTCCTTGTGTGGGGCTATAGCTCAGCTGGGAGAGCACCTGCTTTGCAAGCAGGGGGTCCGCGGTTCGATCCCGCGTAGCTCCACCATTAATTAATGACCATTAAATCTTCTGCAATTTTTATTTTACCTTTAAAAGTTTCTTGAGTTTCTTTTGAAATATCCTGGGCATCTGAACCCCAAAATAAAATATGTGAAAGCACTAGCAGCTTTGGTTGGGCGCGCGAAGCAATCTCTCCAACCTCATGAGTTGAAGTATGATGACCTTTATGATGAATCTGACAGTCCAGCGTTTTCTTTAAAAATCCTGCATGAGACTAGACTTCATGCGCTAATATATCTGCACCCTTTGCATAATTCTCTAGGGACTTTGATGGTCCTGTATCACCTGAAAAAACTATGACTTTGTCTTTAGAGATAAATCGAAAGCCATAAGCATCATCAAAACCTCCATGATTAACTCTAAAAGCTTCAACGGTGAGATTATGGTCTTTGAACACAAGGCCATTATCAAGCTCAGTGAAATTAAATTTATAACCAGTTCCGTTAGAGGGTTGAGTTCCATTCATTCGATAATCTATGTCATCTTTATAAGCATCTAAGAGAGAAAGTGCCATGCCTTCCAAGCCTGCAGGGCCAAAGAGATTTAGTTTATTCTCTCTGCCCATTACCCATGGTGTTAAAAGTAAGTCAGATAGACCAGCTGTATGGTCTGAATGAATGTGAGTTAAAAAAGCATGCTCAAGCTTAGTAACATTCATCCCATCAACACTTCCACCCCAGTTGGGCGATAAGGCTGCAATGCGCCTTATGACGCCTGGCCCAAAGTCAACTAAATATGGGGTGTCATCAACAATTACAGCATAGGCTGAATCACTTCTCTCAGGATGAGGATTTAGATTGCCAGATCCCAAGACAACGAGCTGAGTGGAGGCAAAGAGAGTTTGAGATATTAAAAGGGAGAGTAAAAATTTATATTTCATATTGATTTTATTTTCTATTGCAAGGTTTAAAATAAAGACTTAATTTAGATCATAGGAAAGCACGAAATATGAGTAATTCAATATCATTAATTGGCATGGCAGGTGCTGGGAAATCATCTGTAGGCTTGGAGCTTGCTAAACAATTAAAGCTTCACTTCATCGACAGTGATGCATTGATAGAAGCTAAGTTCAATCAAACTCTTCAGAACATGTTAGATAATTCTGGTTATTTGAAGTTAAGAGATATTGAAGAAGAAACTATTTTATCAATTGAGCTTGATAATTCTATTCTTGCCACAGGTGGCAGTGCAGTTTATAGCACTAGAGCTATGCAGTACCTGAAGAAGAATTCATTGGTAATATACCTCGAAGTTCCATTTGATCAAATTTTAAAAAGAGTGCCTAGTTTTTTAGATAGAGGATTTGCTAAGGAACCAAATCAAAGTATTAAAGATGCCTTTCAGGAGCGACAAGCTCTCTACGAGGAGAGTGCACATCATGTTATTTTAAATACAGATGATCTTAGTTCTTGTGTCACTAAAATTCTTTCTTTGCTTTAGGTTATAAAAAATAAAAAAATGATTCATCTATAATTTTTTATGCTTTCCAGAACGCCAATGACATTTCCATATTCTCTGTTATCAGCATATTCTGAGTTAACTCCAGCTAAATATAGCCTTTGATTGATGCCTTCTACAACCTCTGAAAGATAGGATGTTCTTCCAATAAAGCAAGCCTTAGATGACCCAATAAGCAAAGCATTAAGATATGCAACAGTTCCAATGACCTCTCCAATCATATTGCATAAGGCAGATGATGTATTTTCCATAGTATCTGCCGCAGGATATCGAGCTTTACCAAAATTCACAGCAGTAATATCAGGAGACAAATTACCTATTGTATTTACAACATCTCCAATTAATAAATCTAGCTCTGCTCTTGACCCCTTCTTACCAAATTCGTTAATCTCAGGGCCATTTGAATTCTTAAATAGGAGTGAGCCCAATCCTTCTAACATGCCTCCGCCAACTGCTATGCCTCCTAGGTGATTAAAATTATCTCCTGTAACTTGAACACAAGCAGTTCCAGTACCAGCACTTATTACCAAAGTTGATTCTGTATTAATGTTGTAAAGTATTTTTGCTCCTTGCCCAATTGCTTCAATTTCATTAATCGCAACGACGGGAACAGAGTTTATGGGACCCTGAATATTAGAAGATTTCCCTCCAGTGACGCCAATGCAGGTAATGGCTGATAAATCAATTTTATTGAGAGTGAGTAAACTCTTCACTAACTCAGCATCCAGTACTTTTTCAGGAGTTGGAGTTGAAAAGAATTGAGTTGTATTGTTATGAAAAATACCAATATCGGTATTTGAAATTCCAAAATCAAAGGCTGCTAGCATAAGTACTTATATTTATTAATCTTCTTTTCTAGTTTTTAAATTTTGCTTTTCCAGCTCTCTTAAGCGTTTTAAGTAGTTCTGTTGATTTTGTTTAGATTCCATATACTGATTTTGTCTGGATTGCATATACCTCATCTGATTTTTAAGATTTGTATCAGTCTCATTGGGCAGGGAGGACAACCCTTCTAGATTACCTGCACTTATATCGCCAAGCAAGAGGATTAATAAGTCTACATTTTTTAAGGATATATTAGATTTAGAAGTTAAATTTTGAAACAGACCATTATTCTTTATTCTATTCTGCTGAATTAATTCTAACCGTTCCCTTTGAGCCAACTTATTAATACACTGATCAACATCATCGACATAGATCATTTCTGAGCGCGAGCAGGACCTTAAGAGCCTATCAAATAAAAATTGCTTGATTGCGAAAATTTCTAACTTCTTTTCTGCAGATAAATTGGCAGTATTAAAATTATCTATATCACCGGAAGGCAATTGATATTTTTGAGAGCAACTCACAAATACTATCATCAACATTAAGGGAAAAAAGAGTCTCATATGGATTATTGATGAGATGAAATAACTTGGTTTCTTTTAAGCAGATCTTGCATCAGATTCTTAGGGTTGCTGCGAGATGCTCTAGGTTTCAGCCTTGCTGGAATGAGACGTGTTGGGTAATAGTTATTTTCAATTTGCGTATCTCCAATCTCCCAATAAGGATCAATAACCGCTTGAGTAATTTTAAGTTTAGAGCGCTTTAACCATTTAGTTTTCTTGGAATTTTTTCTCCATATCTCTACAGGAATTCTTATAAGTTCTTTCGTTCCATCTTCATAAGTAATCTCAAGAGGTATGGGCATTACTAAGCCACCTTTATTAGAGAATTCAAAGATATAGTACCCCTCATCTTTTTCTATGGCATCTACCAAGGCTTTTTTCTTCCATTCAGGATCACTGTCATTTTTATCATAGAGATCCTCTAATATTTCTTTAGAATCTCTCATCTCTCTATCTGATGGAGTGAACTCATCATACTCATTATAAATATCTAGAAGTTCCGGTCTCTCGGTAACCCGTGTTTCAATCTTTGCTGCTTCATTTCGTTGATCGTGCAGTATTAATGGCTCATTTTCAAAATCTACTCGATCCTTAGCTAGATTGACCTGAGGATCTAATGTATCTAAGGAAGCTAAATGAATATTATTGAGTGCTATATCGACATGATCAGTGCTATAAAACCAGCCTCGCCAGAACCAGTCTAAATCAACGCCTGAGGCTTCTTCCATGGTTCTAAAAAAGTCATATGGCGTAGGTCTTTTAAACTTCCAGCGAACAGAATATTCTCTAAATGCTTGATCAAATAACTCTCTTCCTAGAATTGTTTCTCTAAGAACTACAAGAGCAGTAGCGGGTTTTCCATATGCATTATTGCCAAATTGCAGCAGCGACTCTGAATTAGTCATGATTGGCACTTGATAACTACTGGACATAAATTCTGTCATCCACCTTGGCTCACCACGATCCGATCTATAGTTAATGTCCCATTCTTGTTCTGCTAAGTATTGTACGAAAGTATTTAGCCCCTCATCCATCCATGTCCATTGCCTCTCATCTGAATTTACAATCATTGGATAATAGATGTGACCAACCTCATGGATTACTACGCCAATCAAAAATTCTTTCTCACTTCTAGAGTATGTTCTGGTTCCATCATCTTCTAGTTCAGTCCTTGGACCATTGAAAGTAATCATTGGATACTCCATGCCTCCTACAGGACCATTAACACTTTGTGCAGTCGGATAGGGGTAATCAAAAGAGTATTTTGAATACACTTTCATGGTATGCATGACAGCTTCTGTTGAGTATTTAGACCACAAGGGCTCACCTTCTTTGGGGTAAAAAGACATAGCCATGACCAACGGATTTTCTTTCGAATCTTGTTTGTAGCCAGCAGCATCCCAAATAAATTTTCTAGAGCTTGCCCAAGCAAAATCTCTTACATTTTCCGCTCTAAAAGACCAAGTTTTATAATCAGTGCTTTTTTCTAATTCATTGTCATAAGCTTCATCTGGGGTAATGATGAAGATAGGCTTTTCAGATTTTCTAGCTTGCTTCATTCTCTTTTTTTGAATTGGACTCAATACATCGTTCTCGTTTAACAAAATACCAGTCGCTGAGACAACATGATCGGATGGTACTGATATATCTACTTCAAAATCTCCAAACTCTAGCGTGAATTCTCCGTTACCAATAAATTCTTTATTGTGCCAACCCTCATAATCACTAAATACTGTAACTCTTGGATACCACTGAGCCATAAGAAAAATATCATTTCCATCTTCAAAGGTTTCATAACCGTTCCTTGCCCGAACAGCATTTTCTTCAACTAATGCATAAGCCCATTCAATATCCATCGAAGTAGATTCACCTGGCTTTAGGGGTTGCTCTAGATTAATGCGAACATGCGTGCCAACTAGATTAGTATCAGGAGATTTATTATTAATTTTGATTGATAGCTCTTGGAATCCACCTTCAAACTTATCCATAAAATTTTGTCTTCGAAGAGTTGAAAAATCTACGCTTGAATCTCCGCCGCCCCATGGACGCGTTAAATTATTAATAGATTCCTTAGCAAAAATATTTTGATCAAGCTGTAACCATATATATTTTAAAGTTAAAGGTGAATTATTGGTGTAGGTTATTGTTTCAGAGCCTTCAACACTTCGCGTATCTTCATTCAGCTTGATTTGAATTTTGTAATCTGCTCTTTGCTGCCAATACATTGGCCCAGGCTCGCCAGTAGCTGGCCTAGAAAGGTTTGGAGACGGAAAAACCTCATCCAATTGCCTGAATTTATCTTCAAAAGACCCTTTTGATTGATCTATTGCTGCGAAAGAAAGATTTGTAAAACCTGCGAATATAAAAAAAAGAAAAAATTTACTTTTTATCTTCATCATCTATTACCTCAGCTTCTCCCTCAATAATTGTAGAGTGAGTTTTTTTTTGACTGCCTCGGGCTTTTCTAGATCCGAATCTATTAATTCGATCATCTCTATCAGTCTGCTTTTTTGAAGCTTTAATCTTCCCAAGATTCATAAATACGAATAAAGAAAAAATTGCTAATACGCTAAAGAAAATTGTATTCATTCTCTTGTTACCTGCTCCTCATTTTTGATAAAAGCCTGAGAATCTCCAAATACAGCCAAATCAGAGTAACCATTAATGAAAAAGCTCCATACCATTCCATGTATTTTGGAAGACCATCTTCTGCACCCTGTTCGATGAAATCAAAATCTAAAACTAAAGATAGTGAGGCAAAACAAACAATGCCTAGAGACAGACCAATGCTCATTAATGAACCATTGGTTGGCGAAAGAAGACTTATGCCACTGCCAAAAAAGCTCATAATAAAACTAACCATGTAGAGAATAAAAATACCTCCAATACCTGCTGCAATCATTAGTCTAAAATTTTCTGTTGGTTTGATTAGCCCACTTTTGTAGCAAACTAATAAAGAGGCAAGAATACCAAAAGTAAGTCCTATGGCTTGAATGGCAATGCCATCAAACATGTTTTCGTACATTAACGTTATGCCGCCAAGAAAAATTCCTTGTGATAATGCATACAAGGGGGCTGTAGAACCAGCTTTTTCTTTGCTTCTAAATATAGTAACCATGGCAAGAATAAATCCTACAATTGCCGCTGGAAACATTAGTGCTGGAATATTCCAGCCAATAGCAGCGCCTGAAAAGCACAAAGCTAATAAGATCCCTGTCTTATTTACCGCCCCATCAAGAGTCATCCTTTCGCTTAAAGGTAAACTTTCAGTATGACCTTCGAAACCTCTTGAAAATGCTGGATTTGAGGATCTTCCAAATCTATTTATTGCTGAATGTCTTGACATCGATTATCTCCTTTAAAAAAGCTATTATGAATTAGATAAGGCCTGATAGACAAATTTAAAGACTATAACTGATTAATCCAATCGGAGATAAGTTTTATTCCTTTGTCGTCAGCAAGCGCTCTTCCAGATTCTGGCATCATAATTCCTGGATCAAGAGAATCCATGCGATAGATCATGATAGATTTATTTGATTTCCCAGGAACAATAGAATATTTGAGATTCCCACTAGCTCTTCCTGCCGCCACTGGTTTTTTAAAGATACCTAAATGCTCTTTGGTTTCTTCGGTCAGATTTAAGTACAGTCCCGTGGTATCAGCAGAACCCCCTGGAATATGGCAGTGGCCACAATTAATATCCAGATACGCTCTTGCTCTCTCATCGATGCTAACACTTTCATTTTCATAACCTTGCATTAAATCAACGTTCAGCTTGCTCTCAATCCAACCTTGAGCAGCCCAATACAATAATTGGTTCATGTCACCACTTGTATAGCCCACATTTTTATTCATGTTTCTTGCTTTTGGGCCAATTGGCGTCATTACCTGATTCACTTGATGGCATTCTTTGCACTGATTTTGATTTGGTGCCCTGTATCTAACATCAACCTTTGCTCCTACTGAGTTAATATAAGTTGTTGGAATAGTTGCTCCTGCAACTGCTCGCTTGGCATCTGTTTGATCTTGGTTCCATACATAGCTTATTGCTTTCCATCCCGCTGAGGTATTAATAAGCAATCTTGTTTCCAGCAGTTGTGCACCCATCTCTCCTTGTGTATTCAGATACGCAAAGGTTTTAATTAGCGTAGAGCCCACAGGAAATTGAAATACCTTATCTTCTACATACCTAAGCTTTTGACCTTCTGGAACATACACAAATCTTAATTTATCCGTGTAATCAGAAAATAATGGATTTACAAGAGAGTATGGATGCACTTCTTCAGACGGCATTTGATTTTGCATGTCCTGAAAGAAACCAAACTCTGATAAATATTTTGGAGATGCGTTAGATGATAATAATGCAGAATTTACAGACGCATTTATTGGCACCAAGAAGAACAGTGCTAATAAAAAAAGGAATTGAGGCTTGTTAAAAATTTTCATCAAACTCTACTGGTGACAGAGGCTGAATTGTTCCTTCGAAGGCTTTAATGTTTAAAATTGCGGGATCAAAAAATGGTAAAAGGTATTTAATTGGATCAAGAGCTAGGATAGTTGCATCTCCATTATTGCTAATAATCATTCTTTCATTGTCAGGTTGGCCAAAAACTAATTGAGAGAATGGCACCAAGCCATCCCAAAAAATATCAGGCATGTCACCACCAGAGAGATCAAAAAGTATTTGGGCGAGCTCACCCTTGCTTGTATCTGGGTTATAGCCAGTTGGCCCAAACTCATTGCCATGAATTTGAATGGATTTTGGATGCGGATAGTACTCTTCATCATCGGTATCGCTGCCATAGGTTACTACTGCAATATTTACAGTATCATTGTCGCCAATGATGTTATCAAAGATTTCTACGTCCGAGTTAGCTTGAATAATAATTCCAGTGCCTCGGGGAACTTCTCCTACAATATTACCTTCAGGTGCAAAATTATCAGTGTTGTTGCCCACTGATTGATTGTTAAACACTCTTACGTGATGACCGCCTTGTTGCGGCAGGCTAGGAAGATCAAAAACTAGGATGCCCCCAGTATTATTGGTTGCCACATTGTTATAAACGTCAGCATAGTAGGAGTTCTCAATTTCGATTCCTGCTACATTGAATTCTGCTCGGCTATTTCGAACAATAATATTTTGTGATTGACCAACATAGATACCTGCATCTGAAGCTCCGATTGCAACACACCCATCAATTAATACATTCTTTGATTCAACGGGGTAGAGCCCATAAGCACCATTTTCAGATTTGGGTCCGTCAGTCCATTCAGTTTTAACTCTTAAAAATTTTATGTTAGTAACACCTTTTACCTTAATGGCATCACCCTTAGCATCTTGTACTGAGAAATCTTGAAGTGTTACGTTATCTGAGGTTACGCTGAGCCCTTGGGCTCCAGACTTCTGGTTTTTAAAGTTTAGAATGGTTTGATTCATCCCTTCGCCTTCAATTTGAACATTATCAACATCCAAAGAGAGAGAGTCTTCAAGGTTATAAGTTCCCGAAGTTAGACGAATAATATCTCCAGGTTCTGCCAATATTAGAGCTTCTTGAATTTCTTCATAGGCATTTAACGAAGGCTGAATTATTTGAACGGCCGCAAAAACGGGCGCACTTAAAAAGAGAGGCAGTAAAAAAGCCTTCTTAGCTAGCTTGTGGAATTTCGCCAAACTGCTCTAAGGGTTTCTCAAGTTCTTTCCAATCACATTCAAAATCATCAGGAGCATCTTCATATTCTAATAGCCCCAATGCTTCAAACTTAGGTCTGACTTTGTCTGTCAACAAACCTATTCTAGATAGATTTGGCATAATTCTTGAAAAGAGGAAATTTCTAAAGGTAGCGTTCGCTGAAGTTGATAATGCAAACTCTCTGGCCTCATCTTCAGTCATTTTCAGATATTTCTGCATAGCCTTTGTGTTAATCAGTCTTTCTCTTGAGATCACACATGCTTCGTATGCAAACTCTGCTCTGTCTTCTATTTCTTCAGGAGTTAAGGTCTTAATAAAGTCTTCTAAGTAGTTGATTCCAAATGTGACATGCCTGGCTTCATCTCTAATGACGTAATGCAGTAGTTGAGTTAATAGAGGGTCTTTGGATAAGCCTTTCAGCATCTGGAAGGCTGCTAATGCAAGACCTTCGATAACAATTTGCATTCCAATAAACTTGAGATCCCAGCGCTCATCTGTAAGGATTTTATCCAGCAATAGTTTTAAGTTCGGATTGATAGGGTAGTGCATACCAATCTTTTCTTGAAGGTATCGATTGAAAACCTCAACGTGCCTTGCTTCATCAAATGTTTGAGATGCAGCATATAGCTTTGCATTGTATGTTGGTGCGCAGGATGTTAGCTGAGAAGCAACAAGAAGTGCTCCTTGTTCTCCATGTAAAAATTGACTCAAGAGTTCAGCGACGTCATGCCGATCAAATTCAATTTTCTCCTCTGCAGTAAGAGCTTCGTATGCAGCAAGAGTTTCATGAGGTAAATCTTCATCTGCTTGAATAAGCCTCTCATCTGCAGGGTGGTTGTATTCCCAATTAAGATCAATCGATCCATTCCAGTTCAGCTCTTTTCCAAGCTCATATAGTTTTTTAATTCTGTTATCAGAAACTGTGTAATCCCAGTTATAAGCTCCAGTCAATGGAGTCTTAAAGATCTCAACAACATCTTCTACATTGCCTGGCGTTAGGTTTAATTCATTCTCTACATTCAACTTATCAAAAGTTAAAATATCCGTTGGAGGCCCATCTTGTGTTGTAATTTTCATTTACTTTCCTATTTCGCTGTAATGTTTACAGTGCATACATAAGCCTAGATTATAAACTAACTCTTAGTTATTGAAAAGCTCAGTAAGTTTTTCCAATAGAGCCTCAGCCAGTTCTTCTGCTCTATTAATGGTGATAGATTTCTCATAATACTTTGTTACATCATGACCAATTCCAATAGCCAAAAGCTCAACATTGCTTTGATTCTCAATGCTGTCGATCATTTGACGCAAGTGGTTATCTAAAAAATTACTATGATTAGTCGATAAAGTGCTGTCATCAACAGGCGCTCCGTCAGAGATTACAATTAAGATTTTTCTTTCTTCTGTTCTTTTGGTCAATCTTTGATGGGCCCACGCCAAAGCCTCCCCATCAACGTTCTCTTTTAACAATCCTTCTCTTAACATGATGCCAAAACTTTTTCTGGCTCGTCTAAAATTGTCATCTGCAGATTTAAAGACAATGTGACGCAAGTCATTCAACCTTCCAGGATTAGGCGGGCTGCCTTGATTGACCCATGCTTTTCTTGAGTCCCCACCTTTCCAATGCTTGGTAGTAAAACCTAGTAACTCAGTCTTTACATAACAGCGTTCAAGTGTGCTGCCAATAATGTCACCACAAATTGCAGCCAGAGTCATAGAGCGTCCGCGCATTGAGCCAGAGCTATCTATTAACAAAGAAACAACCGTATCTTTAAATTTGCTTTCACTTTCTTGCTTAAAGCTTAGAGGGTCTCCTGGACGAGAAATAATTCGATGAAGTTGAGCTGTATCTAAAAGTCCTTCCTCTAAGTTGTAATGCCAGCTTCTATTTTGTTGCGCCTGAAGCAACCTTTGCAATCTATTGGCTAATTTTCCAGTTGTTGTTTGATGCGGAGAAATTAGCTGATCTAATTGCTGCCTAAGTCTTTGAGTTTCTTCTGGTGTAGCTAAATCTATAGCATTTATAACCTCATCAAATTGAGAGGTAAAAATTTGATAATCTTCATGAATGGTTTGATCTAATTCCTCATCAAAATTCCTTGTTAAATCTATTTCTTCATCAATGGAAGTTGAATCAATAGGCACCTGAGCTTCTTCAAGCTCTCCATTTTCTTCATCAACCTGACCCTCAGCCTGAGATTCCATTGTTTGTGTTTCAGCACCATCCTGAGACTCTTCATCCGAATCTTCCACAGCGGACTGATCATCTTGAATGGTTTCTTGATTTTCATTAGCTTCTTCTCCACCTTGGGAGGGAGCTTCATGCATTAACTCCAAATCTTTTAGAAGGCTTAATGCAGCAGATTGAAACTTGCTCTGAGAATCTTGCGACTGTATCAGTTGATTGCCAATATCACTTAAATTGACTGGTGAAGCTTGCAGAAAAGAACTGACTAATTCCGCACTATTTTGGGGTAAGTTTTCTCCATTGATTTTTTTAAGCCAAAGATTTATAGCCAAAGGATTGAGGGCTGGAGCTTTATTGTCTATATTTTTTTTTGCCTCGGTTTCGAGATAATTCTGAATATTTGATTTAGCACCAGGAAAGTCTGAACCACCCACCATCTCTACTCTAGAAAGCTCTAATTCAGCAAAAAAATCTCTTGCTAACTTTGGCATCTTAAGCTCATTTGTCTCTTTATGCAGGCTGTGCCAAAAGGTTTGAAAGTCCGATTCACCCCTCCATGCACTTACCTGAGCAGAAGATCTGGGAGGATGATTTAAAGATATTTGTTTTGAAGTCGGTGGTCGACTTGATGCTTGAGAGCTCCCATTGAGCTCTTTATCTCTGGTAATTGCTCGAGCTGAAGATAGAGCTGCTTGCTTAAACTCCTCTCTATCCTTAATCCAGCTCATAATCTAGCGCTCAGGATTATGACTCTCTGTTAGGTCTTCTCCAAAACAGCGTTGAAAATACTCAGCCACTATAGGTCTTTCAGACTCATCACATTTGTTTAAAAACGTTAATCTAAAGGAATGTTTAATATCGTTAAATATCATGTAATTTTGCGCCCAGGTAATGACCGTCCTTGGAGACATCAGATTTGAAATATCTTCATTGATAAAACCTTGTCTTGTTAAATCAGCCAGTTGAATCATGCTCTTGACCATTGCCTTATCTTTTGTATTTTTTAATTCAGGAACTTTTCCTAATACCACATTTAATTCATGAGACTTATCGAGGTAATTAAGAGTAGATAATATGTGCCAACGATCCATTTGACCCTGGTTAATTTGTTGAGTTCCGTGATAGAGGCCTGTTACATCGCCCAGTCCAACTGTATTGGTTGTAGCAAAAAGCCTGAAGCTTGAGTGAGGTGAGATTACTTGATTTTGATCTAACAAAGTTAATTTTCCATCAACCTCTAGAATTCTTTGTATCACAAACATTACATCGGGTCGCCCAGCATCATATTCATCAAAAACGATTGCTACTGGATTTTGAATTGACCAAGGTAAAATTCCTTCCTTAAATTCTGTAATCTGCTTTCCATCTTTCAAAACAATGGCATCTTTCCCAAGCAAATCAATTCTACTTATATGACTGTCAAGATTTATTCGAACACAAGGCCAATTTAGTCTCGCAGCAACTTGTTCTATGTGTGTTGATTTTCCAGTGCCGTGATAACCCTGAATCATAACTCTTCGATCATGCTCAAAGCCTGCAAGAATAGACAAAGTAGTATCTTTATCAAATACATATGTTGGATCAATTTCTGGAACCCAAGCAGTCTTTTCTTTAAAACCTAGAACCGTAAGATCTGAGTCAATACCAAAAGTTTTTTTAACATTAATCTTCTGATCAGGCGTTTTTGGCAAGTTTATTCTCTCAGAATCTATCATAATTTAACTCATACGTTTTCAGAGGCTCTATGCTAACTTTTGATGAGATAAAGTTCTAGTTTTAATTGAATCAATGTAAGATGAATTTTTACTCATTCATCCTATACCAATCATGACCAATGCCCTTAAAAATACTCTTGAGCTATTTAATTTAACAAAAATAGATAGAGATCTTTATTCTTGGACTGGAAAAAGCGTAGGTTTTCAAAGAATTTTTGGTGGGCAGATCATGGCGCAGTGTTTAATTGCTGGCTACCAAACTGTCGAAAAAGGAAGAATGGCACATTCTTTCCACTCATATTTTCTTAGACCAGGTGATTTTAAGCAGGATATTATTTTTGAAGTAGATCGTATAAGAGATGGCAAAAGTTTTACCACTCGTAGAGTTAATGCAATTCAAAATGGAGAAGCTATTTTTAGCTGCTCTATTTCATTTCAAAAAAGAGAAAAAGGTCTCAGCCATCAAATTCAAATGCCTGACATCCCCGGACCAGAGAAATTAAAAAATGATTCAGAGCTTAGAAAAGAGATGAAAACAAAAATACCTAAAGAATATCGTCCAATGTGGCTGAGAGAGAGGGAGATTGAAACTAGGCAAGTTGAACCTGTTGATATGCTAAATGCAAAAAAACTGCCTCCTTACAGAAGTACTTGGATGAAGCCAACTGGTAAGTTGCCTACTAATGAAAGAATTCACCAAGCATTGCTATTGTATGTTTCGGACATGGGATTGCTTGGAGCAGCAGTAAATCCTCATGAAGTAAACTTTATGTCAAAAAAATTTCAGAGCGCTAGCTTGGATCACATTATGTGGTTTCATGGCAAAGTTAATTTTAACAATTGGGTTTTGCATCATATGCATAGTCCAATATCTTCAAATGCAAGAGGGTTTTCTCGAGGATCAATGTATACCAAATCAGGCAAACTCATTGCATCCACGGCCCAGGAAGGCTTGATGAGAGTTTGGGATTAGTTATTTTCTTTTTCTTGCTTGCTAATCATTTGTAGCTTCTCAAGGCTAACCCTGTCTTTCATGCTCATTACATAAGCGGCTCCTGACAAGACTAAAATTGCTCCTGCCTCACCCAAAACTACAAGTGCATCCATTTCTTTGCTATGCATAATAATTAGCCTACAAAGAGCAGTAATAGCAATAATGATTGGAAGAGTGACTGGGATCCTATTAGTGCTATAAAAAGCTCCAACCATGCCAATAATTTCTGCATAAATAAACAGCATAAATAAGTCAGGAAGCGTAATAGCTCTTGCTACCAACATTCCAAATAAATATTGCGCAGAGGCAATGCAGGTTGCAATTCCAATAGCCGCTAATAGGGCTTTCTCACTAGCAATTGTGGTCCATGAGAGACTTTTGCTGAATACTGATTCTGTAGAAGTAAATTTAGATAATTTAGATTTCATATTTATTTAAAATGTATATTCATATATGAGGATACTTCAATTAAGTTCTCACTGCATCAATCATAACCTGTACTTTTTCAGGTTTTATATCGGGTGTAATTCCATGGCCTAAATTAAAAATAAATCCTGGAAAGTTTTTCATTGCACTGCAAATCTTTTTAGTTTCAGCTTGAATAATTTCATCAGACTCCAGTAAAAATGATGGATTTAAATTTCCTTGAATCGCAAATTGACCTTTTAAATTTTCTGAAACTCTTTCAATTGATTCGCTCCAATGAAGACTTATGCAGGACAAATCCTCAAATAAAATATCAGAGATTTTTTTTTGAGGCGCTTTTTCAAACAGAATGAGAGGAATATTGGATGTCACTACATCTTGTTTTAATTTTCGTGCAAGCTTTCGTGTATATTCTAAGGAATATGTCTCTAAATCATTTGGATTTAAAAGATCTGCCCAAGAATCAAAAATTTGTAATGCATTCACACCTGATAACACTTGTTGTTTTAAATATTGAAAACAAGCATCAGTAATAATTTCTAAATAATCTTTAACAGCCTCAGGGTGATCAGAAATAAATTTTTTTGTTTTTGCAAAATCTTTAGATCCTCCTCCCTCGATAGAATAGGCTACTAAAGTCCAAGGGCTTCCACAAAATCCAATTAAAGGAAGAGTTGCAGGCAGAATCTTTTTAGTCTCTTCTACGGCTTTATAAACGTAACTCAATTTTCCAATCTCAAAATCTTCTAACCTAGCAATATCCTGGGGAGTTGAAATTGGATTGCTAAACTTTGGGCCTTCTCCCTCATGAAATGCTAAACCTAAATTAAATGCATCAGGAATAGTCAGAATATCTGAAAATAATATAGATGCATCTAAATCAAACCTTTCTATTGGCTGTAATGCAAGCTCAGCACAGGTTCGTGGTTCTTTGCACATGTCTAGAAAATTTTTATAATTCTTTCTTATTTTTTGGTACTCAGGAAGATATCTGCCAGCTTGACGCATAAACCAAATTGGCGGAATATCATTTTTTTCACGACGAAGGGCTTGTAAAAAAGGAGAATTATTCATTTATGAGGTGAATTGTATGATACTTTTGGCTGCTTCTCGCCCTTCCCAGATAGCGGTTACCACTAAGTCTGATCCTCTCACCATATCTCCACCAGAAAATATTTTTGGATTTGATGTTTGGAATTTTAATTCTTGTTTTTCTGGCGCTTCGACCAGACCTGCATTATTAATTTTAATATTGAAATCTTTAAACCAATCTGCAGGGCTTGCACGAAAGCCAAATGCAATTACAACCTCATCTGCAGGATAGATTTTTTCGCTACCCGGAATTGGGACCGGAACTCGCCGTCCATTTTGATCTGGTGCTCCCAATTTCGTTTGTATGGTTTTTACGCCCTCCACTTTATCATTTCCAATAATCGCAATCGGTTGAGTATTAAATTCAAATTTCACTCCTTCTTCTTGGGCATTTACAACCTCTCTTCTTGAGCCTGGCATATTTTTTTTATCTCTTCTGTATAAACATGAAACTGAATTTGCTCCCTGTCTAATTGCAGTTCTATTGCAATCCATTGCTGTGTCACCACCGCCTAATACAACAACATTTTTTCCTTTCAGATTAATGTAATCTATTGGCTTCTGTTTTACTTTGAGTAGATGATTGGTATTGCCAATGAGGTAGTCTATTGCTTTATGAACTTGAGGCAGGCTCTCTCCTCGAAAACCCCCTTCTAATGAAGTGTATGTGCCCATCCCTAAAAATACAGCATCGTAACCTTCATGAAGCTTTTTAAAACTAATGTCTTTGCCAACTTCCTTATTTAAGTGAAACTTAATTCCCATTTCTTCAAGAATTCTTCTTCTGCGACGTACCACACTTTTTTCGAGCTTAAATTCAGGGATTCCAAAGGTTAATAATCCTCCAATTTCAGATTGCTTATCGTAAACATCACATTTAATTCCTGCTCTAATTAAAATATCAGCACATCCAATGCCTGCTGGCCCAGCACCAACAATTGCAACTTTCTTTTTGGTCCATTTCCGATTGCTTAAGTCAGGCTTCCAACCCATTTCCAATGCCTTGTCAGTAATATATTTTTCAATATTACCAATGCTAACAGCTCCAAAGCCATCGTTAAGAGTGCAAGCTCCTTCGCATAGGCGATCTTGTGGACAAACTCTGCCACACATTTCTGGGAGTGAATTAGTTTGATGGCATAGATCAGCTGCCTCCAGAATATTTCCTTCATTCACTAACTTTAGCCAGTCAGGAATATAGTTATGAACCGGACACTTCCATTCACAATAAGGATTTCCACAATCTAGACAGCGATGAGATTGATTGGAAGCCTCAGGTTGATTGTAGTCACCGTAAATCTCAACAAAATTAATTTTACGCTCCTCAATATTCTTTTTATTGGGATCAAAGCGACCTACATCTAGAAATTGGAAATCATTTTTTATGGCTACATGTTCAACATACTCAGATCTCGATTTAAAATTTTCTTTAGGCGTAATTACTTTTGTCGGCGCTAAATCTTTATCTAAAAGCTCACGTTGCCATGAATAAAGCATCGCTTTTGCTGACTCTAAATCTGTAATAGGCGCAAAAGATTTCGTAACATATTTTCTATTTAATCTTATCTTTCCATAGAAATAGGGCGAGCGAGGCTGGGTAAAAAGCAATAAGCCTTTTTCAATTTTGTATTGTTTATTTTTAGAGTTCACTAGCCTAAGATATAAATAACGTATGACATAGTATGACATTATTGTGTTAATATGTATAACTTACATGCCAAATCATAAAAAAAACATATCGCTATACAATGAAAGTCAGGCCAAAGATAACTGCGGTTTTGGCCTAATCGTTAATCGGCATGGAACTCCAAATAGAGAAGTTGTAAAAAGATCAATTGTTGGTCTCACCAGTATGACCCATCGAGGTGCCATAGGCTCAGATGGAAAAACGGGAGATGGCTGTGGCCTTTTATTTGATCTGAATAGAAGATTTTTTCAAAAAGCTTTAAAAAAAGAAGCGGGCATTGAACTTCCAGAGTTGTTTGGCGTAGCTCAAATATTTTCCTCTCATCTATTACAACGCGACATTACTAAAATTAAATCTATTTTAGAGTCTGAGAGTCTAGTTCTAACCTTTAAAAGAGATGTTCCAGTAAATAAATCTATCCTTGGTCCAATTGCTTTAGAATCTCTCCCAAACATCAATCAACTTTTCATAGCCCCTACTTCAAAAGATTTTAGTCGAGACCGCTTCGAGTCCTGTTTGCTGCAAGCCAGAAAAAAAATTGAAGATATATATAGCAATGATGAAAAACTTTATGTTTGCAGCATGTCTAGTCAAACAATCGTTTATAAAGGCTTAATGCTTCCAAATGCTATTAGTGATTTTTATAAAGATATTGGCAAAAAATCATTTAGGGCAAAAATATGTTTATTTCATCAACGATTCTCAACTAATACTCAGCCTCGTTGGCATCTCGCACAACCCTTTAGACTGTTGGCTCATAACGGGGAGATTAATGCGATTCGAGGAAATAGGAATTGGGTTAAAGCGCGGGCTTCTAAGTTTTCCTCTCCATTAATACCTGGCATAGATAAATTTTCGTCTTTGGTCAACGAAACCGGATCAGATTCTTCTGCACTAGATAATATGGTTGAATTGCTTGTGAAGGGCGGCATCAATTTTTTTCGAGCAATTAGAATGGTCTTGCCGCCAGCCTGGCAGAATATTCATACTATGGACCCAGAAATTAGAGCATTTCATGAGTATAACTCTATGCACATGGAAGCTTGGGATGGCCCTGCAGGGATTGTTATGTCTGATGGCCAATGGGCAATATGTGTATTAGACAGAAATGGTTTACGCCCTGCAAGATATCAAGTACTTAATAATGGGATGATTTGTGTTGCATCAGAAACCGGAATTTATCCAACAGACGAAGAAGAGGTTCTAAAAAAAGGTCGCTTAAGCCCTGGTGGAATTTTTGCTGTGAATACTGAAACAGGTGAAGTCTTAGATCAGCACATAATTGATGATCAATTAAAACAGAAAAAACCTTACCGAGACTGGTTAAAAAAATCTGCTATTTATCTTGAATCAACCTTAGATGCTTTTGAGGGACCGAGCATTAAAAAAATGCCACACAATGATTTAATTAAATCTTCAAAACTCTTTTCACTGTTTAATGAGGAAAGAGTGTCTGTTATTAAGCCCCTTGCACTAGATGGTGCGGAGGGTACTGGCTCAATGGGAGACGATACTGCGTTGGCTGTTCTAAGCACCATGCCAAGATCAATATATGATTATTTTAGACAACAATTTGCGCAAGTGACCAATCCTCCAATAGATTCCTTAAGAGAAGCTAGCGTTATGTCCCTAGAGGCCTGCTTTGGCCCCGAGTTAAATATTTTTGAAGAAACAGAGGATCATGCCAAAAGAATTGTTAGCACCTCACCAGTTTTATCACACAAAAAATTAAATTCTTTGCTTGGTAATTCTTATTTTCAAGTTGAAAGTTTTGATTTAGTTTACCCACCAAAGCTGACGCTTAAAGATGCCTTGGAAAGTTTGACTTCTAAAGTTGTGAAAGCGGTAAGAAAGGGAGTGGTCATAATCCATTTAGATGAAATTCTGCCTAAAGGGGATGCTTTATCTATTAATGCATTGCTTGCTGTGGGCTGCGTTCATCAAGAGCTTGTAAAATTAGGATTGCGTTCAGATGCAAACTTGATCGTTAGTTCTGCCACAGCCCGTGATACTCATCAAATTGCATGCTTGTTAAGTTTTGGCGCCACTGCTGTTTTTCCATGGCTTGCATTTCAAATTATTTTAGATCTTACTCATCGAAATGATCTTAAAGGTAGCCCAACAGCTAACTGTGCTAAATATAGGAAAGGAATTAATAAAGGTCTATTAAAAATTATCTCCAAAATAGGCATCTCAACTATTTCCAGTTATAGAGGCTCGCAACTGCATGAAATTGTTGGATTAAATACGGACGTTGTAAACCTATCTTTTACCAATACTGTTAGCAGAGTAGGCGGAAAAACTTTTTCTGATTTAGATACTGAAATGAGAGCTCTAACTAAGTATGCACATTCAAATGTTAGTGAAATAGGCCTAGGCGGCTTATTAAAGTTTGTTCACGGTGGTGAATATCATGCCTACAACCCTGAGGTTGTTAAAAAACTTCAAGAAGCTGTAACGTCTGGCTCAGAGAAAGTTTACAAGGAGTACGCTGATTTAGTGAATCTTCGCACGCCTGCTATGTTGAGAGATTTGATGGCATTAAAGTATCCAAAAAAATTAAAACAAGCCAAGGTTATGCCTGTTTCATCGATACTCAAAAAATTTGACTCAGCGGGAATGAGTCTGGGTGCCTTGTCTCCAGATGCTCATGAGACTTTAGCTGAGGCGATGAATAGCATGGGTGCTCGCTCTAATTCAGGGGAGGGTGGCGAGGCCAAAGAGAGATATGGTACTAGCAAAATGTCTAAAATTAAACAAGTTGCTTCTGGACGGTTTGGTGTGACACCTGAATATTTGGTAAATGCAGAAGTGCTGCAAATTAAAATTGCTCAGGGTGCTAAACCAGGCGAGGGTGGTCAGTTGCCTGGTGGAAAAGTAAATGCCCTTATAGCAAAACTTCGATATTCTACCCCTGGAATTACACTGATTTCGCCACCACCTCATCATGATATTTATTCTATTGAAGATTTAGCGCAGCTTATTTTTGATTTAAAACAAGTAAACCCAAAAGCTCTAGTGTCAGTCAAGCTTGTTTCAGAGCCAGGTGTTGGGACTATTGCTGCCGGTGTTGCAAAAGCATATGCAGATCTAATTACTATTTCAGGGCATGATGGCGGCACCGGTGCTAGCCCCCTTTCTTCTATTAGATATGCAGGGTCTCCATGGGAGCTTGGTCTATCTGAAGCGCATCAAGCCCTCAGAGACAGCAATCTTCGACACAAAGTAAGACTGCAAGCAGATGGAGGCCTTAAAACAGGGCTTGATGTAATTAAAGCAGCAATTTTAGGTGCAGAATCTTTTGGATTTGGAACCGGTCCAATGATTGCTATGGGCTGTAAGTACCTTCGAATTTGCCATCTTAATAATTGCGCTACTGGGGTTGCGACTCAACGCAGAGATATTATTGATCATCATTATGTTGGCGAAAAAGAAAAAGTAGTAAATTACTTTCACTTTATCGCAAATGAAGTCAGTCAAATTTTAAGCGAGCTAGGAGTTTCCAGCCTTGAAGAGGTAATAGGACAAACTCAATATCTCAAAGATATCTCACAGTTGGATCCAAGAACAAAAAATATAGATATATCTGCAATTCTTTATTCAAATAAGAAGTCTCAGTCACCTCATTTTTGTACTACTAAATCAAATGATCCATGGGATCGCGCAGCATTAAACAAGCAGATAATGCATGACTTAAAAGAGCCTATTATACAAAACAAGCAATCTAAATTTTCTTATAAGATTACTAATCGTGACCGATCTGTGGGAGCTCAAGCTTCAGGCTTTATTGCATCAACTTTCGGTGAGAAAGGAGTGACGCAAAAACAGACTTTAAACTTTCAGGGCTCTGCAGGTCAAAGTTTTGGAGCCTGGAATGCCAATGGACTGAATCTTATTTTGCAAGGTGATGCTAATGATTATGTTGGCAAGGGTATGAACGGCGGTAAAATAGTTATCTCTAATTCATCTCAATATGCCTCTCAAACTTCGCCAACTGTTCTAGCAGGAAATACTGCATTGTATGGTGCAACTGGAGGTGAGCTGTATGTTGGAGGAGCTGTTGGGGAGAGATTTGCGGTCAGAAATTCTGGCGCATCTGCGGTGATTGAAGGCTCCGGTGATCATTGTTGTGAATACATGACAGGCGGTCATGTCACAGTTTTGGGAGAGGTGGGATCAAATTTTGGAGCTGGGATGACCGGCGGGTTTGCCTATGTGTTAGATACTAATAGAAGATTCTTTGATCAATGCAATCGAAGCTTAGTAAATTTAGATAGAATAGTCAGCGAAGATATGGAGTCCCATCGAAAATTTTTGAAGCAGATATTATCTCGACATATGAAAGAAACTAAAAGCCAGAGAGCTAAAACTATTCTTGATGAATTCGATAGATACTCCCCATCATTTTGGTTAGTTTCCCCTGCTGCTTTAAACATCCAAGACTTATTAAAGGCTACAACAGCAAATGCAGCCTAGATTTTTAGAGCATTGAACGCGGCAAATTTTTTATATCAAATGTGCTTGTAACAATCCCATTAGAAATTCCCTTTAATAAAACTAAATTTAATTTTCCTTTATGTACTTTTTTGTCTCTATAAATAAAGGGTTTTAAATCTGAATATTTATATCCTGAAAGGTCGAGATCAAAATTATAAGCCAACAATAAATCGTTTATTGTTGTAACCTCGCTCTCTGTAAGCAAGCCTTCTAATAAAGAAATTTTACTTGCGATCAGCATGCCTTTTGCTACCGCCTCCCCATGAAGAATTTTTTTGTATTTTCCGCTGGCTTCGATAGCATGACCAAATGTATGACCAAAATTCAATAATGCCCTCACGCCAGTCTCTTTTTCATCCTTGGTCACTATTTTTGCTTTAGTCTTAATTGATTCAAAAATGATCTCTTCAATTATTCTGTGCTCTCGACCTAAAATTTTATCAGTATGTTTAGACAATAAAGACAGTAAATATTTGTTTTGAATAAAACCATACTTTATAACTTCTGCCAGTCCGGCATGGAGCTGTCGAGCAGATAGTGAGTTTAAAACAGTTGTATCTATAATTACCCCGCTAGGATTGTAGAATGCACCAATAAGATTTTTTCCAGCAGGAATGTTTATGGCAGTTTTGCCTCCAACGGATGAATCAACCTGAGCTAATAGTGTCGTAGGAACCTGAATAAATGAGATGCCTCGCAAGTATGCTGAAGCCACAAAACCAGAAATGTCACCAACAACACCTCCACCAATTGCAATAATTCCATCTGACCTATCAAAATTATGAGCAATTAAAAAATTAATAATTTTTGAGAAATTTGCTAGAGACTTTGCTTTTTCCCCCTGATCTAAAATTACAGTAAATACTTTAGATTTTAATTTGGATAGCGAGGCAACATTCTGAATGATATTCTTTGGCACGCCAGTATCTGAAATGATCAGTAGCTTTTTATGACCCTTGGCAAAAGAAGAAATATTTTTTTGTGAAATCGAATTTTTGCCAATAATAATCCTATATTGATTATTTTTTTGACCTGCAAGTAGCTCTCTAGCCATAGTTTTTCACTAGTTTGACTATTTCATTCGCCACGTCTGAGCCGCTTTTATTTTCTGTATTAATTATATGATCAGAAACTTCTTGATAAAATGCTTGTCTAGATTCCTGAAGATCTGCAAGTACTTTTGCGGGATCCTGCCCCTTAAGAAGAGGTCTCTCTTTATCTTTTGAAGTTCTACTTATTTGAGTCTCGAGGGGAGTATGGAGGTAAAAAACAGTGCCTCTGGACGCTAGCAATTCCCGATTCTCAGGCTCGATCACTATACCGCCACCCGTAGCCAGTACAATTGAGTTGGATGAGACCAGCTCTTTAAGGACCATGGTTTCTCGTTTTCTAAATCCTGCCTCTCCTTCTATATCAAAGATCCAGTCTATAGTCACACCAGTCTTATCTTCAATCGTTGCATCTGTATCAAAAAACTCTAGGAATAGCTCATTAGCTACAATTTTTCCAACAGTAGTTTTTCCTGAGCCCATAGGGCCGACAATAAATATATTCATGGTTAGTATTTTAGAATTCAGATTCTACCATTTAAAGGGTTAAAATAATTCTTATTATTAAATCCAGAAATTTAATTATTAAAATAGTGAATTATTTTTTCTTGCCTCATGCTAATTAAGCTTTTTCAATGGATGCTGTCTTTTGCATTATTAGTTACTGTGGCTTCTATTTTGATCATTTCTTCTGGGTATATTTTTTTAAAACCAAATCTTCCAGAAATAAATTTAGTAAATGAGAATGTTTTGCAGGTTCCTCTTCAGGTATTTTCAGAAGATGGAGTATTAATTGGGGAGTTTGGAGAGCAAAAAAGAAGAACAATTGAATATCAAGATATTCCCATAGATCTAAAAAATGCATTTTTAGCAGCTGAAGATGATCAGTTTTTTGAGCACAATGGAATCCGAGTCCTATCTTTTACTAGGGCATTTTTTCAGCTACTACAATCTGGTGAAATTGTGAGCGGCGGCGGGACTATTACTATGCAGGTTGTGAGGAGCTATTTACTGTCTAGAGATCAAAAAATTCTTCGCAAGATTAAAGAAATATACCTAGCCTTTGAGCTTGAAAGCATGGCATCAAAAGAAGAGATATTTTCGTTGTATTTAAATACAATTTTTCTTGGAAATAGAGCATATGGCGTTGAAGCTGCAGCTGATAAATATTTTTCAAAATCGATTCAGGAACTCTCATTAGCGGAGTCAGCCTTAATTGCTTCAACTGCTCAGTTGCCCTCAAGAATAAACCCCATTCGGTCACCGGAGCGATCAACTGTTAGAAGGAATTGGATTTTGGGCAGAATGTATAAGCTTGGTTACATAGGAAAGGCGCAGTATCTTCTTGCAATTGATGAGCCTATTTTGATTGCAAGATCAGATTCTTTGTTTGATCTTGATGGGAGGTATATTGCAGAGCTGGTTCGACAAGAAGTTATTAGTAGATATGGCTTATCTGCATATACAGATGGCTTATCTGTTTTTACTACAATCCAGTCTCCGCTTCAAAGAGCAGCCATTCAGAGCGTACAAAAAAACTTATTTGATTATGACAAAAGGCATGGCTGGAGAAAGCCAATCAATTACTCTGCTCAGCTAGACCCGCAAGTCTTTAACCAATTAGCTCGAGGGAATCTCAATATATTGCAGCAAGAGTATTCTGAGCTCGATGCTTTAGACATGAAGCAGTCACTCATTTCAATTTTTAGAGAAATTTTCAGTCAATCCACAAATCTAGATTCTCACTTGAAGGCAATTGTTATAGATATTAAACCCGAAAGAGTAGTTTATTTAGGCGATGATTTTAGTCTACAAACTTTAATTTGGTCAGATAATTATCAATGGGCTCGCAGAAGAATCACGATTAATTCGTTTGGGCCAAAACCTCAAAATTTTTATGATATTTTAAAAATTGGGGACTTAATTTATCTCCAAGATTCCGTGTCAGGGAAAACATTAGATCAATTGCCTGAAGCAGAAGTAGCGTTTGTAGCCTCCAACCCATCAACCGGAGCGATTCTTTCTTATCAAGGCGGATTTAATTTTTCAAAGAGTAATTTTGATAGGGTGAGGCAATCATTCCCTCAGGCTGGATCAAGCTTTAAACCTTTTATATACTCAGCAGCTATAGCGAATGGCTATAAGGCCTCAGATACCATTAATGATGCTCCCATTATTTTTGAAGATCAAAATTTAGAAAGCGCATGGCGTCCTGAAAATTATACTGGAAAGTTTTATGGTCCCATTAGGTTGCGAGAGGCACTGGTTCAGTCGGTCAATATTGTTTCCATAAAACTCTTAAGAGAGCTTGGTATTAATAAGGCGCATACTTTTCTTGAGAACTTTGGATTTCCTAAATCGCGGCTGGCTCCTGATTTATCTCTTGCATTAGGTTCTTCAAGCTTTTCTCCAGCCGAAATGATTAGAGCATATAATTTTTTAGCAAATTCAGGAGAGGGCCAAAATTTGTATTTTATTGAAAAGATTATTGATAAAGACAACAACATTATTTTTCAACATCCTCACGTTCAACCAGAATTAGATGATGCTAAAGCGCTAGATGGATTCCCCTGGTTCGCTGAGGAGTTAATAGAAGAAATTCAACCCTTTAACTTATTGCCAAAGCTTAACAAAAAAAATACATCAATCGATTCTAAAATTGCCTTTATTACTAAAGATATTTTGAGAGAGGCCATTCAGAGAGGCAGCAATGGCAGGAAAACAAAGATATTGAATCGTTCGGATATTGCAGGAAAAACAGGGACAACCAATGATGCAATTAGCACTTGGTTCTCTGGTTTTCATCGAGATTTATCAGCTACAGTTTGGGTGGGCACGGATGATTTTTCTTCTTTGGGAGATAATGAATTTGGTTCATCCATTGCTTTGCCAATTTGGGTAGATTTCATGAAAGTTGGTTTGAAAAAATTACCCCAGGATCCATGGAGAACTCCTCCCGGGCTTTCGTATATCAAAGTGAACAAGGACACTGGAAGGCAAGCAGAGCAGCTAGATCAAAACTCTTATTTTGAATTACTTCAACAAGACCCTAATTAATTTTTAAAAAGGCTCCGCGAAAGCAAAGACCAATAATTCTCTATATATCCACTAGGCATCTCTTTAAAACCATTTCTAATAAATCTTGAGATGATTCCTTCTATGGTCGAGGTAATTAAATGAGAGCTAATACCAGAAGTTAATTGAATGCGTTCCTTTTCAGATGCTAATATTTGCTTCATAGAAAGCTCCAATCTTTCATAAAATTGATTTACCGCATCTATGACATTCTTTTCATTTGGACCCAATGCTTCTCTTGATAAAATTCTTGCAAAACCTTTATTTTTTTCTAGAAATATAATAAAAAAGAAAAATATCAATCTAATTTTTTCTTCTGGCTCAATGCTCGCTTCTTTTTTTATCTCTCCAACCTTTTGAAAAATAGTTTCATCACAGAAGGTAAATAGTTCTAGAAAAATTGATCGTTTGCTTGGAAAATGCCGATAAAGTGCTGCTTCAGTAATGCCACTTTCTTTTGCAAGGCTTGCTGTTGTAACTTTGGTTGCATCTCTTTCTTCCAGAAGCTTTGCCAGGCTTTGCAGAATAATTTGCTTTCTATCTTTAGACATATCTTTAGCTTAGCTTAATCTCAATTGATTCATCAATTTGTTTTAATTGATCTAAGAATAATTTTTGGATTTCATCTAATCGCTCAGGTGTTTTAGCTTCAAACCTTAAAACCAATTTTGGCGTTGTATTAGATGCTCTTAAGAGGCCCCAGCCATCTGTAAAATCAACCCTTAAGCCATCAATAGTAATTTTTTTACCTTCTAGAAATTTAGCGTTTTCTATAAAATCATTAACAATCTTGAATTTCTGAATTTCCTCAACTTCAATATTTATTTCCGGCGTTGAGAATGCTTTCGGAAGATTGCCAAAAATTGATGACAGGTTTTGATTCTTCTTAGCAATAATTTCTATTAGTCTGAAAGCAGAATAATGGCCATCATCAAATCCATGCCATTCATCATTAAAAAAAATATGTCCACTCATTTCCCCTGCAAGCGGTGCACCAGATTTTTTTAATGCATTTTTAATGTGAAAATGGCCAGTTGCTGACATGAAGGCCTCGCCCCCTGCTTCCTCAATAATCTTGGCAAGTAAATTAGAGCATTTTACATCGAAGATTATTTGAGCTCCTTTATTCCTTGAGAGCACATCTTGAGCAAAAATCATCAGGAGCTGATCAGGAAAAATGATTTCCCCAAGGTTTGAGACCACACCCAGCCTATCTCCATCTCCATCAAATGCTATGCCTAAATCAGCGTTAGATTGATGCACAGCTTCAATTAAATCAACTAAGTTTTCAGGCTTCCCGGGGTCAGGGTGATGATTTGGAAAGTTACCATCAATTTCACAAAATAATTCAATCACTTCGTGACCCAAAGCTCTCATAAGCTTGGGTGCAATTTCTCCAGCTGATCCATTCCCACAATCAACCACAACTTTCATTTTTTTTGAGCATGAAGCTTGGGCACATACGTCTTCAATATAGCTACTCATCAAATCAGTTTGATGTATTTCTTGAGTAGCTATTTCTATGTCTGGTAGGTCGCTACGAATAAAATTTAGCAGCTCTAACCCAGAAACAGGAGAATCATTAATTACCACCTTAAACCCATTATAATTTTTAGGGTTGTGACTTCCCGTTATCATAACGCCAGATTTACAGTCAATTTTTTTTGCAGCAAAATATAGAAGTGGGCTAGTAACTAGCCCAATATTTACTATGTTAATACCTCGGCTTTGAAGGGAGGAAGAAAGATTACTCATGATATCGGCGCCCGATAATCTACCGTCCCTGCCTAATGCGAGTTCGGTGACGCCCTCATCATGACATTTAACAGCAATAGCGTTAGCAATTAAATCGA
>Ga0206129_10001783_pt1 | contig 28258 bp, 19 predicted proteins | sample Helgoland_Spring_8_FD_148616 | JGI IMG/M metagenome (GOLD analysis project Ga0206129, IMG submission 148616) | Pelagic subsurface seawater microbial communities from Kabeltonne, Helgoland, North Sea - Helgoland_Spring_Bloom_20160502_2 | ecosystem: Environmental > Aquatic > Marine > Epipelagic ...
CCTATTGGTATGGTGTTAAAGAAGGTGTAATTGAATACAAAGAGACCAATACTGCGGTTTCAGGACTTTCGGCAACATTTACAACAACTGCTACTGCTGTAACCATGGTAACGTATAATGATTTTGATGGAACTTCTTTAACAACAGTCTCAGAAACGATGGGAGATCCTGTAGGATCATTCACAACAGTTACAGATCCTATTGGAGGAACTAATATGGTTACTAAATGGGTAAAAGGAAATTCTTGGGGAGGCTGGGAAAGAATACATTTTCAATTAAACGCTCCTTTTGACGCCGCTAAAGATGATCTCTTCTCTTTTAGAGTGTATTCCTCTGTTAAAACCAATTACATGTTCAAAATTGCAGATGCAAAAGAAGATGGTGATCAAAATGCTAATCTTGAGAAATATGGAGATATTACAGTAGCAAATCAATGGCAAACAATTTATTTCGATGCCTCAGAGTTAGCTGATGGAATTAGCTTTGATCATATTTTTATTTTTATAGGACCCGGAAATGGTGCTATTACAGGAGATTTTTACATAGATGATTTAAAAGGTCCCCAATTACAGGGTACTGCATCTACAAATGACTTTGATAAAGCAACGTTTCAATTTTTCCCAAATCCAGCAAATGACATGATACGATTCAGGAACTTGGATGGAAAAAAACAAATTAGAATTTTTGATATCAACTCAAAACAGGTTTTAAAAAAGGCAATAGAAACCAATGAGTTATCGATTAAAAGCTTGAAGCCAGGTTTTTACTTTTTAGAAATTAACGGCCAGTATAAAAAGTTAATTAAAGAATAAAAATTTAAATTTATTATCTTACAGAATGAGAGAGTAATCCTCTCTCATTCTGTTTTTTTATAGAGTAACATATGAACAAATTTCGAATTATTTTTATCAGGTTATTCTTAGTGATAGCTTTATTTTTCTCCTTTTCTTTGTTTTCGCAAACAGTCATTGTCTCTGGAGAGATTGTAGATGATTCAGGAAATTATCTTCCTGGAGTTTCAATATTGGTAGAAGGAACAAGCAATGGTGCTTCAACAGATTTTGATGGTCAATACGTCATCAGTATAAAGACCCCAAATGCAACGTTAATATTTCAATACCTGGGTTTTGAAACTCAAAAAATTAAGGTTGGAAATCAAAAAAAAATCAATCTAATTTTAAAAGAAAGTGCAGATCAATTAGATGAAGTTCAAGTTGTTGCATTTTCAAAACAAAAGAAAAACAGTGTTATAGGGTCTATAACTACTATTAAAGTCTCAGAACTAAAACAACCTACGTCTAATATAACCAATACACTGGCGGGTAAAATTGCAGGATTAATTTCCTACCAGAGATCCGGAGAGCCTGGGCAAGACAATGCAGCGTTTTTTATCAGAGGTGTTACTACTTTTGGGTTTAACAACGGTCCTTTAATTTTATTAGACGGTTTGCAAGTATCAGCCTCAGATTTGGCACGGATAGAACCCGATAATATTGCAACTTTCTCCATTATGAAAGATGCAACAGCAACTTCTTTGTATGGAGCAAAAGGAGCCAACGGTGTTGTGTTAGTCACTACAAAAGAAGGGAAAAAAGGAAAAGCAAAAATATCTGTTCGGTATGAAAATTCACTTTCTGCACCCTCAAAGATCAATAGTTTTTTAGGAGCAGTAGATTATATGGAGCTCTACAATAGAGCGCAACGAATGAGAGATCCTTCTGCGAATTTATTATATTCCAAACAAAAAATAGAAGGGACAAGAAATGGTCTAAACCCTAATTTGTACCCAGATGTAGATTGGCATGATGAATTATTTACAGAGTATGCTGTAAACAACAGAATTAACGTAAATATTAATGGAGGTGGAGAAGTTGCTCAATATTATTTATCTGTTTCTAATTCCAATGAAAAAGGCTTGTTAAAAATTGACCCTTTAAATAATTTCAATAATAACATCGATATCAATCGTTCTAATTTAAGAGCAAACATTAATATTAATTTATCAAAAACATCAAAGGTTGCTGTAAAGTTTTATTCCTTATTTCAACGTTACAACGGCCCCGTTGTAAGTGCATCAGATATTTTTTATCAAGTAGCACAAGCAAATCCTGCAAATTTTCCAAAAGCTTATGAGCCAGACGAAATAACAGCAAGTTTTAATCATACATTATTTGGAAATAAAGGGAACGGTGGGTTTGCAAACCCATATGCAGAAAGCGTAAAAGGATATAAAGATCGTTTTACAAATACAACCCTGGCACAGATTCAATTACGTCAAGATTTAAGTTTTATCACTGAAGGCTTAAAAATTAGAGCACTCGCTTCTGTAAAAACCTATACAGAAAATCAAAATGAAAGTAGTTTTACTCCTTTTTACTATGGATTGGCTGAAATAGAAACCCCAACAGGGATTGTAAACTCGTTATATCCAATTCAAGAGGGGACAGAGTTTTTAAATCCGTCACCCACCTATAATTACGGAAATAGTAATTTTTATTATGAAATGGTTGCTGAATATAATAGAAATTTTAATGAAAAACACGATGTAGGAGGTTTACTAGTAGCTAATTTTACCGAAGCTTTAAATACCATTGGGGGAAGTTCAACATTTGCTACGTTACCTTCAAGAAACATGGGAGTATCAGGAAGAGCTTCTTATAGTTATGACAGTCGTTATTTCGGGGAGTTTAACTTCGGGTATAATGGTTCTGAAAAATTTGCTGAAAAGAATCGATTTGGTTTTTTCCCTTCGGTTGGGTTGGGTTGGATTATTTCTAATGAAGCTTATTTTGAAAAAAATATCCCCTCCATCAATTTACTGAAATTGAAATACACTTATGGTTTGGTGGGAAATGATGGAATTTCTAGTCCTAGTGATCGTTTCTTCTATTTGTCCAATGTAAATCTTAACAATGGAGGAACAGGGTATTCTTTTGGGGAAAGTTATAATGATTACAGAAGTGGATATATGATTGATAGATATGGGAATGAAAATGTTTCTTGGGAAGTTGCTACCAAATCGAATATTGGTTTAGAACTCGGTCTTTTTAACAAGGTAATGATTCAAGCAGATTATTTTACCGAACATCGAAAAGACATTTACATGGAACGACAATACATTCCAGAAACATCAGGTTTAACAGCTGCTATTAGTAGTAATATTGGAGAAGTTAAGACCAAAGGAATTGATATGTCTTTAGATTACAATCATGCTTTTAGTGGAGACTTTTATATTACTGCAAGAGGTAATTTCACTTATTCTACCAACAAAATTTTGGTCAATGGAGAGCCTGAATTTCAAAATAAAAATTTAAGTAGAATTGGATATCCTGTGAATCAACAATGGGGATATATTGCAGAACGTTTATTTGTAGATCAAGAAGATATCGACAATTCTCCAGAACAATTTAATGGTTTTTCAACAACCAATTCGTATTTGCCAGGAGATATCAAATATACAGACCTCAATCAAGATGGAGTGGTCAATGAATTGGATCAAGCTCCTATTGGTAAACCGAATGTACCAGAGATTGTATACGGTTTTGGAGTGTCTGCAGTTTACAAAAATTTTGATCTTTCTGTGTTTATGCAGGGATCTGCAAGATCCTCATTTTTTATAAATCCGAATGATATCTCTCCTTTTGTAAATCAACGGAATGCATTAAGCATTATTGCGAACAATCATTGGTCAGAAAACAATCCAGACCCCAATGCTTTTTGGCCTCGATTATCTATTGAAGCCATAGAAAATAATCAAAAAACATCTACCTGGTGGTTAAGAGATGGAGATTTTTTAAGATTAAAAAGTGTAGAATTTGGCTATACAATTCCAACATCAGCAGGAAAAGTATTTGCAAATTCAAAAACGAGAATTTATCTAACAGGATTGAACCTATTAAATTTTTCAAAGTTTGATTTATGGGATCCAGAGTTAGCAGGGAACGGATTGGGATATCCATTACAAAGAGTGATTAATATTGGTGCTCAAATAAAATTTTAAATAAAAGATGAGTTTTAAAAACAGTTATATAGCAATTTTACTAGGGAGTATTTTTCTGTTCGCGAGTTGTGAGGAGTATTTAGACATTGTTCCTGACGGAACACAAGAGTTAAGTTTGCTTTTTAATAGGAAAGAAACTGCCTACAAAGCGTTGGCAAATACGTATAGTTATTTGCCTCAAAATGACGGAACCTATGCCAGTTATGTTTTGGCAAGTGATGAAGTAGCAGTTCCTGTTGCGAAAGAACCGAATGCAATTAAATTAATGAAAGGACAACAAAATGTTTCCTCTCCATTGATGGGATATTGGTCAGGGTTTTCTGCAACTGGAAAAGGACAAGGTTCTTTGTGGGAAGGAATACGAAGTGCAAATACCCTTATCCAAAATATTGATTTGGTTGTAGATATGACTCAAGAAGAGAAAAATCAATGGAAAGCAGAAGTGAAATTTTTAAAAGCCTATTATCATTTTTTATTGGTCAGCAATTATGGCCCTATACCCATTGTTGACGAAAACCTATCGATTGCAGCTTCAGATCAGGAAGTTCGGTTAGATAGAAAAACAGTAGACGAATGTTTTCGCTATATCGTGGAAACAATAGATGCTGCGATTGCAGATTTACCTGAGCGTGTTCTTGGAAATAATGATCTAGGAAGAATAGATCAGGTCATTGCAAAATCTATAAAAGCAAAAGTTTTACTCTACAGTGCTAGTCCGCTTTTTAATGGAAATACTTCTTTGTATTCAAATTTCATCAATACAAACGGAGAACATTTTTTCAATCAAACCTATGAAAATTCAAAATGGGATTTGGCAGCTAAAGCTACCAAAGAGGCCATAGAGGCTGCGATTGCTCAAGGAGCGAGTATGTATCATTATACAGAAACAATGCCAGATTATGATAAAAATAATTCTCAGTATGAATTTATTCGAAATCAATATGACAATCGTTATGCAATTACAGACCCTTGGAATTCAGAACTCTTGTGGGGGAATTCTAGTCCAGTAAACAATGGGCAATATTGGCAAATTCAATCTACAGCGATGATGAAAGATCCAAGTTCTTCTTCTGTAGAGGCAGCATGGCAGTGGTTGGCACCCAGTCTTAGAATGGCAGAAACCTATTATACCAAAAATGGATTGCCTATTGATGAAGATTTATCTTTTGCGTATTCGGAAAGGCACGATATAGCGACGATTGCTTTTAATCAACGGTTTTATGCTCAATTTGCCAACAGAACAGCAAAATTAAATCTTAACAGAGAGCCTCGTTTTTATGCCTCGCTTGGTTTTGATAGAGGACTCAATAGAACTTGGGGAAGTCTTTGGAAGCTGAAGATGAGAAAAGGAGAAACGCATGGTCGAAGAGCCAATACGGGAGATTATCTAGTAACAGGGTATGCACTTAAAAAATTGGTGCATCAAGATTCTGAGGGAGATGCTTATAATAAGGCAATTACCTATCCATGGCCGATGATTCGTTTAAGTGAATTGTATTTAATGTATGCAGAATCCTTGAATGAATATAGCGGCCCTTCAATAGAAGTCTATGATGCTTTAAATATAATTAGAGATCGGGCAGGAATACCCTCAGTTCAAGACGCTTGGAGCAATTCAGTCTTTGCTGCTACACCAAATAAACATACCAGTCAAGAAGGCTTAAGAGAGATTATTCATCAAGAAAGAATGATCGAGTTGGCTTTTGAAGGTCATCGATATTATGATATAAGACGTTGGAAATTGGCAGAGCAATATTTTACGACCCCTATCAAAGGGTGGTCTGTAGATGAAGACTCAGAAGCGAATTACTATCAAATTATGGAGGTAAGTCAACGCTCTTTTAATAGTCCAAGAGATTATCTTCAACCTATTAGTTTTACAGAGCTCTCTAGAAATCCGAATTTAATTCAAAATCCAGGTTGGTAAAAAATATCATTATGAAAAAACAACTCAACAAAGCGGTACTTTTTTTACTCTTTATTTTCGTAACAATTATTTCTTGTTCTGAAAACGAAAATATAGATACAACTCCTCCAGGAATATTGTCTAATATTTCTGTAATGCCCACCAATGGAGGTGGTATTATTTCTTATACACTTCCCTCGGATGATGACATTCTCTATGTAAAAGCAGTCTATACAAATTCACAAGGAGAGGAAGTTTTTAGAGTTTCAAGCAAGCACAATACTTCGGTAGAGGTAAATGGTCTAAGCCAATTAACTCCTGTAAGTGTAAAATTATTTGTAGTTGATATGAATGAAAATATTTCAGAAACTATTGCAATTGATTTTACACCCTTAAAATCATTTATCTTTTTTGTACAAGAGAGTATTCAAATAAATCCAGATCTAGGAGGTGTTAAAATAACTTGGGAGAATATTGCTTCAAAAACAGTTTTTGTATACGTACATATTTTAGAGGGAGCTGACGAAACCATCAGAATATTGTCGTCTAATAATGCCCAAGAGAGTATCTTTATCAGAGGATTAGCACCCTCAGAAATAACGATTTCTACAAAAGTTGAAGATTTTGATGGAAATATTACTGAATTGGAAGAAAAAGGAAAATATACGCCTCTTTTTGAAGAAAAAATAGACAAATCAACCTGGACTTTAGTGAGTGGTCAATCTATCAATGGGAATGCTTATGAAGGGAAAACAGTGAATTTTTGGGACGATGTAGTAGATACCGTTGAAACGGATGCAGATAACAGCTATTTTATTGCCACAAGAGATAATAATGGAGGGAGCTTGAATTTTCCTTTAGATATTGTTATAGATCTTCATAAGAATGTAAAAATGCAACGATTTATAGTATGGCAAAGAGCCTATTGGTATCAGGGTGGAGGCATAACCTATCATTATCAGGAAGAGAATATAAAGTCTTTTAATTTGTATGCGAGCTCAGACGCACAAACGTGGAGTTTAATGGGCGAATTTGATATTGGAGATCCAAGAAATGGTGCAGGTGAAATTCCAGCAACTGCTTTTCAAGAAGCAATTGACGGACATGAGTTTAGTTTGCAAAATACTTCAGAAGCCTTCAGATATCTTAAATTTCAGATTACTTCCAATTATGGAAGTACCCAAATTACAGTAGGTTCGGAAATAACGTTATTTGGTTTAGATAATCTTTAATTCTTTTTTACAAAATTTAGATGAAAAAATACCTTGTACATATATTCCTCGTTTTTGTGGTTTCTGCAAATTCTCAAGGATTAAGAACCCTAGGGAAAAAAATAATTAATTCGAATGGAGATCCTGTCCTCCTCAAAGGGGTTGGTTTAGGGGGTTGGATGTTGCAAGAAGGGTACATGATGAACTCTTCTGGAGGGGCAGATACCCAACATGAGTTCATAGAAAAATTAACCACCCTTATTGGCGCTGAAAAGACCGAAGAATTTTATTCGAATTGGCGTGATAATTTTGTAACAAAACAAGATGTAGATGCTATTGCGAATTTTGGGTTTAATAGCATTCGCTTACCGATGCACTACAATCTTTTTACCCTGCCGATAGAACAAGAACCTGTTGCAGGAGAAAACACCTGGTTAGACACAGGATTTAAGATGGTCGATGAACTCCTATCATGGTGTGAATCCAATCAAATTTATTTAATTTTAGATTTACATGCTGCTCCAGGAGGTCAGGGAAAAGATGCTGCTATTTCAGATTACGACGATGAAAAGCCTTCTTTATGGGAAAGCGAATTTAACAAGAGTAAAACAGTTGCATTGTGGAAAAAATTGGCAGAACGTTATAAAGACAAAGAATGGATTGGAGGCTACGATTTGCTAAACGAAGTAAATTGGCCTTTGGGATCGAATGTGTTACGTGAGTTGTATATTAGGATTACAAATGAAATAAGAGCGGTAGATGCAAATCATATTCTTTTCATTGAAGGGAACGGATTTGCCAATGATTTTTCTGGTTTGACACCTCCTTGGGATGCCAATATGGTCTACAGTCCCCATAAATATTGGACCTATAACGATACTGCTTCCATACAGTGGGTCTTGGATATTAGAGCTCAACACAATGTTCCTCTTTGGCTCGGAGAATCTGGTGAGAACTCTAATGTTTGGTTTACAGAAGCCATTAATTTGTTGGAAGACAATGATATTGGTTGGGCTTGGTGGCCTTGGAAAAGAATCGAGACCATCGTTTGTCCCTATTCAATAAAATCGAATGCCAATTATGAAGCGATAATTAAGTATTGGAAAGGAGAAGGAGCAAAACCTTCAGTCGACGATGCAGTTCAAGGATTGACTCAATTAACCACAGATTTATTGGTAGATCATAATGTGTACTATAAAGACGTTATTGATGCCATGTTAAGACAACCCCAAGACGAAACACACATTCCCTATGCCTATCACAGCATTCCTGGAATAGTGTATTTATCTGATTACGATATGGGAACCAATGGCATAGCTTACAACGATATCGATTATGGAAACTACACGCTTTCTTCCGAAGAGGATTATCAGCCATGGAATTCAGGGTGGGCCTATAGAAATGATGGTGTTGACATTCAAACAAATTCAGATACGGGAAATAGTAATGGGTTTCATATTGCGTACACAAAAGATAATGAATGGTTAAAATACACCCTTGAAGTCACTGAAACTGGATTTTATACCCTTAAATTCAGATATGCGTCTCAACAATCTGGCGCAAAAGTTAAATTTTTTATAAACGAGGTGGATGTTGCCGGAAATGTTACTCTAGGGAGTACAGGTGGATGGAATAATTTTGTGAATCATACGATAAATAATTCCTACTTAGAGGAAGGAACACACGTTCTTAAAGTTCAAATTGATGGAAATAAAGAAGTCAATATGAGCAGTATTGAATTTGTTAAATCATCAACAGTTCCAGTATTTAAAGAGTTGAGTTCAACTACAAACAACGATGAAAAATCGATACAGGTTGTTTTAAATCAGCCCATTATTAACGAAACATTATCCAATAAATTTTTTGAAGTAAACGTAAATGATGAAGTAGTAGCGATTGAGTCAGTAGTAATAGATTCAGCTAATAATAGACAAATTACAATAGAGTTGGTAGATTATTTATTTTATCAAGATGCGATTAAGGTAAGTTATACAGGGAGTGCTATAAATTCAATATACAACGAATCACTGAATACATTTAGTGAGTTAGTCGTTGATAATAATTTAAGAACGAGATTAAAAATCCCTGGAAAAATTCAAGCCGAAAGTTTTATCAATCAAGTTGGATTAGAAACAGAAGATACTTCAGATTCAGGAGGGGGTCTAAACATCGGCTATACCAGTGTAGGCGATTATGCAGAGTACTTAGTTTATGTTTCTGATGATGGGAACTACAGTTTAAACCTTAGAACAGCTGCACAATGGAATTCAGGAAAAATTGAATTTGAACTTATGAATAACAGTACAACTCAAAGTATATCAATCATAGATCTACCCATTACTGGAGGGTGGCAGTCATGGCAAACTACCACGAGAGAAGTTATTTTAGATGCGGGAGTATATTCTCTAAAAATGAAGGTTTTAAGGGATGGTTTTAATATGAATTGGTTTGAATTTGTATTTGTAAGTAGCTTGGGTGTTGAGAACGCAAAGAGCAATACTCTTTCAGTTTTCCCAAATCCTATCTCAGAACAATTCCAAATAAACTTAAACAACGGACAAACAGTTACGAGCCTAAAAATTATAGATGTGAATGGGCGCATCGTAAAAAACATAACACCTAATTCATCAAATCGTATGTATCAGTTATCAAATTTAAAACCAGGGATTTATTTTCTTTTTTTAGAAACTGATAAAGGACGTTTTCAGAAAAAAATAATTAAAAAATAATATTCATGAAAAAATCAAAGTACGCGCTGCTTTTAAATTTTATTTTAGTAATAATTGTCTTTACTGCATGCAAAACAAAAGAAAAAGAAAATAGCTCTAATTTGGATAATTCCAAGGAATGGAAAGTTGACTTTTTAGATAATTTTGATAGTTTTAATTCCGATAATTGGCAAGATCAACGTATATGGGTTAATAACGAAACCCATTGTTATGTTCCAGATAACGAATTTGGAACCCGAGAAGTAAGTGAGGGTTCACTGAAGTTAAAAGTTGTAAATGTCGGAGACAAACGTCCTTGTGATAATTTTGATAAATATGGGAAACAACATCCAGAAACACAATATGTAGCGGGTAGAATCACTTCTAAAAATAAAAAAGAATTTATCAAAGGAAAATGGACTGCAAGATTAAAACTTCACAGTAATGGAGAGTCGAGTATGTTTCCTGCTTGGTGGCTTCTTGGCGCTCAAAATAACGAACCACCAGTTCAAGAAGCCGATGAAAATATTTGTTGGCCGATGACTGGTTCTGGTGAAATAGATATTTTTGAACATCATGGAGATCATCAAAAAAATCATTTTACAACAGGAGCCATTAAAAGTCTTGGAACCTGTGACAAGGGAGATTGGTGGACCTTACGAAAAGGATTCGATACCCTCTTAAATGAATATCACGAGTATTCTGTCGAATGGGAAGAGAAGGATCTTGTGTATAGAGTTGATCAAAAAGAAATATATCGAAATAAAGAAATAGGTGATGCCTATCCAGAAAAGATGTTTGCTATTTTAAATTTTGCTAAAATCACCGACACACCAATGGATGGAGAATGGGTCATGGAAGTAGATTGGGTAAAACATGAGTATAGAAAATAATTTAAAATAAGATATGTCATTCAATAATATTAAAATAATAAGCCTTGTACTTTTAATTGCTTCCTGCTCCAATATAAAAGAGAAAGAAGTGAGCAATTCTTCATCCTCAGAATCTTTAAAAAGGTATAGGAATAAGACACTTCAAGTGTATACAACTGCAAAAGATACAGAATTAAGATTAACCAAAACAAGCGAACAAGTCTTTAAAAAGAAGGTACAGCCTCTAGAAACTGAGGTTGCTATTTTTATAAATCCAAAAAAAACATTTCAAAAATATTTAGGGATTGGTGGAGCTATTACCGATGCTTCATCAGAAGTTTTTGCAACGCTAAACGAGACGCAACAAAATAAATTATTAGAATCTTTATACGGTAAAGACGGTATTGGATACAATATCATCAGAACGAGTATTCATAGTAGTGATTTTGGTTTAGGAAGTTTTACTTATGTCAAAGAAGGCGATGCTGATTTAAAAACGTTTTCAATTGAAAAAGACAAGGAAAAAAGAATACCCTTTATAAAAAGAGCCATTGATTTGATCAAAGATGACTTGGTTTTTTATGCGAGCCCCTGGAGTCCTCCAGCTTTTATGAAAAGTAATAAAAACATGTTGCAAGGAGGAAAGTTGCTTCCAGAATTCCGTCAAGCTTGGGCAGATTATTACGTAAAGTTTATCAAAGCCTATGAGGAAGAAGGAATTCCTGTTTGGGGTTTGACCATTCAAAATGAACCGATGGCAGTACAACGATGGGAGTCTTGTATATATACTGCAGATGAGGAACGTGATTTTTTAAAAAATTATCTAGGTCCTACCCTTGAAAAAGAAGGTTTGGGAGATAAAAAAATTGTGGTTTGGGATCATAATAGAGACTTAATTTCAGAGAGAGCAAATACTATTTTTGAAGACCCAGAAGCATCAAAATATGCCTGGGGAATAGGTTTTCATTGGTATGAAACTTGGACAGGAGGATTGCCTAAATATGATAATCTAAAAAATATAAACGAATCGTTTCCATCAAAAAACATGTTATTTACAGAAGGTTGTCAAGAAGGGTTTGATACTGAGCGATTACATTTTTGGCCCAATGCAGAGCGTTATGGAAATTCAATGATCAACGACTTTAACAGTGGTGTTGTTGGTTGGACAGATTGGAATATTTTATTAGATGAAAGAGGGGGTCCAAATCATGTTCAAAATTTCTGTTTTGCGCCCATTCATGCCAATACAAAAACTGGAGAACTAATTTACACCCCTACATATTATTACATAGGTCATTTTTCTAAATTTATAAAGCCCGGAGCTCTAAGAGTGAGTACAACAACAAGTAGAACAACCATTGAGAGTACTTCTTTTCAAAATGAAAATGGGACAATAGTTACGGTAGTGATGAATAAAACGGATCACACTATAGGGTATAAACTTATAGTCGGAGCAGCTGAAACGTATTTAGAAATTCAACCACGTGCAATGCAAACAATAATTTATTAAATTTACTTTTTTAAAATAAAAAAAAGAGATGAATAATAAGACCTACACCATTTTTATAAGTTTTATCGTTGCATTAGGAGGATTTTTGTTTGGTTTTGATGCAGGAATCATTTCTGGAGTGATGTCTTTTGCTGGTCCTGAATTTAATTTAAATGAAATTCAATCTGGTTGGGTGGTTAGTGCACCCTCTTTTGCGGCGATGTTTGCGATGTTGTTTTCAGGAAGACTTAGTGATCTTATTGGAAGAAAAAAAACACTCATTTTTGTCGCTCTCTTATATGCAATTTCAGCAATTTTGTCTGCAGTAGCAATTTCCTACGAAATGCTCTATATCGCAAGAATTATTGGAGGGATTGCCTTTGGAGCTGCCTTGGTTTTAGCCCCGATGTATATTGCAGAGATTTCTACAGCAGAAAATAGAGGGAAACTTGTTTCTTTACAACAGTTAAACATTGTTTTTGGTTTTTTTGCAGCCTTTTTGAGTAATTATTTTTTTAATAAATATACCGCTTCAGAAACCACTTTTTTAACCGATCAAAATGTTTGGAGATGGATGTTAGGAGTAGAGTTGATTCCTGCGCTGTGCTATTTTATTTTCTTGTTTTTTGTTCCTAAAAGTCCTCGTTGGTTATACTTAAAAGGAAATTTTGAAGAAGCAAAAAAAGTGTTGACTCAAATTCATGGTGTCGAAAGAGGACGTTTAGAAATAGAGATTATCGACAGCAACATTCATACAGATAAAAACAAAGCAGCCTTAAAATTGAAAGATTTATTAAAACCATCATTGCGTTTTATTTTAATTGTAGGTTTAATCATTGGAGTTCTTCAGCAAATTACAGGGATAAACGCAGTTTATTTTTATGCAACCTCAATTTTTAAGCAAACAGGGATCGGTACAGATGCTGCTTTTTCATCAGGAGTTTTGTTAAGTACAATTTCTGTACTCTTTACTTTTGTTGCTATTTATTTAATTGATCGAATGGGTAGAAGACCTTTGCTTTTAATTGGAACAGCGGGTATTGCAGTAAGTTTGTTATTGTGCGCATACGGATTTAACAAAGCAACGTATCAATTAACAACCAAAAAAATCAACCAATTAGAGTTTTCAGAGTCTCAAAAATTACTTCCTTTTGCAAACAAAGTGTATGAGAATGACCTTGATTTTAAAAACGAAATAAAAGCTGCTTTAGGAAACAATACCTACAATAAAAATGACGGAGCTATTCTGGAAAAAGCCACCAAAATCAATGCCAATTTAATATTGATAGGAATTTTAGGTTTTATAGCCTGTTTTGCCTTTTCATTGGGGCCAGTTATGTGGGTGCTATTGTCAGAATTATATCCTTTAAAATATCGCGGTTTGGCAATTGGAGTTATTGCTTTTATCAACTCATTAATTAGTTCTTTAGTTCAACTTATATTTCCATGGGAGCTTTCAAACTTAGGAAATGCACTCACGTTTTTTATTTTCGGAATCATTGCGCTTGTAGGATTTTTCATCATGATTAAAATAGTGCCAGAAACCAAAGGGAAATCACTAGAAGAATTGGAGTTGGAGCTTTTAGAAAAGGCTGTATAGAATTTTCTAAGTTACGAGCATTGTAAGTCCCACTTTTGTTAAATTTTCTTTTTCGTGAAACCAAGTATTTTTAATTAAGTACCTTTGATTTGTAAAAGAAATTAAATAGCGTTACGACTGTCTTGACGTGTTTTTTTTGCAGTAGATTTTAACCTATGAAGAACATATTTATTTTATTATTTCTAACATTTAGTTTAGGAATATTTTCCCAAATAGAAGATCCTCTTAAGTGGGCTACATCAGTTGAAAAAATTTCAGATACAGAGTTCGTACTAGTTTCAACAGCTACGATAGATGATGGATGGCATTTGTATGCACAAGATGTACCTGAAGACGGTCCAATAGCTACTTCATTTACTTTTGAAAACACTAAAAACAACTATCTTTTAAAAGGGAATACCACTGAACAAGAGGGGGTTACTATAGATGATCCTGTTTTTGAAATGAAAATAAAATTTTTTGAAAACTCCGCTACTTTTAAGCAAACAATTCAAACTAAAACGGATTTAAATTATATTAGAGGAGTTGTAGAATTTATGGTGTGTGATGATACGAGATGCTTGGCTCCGACAGAAATAGAGCTGGTGTTTAATTTAAAAAAAGAAATCGACTCCTCTGTAAATGAAAATAAGGTTCCAATTCGGATCGATAACAAAGAGGTCAATGCTTTTTTATATGGGATGAATACTACTGATTTAACCTTTTCTTCTAATAAATGCAAAGATGAGGTTCTCAGCAGTTCCACAGAAATACAAAAGGGTGATAAATCGCTTTGGAATCTCTTTGGGCTAGGATTTTTAGGGGGGCTACTAGCGTTGCTAACTCCTTGTGTTTTTCCAATGATTCCCTTAACGGTTAGTTTTTTTACCAAAAAAAATGGACAAAACTCTCGTTCAGGAATCTCAAAGGCTCTGTTGTATGGTTTTTTTATTTTTGCAGTATATGTGATTTTAAGCATTCCTTTTCATTTATTGGACTCTGTAAACCCTGATATTTTAAATGAAATATCTACCAATATTTGGTTAAATAGCCTCTTTTTTATCGTCTTTGTTTTTTTTGCGTTTTCTTTCTTTGGATATTACGAATTAACACTTCCGTCAAGCTGGACAAATAAAACAACACAAGGAGAGCGTTCTGGAGGCTTCATAGGAATATTTTTTATGGCATTAACTTTGGCAATTGTCTCATTTTCTTGTACTGGACCAATTTTAGGATCGCTTTTGGCGGGTTCACTCACAGCAGATGGAGGTGCCTGGCAATTAACTGCAGGAATGGCAGGATTTGGAGTATCCCTTGGATTCCCTTTTGCTTTATTTGCCATGTTTCCCAACATGATCAAGGCCCTACCAAAATCGGGAGGTTGGCTCAATACAACAAAAGTAATTTTAGGATTCTTAGAATTGGCTCTGGCATTTAAGTTTTTGTCGAATGCAGATCTAGTTGCACACTGGAACCTTTTAAAAATTGAACCATTTTTACTTCTTTGGATCTTACTTTTTACTGGATTGGCCTTGTATTTATTTGGTAAAATAAAATTCCCTCACGACACACCCATTAAAAAAATAGCATTTTCAAGAATCATAGGAGGTGTTTTAGTAGCCTCTTTTGTCATTTATTTGGCTTCTGGTTTTAGAGTAAACAAAGAGACAAATACGTTTACTCCTTTAACCTTGTTAAGTGGATTGGCCCCCCCAGTAGGTTATAGTTTTCTCTATCCTAATGATTGTCCGAATAATTTAGATTGTTTTAAAGATTTAAAATTAGGAATCGAATATGCTAAAAAAGTGAACAAACCCATACTCTTAGATTTTACAGGGTATGCCTGTGTAAATTGTAGAAAAATGGAAGAACATGTTTGGCCACTTCCAAAAATTGATAGGTATTTAAGAAACGAGGTTGTTTTAATTTCGCTCTATGTAGATGACAAAAAAATATTGCCAGTCAAAGAACAAATTCTGGTAAATCGATCCAAAGGAGGAACTAGGAGATTAAAAAATTATGGACATAAATGGGCAAATTTCCAAACCGAATTTTTTAAAATAAATTCACAGCCATATTATGTTTTATTAAATTCTGATGGAACTAAAATATTAAATCAAGCTGTTGGGTATACACCAAACGAAAATGAATATGCGCAATTTTTAGACTGCGGTTTAGAGGTCTTTAAACAGCCCGTTAAAGAATGATTTTTAAATGCCTACTTTTGGGAGGTAAAACGAATTTCATAAGATATGAGTTCCACAAATAAGAACACAGAAAAGTCTCCTCTAGAGCAATATTTTCAACAATTTAGAGAACATATTGTTGGGGTAGAACAAACCTTTCAATCTCCTTATGGAGTTCAAAAATTGATCTACTCAGATTGGACTGCAAGTGGAAGATTGTATGCTTCTATCGAAGAGAAAATGTTACATCAATTCGCACCTTTTATAGCGAATACACATACTGAAACTACTACTTCTGGAGCAGCAATGACACTTGCATATCATGAAGCTAGAAAAGTCATCAAACGCCATGTTCATGCAAACTCGAATGATGTTTTAATTACAACAGGTTCAGGAATGACAGGTGCTGTCAATAAGTTTCAGCGAATACTAGGGTTAAAAGTTTCTGAAAATCTTAAAAACTATACTAAAATTCCAGACGATTTAAAACCCATTGTTTTTGTTAGTCATATGGAGCATCACTCCAATCAAACGTCCTGGTTAGAAACGATTGCAGATGTAGAGGTAGTTCCTAGTGATGCTCGAGGATTACTCTGTTTAAAAGAATTTGAAAGATGTATTCAAAAACACCAACACAGAAAAATAAAAATAGCATCCATTACCTCTTGTTCTAACGTTACAGGAATAAAAACCCCCTATCACAAGGTAGCAAAACTAATTCATAGGTATCATGGATTGTGTTTTGTTGATTTTGCATGTTGTGCACCTTATGTAGCCATTAATATGCATCCAGAGAATGAAGACGAATATTTAGACGCGATCTTTTTTTCTCCACATAAGTTTTTAGGCGGTCCGGGAAGTGCTGGAGTTTTGATTTTTAATAATAGTTTGTATAAAAACACGGTTCCGGATAATCCAGGAGGTGGAACGGTAAGTTATACAAATCCTTGGGGGCAACACGATTATTTTGATGATGTAGAAACAAGAGAAGATGGGGGTACACCAGGTTTTTTACAAACAATTAGAATAGCACTCGCTATTCAGTTAAAAGAAAAAATGGGAGTCCAAAACATCAAACATAGAGAAGATGAAATAAATGCACTTGTATTTCAAACTTTAGAAGGATTGCCTGGTGTGAAAATTTTAGCTCCAAATCATAAAGAACGATTGAGTATTTTTTCTTTTTATTTTGAAAAGTATCATTTTAATCTTGTCGTAAAATTACTAAACGATCGTTTTGGAATTCAAGCAAGAGGAGGTTGTTCTTGTGCGGGAACTTATGGGCATTTTTTATTAAATGTAGACCAAGACACCTCTAAGAGGATTAAAGATCAAATTTTACAAGGCTGTAATACTGAAAAGCCAGGATGGGTTCGGTTGTCATTTCACCCAACAATTACCTCAGAAGAATTGAAATTTATTTGTGATTCTTTACAAGACTTGTCCATACATATTGAAGAATGGTCCAAAGACTATCATTATGAGGCTACTAAAAATGATTATACCCATAAAACAGTGGTTCCAGTTGAGAAAAAATGGATAAAAGAATGGTTTGAAATTTAGAATTGTTTTTTTAATGCCTTTTTCACCCTAGAATTTCATAAAACAAGCCTTATATTTTATGTGATATTTATTAATTTGTCAATTCTTTTGTAAAAACATGAATATAATTTGTTTGTTTCAATATAATCTTTAGATTTGTTCTTCCAAACAAGAGAATTAATATGTTGAATATCAACTTTACACGTTTCTATTTTTACTTTTATTTTTACAATAAAAGCCGAGACTTTGTAGCATGTTGTTAAGAAACATTCACAAAATATAAAGTCTCGAATTCATTTCGAGACTTTTTTTTTGATATTATTTTTTAATTGATGAACAAAACAGTTGCCATACAAGGAGCAGAAGGCTCAAATCATCATAAAGTTGCTCGCGACTTTTATGGTTCAGAAATACATTTAAAAGAATGCATGTCTTTTGATGTCTTGGTAGATAGTTTATTAGACGGCTCTGCAGATCTTGGAGTGATGGCTTTAGAGAATACAATTGCAGGATCTATCATTCCAAATTATGCGCTAATTGATAAGTATAATTTACATATAATTGGTGAAGAATATTTACATATTCATCATCATTTAATGGGTTTGAAAGGTCAGGAAATTAAGGATGTTAAAGAGATATGGTCACACCCAATGGCATTGTTGCAATGTAAAGAATTCTTTAAAAAACACCCACATATTAAGTTAGTAGAAGATGTGGATACTGCTGAGGTAGCCAAAAGAATTTCCAAAGAAAATTTAATAGGGATCGGAGCAATTGCTCCTAAAATTGCTGCAGAAATTTTTAATTTGAAAGTTATTGAAGACGAAATACAAACCATTAAAGACAATGCGACTCGGTTTGTTATAGTTCAGACCCAAGAGCCAAACATTGGAATAGAAGAAATAAACAAAGCCTCTTTAAAATTTGAATTGAATCATAAAAGAGGGAGTTTGGCAGCTATTCTTAACGTCTTAAGTGATTGTAAAATGAATTTAACAAAAATACAATCGATTCCGGTGATAGAAACTCCGTGGAAATATTCTTTTTTTGTAGATGTAACTTTTGACAATTATAAAAACTTTGAAAAAGCGAAAGCGATTATAGCGATCATGGCAGAAGAATTTAAAGTATTAGGAACGTATAAAAACGGTAGAGAATAATGAAGCCAGCGAAAAGATTAGATACTGTTCAAGAATACTATTTTTCAACAAAATTAAGAGAAGTTGCACGTTTAGCAGCAGCAGGAAAACCCATTATTAATATGGGGATTGGATCTCCAGATTTACAGCCTCCTGTAAAAGTACTAGAAGCAATTCAAGGTAGTTTAATGGATGTAAATGCACATAAGTATCAATCATATCAGGGATTGCCCGAATTGAGAAATGCGATTTCTAATTTCTATAAAGATAAATTTAAGGTAATTGCGAATTCGGATGATGAAGTTTTACCTCTAATGGGAAGTAAAGAAGGGATCATGCATATTTCTATGGCGTTCCTAAATGAAGGAGATAAAGTGTTGATTCCAAATCCGGGATATCCTACCTATACTTCTGTGACGAAATTAGTAGGAGCAGTTCCTCTTTTTTATGATTTAAATGCCTCGAATAATTGGCAACCAAATTTTGAAGAATTAGAAAAACAAAACTTAACAGATGTAAAAATCATGTGGGTTAATTATCCTCACATGCCAACAGGAACAAAAGCCTTAAAAGAAACTTTTAAAAAGTTAATATCATTTGGGAACAAGCATCAGATTTTAATCATCAATGACAATCCTTACAGTTTTATTTTAAATGATACTCCAATGAGTATTTTAGAGGTGGAAGGAGCAAAAGAGATTGCTTTAGAGTTAAACTCTCTCAGTAAGACTTTTAATATGGCAGGTTGGAGAGTTGGAATGCTTTTAGGAAATGCGACTCATATTAAGGAAGTTTTAAAAGTAAAAAGTAATATGGATTCTGGGATGTTTTATGGGATTCAAAAAGGAGCTATACAGGCGTTACAGTTATCAGATGATTGGTTTTTAGACCAAAATAAAATATACCAAGAACGTAGAGATTTAATTTGGCAGTTGGCAGATCAATTAGACTGTACATATGATAGGAATTCAACAGGATTATTTGTTTGGGCAAAGATTCCAAAGGGAAAAAAAGCGACAGAAGTTACTGATGCAATTTTATATGATAAGGATATATTTATAACTCCAGGAACTGTTTTTGGGAGTCAAGGTGAAGGGTATATTCGTTTTTCATTATGTGTAACTTCAGCGATAATTAAAAAAGCAATATCAAGAATATGAAAAATATCTACATGATTGGTGTTGGTTTAATTGGAGGTAGTTTTGCTATTGATATTAAAAAGAAGTATCCAACAGTTGTAGTTCACGGAATTAGTCGAAAAGACGAAACGTTAAACAAAGCATTAGAATTAAATCTAATTGATAAAAAGGCAACTTTAGACGATTTAATTAATGCAGACATGGTCATTGTTTCTATTCCTGTAGATGCCACTGTGAAATTATTACCAACTATTTTAGATAAAATAGCTGAGACTACTTTGGTAGTAGATGCAGGATCTACAAAAGAAGCAATTTGTAAGGCGGTTGAACATCATCCAAAAAGAAGAAATTTTTTGGCTTGTCATCCAATTGCAGGAACAGAAAAGTCTGGACCAACAGCAGCGATTTCTGGCTTATACGTTGGAAAAACAAATATTATTTGTGAAGTAGAAAAGACAACTTTTAAGTTACAAGAAAAAGCATTACAGCTTTTTACAGACATTGGAATGCGTATTCGGTATATGGATGCTGTTTCTCATGACAAACATATTGCGTATGTTTCGCACTTATCTCACATTAGTGCCTTTATGTTAGGTAAAACAGTAATCAATAAAGAAAAAAATGAACGCGATATTTTTGATATGGCAGGTTCCGGTTTTGCATCCACTGTTCGTTTGGCAAAGAGTTCGCCAGCAATGTGGACACCAATTTTTAAACAGAATAAAGAAAATGTTATAGAAACATTAGAAGAATACATCAATAATTTACAACATTTTAAAGAGTTGATGCAACAAGATAATTTCTCTGAAATTTTTAACGAAATGGAGAACACAAATTATATAAAACAAATTTTAAACGGCATAAAATAAAAGCCACAACAAGTAGAAAAATGAAGAATACAAAAGAATTAAGAACATGGTTGGATGATATGAATTTAGCACATCCACTAGTAATAGCAGGGCCTTGTAGTGCAGAAACCGAAGAACAGGTTTTAAAAATTGCACACGAATTAAAAGATTCTGATGTAAACTATTTTAGAGCGGGAATTTGGAAACCAAGAACAAGACCAGGAATGTTTGAAGGTGTTGGAGAAATTGGTTTAAGATGGTTGAAAAAAGTAAAAGAAGAAACAGGCATGAAAACCTGTACAGAAGTAGCAAATGCTGCCCATGTAAAATTAGCCATCGAGAATGATGTAGATTTATTATGGATTGGTGCACGTTCAACAGTATCCCCTTTTATTATGCAAGAAATTGCAGATGCTTTACAAGGAACCGATAAAATTGTATTGGTAAAAAATCCGGTAAATCCAGATTTAGCTCTGTGGTTAGGTGGTATCGAAAGATTATACACTGCAGGAATTAAAAATTTAGGAGCAATTCACAGAGGGTTTTCTACCTATGAAAAAACCAATTACAGAAATACACCAGAATGGCAATTAGCCATTGAGTTTCAAAATAAATTTCCAGATTTACCATTAATTAACGATCCTTCGCACATTACAGGAAACAGAGAAATGATTCAAGATGTTTCTCAAACTGCGTTGGATTTAAATTTTGATGGTTTAATGATCGAAACTCATTTTGATCCAGCAAATGCTTGGTCTGATGCTGCACAACAAGTTACACCAACAAAGTTGAAGCAAATTATGGAAGATTTAAAAATTAGAAAAGAAACCAATACAGAAGCAGATTACACAAAATCTTTAGACAATTTAAGAGCGCAAATTAATGTTGCTGATGCACAGTTGTTAGAGACTTTAGGAAAACGTATGAAAACTGCCGATCAAATAGGTGCTTTAAAGAAAGATAAAAACGTTGCTGTTTTGCAGTCTAAACGTTGGAACGAAATTCTTGGAAACATGATTTTAGAAGGTGAAAGCAAAGGTTTAAGTGAAGAATTTGTATTGAAAATGTTCAAGGCAATTCACCAAGAATCGATCAATCATCAAGAAAAAGTAATTAACGGGTAGTTTTTTGGAATGACAGGCAAAGAGTAGTAATCACTTTTTGTTACTCTACATAATAAAATTCTTCAGGTTTAAAAATCAGAAGAATTTTTTTATAAATTATAAAATCCGTTTAATTGATATTCTACTTTTTACTTAAAATTCTGCATCTTTGTATCAATGACAGGAACCCTATATAAATCTACTGATAATCAATAGAATGATTGATTTTAAAGTTATTTAATCTCTATGCATAAGACACAATTAGACATTGCTAAAACTAACGTCCAAGAAAAAGGGTTTTTAGATATATCAGCTCCACCAGATAGGTTACTTGTGGAAGAAATTTATAAGTTAAAAAAAGAAAAAAATGCTGTAATATTAGCACATTACTATCAAGAAGATTCCATACAAGATATTGCAGATTTTGTCGGTGATAGTTTAGCATTAGCCCAAGAGGCAGCTAAGACAGAGGCTGCGATTATTGTTTTTGCAGGCGTTCATTTTATGGCAGAAACAGCAAAAATATTAAATCCTACAAAAAAAGTATTGTTACCAGATTTAAAAGCAGGTTGCTCTTTGGCAGATTCTTGTCCGCCAGTAGATTTTAAAAAGTTTGTAGCAATGCACCCAGATCATAAAGTAGTTACTTATATTAACTGTTCTGCGGCTATAAAAGCTTTAAGTGATATTGTTTGTACCTCTTCGAATGCTTCAAAAATTGTAAATTCGTTTCCTAAATCTCAAAAATTAATTTTTGCTCCTGATAAAAATTTAGGAGAATATATTAATGAACAAACAGGAAGAAATATGGTGCTTTGGGATGGTGCTTGTATGGTACACGAAGCTTTTTCTATAGACAAATTGATAGATGTACATCTGAGAAACCCTGATGCATTGATTGTAGCACATCCAGAATCACCAAAGCATATTTTAAAAGTTGCTACCTATATTGGCTCAACTTCGGGCTTATTAAACTATGTAAAAGAAAGTAAAAAGCAAAAATTTATTGTTGCTACAGAAGCGGGTATTTTGCATAAAATGCAGCAACAAGTTCCTCATAAAATATTGATTCCTGCGCCTGCAAAAGAAGATAATACCTGTGCTTGTAGTGAGTGTCATTATATGAAATTAAACAGCCTTAAAAAGTTATACCTTTGTTTAAAGCATGAAACCCCTGCTATTGAGGTTGCTGAAGAATTGCGTAAAAAGGCCTTACTTCCCATAACACGCATGTTAGAATTGTCTTAAGAAAATGAAAGATCAAACAGATTTTTTAGTTATTGGTTCTGGGATTGCTGCACTTTCTTTTTCTTTAAGAATTGCCAAGCATTTTAAAGATGCTACTGTAACGATTATTACAAAAGAATCTAGATCAGAGTCAAATACAAAATATGCCCAAGGAGGTATTGCAGTTGTTAATAATTGGGAAAAAGATTCTATAGAACAACATATTAAAGATACTTTACAAGTCGGAGATACTTTGTGTGACCCATCTGTTGTTGAGATGGTGATTAAAGAAGGCCCTTCTATATTGTCTGAATTGATTGATTGGGGCGTTCATTTTGACGAATCGAAAAAGGGAACTTTTAATTTGGGAAAAGAAGGGGGGCATTCACAGCACAGGATTTTGCATCACAAAGACTTCACAGGAGCAGAAATTATGAGAGCTTTGTTAGCGCAAATAGATTCGTATCCTAATATTCAAGTTTTAGAAAATCATTTTGCAATCGATTTTATTACTGAGCATCAGAAAGGAATTAAAGTTCAAAGAATATCTAAAATTCATTGTTTTGGTGCGTATGTTTTAGATAAAGAGAATCAACAAATAAAAACGATTACTTCTAAAGTTACTTTATTAGCTTCTGGAGGTATTGGGCAAGCGTATAGAGCTACTACAAATCCAGAAGTAGCAACAGGAGATGGAATTGCCATGGCATATAGAGCCAAAGCATCTATAAAAAATATGGAGTTCATTCAATTTCATCCAACGGCCTTATATGAAAGCCCCCAAAAATCTCCAGCGTTTTTAATTTCTGAAGCTGTAAGAGGTTTTGGAGCGTATTTAAAAAATGAATCGGGAGAGCGTTTTATGAAAAAATATGATACTCGATTAGAGCTTGCTTCTAGAGATATTATTGCAAGAGCCATTGATACAGAGATGAAAATGAGCGGAACATCTCATGTTTTTTTAGATTGTAAACATATTGATTATGAAGATTTTAAAAATAATTTTCCAACCATTTTAGAAAAATGTAAAAAGGTGGGCATAGATATTACTAAAGAGATGATTCCTGTAACTCCTGCTGCGCATTATTTGTGTGGAGGTATTTCGGTAGATCTCAATGGAATGACTTCAATTAACAATCTTTTTGCTTGTGGAGAGTGTACTCATACAGGATTACATGGTGCAAATAGACTAGCTTCTAATTCATTGTTGGAGGCGGTGGTGTATTCAAATCAAAGTTTTGAATATTTAAAAAAATTATATAAAAATCTTACACATCCAAAGAATATTCCATTTTGGGACGATTATAATACTTCAAAAAATAAAAAAAATATTTTAATTACTCATAATAAGCAAGATGTAAAAAATATTATGAGCAATTATGTAGGGATCGTTCGTTCAAATGATTGCTTACAAAGAGCTGAAAAAAGATTGTATCATTTATATAAAGAAACTGAAAACCTCTATAAAGAGGTTGCAATTTCAGAAAACCTTTGTGAGCTTCGAAATTTAATTACAACGGCTAATTTAATTACACAATTTTCTCTTAAAAGAAAAGAAAATATTGGAGGTTTTTTTAATGAAGATATTGTTTAATCATAATAAAAAAGTATTTCATGAGCTTCATAGAAGATGTTAAATTAGTTATTCAAAATGCCTTACGAGAAGATATTGGTGCAGGAGATTATACTTCGTTAGCATGTGTTCCAGAGCAACATATAGGCAACGCGCAATTAATTGTAAAAGATATTGGTATCATTGCTGGAATTGAATTTGCTAAAGAAGTTTTTAGTTATATAGATTCTACTATTATTTTTGACCCTGTTTGTAAAGATGGAGATAAAGTAAGTTATGGTGACATTGCTTTTTATGTGTCTGGTTCTTCACAAAAAATACTACAAGCAGAACGGTTGGTGTTAAATGCGATGCAAAGAATGAGTGCTATTGCAACAAAAACAGCAGGTTACATGTTATTAATCAACAGTACAGATACAAAAATCATTGATACTCGCAAAACAACACCAGGGATAAGAGTCCTCGAGAAATGGGCAGTACGAATAGGCGGGGGAGAAAATCACAGGTTTGGATTGTATGATATGATGATGCTTAAAGACAATCATATTGATTTTTGTGGCGGAATTACCAAAGCCGTAAAAAAAGCAGCTGCTTATAAAGAGAAAAATAATTTAGAAGTAGATATAATTGTCGAAGCTAGAAATAATAAAGAGGTACTAGAAATCTTAGAAATGAATGCTTCTGTTAGGCGTATTTTATTGGATAATTTCACGATTGAAGAGACGTTAAAAGCGGTACAGTTAATTGGATCTAAGTGTGAAATAGAATCTTCTGGAAACATTACCGAAAAAACCATATTAGAATATGCAAATTGTGGCGTAAATTATATTTCTGTGGGAGCTTTAACACATTCGGTTTATAATATGGATTTGAGTTTGAAAGCATTTTGATGATTTGGCAAAAATTAGTGTCTAAAAAAACCATTATTTTTAAAATTATTTAACAAGTAATGCTCTTTATAATAGAGGGCGGTCGTTTAATTTTTGTGTAAAAACTAAAATACTTTTAACTCACATTCTCGTATCTACTTAAAATTCTGCATCTTTGTATTAATGACAGGAATCGTATATAAATCTACTGGAAGTTGGTATCAAGTAAAATCTGAAGATGGTAAGTTTCATCAATGTAGAATTAAAGGTAAATTTCGAATTAAAGGAATTAAAAGTACCAATCCTGTTGCTGTAGGTGATCGGGTAATTTTCGACTTAGAAAAAAAAGGAGATGAAGAGACAGGTGTTATAAAAAAGATCTTAGATCGAGAGAATTTTATTGTCAGAAAATCTGTAAATCTTTCGAAACAAACACATATTATAGCCGCAAATATTGATCAGGTTTTTTTACTTATAACCATTAATAATCCACCAACATTTTCAACATTTATAGATCGTTTTTTAGTCGCTGCAAGAGCCTACAGAATCGATACTGTTTTGGTCTTTAATAAAATAGATTCTTATGCAATTGAGGAACGTGCAGAGGTTTTATACCTCAAGGATATTTATGAGGCCATAGGGTATAGATGTGTAGAGGTTTCTGCCACCCAACATAAAAATGTAAGCATTATTAAAGAGGTAATGAAAGGGAAGACATCGATGTTTGTGGGGCATTCTGGTGTTGGAAAAACTACGTTAGTAAATGCAATTGATGCTACCTTAGATTTAAAAACCAAAGAAATTTCAGACCAACATCGTCAAGGAAAACATACCACAACATTTGCAGAAATGTTCGATTTAAATTTTAATGCTCGAATTATAGACACACCAGGAATCAAAGGTTTTGGAGTTGTAGATATTGATAAGTATGAATTAGGAGACTATTTTCCTGAGTTTTTTGCCTTAAAACAAGATTGTAAATTCAATAACTGTATCCATTCAAAAGAACCAAATTGTGCCATTAAGACGGCTTTAGAAGAAGAACGTGTTTCTTGGTCTCGCTATAAAAGTTATCTTCAAATTTTAGAAGGAGAAGATGAAACAGCACATTTTAGAACAGATATTTGGAACGAAGATCAAAATACTCAATAGCTTATGAGAATTGTTGTTCAAAGAGTAACAAAAGCAAGTGTTACGATTCATGGAGATAAAGTTGCAAACATACAAGCAGGATTGCTGATTCTTTTAGGCATTGAGCATGATGATACAGAAGAAGATATTCATTGGCTGGTTAAAAAAGTTTCCAATCTTCGTGTTTTTAATGATGAGAATGGCGTGATGAATTTATCTTTAATGGATCTCAATGCAACTGCACTAGTGGTGAGTCAATTTACTTTGCATGCCTCTACAAAAAAAGGAAGCAGACCCAGTTATATAAAAGCAGCAAAACCTGAAGTAGCAATTCCTTTGTATCAACAATTTGTTGCCTCTTTAGAAAACCTACTTGGTAAAAAAGTACCTACTGGAGTATTTGGTGCAGAGATGAAAGTGGAGTTGTTTAATGATGGACCCGTGACCATTATTATAGATTCCAAAAGAAAAGAATAGCTTTTCTTTATCGCCGACAATTGTTAAAATTATCAAAAAAAATACTTTTTTATTTTCCTTGGAAAATATAAAACATATATTTGCCATGGAAAATAAATTTAAAATCAATATTAAAATGAAAAAAATAGTTTTATCAACACTTATTGTCGCATCACTTTTAACAGCATGTAAAGGTGAGAAAAAAGTAAAAGTAGCAGTGAACGAAGCTGTAGCAATTGAAACAAATATTGCAGCCTTAAATAATGTGAATACAGATATTTCAATTCTAACATGGAAAGGAAGCAAGCCTACAGGTTCTCATGATGGAACAGTAGCGCTTCAAAGCGGAGGGATGTTAATTGAAGATGGAGTCCTAAAGGGAGGTGAGTTTGTAATAAACATGAGTACCATTAAAAATCTTGACATGGCAGGAAGTGCTGGTGCAGGAAAAATAGAAGGTCATTTAAAAGCACCGGACTTTTTTGATATCGCTAAATACCCTACTGCTAAGTTTGTGATTACTCAGGTAGAAGATGTTGAAGGTAAACTAGCAGTAACCGGAAATCTTCAAATTAAAGATGTTACAAAGAGCATTACAATTCCTGCAATGATTGCTGCAGAAGCTGGGGTCACTACTTTTAAGAGTGATGTTTTTAATGTGGATAGAGCAGATTTTAATGTAAAATATGGTTCTAAAAGATGGATTGAAGGACTAAAAGATAAATTTATAAATGACTTAATGGAGATGTCTTTTGTAGTCGTTCTCAGATAACGAATATTAATTTTAAACTATAAAAAATATGAATTCAACTAAAATCGATAGACCAACGTGTGGTTGTGGAAATACGTCAAACCCAGATGGATATTGCGACGGATCACATTCAAATAAATAGCTTGCTATCAAATTGAAATAATAATTTAAAAACCCAAAACAACTGTTTTGGGTTTTTTTATACCTGAATTTCAGTGGTATTTTTCACTTCTTCAATGGCAAAAGTACTATGCGTACTTCCAATATATTTAATAGCTGTTAGCTTTTTAACCATAAATTCTCGGTACTCATCCATATCTTTGACATACACTTTTAAGATATAATCGTATTCACCACTTACATGAAAACACTCAGAAACTTCTTCTAATTTTAAAACTTCTCGTTCAAAAGTAGTGACATGATCTTTCGAATGTTGCATCAGTTTGATATGACAAAAGACCAAAAAAGATTTTTCAATTTTATGCTTATTAATGATTGCTACATACTTTTGAATGACCTTTCCTTTTTC
>Ga0206129_10001788_pt1 | contig 28201 bp, 27 predicted proteins | sample Helgoland_Spring_8_FD_148616 | JGI IMG/M metagenome (GOLD analysis project Ga0206129, IMG submission 148616) | Pelagic subsurface seawater microbial communities from Kabeltonne, Helgoland, North Sea - Helgoland_Spring_Bloom_20160502_2 | ecosystem: Environmental > Aquatic > Marine > Epipelagic ...
TGAAGTAGGAACGTTGACAACCGCTAACACTGTTTTACAGTCCAAAGTCGGAACGTTGACAACCGATAAGACTGTTTTACAGACTGAAGTAGGAACGTTGACAACCGCTAACACTGTTTTACAGACTGAAGTAGGAACGTTGACAACCGCTAACACTGTTTTACAGACTGAAGTCGGAACGTTGACAACCGCTAGCACTGTTTTACAGTCTGAAGTCGGAACGTTGTCCAATGATATCAGTGATTTAAAGTCATCCAACTCGTCTCTGTCTAGTAACATTACTAAAATTATTCAGTCGATGAAAAAGCGATAAAAAATATATTTTTATTAGCGACAACACAACATAATATTATTAAATGTGATTGTTGTAATAAAACATTGTAAGTTGATTATATGTAAGCAGATTTGCTTTACATATTCAATATAACGCATATGATTAGCAAACCTAACGCGCACGGTCATCGTTTATCTCTATTCATCATCAGACTGACACTGGGACTTGCGAACTAGATACCAATAAGCGAAAGATAGACCAGGAGTAATAATAGTTCTTCAGAAGTTCTTGTTTTCATTTTATTTAAAATATATATTTAGAATGACATATCGATTATTAAATTGAAAATATTCCATGGTTGTTTTGTGAAATTAAACAACCATGGAATCACAACTAAACAATGTGAGTATTGAGGTACTCCTAAAATATTGTAAAGTATTAAGACCAATCTGGACCCTGACGTGGAAACACTGTAATAGCCCAACCATGCTCTCCACCAGCCTTCCTCCAGACAAGGATGATGTGTATTACAACACAGACATTGCGACTAAATGTCTAAAAGAAATTGGCGACAGTTGCTTGAAACCAGCATACGACTATATTAAAACAGAATATTCCACTCTGAAAAATATAACCTATTATATCCCGGATGTCGGATATATCCACCATGTTTACAGTTCAGAAAGCCAATGTATTGGCTACTTACTGAGTCTTGTCAGACATCAGCGCCGAAATAAACTATTAATGTAGGTAGCTATTACTCGTGGATAAATGAAAACTAATATTTTTACAGAACATTATGTAAAAATAAATTTATCTAGAATATCTAGAACGCTGATGTTGTTGATATTGCCAATTATCTCTTCTCGGAGGTTTGTCGGGTTTCCTGACAGTGGCTTCGTCCGTCTCCACCACTTCTTCAGACTCCTCTGGAAGTATATCGTCCATCTGAAATATATCCTCCATATTTTCAGAACGACGAGGCCTCCTCTCAGTTCTTAATCTTCTACGTCTGCGACGCATTCTCTGATGTAGACGATTTTCAAGTCGTCTATTTACAACTAATGTTTCCGAGATAAACATGTCGTCTCTGGTAGTTAACTCTAGTTCCGCAAGAGAAGAGGCAACAAAGCGCGCGTGAATGGTGGTTGGGATAGGTAGAGATGAAACGTATCCGTTTTGATTGTATGACGTAAATGGATGTCTACATAGCGCGCATACTGTTTGTCGAAAAGAACGAATGCACGCAGTGCAGAAGGAATGGGTACATGGAAGGAACCCAAACTCATCAGATGGTTTATCTTCAAAGCAAATATCACAATGGTTAGAACTCATTTATTTAGTAAAATAAATTCTAAATTTTCTACTAAATATTTTTAATAACAATATGTTTTTATACAATTTAACAGTATAAAAAATTTAATTTGGAGGAATAGGTGATAAAGCCTCTGTATATGTTTTTACAGACTCGACCAGATATTTTTTGATTTGATTTGGGTCGACTGGATGGTAGTTTCCGGCTACTAATGTGAAAAATAGAAACTCCACCAACATAACAATAATCATAAGCAATATAATTCGTTGTACCATTGAAGAGTAACTATCCTTTTTCTTTTGTTTGGTGGACAATCCGAAATACCATACCCCAATAGACAGTAGTAAAAAGATAACAAGGGTTATCGAAAGTGTAATAGTAGCTTTCATAATCAGTGTTGAATTATTGTCCTCAACCTTTTTATCCTCTTTAGTCATATCTGGTGGTGTAATAGATTGAACCGCGTCGTTTATACGACTAATTTCGACAGGTGTCAGTATTTTCTTACCAAAAAAGAGTAAGTCGTCTGAAAAGTCAGAGATTAACGTATCTATTTGATTTTTAACTACTGTTTTCTCTGTGTAAGCACCGTACGTGAAAAAGAAAAAGCCAACAAATGCAGCATAAACCCCCAGCATCAGTAAAGTTGTTGTTGAAAATATTGTTACATGATATTTTAGAGTCATTTATTATATTACTTATTATTACAGATACATTTTAGTTTTTTACGACCAAAAAACCAAAAGAGTAGAATCACAGTTGTGATAACAAACACAAGTGTGCTAATACCTATACCATTACTAATCTCGCAAATAAATACATATTCCAATATGTAATACAGTGCAACTGCAAATATGGTTATTCGCATTGAAAATTCTAATTCGTTCTTCATTTTATCTAATAAGAATTTATTTATAATGTTGGTGCGATATTATTTCTGGTTGGTCGTGGAATAGACGAATCCAATATATCTCTATTCTTGGCGATGTCTGCAGCTATGGAGGACAAGTTACTTTTTGCTTTGACTGGTAAATTTTCAGGTGGATCTTCTCGCTCGTAATCCCCGGTATTACCAACAAGACCAGATTCCGCGGGAGACGATGATGTAAACAAATCCTCACCCCCTAAATCATCGATAGATGTCATCGAAGTTGAAGTTGAAGTTGAAGTTGAAGTTGAAGTTGAAGTTGAAGTTGAAGTTGAAGTTGAAGGTGTTGATGATAAGGTTTCATCAATGCTTTGAGGTGGAGGGTTGAGATTGGTTGGATTATCCTTACTCACGTGTTTTATACGAATAGGTGTTGGATGGAGTTTTTTATCGGATGATGAGTATTTAACAATATTTGAGGATTTAGGGACGATTCGTGCTGGAAAGGCTTCGTATAGTAGATCAAATGCTTTCTCTCCTTCATATTTTTCGATAATACCATTATCATAGATGGATAAGATGGTAGGTACTACTTTAATTTTAATACGAGTGTCAGCGGCTACGCGTTTCCTCATATCATTGTTGTCGATGCAGCATTTTGTAATATTAGCATTCAGTTGATTCATTAAATCAATAAGTTTTTTACAATGGGGTGAATATTTACTCCAGAATAAAACTTGGTTCATTTTTCAGTAAGTGTCTTAGTTTAAGTTATAATTTTTATTCTCATAAAAATTATAATATATCACAAATATTTTTTTATAATATACCCATACCAATATCAGGCATAGTAAATTTTTCAGGTCCGCTAACCTTCATAGATGGGCGTTGTTGAGATTGTGGGCGTTGTTGAGGTTGAGGTCGAGGTTGAGATTGTGGGCGTTGTTGAGGTCGAGGTTGAGATTGAGGTCGAGGTCGAGGTCGAGGTCGAGGTCGAGATTGAGATTGTGTGCGTTGTTGAGGTCGAGGTTGAGATTGTGGGCGTTGAACCATCGGCTGTTGTATGGGTATTATAGATTGGGATTGAAGTAGTGTTGAAGTTGTCGGTAAAGGCTGAGGTAAAGGCTGAGGTAAAGGCTGAGGTAAAGGCTGAGGTAAAGGCTGAGGTAAAGGCTGAGGTAAAGGCTCAGGTAAAGGCGGAGGTAAAGGTGGCGGTAAAGGTGGAGGACCAGGAGCTCCACGTGGGCCTCTTGGTCCACGTGGAGCCCTACGGCATCCACCAATCCTATCGCATCCACGTATACCATATCTACCACGTTGATAATACCCCCAGTTATTTACATAATTCCTCCACCCAGGATAGTAAGTTCTTACAGAAGATAGTGTGTTTGTACCACACACTCCATAGCCTGTACCTTTTTTAGCATTACATTCTTCAAATGTAGCATGAGAATTATATATAGTGGCTAACTCCCCAGTAAAAGGTATTACCTGCATTCCTTGAGAGTTGGTTTTTGTTGGAAGACAAGCAAGGTATGTTTCGTTGTCGACAGTGACATTAGCACAGTAATGACGATTGTTGCGAATAGGCTGTTCATCTCTGTAGGTGGTGGCATCTTTATCGGATACCTGAAGAGCAGCAGCGGCAGAAACATTTAATTTTTTAGTTTCGGCTTCTACTGCAAATTTTTGAATCTTATCATTACACTCAGCAGAAGACAACCCATCAAATGTAAAAAGATTATAGTCGCACTTTTTATTATCAACAACTGTGTAGTGTTTTCCGAGTATTACAATTAATAACATAGTAATGAAAATTACCCCGCAAATAATCCCAATAATTAATACAGTATTATTTGGTTTATTTCGTGATTTTCTTGTTTTAGGCATTCTTTTGTTAATTGTAATTTTTTTTATTCTGTTAATTTTTCTTCCACATATGGTTTACATTTTTTGACAAATTCTAGAAACTCGTAATATGGTCGTTCCATTCGTTCCTTTGTTGCACCGGACATAATAACATTACCACTGTGAAAAATAAGAAAGGTGTTGTAGCGCTTCTTGTCTACACTCTTTTTTCTCTCAACCTCTGTGAGAGTTTCCAGAAATTGAGTATGACACATACTAGATGTGGTCCATGTACCGTCGTTTACGTTTAGTTCATACACCATCATGTCATATGGTTCATATATAACTGGAAATTTGATGTTCACACCAGTATAACCAAAACTTGTTTCGAGTAGAGAGTTGTATTCGGTGTGATTATTAAAAAACTCATCTAGATTACCTCTGTTGACGAGAAAGCCCAATGAGAAATCGACATTTGTCATGACGACATTGATAATGACTTGAAGGGTTTCTTTTTCAAGAGTGAAGAGAGTGTGGTCTCCTAAATTTAAGATATGTTCCCACAGATGTTTAACACAAAGGACGGCGTGTTCATCTGTTTTAATTCCTGTCATTTGGAACTTGCCATTTTTAGACAATTTGAAATTCACAAGTTTATCCTTTACTTTCATCACGATAGATAGGGCATTTCTGAAATATTTACCCCGCTTCTTTTTTGGCTTGAGATTCACTCCTCTTAATCCTTCGAAAAATTTCAAGGTAATAATGGAGCCCGACTCCAGGTGCTCATTGGGGTCGGCAACTGGTTTATTTTTTTTACGTCCACGCTTTTTCTTAATAACCGTATATGGGACTACCGGTAAGCGCTCAAAGAGTCTCTGGATATCGTACACAGCGTTTGTCTTCGCAATTACTGTTTTAGTCGATACTTGGATAATGTCAAAGTCCGGCATGATTGGTTTTGGTGGTTTTGTTGTCATTTTATTTTTATTTAAGGATAAATATTCTTTAAACTCATTTTAGTAAATTGGGATATTCTTTGAAAAAGTTTTTAATTGTACCGCCATGCTCCCTGTAAACACCGGCTCTGGTAGTGTAGTGGCGTTTCAGGGTAGCAAACTTGTCGACGATATCAAAAATAACGGGTTCACCTTCCTCCGTTCTAAATACACGCCCCAAATACTGAATAAAATACTGTTCAACATCTGCAGCGATTATTAAACCATTGAGTTTGGGGTGGTCAAATCCGACCCCTGCTTTCTGAACAGTGGCGACCAATACTCGAGCAGTGGTATCGAAGGTGCGTTTTAACCCGACGAGAGAGGTTACGTCAATCTCCTCCTCGTTTAGCATTGTCTCCAATGTGTTGGCATGGGATATGCGTTTACATAGCACCAAAAAGCATCGCTCTGGAAATAGTTTAATAATGGCGACTATCAGTTTGTTGCGCTCCACCGATGCGGCTTGGGAATTAAGAATGGCATTCCAGTCCAACATTCCTGCATTTGTCATCTTAATATCTAGTTGAATATCGATGTATTTCCATGTTTCCACTTTCCAAGCTATATGTGCTCTATTCAATTGCCTATGGACCTGCTTCTCCCCAAAATAAGAATGGAGTAGTTTGTCCATCCCGTCGGGACGGTACGGAGTAGCGCTCAACCCGATTAAATAGCGTGGTTGTACATGTTGAAACGAGATCGATAGTTTTTCAGTCCCCAGCAGATGCATTTCATCAGTAATTACGGTACCGATATGTGAAAAGGAACCCTCTGGGAATTTAGACATGTTGATGGCGTTAATGATATAGAAATCATACCCCTCCTTGATTTCCTTCTTGGATTTTATTTTTTGTATTTTAGCAGCCGGACAGAATTTTTGGATGGAGAGAGCCCACTGGTCAATCAGTATCAACCGTGTTGCGATGATGAGAGTCGGTAGTTTAATATCGATGGCCATATTTATGGAAGTAGCAGTTTTGCCACCACCAGTGTAGAGAGAAATAATACATGTCCCGTCTTTGTTCAACAACTTGACGGCCTCTTTCTTCACTGATTTTTGAAGTGGACGGAGACTGCCATTAAAGGTTAAATCCAGTGCTCGGAAACTACTTCGACTCGGTCGTGATAGTTTGAGTACACGCACAGCAAAATATAGTGGGAGGTGAATGTAGTCGTCTCGGATATCGAAGGCGTAGATGGAATTCCCATCATCATTTCCATTACCACCATACTGTTGCTGGGAATAGAACGATTTCTCCATTTTAAATTCCAACTTTTCACCGATTTCTTTTCTGACATCATCGGAAAGTGAGTTGAGTAAAATTCTAATTGACATTTTTAATATATAACACAACGAGTTATATATTCAGTTCTTCTATTTTCTTCCTTTTCTTCTTCCTCGTCGTATCAACCAGAATGCAACTATTGCTAAAAGAAGAAAGGCGGAGGCTATAATTATAACAATAACAGTAGTTGAAACCCCGGTATGAGATGGTGATGGTCCTGGTCCTGGTGATGGTCCTGGTGATGGCCCTCGGCCATGTGAACCGGTGGTGTATGTCTCCGAAGGCTTCGTATAAAACGTGGGATTATTAGATAGATATCCCGACCATTCGGACAACTGTCCCACTGTTGTCTTTGTAGCCGCCAACAATGATGTCTTACTTCCATTCTTAATCTTACTTAATTTGGAAAAGAATGGATCTCTAATACTAGATGGTAATGTTTTTAGTGCCGTATCACAATCATCACTACACACATCCCCAGCAGACATTCCAACAAACATAGAGAACAGTCCGAATTTGTTATTATTATTCTGCATGAGTTTAGAATACAAACTTGAATTACCACCTATAGCAGGAGTTGATTGAACAGGAGAAGCCATATGAAATGGGTGTGCCAACTGAACTAGCATATTTGCTGGATAAAATGCCAGACAGAAATAACCCTGCAACTTTGGGTTGTTTTCCACCAAATCACTATGCGGCCAATTTGTCCCCCACGAATTACGAACTATCCAATAACTACCAACATTACCACCTAATTTTTCTATAGCATTTTTTATAATTTTACCTGCTCCTGTACCATACCAGGCATTCATATTGTTTAACGCCGCTGTTTCCACCCTTTTATGAGACCCGTAACCAACAACTGTCAGCGCATGCCCACCACGACAATGCAGGTCTGTTGGGTCTTGCATATACACGTTTCCGTCGGGTAAGCCAGTTACCCATGATTTATTAATGTCATTACCAAGACTTTCGACAATTTCGGGGTTTGTCAGTTCACCACCACCCGACATAAAACCGTCAAACACGGAAATACCAATAACAAATGAACCGTGGTCGATTAAATTATGCATCATCATTTTTTGATTAGCTACTGCCAATTGGGCGATGTTTGTGTCTACTTTCCCATTGCTGTATATTGCGTCCGGCGGTGAATCTGGAAATGTCAGCACGATTTCGTCTGTATTTTTTACATTAGGATTGCCCGGTATCATCACTGATTCACCAAGAGAAAATTGATAATGCTCCCCCGTTGTTGGCTTTTCAAAACATCGCAATTGCTCAGTATCTGTTTCCATAAATGGGAGTGTGACACCTTCATTTGTAATACTAGGCACATTGTCTATCCAAGAGGTGTTTAAACCAGTGGTGTCTCCGGGGTTGCTGGCCTGTGCCTCCACGTACCATGAGTAATCGTTGCACCCACGAGTAACCAACACTCTTTCGTTCTCCAGAATAAACTTAACAGTTGATAAGGGATTTCCACCGAGACATCCCTGATTAGTAGAGAGAGTTCCCGAAATATACATAAAAGACATAGGGGATATATCAACTCTCTCTGTATCCTTCCCTTTAATTTTTTGCTGTGCAAGTGTAAAGACATCGCTTGACGCTGTAGCCGATGAAAAAGCCCAGCAACTACCACAATGCCCCTGATTTAAAACAGTCGTCAGAGACCCTGTTAATTTATCTCTAACATCATACCTGGGGGGTAATGTTGTTTCTTTGGGTGCTGAAAGAATGCTTGCTGCCAGCAAATTAGAGACGCTTGCTGTCTTTGTATTTTTTGGTAGTGTAAGTGTCAGAGGAGCAACAACAACAGATGGTTGCGGGTTGTGAGCGAAACGTGTAGCTTCGTATTTTTGAGAAACTGGCGCTGATAAAATAATACTTGTAGTTTTCATTTTATTTCTACAAAATAAAATGTTTTTATTTTAATCAGCACTATTCAGAAGATAGTAGCCAATAAATAAACACTGTTTCAGTTCATCATCTGATGCTTCGGATGTTATTGTTGCGAGAAAGTAATTACGAAGATGTATGAACTCAAAAGGAGTAAGTTCAGCGTGTTCTAATTTTTCAATTTTATTTTTCAAGAATTCTAACAAAAAAGTTTTGTCCCTATTCATTTAAAAATCATTTATCCAACTTTAAATTTAATATCTGATAATACAAAACAGAATGAATAATATAACAAACAATATATCAAGTAAATTAACACAGAGTATAACACATATGAAGATGGTGACAGCAAAGGTAGCTAATAATATTAAAAAAAGGAAGATTCACATAATAAGTGACGATGAAGCGACTAAACTCAGAGAAAAATACCCTGACAGAATACCCGTCGTAGTTAACACTACCGACGACCTGGTTATTAACCGTAGTAAATATCTTGTTCCGCAAGACCTTACTCTCGGAGAGTTTATAATTGTTCTACGAAAAAGAATTAATATTAAAGCATCCGAAGCGATTTATATGTTTATCAACGGTAAAATCTATCCAAGCAATATGCAATTAAAGACAATATGTGGAGAAAATAACTTCATCAGTGTATCTGTAGCAAAAGAAAGTACATTTGGATAGATTTATGAGGTAGAGTTATCATATAAATGTATAGGTCTAAAAAATTGACAGAGAAAAAGATAAAAGACGAGAAACGGCGTATTTGGAATATGAACTATAGGCTGTGGGTATCTGTCGACCCTAATTTTGCAGCTACTAATGAATTATGTTATTCCTACATATTCAATGGATTACCGGGTGGGTGGTTTCTTAAAAAAATAGAGAGGGATAGATATACCAATTGGGAGTATTGTTTAAGAAATTAATATGGGAATACAGACTGTAGTTATGAGTACATTATTGGGTAATTATTGAAGAATACCAGGGATAGTGGTAGTGCTACTACCACCTGGTTTTTAAAACTATTTTTTATTGTTTCTATATTGTATTTTTCATCATATTTCCAGACCATAAACCAGTAACTAAGTAAGTGGAGATAAAATGATAATAAACAGCGAAACATCTACCTTTTCCATATATGGGTAATCGTATCAACCGTCAGTACGTGTATTAGTCATGCAGACAAAAGAATATTAGGAGACATAGGGGTGCATGAGATACATCATAAACGTCTGAAGTATAATTACGGTACTGGTTTCTACATAATGGACAGAATTATGGGAACATATAGAAAATAATTATTTATTTTTAGAAAATAAAAATAAATGCCAATTGAAGAATGCCCAATATGTTTCGAACATATTATTGAAAAAGATGAGATAGGAATTATAAATAAAAATATTACGAAGACAGAGTGTGGACATTTATTCTGTAAGAGTTGTCTAGAAAGGTGGCAACTCAATGAACCAGGAACACCACCATGTAAATGCCCAACCTGTCGGCAACCCATTAAAAGAGTAGATGATACATTTACAGTTCTTAGAGTGAATGAAGAAATTCTACCCATCATCCGTGAAAATGATATCCAATATGATAGGATGATTTCGGATGATTTGTATATTCAAAATAGAGGTACAAAGTTATTATGTATATTCGCAACAGTTGGCAGCACATTTCTAATCTACATTTCTTTTTACTCGTTCAATTTTTGAACCGTAATCTGAACATGTTAGCATCGCGTAGTACTGACCATTCCAAAAGGTTAGAATAGCATTTAGCACCATTGCAACGTATCCACCTGTCCAGGACGGATTCATAAGAGATGGAATCCCGGCAAAGCAGGAGAAAAGGCAGCCGGGGCTTCTTACAAACATTGTAATAAATGTGTATATATATTTTTCGGTCATCGTTCCAACCCAGTTCATCTTTACACACCACAGTAGGAAGTAGTCAATCATACCTGGAAACCCAGACATAAACCATAAACCCATAACCACCAGTCGACTTGGGTACATTAGACAAAGAGGTCCTGAAATACCAAGCATAAATCCATGATGAATGTAATCATTGCGTGTGAGATACGGGTAAAAAAAGACAACGTGATAGAGATGTAAAATAATAGCCGAATAGATAGCCTGTTGTCCATATATATCAACAGGTGTCAGAGAACAGGTGTTGATATTTTTAAGACAAAAGCATAGGGATGGGTATCCAAGTCTGCAAATCAACATATTTGTAAATGCGTGGATGAAAAACCATCGTGCAGATGCTGGAACATGGTTACTAGGTGGACCGTATTTGTTGTAAAGAACAATCGAAAGTCTATCCAATAAATATATATAGAGAGAAATAATTATGATGCTCATTTTATTACTTATTAACTTAATAAGTAATTAGTTTTCATTCTAAATATAATAAGAGATATAATAATTTAGAAACCACTTGCTTCAGTGAATTTGCAACTTCTGTAACCACTTAAGGCTGCGGCATTTTTGCGGGAAAAGTCATTACTGGCCTTTACCATGCGGTCATCGGTAAATCCTTCTACCACATGACCGCTGTGGCGGGAGTGGTGGCGTGAGGGGTGGTGTGAGGGGTCGTCCCTTCTTGCATTATTTGCATGGACTTGACGTTCCATCTGGCGGACACCATTCTCCATGGCATCATAATTTTTGTTGCCACCACTGCAGTCAAATTGGCGTTCGGCACCACTGACAACTCCTCCAAAATTGCCGGTTACATTTCTAAGATTTTGGAGTCCATGGGAGCGGACACCTGCTTGTTGGTAATAAGAATTGTTCTCGTAGATGTTTCCGCGAATACCCTCGTTAACATCGAGATTAATATACTCAGAGTACTGAGGGCGGAGATTATTTTCTACCATGACACGGTCTTCGGCACTGTTACAGCCTGCGCGTTTAGTATAAAAAGAGTCGGCGCAAACTTGACGGCCTGATAAATCTCTACCAGTCCACGTTGGGCAGACTACATTGAGAGGGTTGAGGAATCTATCTGATTCGATGCGGGCGGCTGATGCGGTGTCCACTTTACACGTTCTTGTTGATGCTTCTATTGATATCATTTTTCTTATGTGGAAGAAGAAATAAAAAAATATTTTTTATTTCTCAATCTTCTTTTTAATTTATTTTAATTTAATTTAAAAGTTATTGATATAATCTTATCATTTGTAGTTAGTTAGATTGGATGTACTTTTTGAACCACAGTTCCGTATCATGTACCACACCAGTAGACGACAGAGTCTCCAAACTATGTACATATAGATAAGCCTGATATTGAAACATGTACATTTTTTAGTTTCTGCTATAGTCAAACGTAAATATAATGGGTTTGTGATCAGATACATTTGAATCTTCCAGTGCTGTGGCGTTTCCATCTAGATGGCTGTATGCATAGTCAATGGTTTTCGATTCTTTGTCGAGTCCGAATGTCGGCACGTTTGGACAAACTAGGTACTTCCAGTGGTGTTTATAGGTTATGGGGTTGTACTCTGGTTCTACATTGAAATCCCCCAAAACAATGTCTGAATCGCCTACATGTTGTATCACATCATTCAATTGTCTATTCGTAACTTGTTTACCCATCACTTCGTCCGGGTTTTGGATATGCGTGTTGGATATGCGAATATGCGCACCATTTATGTCTAGGGTAAGACTGAGGATACCCTTGTCGGCAAAGGCGTCCGGACCCGTACCTCCCCCGAAGAGAACACCACGTGTCTGGTAGATGGGCCACCTCGATGCCACGAGTAACCCCGAAGATCCTATTTTGGGAAAGCGCGCATGTACGAGTTCCGTATGACTCCATTTAATACTGTCAAACAAGTCGCGCAACTCGACTGAGAAAGATTTCGTGAAGAGTTCTTGCAACACGATTACGTCCACCGATTCAATATGATTGTTGATAAATATTTTCAGACGTGTCAGGCACTGACGTTCTTTGGGTTGAAAAGGTACCCCGTGACAATTTAGATCCAGAATACGAAGTTTTTCCGGTTGCAATCCCCCGAGAGTGTTGTGGATGGTTGTGGATGGTTGTACATATACTGTTGGTTTTGTGACAGCGCATATATAGACACCTAATCCTAAAACAGGAGAAAGTGCGAGGAGCCACCAAATCATGTTATTTTACATAAGGAAATGATTTTTTTATATTCTTTTTAATTTAAAAGTTCTTGATATAATTTTATCATTGCTGAACTATTTAACTTAGATGTACTTTTTTCAATCCATAGTCCCATATCCTGTAACCTCTTCTCCAACAATAATGCCAACTCTGGGCGACGCTTAAGTGTTTTGTCATCCGAATTAATTTCATCAAGAAGACTATGAAGGTCTGCCGCTGAAGTGGAAGATACTCGTCTTCCACTGGGAACGTTTCGAGTATCAATGCTAACACCATCCACTTTTCTTTTGAGATTGTCAGTTGATGGTTCCCCATGTATATTACGTGAGCCATCAGCGGATAATGGATACAATTTTCCGATTCTAATAATAAAAAAATTGTTTAGGTGCCCAACACCGATAAATATCGCTTTCTTATCAAGCGCTGAGCGTACTAGATTTTTAAGGCCATCGTCGAGGTTTCTATCGTCGGAACCAGCGCCATCCTTCCAGTAGGGTGGTGCCCAAGGAACTTTTTCTCCGCAGAAGACGGTTGATGCCTTTTTACTTGATTGTAATGGTAGTGTTATTGTTCTAACGCAATTTTCCATCAATGTCGACGTGGTTGTAGCATTATTTTGGATAAGAGCTCTTTCAACAGTTGGTGAATTAATAACAGCCGTCGCTACACTATTTTCTTCGTCCTCCTCCAATGCTACTACACTATTTTCAACTATTAATTCTTGGATTAGGGGGGTTTCCACACTCATCAATCTTTTTACTTTTTCGTTGCTTATTGGGTTGGCACACAAAATATTTAATGTTATGGAATTACTTACCTCATTTGGATAGTTATTAGTGGTGTGTTGTGTTAGTAATACACGATTGAAATTACCTGGAAACTCTAAATCTTGAATTCTCGTTGTGTAGTACATATTATTCTTTTCTCGTAAAAATAATGGAATATTAAATTTGTCTCTTAGTATACCGTCTTCCTCAATAATTTCATTCAAGGCTTTTATCATAACCAATTCGCTAAAATTTTCAGATGAAAATACTTTTTGAATTTTATTAAACGATACAAGAGAATTCTCCTCAAGTGGAAAATATTTGGTTGTCAACCATTCCTTGATATACCTAACATCATTACCACTGTACAGAATATTGTAATTTACATCTACTAAATCTGTCGTAGAATCATCCTCTATGTCATTCATTGTAATACCATTACACGTGTAAGCACACGTGTCATACTCACAGTTTCTTGTGCCATCCAAAGATTTTCGACTAACATTACGTTTGTAAAAAAGACCGCAATCGAAGGCATTCTCTCTCAGTAATCGTTCAACCTTCTTAATCTCTAGGTCCTTTCGACTCATCGCACTGTATTTTTTCAAATCAATAGAGTTCCAATAGGTGAGAGGATTCTCAGCATCGCTATTGTTGACGTACATTGCCTCCTGTGATTTCTTAAAAGCCTTCCCTAATACACTTTCCATATTGGGAACAGCAGCATATAGATAAATTTGTACATCCGCCTTCTTGTTTCCTTTCGCCTCCAAAATAGCATTAATAGCATCATGTGAATCCCCACGTACAATTCTCCCTATTGCTTGCTCCATCGTGGAATAGTTCCAAGGTGGATGATGCACGTGTAGCTCCTGTACATCTTTGATAGAAAATCCTTGTGTTATCGTATCTGTACCAATAATAACTTGAATATATTCTCCCTGCGCATTTCTGGGGTCATTAAAAATATTAATAACAGACGCTTTATCGACAGTGGTGTTCCCAGTGAGAAAAATAAAGCGTTTTCCGGGGTTCAATGGCAATTCCGCCAGAGGCTTCCGCTTTATACTAATACCCGTTACGGCTCCGCTTCTTCCTGATGAGGTTACATCTTTGTATCCCAGAGCCAACATTAATAACCGTAGGGCGTTGGCACCACTGCCAGCTACAGGTCTGATATAAATAAAAACTTTCTTCTTCGACGCATAGGCCTGTTCCAGACGTTTAACCGTCATTGCATACTTTGGGGCGAAGGGATACAGTTTTTTAGCAAAGTTTGTAGAGAATTCACCACCCTCTTTTCTTACTGCCCTACCAATAGTTGAGAAGAATGCAGAAACTGATGGGGAGGAATTTTTAGAATATTTAATTTTATCACCGAAAAGATTAGGACCCTCAAGTGTTGGCATACTACCATTATTTTTACCGATTAGTAGTAGTGATATCTGTTCCGATGCATGTGGTAGTGGCATGTGTTGTTTAGGAGGCTTCACCATCTTACATAGTTCTGGAACACCGGGCTCCCACTGACCATTGTTACTTTTAAATATGGACCCACACCAGGATTTCAGGTATTCACTGGTCTGTATATCGCTCATAATACATGTAATTACATTAATATTAATAGAGTTAACATATGTTTTTAATGCTACGGGAACCTTATCACTTTTATCGAATGATGAGTAAAATGCTTTCTCGAACACTTTTGGGTCAGTTGTTTCTGGTGCTTTCAGAAAAGAGACTCTGTTCCGCATTGCCGCTATCAATTTACTCTTAATCTTCCAATCATGTGGTTTTAGTTTTTTCTGACTGGGTAGAATAAGATTAAGGATCCCGACTATTTCAGAGGCACGGTCAATCATCGGTGTACCCGTTAACAGTACTATTTTAATGTTTCTTGCGATTGAAAAGATTCTCTGGAGCTGCGTGTAAGTCTGCACAGTTTTCTTTCTCAAATCTTCAAGCTTCTTTTTTACATTGTAGATGGCATTCTTCTCGGCTTTGGTGGTAGATGGCATAGTTAATAGATGCGCGCTAATTTTTTTTATCTGCTTTAATTTATCCTTAATATTCTCGCGAGGCTTAATTTTATGAACTTCATCTATAATAAATACAGTGTTTGAATATTGTTGTTGTATTTCATGACTCGATACGTTCTTCACAATATTACCGAGTGTTTGAGGGGTAGTAAATGTATAATATGGGAGATGGCTATTGTAAATATTTTTACTGTCCAAGACTCGTTTCCGCTGCTCCGGATACTCATCCGGGAAACACTTTGTGACCAATTCACGCTTGTGTTGACGATTTAAATCTTGACTAGGAGACAGAAAAATAGTTTTACGCATCGAACCTTTGTTGGCCTCAGCTATTGCAAACGCGGCGCACGTTTTACCAGTACCAACCTCGTGTACCATTAATAGAGATGTATAGGGGGTATGGGGAGAGAGAAATCTAGCCATTACTTTTTGATGTCTCCAGCGGTCTTCCGTCGTAGTAGTTTCGTATGTAAGACGCTCCTTATTGAATTCTTTCAGATGGAATATGTCGTTCTCAAATGATGAATCGAATGTCGGATATGTTGTTAAAAAATCTTTTACATCCATTGTTTTTATTTATCAAACTAATTTGATATTCTAAATAATTATATTTAGAATAGAAATATAATTCTATTTTTATGTCTCTTCTTTTGGAAAACGCAAATATCAATATATAAGTATTAAATTTAGTCGCTATCATAATCTTCATCTGACATTTCACCTCTATCTGAATTGCTAAATACTCCTTCCTCCTCCTCGGACATCCATATATCTTCCTTATCTTCCTCTTCCTCTTCCTTATCTTCCTCTGCATCTTCCTCTTCCTCTTCCTCTTCCTCTTCCTCTTCCTCTTCCTTATCTTCCTCTTCATCTTCCTTATCTTCTCCATAAACAGTATCAAACAACTCTTCCTCGATGGCTGCTTTTTTACTACCTAGTTTGACTAATTTCTGAACGACCGGGTGAGTCCACGAGAGACGACATTTAATTTTTGGTTTATTTGAACCTTCAATCTCAAAGCCCAGTGTCTCATAGTGAGACTCGCCGACATTAAGAAGGAAAATGCTGGAGCGACCCTTCTTAATAGCAGTGGTGTCTCCTTGAATGTATGGCATACCATTCGTCCCGTTGATAATAAAGATATTTGTGTTAAACTGGTTGCTAAGAAACTCAAGATATTCAGTACCAATCCATTCACGCGGATTGGCGAAGTGGGAGACAATGGATTTAAGTGCTGATGTTTTAGCATTTGCTGCGATGTTTTCCAACAATATTTTATAGTCTAGGACGGATGCTTCAATATCACCGGATTGGTAGGTATCGGTAAGTTGCTTCAATTTCCTTCCTATCTTTTTTACGTAGACTTTCAACTGTATTTTCACAAAAACATCTGCGCATTTATCCATTGGGATGTAACCAGAGGCAGCGGAGCATGTTCTACTGAAGTCGTTCATGTCGAACAGCGAATCCCCTAGAACAATATTAATTATCGTTGATGAGGTGTCATGATCTAACGAGTCTCTTATCCACTGTCTACTCTTACTTTTTTGGTATTTGGTGGGATTATGCATATATTTGGCAACACCACCTTCAATGTCATTGAGTTGTTGGAGAAATGCAAAGTGCGCAGGCTCCCCATGTTGAAGATTTTCCCACGTGGCTAATGTTATCTTTTTTGAGATTTTCCCACGTACGCCGGTAATGTGGTCAATACGCTCAGCGCGATTTTTAATACATCTGTAATTTTTATTAATGGATGTCATTATGGAGTGAAAGAAGCAGGAACCGTCGGCTATTGAACCAATTCTCCATGTACCAGCTGGAAAGAGAGCGGTGGTGTACCGTTCAAATTTACCCCATGGCAATTTTCGTAGGTCAGAATAATCAGTATCGTAATTTTTATCTGTCATCATTTTAATTTATCTTTTTGCTTTTTAAAACAAAATAGATGAGCAAGTGCGATAAAAATACTCAAATGAAAAAACCAACGATTAGGAAATTTACAGTTGACGATTGGATAGTCTATGAAAATTCTACCCCACCACCCCTAAAACATCCAAAAACATGCACTGATACTATTAACTCCATGTGTAGTAGCGGTAAAAGTGTTGATGAATGTATACGTGAGTGCGACGAGTCAGAAAAGTGCTCCTTTGGGTATCACCTAAAATACGATGATAATACTACTAAATGCCTACCAATCTACACATCTGATTACTATCCCACATCCAATCCTACATATTCCATTAAAAACCAAGACTGTTATGACATACCAACAGACATTACTTCTCACTCCTTTATTAGCAAAAAGAGATGGGGTAGTCATGGTATTCTTCCTAACGAGGCTAACGCTGTATTCTTTGACGATACAGTACTTCTTGGTAATCTGTTGAAAAACACTAAAAGTTTTTTAAAAAATGGTAGTGGTGGAAAAATCTCCTTCAAAGAGTTTGGTGGAACAAAACTTAAACTACTATCGGAGTATGGAAGTGGTCTGAAGACTATAGTTGAATACGGAGATGTTTTTTCCTTAAACATGGTAAAAAATGACGGTGGTTTTACCTCTGATGTCATGATTGTGGTACCAGATACTTTTTCCAAAAATTACTATAACGTTGTATTCAAACCATATAAAAATACTTTTTTATCAAAAGAACAAAAATTTACTATTATTCCAGTCCCTGGCAATACCGACAAACAATTTAGCTATAATTCTAACTTTTTATTAAGAGCAGATACAGGGTTTCTTCAAATAAGAATTACGAAAAATATTTCAACATTAGTTATAAACACAACTATAAACCCGCTTCATAATTACCCACCCCAAGAGAATAAGAACTTTGATATCTCCTCCATGATATTTAATTTTAGACCCACTAAATATATATATACATGTCAGAGTGGAAAATGTATGGAGCATAAATTAATAGATGCGAAAAAACACGGACGCATGGCAACGGTAAACGGTAATACAGCCTATACGCGCAGTGATTGCTTTGGGTCGTGTAACTGGTCGCCAGGTAATAATTATCAAGCAGTCAATAGTGTACATGTATCACAATCTGTTAATGCTTCGGCGAATAACTGCGATAATAACTGGTGTATTACATTAACCATTATACTTGTAATACTTATTATGATGGCAATTCTGATATTAAGGTAATGTTGAAATTTTGATTGATTGGGTAGCAATCAAAATTATCTAGGAAAAAAGTGTCGCACTCTTAAACTTGCCTGGCTAACTCGACGAAGTATTTACAAGTAAGTTAGTCAGTAGTTGAGTGTTTTTCGATTATGTAATGAATGTTAATAAATTCTATTCTTTTATTGAAACACATCAATGCTTAAATAGCTTTTTTAGAGTGAGGTAAGAGGTTGCAATAAATTAGAAACCAGTATAGCCCGTGACAACAACTTGACCACCAGTGCCCACCGCAACTTCTCCTAATGCCGCATTAGTAGCAGTCGTTCTAGACGGTGTACCTGTAGTTTCGTCGAGGTACAATTGAGCGGAGTTGCTCAAAAAAGTCGCATTTGTTAATACAGGAGCATCTGGCCCGCTTGCGACAGCCTCTGACAAATCCATACCACCCAGAGCGCTGACAGCAGCACCTGTGTCGGCAGTAATTGCAGCCGATGTAAGTTGGGCGGACATAGAGCTTATACCATTCATCACCGCGAAAGCTCCAGAGTTGAGAGTGTCAGCCGCGCGAGCTGCTGTTTTGCTAGTAGTTTGACATCCCATTGGAGCAATGTCTCCGCGAATCGGGTCACCAACACCAGAACCATAACGTCTCATTGTAGAATACATCAATCTAGAACGACAGATTACTGACTGGATTTCACCCTGTGCATCCATAAGCTCCTGCTCACCCGCTGGTAGTTCATATGCTGACATACCCGCTACTGGAAGAGCAGGAGTGGTGGCTTCGAATGGGGAGTAGTCCGCCGTTGGTATGTTTTGCATACCATATCCATTATTTCCAGAATCGCATCCACATGGGGTGGCTCCACATCCACATGAATTATTTTTATTGTCGTAATTTTCACGATAACTTTCATTCACAACTCCAGATGCTGTCTCAAAGTTAGCAAATGCTGTCTCGGTACTACCCACACTTTGAGAATTTACAGATGCTTGGACACCAAGGCCAGCCATTCCAACCATAGTACCTTGAAAATTTGTACCAGTACTCATGACAGTGGAGGGTTCCAGATGATTATTTGCCACAAAAACAGTGTCTGGGAAGATTCCTGTTAATTTCTTTCCTGAATGACCGCGATGACCGTGATGACCGGAATGACCGCGATGACCGTGATGACGCTTTTTCGTACACGCTTTTTCACACGTTGTTTCTACGACTGGTCTAAGTGCGTAGTTGACATAAGGTTCGTATATATCCGGAATAATCTCGGACGATGTAGTTAATTGTGATAGTAAAATGACAGCGGTGGTGATTGCCACCAATGTTGTTAAAATTTTTCCTGTGAACATATTTTATATTATAGAAAAATTTTAAAAAAAAAATCGTTAATGTTTTGATTTATAGAATTATCCGCGTGGATTACACATACTACCTTTTGAAGTGGAACTTGTATGTTTTGGATACATTCGAGCCTGAGCAGCGACTGCATTACCTTTTCGCATAAGTCTTTCTTGCATTTCGGTTCTGAAATTTAAGGTATCGCTCAAAAAGGCATCCCCGGCGATGGCGCGAGAATTTCTATTTTGCTTGTTAAAATACTCGTCATTGGGAATGGCTTGAACACCAATACTGGAAGGAATGTGGTCAACGTTACTGCGACATAGAAAACTCGGACGTTTATGCGCATCGACATCGTCATAGTAGTAGCGCACGCGACCAGTCATTGGTTCGACGTAAGAACGATAACTAGTACCGTAACCAGTATGCCGAGGGTCGTAGATATCCGAGATATGGGTTTGACGGTCGTACGGAAAGATTTCCTCAGTTTTTTCATGTGGTATTTCCATAACATTGGGGTCGTGACCAATAAATGTTGTACCGTACTCGTCTGTTTCCGTCGTAATGGGTTCGAACTGCTGCGTGAAAGAAATACCAATGTTGGAGCTGATTGGTTCAATGATCTGATTTCTAGTATACACACCCGGTTGAAGGTTAGAGGTGTACATTTGTTTGTTGTACTCATTAAACTCGGCATCTTTATTACAAAAACCTACATTCAAGTTACTAGGCAAGTTGTTATCCAGTACTTGTTCTGGATAGTAACCATCGGTCACTAGCATGTCTCCGGAATATAGTAAATTTGAGATTTCGGTGCGTTTACTATCGTGGGGATATTTATGTTCAGTTCTCTCATGTGAAATACCATCTGCGCGGTGGTTGTGTCCTCTGTTATTACTTCTGTTATTACTTCTCTTTTGGAAAGGTTCCTGTCTATCAGAACTGATGTCTGGCATCGCTGGGGTGTACCCCTCGACCATATCTTGTAATGGGGTGTAAGTAGAACGCACAAGCTCCATATTTGCATCGGATGGGATACATCCTTGTTCTACGGTGCCATTAATTGCTGCATTGGAAAGCAAGTAGCCAGAACGAGTTAAATCCGTACTTGTTTCTGAATTAATACCAGATCGTACTACTAAACTATTTTCTCTCCATTCAGATGAGAAGGCAGGTGCTACACGTACAGGTGGTATCATTGTGCGCGCTGCAGGTTTTCCGACAAGTGCTTGATTCACGGAGACAAAATTAGGCCCATACTGCAATGGTGTAAGAACAGTTGGGTTTGAACGACTTGAATTACAAATACTATTTTTGGGTAGTTTGCTTGGTCTAGGTTTTGAGTATACAACTTGATACTTAGTGTTAGGGTCGGGTTTTTGTGTTCTGGTAATTGGCTTTCCACACGAGCTCAATTTACAGGCTTGAAAATTTTCACGACAATCCATATTTCTTAGAGTATAAAAAAGAATTATTATAAAAATAAGACCTGCTATAAAAAAGAATATACTCTTAATCCCACACATTGGCGCCATTAATAGGGTTAATAAAAAAAATAATCGGGTAATCGCATTCAACTGTCTATTTAAACTCATGCTCGCTAATGGGATTGGATCAATTTCGCAAAATAAATCTGCATAATTTTCCAACCAAAATTTATCTTCACATACTGGCATTTTATATCTTCTCAATATAAAATGATTTTTAAAGTAAGATAGAAATAAAATAAAATGTCACGAAGAAAAAAAGCTACCTTCATTTTAAAAGTGGATGCGAATCTTGTAAATACAAAATACGATTTTGATTTAGTATCCAATCTTCTCGTCGAATCAGCAGACTCTATTCAGAATTTAACGACGGCTATTTCAGATTTACCGACCGCGCGAGATTCAGAGGCTCATACATACTCATTTCTTGATGAATCCAAACAACTACATACATGTGTTGCAACGATGAAAGATTTACTCTCTGGTTCTCAACTGCCTAAGAACACTGATGTATGTTGTTTTTGGTGTAAGTTCTCCATGGCCTCAAGTCCGATTGGGTGTCCCGTTTCCTACTTGTCCAACAAAGTAACAAAGACCTATCACTCCGAAATAACGAAAGATAAATATCAAATCACCGACAACCTTACCAAAAAGAGGAAGGAGAGATTGAAAACTATCGTGGAGAAGCACAAGTCACTTTTTACTATTCTCGACAATCATTCTCATCACTATGTAGTAGATGGGTTGTTTTGTTCCTTCAATTGCTGTATGTCCTTTATCAAGGATAATAGAGGGGATGAATTTTATAACTTATCCGAATCACTGTTGTACACCATGTATAAGGATATTTTCAATACAACGATTGAAAAAATAAATCCAGCCCCTAACTGGCGACTGTTAACCAAGTTTGGTGGACCACTAACTATCACCGAATTTAGAAAATCTTTTAATTCTATTCAGTACAATGATATCGACGACTACATCATCCGGTCTCTTCCTACACGTATGATAGGAAAGTTGTACGAAAAGAAAGTAAAATTCTAAGTTAAAAAATACTTTATGTATTAAAAATGCAAGCTGTAATACCACAAGGATGTCAAACACATTTAGCCGATGGAACCCCCATCGATCCGCGAGTCTTCCTGCTAGGAGGTAGACCCACATGCGAAGCCGATCTATCTCTCTGGAATGACGAACGATGGAAAAAAGCCAAAGATAGTATGTCGAAAGACCAATTAGCACAATACAAAAATATTGGTGACCAAATGCATGGCTCCATCGATTACACTACAGGTGTTTCCAATGCTATCCCAATTCCGGAACCAGCACAGGAGTCCATTAGTTATATTTTAACGGGTCTGCGTTCCGGGCTAGACGCTGAGGATTTAGACGCTGATGAAATAACCACCCTTGAAACATTTATCGGTGATGACTGGCGTTCAAAGGTGTTTGTTTCTTCTACTGGTGACGAAGCTGATAAGAATGAGGAGAAAACTGATACCACAAGTGATAATCAATAATGTTCTAAATAAGGTGGTGATACCACAATCGGTTGTTGTCATATTTTGAGAAACAATATCAGAGGACTGTTTTAGATGTTGTTTAGGAGTCTTTGGTTGAGACAAATTTTTAATATTATCAGTTATAGGTGTAATACTGTTCATACATTCAGCCACTGATACTTTGCTACCCTTATCGGGATAGCAAATATTATTTTCTTTCTTAAAACCTAACTTTGAGGTCTCAAGAAAGAAAATAGGGGAAATAATACGACGATTACTGTGAAATTTAGAAATCCAATCACCAGGTCTTTTTCGTTCTTCTGTTAAGTAGAGACTTTCACCCATTGTATTCTTGATGTAAGATACCACCGCAACCGTATTATTAACAGGTTTTCGATAGGCTCCAAAAAATATCCCAACACGCCTGTTAGTGCTTAGTTTGGAGTTGATAAGCAGGATACCAGACAAATCGAATGGGTCAGTTAATTCGCGTATCTCGACGATATTGTAAGGAGCCTTTGTCTTTTCAATCGTGTAGTAAATCTTTACCAACGGTGGAAGTGGAAGAATAGACGGCGAGATAATATAGTAAATCTTTTTTAATGTTAGTGTTAGATAAGATTTTGGGAAACTATACATTCCATTTTCAAACACTTGGTATCTTAATTTACATCTATTTTTTTCATCATGGGTATACAATCCAATTGGGATAATGTCTGATGCTTTCATTCTTTTTATTTTATATATTTATATTTTTTTTCATCTCGAATGAAAAATATAAATGATTTATTGTTATTTAGTTATGATTTGTCAAATACTCTGATTAAAAACACCGGTTTTTACCACTTATAGGGTCGAGAGCGCACCTTCCACCATTTGGGCACATACCTAATGTACACGGTCCACCAAGGACACATTTACCATTTGGACTACATAACAATCCCGGGGAGCAATTTGGACTACCAGTAAAATCTCCACATGCACCACCCAACTGGCCAGGTTTTGGTTTGATAAAATGCATAGGACCTGGTGGTGTGGCTGGGTTTTTGACACATGTCGGTGGCAAGAGGTTATTGCAATGAGACCCTGGGTTGCACTGTATTCCACTTGTATCGCTTCCGCCTCTACATGCACCACCCACCTGACCAGGTTTTGGTTTGATAAAATTACTTGATTTACATAATGATGGTCCAGTACCTGGTGATGGTGTACATATGTAACCAGAGTCGCAGTAGGGTTGTCCAATCATGCCGGTCTTTATAGGATGACACGGCTCATCTAGCCCCCCAAATCCCTGACCGGGTACAACATGTACCTGTGGTGTTCCAATTTCTCCCAATAACTGGCTAACACCCACAAGCACAACAGCGACAAATACTAATAAAGAGCATGCTGTATCACATGATTGTTTTTGTTTAGGGCTTTTCATGGCTGTTTTTGCTACTCCGCAAATTAGACATAAACCAATAGCAACTAAAGCAAAGATTGATAAAATTTCTTTCGTTTTCATTTTATTATATAAATAATTTTTATTATATAATTTTATTTTATGACAATACCACTTCTTCGGATTTCTCCACATCTTCGGATTTATCATCATCGACTATACTTTCATTTTTTAATTCTCTGGTTTTACAATAGTAGCATATTTTCAAAAGCACTTTTCCGGTCATATTCTGTACCCGGAGATATATTGCCATATTTCCACCGATGATACCTAAGCATTCAATGGCTGGACGTTCACCAACGCTTATGTACATATAGTCCGCGAGAGCACCCATCATAATAGACATGCAGAATATCATTAGTAGTTTATATGATGTTTTGAATCTGGTATCAATATGGTGGGTCGATGTTTTGATAATCGATAAATCTTCATAGTAAATCGGTTTTGAGTGAAGCATAACGCTAAAGTATGGAAAATTTATCAGTAGCATAAAACTCCCGACAAAATAGAGAAGCGCTATCCACACGACCGCTCGAACTTCGTCTACAAAAAATGGTAGACATAAACACAGTATTCCGGGTGGTATTAACACCCTCTTACATTTAATATTACATTTCATTATATCTTAGCACGTTTTATGTTTAGACAGGTGTTGTCTGTAAAGATTGTTGAAGGGCATTCTCGATACATTCGCCCACAGGACCCAAGTCAGCACCTGAGAACGTATCTTCAGTCTTTCCATTAAAAAAGACTATAAACATTGGAACTCCGCTACACTGTAGTTGCTCCGCCCATTTATTACCGGTGTCCATGCATGTATTGTCAATATCAATGGCGATGAACGAACAGGTTGCTAAATTATTTACTCCTTGTTCGTGGAACTTTCGAAGATTTCGGTGAACATTATCTGCCATTTCACCGAACTTTGGTGCGACCATTTTACAGGGGGCGCACCATTCAGCTCCAAGTTTTACCACCACTATAGTGTGTTGTTTGATATGTTGTTTTAGCGTTTCGACTGTATTACATTCATAATTTACGCTCATTTAACAAGCAAAATTGAGTTTTTAAACGACAAAACAGTTATTATCAAGGTATGCAAAAACGTAAATTAACAAACGTTGAAATTAAAAGTATATGTAAACAAATTAACCATTTTAAATACACACCGACACCTATTCGGACATCTGTTTTAAATAAACTCAGACGTGGGCTCACCCAACAACTGAAAAAAGTAGAGATATATCCATCAATAGTACCTGAACTTATTAAAGCCGTCAAGAAGGAATTCTTCGCAACTATAGCGTGTCCAGGAGAAGCGGTAGGGGTAGTCATGGCACAAAGTATCGGCGAGAGACAGACGCAGATGACACTCAATTCCTTTCACAAGGCTGGATTGATATCCGCAACTGTTGTGACGGGAGTTCCCAGATTTTCCGAACTTCTCAATGCCACGAAGAATCCAAAATCACGCACGTGTATCATAAAATTCAAAGACAAGTGTGAAACAATCGCTCAAGCGAGAGAACAAGGTAAAAATATTATTTTTACGGATGTGGAAAGTATTTGTAAGAAAATAGAGACGACACCTCTTTCCACTGAAATATGGTACGATGTCTTTTGTGATATAAACGATGTCGACATCTCAGATTTTACCCACATGATTCGTATTGAACTCAATCGAGATGAGTTATACAAGAGAAATATCTCTACCCAAGAGATAGTCAGAGCTGTCAAGTACAACTTTGAAGATGTAGAGTGTATCGCGTCTCCATTGGAGCAGTCGTTAATCGATATCTTTTACAGAGCTCCAGACGATGAGACCGCTAGCGAAATCCAGATATTTTCTGATAATGTATTTATTCCTAATATCCTTCAAATTAAAGTAAGTGGTATCGACGACATCAAAGATATCTTTTTTCAAGATGATGAGATTACGGGAGAGTGGGGAGCGATGACACATGGTTCCAATTTCAAAGAACTAGCAGCCTTACCGTGTGTAGATTTTGAATGCTTGGTCTCCAACGACATGTGGGAAATATACAATAATCTGGGTGTCGAAGCAGCAAGGCAGTTTTTAATCGATGAATTCACCCATGTTGTTTCGTCAGATGGCACCTACATTAATGAACGTCATATAATGTTAGCAACTGATATTATGACACAGTTTGGTACTATTCTTTCGGTCTCCAGATACGGTATGAAACGAGAACAAGTAGGTCCACTAGCAAAAGCATCGTTTGAGGAGTCTCTCGATAATTTCATGAAAGCGGGTGCTTACGGTGAAATTGACGAAACTAAAGGGTGTAGTGGGTCTATCATGATAGGAAAACAGGTAAAAGCGGGCACTGGTATTTGCGAGTTAGTATTAGAATAATTTAAACTTTCATAAATAAAACAAATGAATGAACACAAACGACTTTTTTGTTCACTATTTACGAAAGGACTTCTTCTTAAACAAGATTCCTACCAATCGTATAGTGAAAGTCTAGTAAAGGTATTTATACTTTGTAATCGCACTATCAATTTTCCAATGTTGGCTTCATTACTAGATACGGTACCACAGAGTGAAATAAAATCCCTTATACAATTGTCTTTTTTCATCAGAAATCCGAGGGGTGGCCGAGGAGTAAGAAAAGTGGGAAGATATATGTACCAATGGTTACTAATTAATTATCCTGATGAATTTGTAAAATATATCTTTAAAATTTCAGAGTTTGGTAGATGGGATGATATTTATTTATTGTTTCCAGGTTCCTTACGACTATCCACCTTGGATTTTACTAATAAAAACTACTGTAGTAGTATAACGAACGAGACGTTTACAAAAGTAAAGGCTGTACAACAGACTATTGTTGCATATGTTGCACGTATTTTCCTGGAAAGCTTCCACGATTTTATGGATGGGAAAAAGGGATTTGAACTCTTTGTTAAATGGTTGCCATCTGAGCATAGTTCTTTCAATAAAAAATATAAGATAGTAGAAACACTATGCGACGAGTTGGATATATCGTTGAAAGATTATCGTATAATTTATCTCACACCGATGAGAAAAGCGGCAGACATCTGCGAAACACACATGTGTAAAAAAGATTGGGGATATATCAACTACAATAAACTCAATAAAAAAAGAATTGGATACTACAAGAATGCCTTCAAGAGGAACGATACTCGACGTTTTTCGACATGGTCTCTAGCCAATCCAATGATTCACATCCAAAAGCCCTCTGAAATCATTGACCAATACTTTAACCAGATACTTGATGAAGACAAAAATCGAGAAAGCGATCAGTTAGAAAGTTCATGGCAAAACACCCTCAAATTACTACTAGACCACACATCCACTAATCTCATGACAGTTGTTGATACAAATGGATGTATGTATCGGAAGAAAGATTCCACCCGTATCTTTAGTTATGCTTTATCTCTAAGTATTGTCAGCGCGTGTCAGCGCTCCGTTGATAAAAACACGGTCGTACTGTATAAAAATCAAGAAGGCTTTACAACATATGACCTTACTCCCAGTTTGAAAGAAATAATAACAACCTTTCGACTAACCTTTACATCTAAACCCACATTGAAGGACATCTACATGTATAGTCGGACAAAGGACATAAAAACATTCCTATACATTACATATCAAGAATATATAATAGATAAGAAAGAATTAGAAACTCTAGTAGGAAAGGAAGGACAAACAATTATTATATGGAACATTACATCTGAAGAGGTCTCTTACAATAAAATATCAACCAATCTTGCAATGTTGACTGGGTTCACGACGGAGTTATATAGATACTTTTTGGTGTCCGGTAGTTTTAACCCAGATTGT
>Ga0206129_10001797_pt1 | contig 28104 bp, 24 predicted proteins | sample Helgoland_Spring_8_FD_148616 | JGI IMG/M metagenome (GOLD analysis project Ga0206129, IMG submission 148616) | Pelagic subsurface seawater microbial communities from Kabeltonne, Helgoland, North Sea - Helgoland_Spring_Bloom_20160502_2 | ecosystem: Environmental > Aquatic > Marine > Epipelagic ...
TTAGTATCGCTTTCGCCCTTCGTCTCTGCCTTCTCTTTCTCTCTTACTCCCGTCTGCAGTTGTTTGTAAGTCGGTCCGAGTTGGTCTATTTAATATACGCCTCTGATTGAAAGTGTCAACACCTTTTAAGAAAAAAGTTTAAGTTTTTTTCTTTTTATTTATTTCATCACCCTAATTACTTAAAAAATTAGTCTATTACAAACTCGCTGACTATCTGATGTAAGTCTTCTGTACCTTGAAGAAAGCTACTAACTTTTACTCTCTCGTTATTCCCATGCACGCCTGTCCAGTCCCCAGCGTCAAATAGCACTGGATTAAACCCATAACTGTCTATGCCCAAATCTCTAGTGAAATGACTGTCAGTAAAACCCGTGCTAACTGCCGGGACAATGCGCGAACCCGGATGAATCTTTTGAGTAACTGAAGCAATATGCTGAAAAAACTCTGAATCTACAGAGGATACTGCTGGACTAAATGCTAAAACAACATCAACAGTTACCCCTGCTGGCTCAACAAGAGTTTTAATGTCCTGAATGAATTCATCAGCTGTTCTATCTGGCAGCATCCTGCAATCAATCTCTGCAGCTGCAACCGGCGGCACAACATTAATTTTTTGTGAGCCCTCAAGCATGGTCAGTGAGCAAGTGTCTCTAGTCAGCGCATGATAAGAAGGTGAAGATTCTTGTAATTCTGCTTGATATTTCTTGCTACCAATGAAATTTTTCATGTTTGCGAAAGCTTCGGCCTCCTTGCCGGTCATCTTTAAAGATAAACTTTTAAAATAAGTATCTACTGATGGAATAATTCTTGGCTCAAAAGGATTTTCTCTAACAAGGTTAAGCGCGTGAACTATTCTAGAAACTGAGCTGGTAGTTCTTGGTGATGAGCCATGACCGGGAGTATCAACAGCAGTAAAGCGAAGCCAGACAGGAACCTTTTGAGTGATCTCTATGGCAAAGACTTTTTCTCCGTCAATAATTTGACCACTTCCACCTTCATTAATTACAAAACCTGCACCTTCAAAAATCTCAGGATGATTCTCAATTAACCATCCAGCTCCAAACATTCCACCAGCTTCTTCATCAGCTGTTGCAACAAAAACCACATCCCTATTTAGGCTGAGGCCACTTCTATGCAATCTGATGAAAGATACTAGTTGAGAAATACCGGCTCCCTTCATGTCGATGACTCCCCTTCCATAGAGATAGCCATCTCTAATCTCAGCTACAAAAGGGTCAGTATCCCAATATTCTTTGGTAGCAGGAACAACATCTGTATGTTGAAGTAAAATTAAAGCTGGAAGATTTCCACCTTTTATTCGCGCCCAAATATTTCCTCTACCAGGGGCACTCTCTGCACTGGAGAACTCAATGCCCTCCTCTTCAAAAATTTTAGCGTAGAAATCTACCGCTCTAGACTCATTGCCGGGAGGGTTAACTGTATCTATACCAACATAACTTGAAAGAAGCTTAACTGGATCAAGCGGCTCAGCATAGGAAGTCAGGCTAAGAACAAATAAAGCATTTAATAGAAAGTATTTTTTAATCATTATTTAACTCCTTCAACAAGAACAACATGACGATTTGATGAATTTTTAGAATACATTAATGCTTCTTGGTATTCATCAGACTGATAACAAAATTCTGCTTTTTCCATAGAGTCGAATTCAACCAGTACTGTTCTCTCATAAGGACCGCCTTCTAATTCAAGTTGATCTCCACCTCTAACAAGAAAATTCCCACCAAATTTTGTAATGGCTGGACCAGCTAATTTAATATACTCATCGTACTCTTCTGCATTATGAACGTGGCAACGGGTGATCCAATAGGCCTTCATTGTGCTTTAAACCTAAGTCTCATCTCGTGCAAAATGGGCTCAGTGTATCCGCTGGGTTGCGTGCGCCCTTCAATAGCTAGATTGCATGCTGCTTCAAAAGCGATGCCAGCATAAGATGGAGACATGGATTGGTATTGGGGATCTCCAGAATTCTGCTGATCAACAATGACAGCCATTCGCTTCATGGTTTCAATAACTTGTTCTTGAGAGCAAATGCCATGATGCAACCAATTAGTAATATGTTGGCTTGATATTCTGCACGTTGCCCTATCTTCCATAAGTCCTACGTTATTAATGTCAGGAACTTTTGAGCATCCAACGCCTTGATCAATCCAGCGCACAACATAACCCAATATACCTTGAGCATTGTTATCCAGTTCATTCTGGATAGCCTCGCTGGACAATAAAGATGGATCAGTCATTAATGGGATAGTTAATATGTCATCGAGGCTCGCCTTGGGTCTATTGATATGTTTTTCCTGTTGCTCGGAGACCAATATTTGATGGTAGTGCATTGCGTGCAATGTTGCTCCTGTCGGAGAAGGAACCCATGCACAGTTGGCTCCAGACTCAGGATGCATTGTTTTAATTTTATACATGTTGAGCATTTCATCAGGCATAGGCCACATGCCTTTGCCAATTTGTGCCTTGCCCATAAAGCCTGCCTCAAGACCAGAGTCTACATTCCAATCTTCGTAAGCAGTTATCCATGGCTGTTGTTTCATTTCAGCTTTGGGAATCATAGGACCAGCCTCCATGCTTGTATGAATTTCATCTCCAGTTCTATCCAAGAATCCGGTATTAATAAAGATGACGCGATCTTTTGCAACTCGAATACATTCTTTAAGATTCACGGTTGTTCTTCTCTCCTCGTCCATAATTCCAACTTTGGCAGTTAAATGTTTCATGCCCAAAGCTTTCTCAACAGCAGAAAATAAATCACAAGTAAACTGAACTTCATCTGGTCCATGCATCTTAGGCTTGACGATATAAATACTTCCAGCTCTAGAATTCTTGATGGGACCAGTTCCATTAAGATCGTGCATAGCAATACAAATAGTAAACATAGCATCGAGAATTCCTTCTGGAATTTCCAGACCGTCCTGATCAAGTATTGCTGGGTTAGTCATTAAGTGTCCAACATTTCTCACTAGCATCAAGCTTCTTCCTGGTACTGAGAATTGAGATCCATTTGGTGATAGATACTCTCGATCAAGATTTAGAGATCTCGTCATCTCATTGCCGCCTTTGATAAATGTTTCTTTAAGATCTCCTTTCATCAAACCAAGCCAATTTCTATAAACCTCGACTTTATCTTTACCATCAACAGCTGCTACTGAATCCTCGCAATCTTGAATAGTGGTTACCGCAGATTCTAATAAAACATCTTTAATCCCTGCTTGGTCTGTTGCTCCAACAGAGTGACTTGGATCAATTTGAATTTCTGCATGTAGGTTATTATTTTTCAGCAGAATGCCTGAAGGATTTTCTGCAGAGCCCTGGTAACCTTGAAACTGAGCAACATCTTTTAAAGAAGTTAATGCTCCGCCAACTGTTCCAATACTAAGAGAGTTATCAACCAAGGAAAAAGATGAAACATCATTATAAGATCCCTGACTTAAAGGAAAATGCTCATCTAAAAAGTTTTTAGCAAAAGCGATAACTTTGTCTCCTCGGACGGGATTATAAGCACCGGCCCTACTCGCCCCGTCATCCTCAGAAATCATATCTGTTCCATAAAGAGCGTCGTATAGGCTTCCCCATCTGGCATTGGCTGCGTTCAATGCAAATCTAGCATTCATCACTGGAACCACTAGTTGCGGTCCAGCAATAGTTGCAATTTCAGGATCAACGTTTTGAGTTTCGATTGTGAATTCACCTTTATCTTCAGTTAAATAGCCAATTTCTTTAAGAAAAGATTTGTAAGATTCAAAATCATGAGCTTGGCCCTTGTTAGATAAATGCCAATCATCAATTTTCTGCTGAATGGTTTCTCTAAGACCTAAAAGCTCTCTATTGCGTGGACCAAAATCTAGGACTATCGCCTCAAGGCTATGCCAAAAATGATCTGAAGTAATATTGAGATCAGGCAAGACCTCTGAGGTTAAGAATTCATCTAATTTTGTGGAAACTGATAAAGAACCTTTAGCAATATACTTATCTGACACTGTTTATCTCACTTGTAAAAAATTAAAAATATAGTCTAACAAATAAAATTGATTCTCTTAATATTAATTATTAATGACTGATTAAAAGAAATTTGTGCTAGATTTAAACTCGTCTCAAGATAGGAAATAATGAATAGAGTATCCAATTTATATGTAACTTTACTTGCTGCTCAACTCCTCATTTCGTGTGGTGGTGGCGGTGGAGGAAGTGACCCATCAATTCAACCAACGCCAACCACACCAGTTGCTCCACCAACCCCAGCTATATCGAGTAACCTTGATTCCCAAGCACAGGGTACAATAAATGGCACCATAAATTACGAAGACATTGATCGTACGTTTATTCTCTATGTCCCTTCAAGCTACGACAGGTCTTCAAAACAACCTTTGGTATTTAACTTTCATGGTTATGGCAGCAATGCCAGCGAGCAAATGGCATATGGAGATATGCGATCCCAAGCTGATGCCAATGGTTTTATCTTGGTTCATCCAGAAGCTTTAGATGATATTTATGGAAGTAGCTATTGGAACATCAAAGGCTGGTCACAAAGCGTGCATGATGATGTCAAATTTACTGAAAATCTTATTAATTTATTGATGGATAAGTACTCTATCAATGCAGAGAGAATTTACTCAACCGGAATGTCAAATGGAGGTTTTTTTAGCTTCCATCTAGCATGCAATTTAAGTGCAAGCTTTGCAGCTGTAGCATCTGTAACTGGCTCAATGACAAAAAGCACTTTTGATAGCTGCAACCCTAGAAAGCCTACTCCAGTAATGCAGATACATGGCTCGCTTGATTTCACCGTGCCCTATAAGGGATTAGATACTCTAAACATGAAACCAATAATGGATGTTATGGAGTATTGGAAAGTAAGCAATGCATGTGATGATTACGTGTTGTCACTCCCCGACATTCTCCCTGGCACAACATCTTGGACAGAAACTTATCAGTATTCAAATTGTCTAAATGATACTGAGAATATTCATTTGTATGTTCAAGGAGCTGGTCATGTTTGGCCTGGATCAATTTATGTAGGCATTCAGTCTCCTGACGCAAGCAGCAGCATATGGAGCTTTTTTTCAAAGTATGACATAAATGGTGTCATACAATAAAAAAGCCCGATGTTTGCAAGGCTTTTGGGTAAATATTAATACTTAGAAGTTATAAGCCCACTTAATTCCATGGGTCGATTGCTCTCTACCCCAGATGCTTTTGTTAAATTAATCAAATAAACACCATGAATGCAGTTAGTATAAAATTAAGGCTAATAAAGCTATGCTATTAATTGACAATAAAATCATACAAGAAATGTTAACAATCAACTCTAAAACCTTCGCAATCTTTTTTGGGCTATTTATTTTTGTAAGTTGTTCTGATGCTCCAACTGAGGCGGACTTAATTTTAAGCTCAAGCAATGTAATTTTAATGAATGCAGACAAAGATGCTGAACCATTATCAATCGCTATTGCGGATAAAGAAATTGTTTGGATTGGCAGTATCAATGAAGGCAAAAAAATTCAAGGGAAACATCTTGATTATGGTGATCAATCAATATTACCAGGCTTTATTGATGCCCATGGACATGCTTCTTTTGTGGCTTTTTCTACTCAAGTAGCAAACATTGCAGCCAAGCCTGTGGGTCCTGTAAATGCAATTAAAAATATTCAGTCAGAATTAAGAGAGTTCATTAATAAAGAAAATCTCAAGCCAGGAGAATGGGTTATAGGCATGGGTTACGATGATTCGCTCTTAGAGGAGCAAAGACATCCCACAAGAGAAGATTTAGATGCAGTGAGTACAATCAATCCTATATATTTAATTCATGTATCAGGTCATCTGGGTGCCGCAAATACGCTTGGCTTATCTTTGGCTAATATTACTTCTGAATCACAAGACCCACCTGGTGGCAAAATTCGCCGAGAGATAAATTCTTCACAACCCAATGGTGTTTTAGAGGAAACAGCAGCATACCCTGTCCAGCAATTGGCCATGGCTTCATACAAAGATCCTATGGGCAGTGTTGTTAAAGCCATGCAAGTCTATGCAAGCAATGGTATTACCACAGCGCAAGACGGAGCATCAAATCAATCGTCAATTGGGCTCTTGCAAGCAGCTGATGCCCAAAATCTTCTAAAGATAGATGTGATTAGCTTTCCAATCGCTCAAGGCGTTCCAGATGAATCAATTCAATCACTAAACTTTGGGGATTATTCAGGTAGATTAAAAATGGGAGGAGTTAAATTAATTTTAGACGGATCTCCGCAAGGTAAAACTGCATACATTACTAAACCCTATCTCGTCCCACCCCATGGTCAAGACGAACAATACAAAGGCTATCCTTTGATCCCTCAAGATTCTGTTGATCAACTCATTAACAAATATTCAATGGCAGAAATTCCGATCATGGCTCACGCAAATGGAGACGCAGCAGCAGACATGTTGCTTGAAGCTGTGCGGAAGTCTTCTATCTCTTCGGACCATCGAACAGTCATGATTCATGCGCAAACTGTTAGAGAAGATCAGCTTGATCAAATGAAGAAACTTAAAATTATTCCATCTTATTTCTCAACGCATACTTTTTACTGGGGAGACTGGCACAGAGATTCTGTCTTTGGCAATGAAAGAGCTTCTCGCATAAGCCCAACAAACTCAACTCTTAAAAGAGGGATGCCCTTCACTGTCCACAATGATGCCCCTATTGTTCCACCAGATATGATTAGGCTGCTTTGGTCAACCACAAATCGACTTACCAGATCCGGAAAAGTACTCGGACCAGACCAAAGGATTTCTACCTATGACGCACTAAAGGCTATGACAATAAATGCTGCATATCAGCATTTTGAAGAAAACATAAAAGGGAGTATTGAGGTTGGCAAATTAGCTGATCTTGTTGTCTTATCAGAAAATCCCCTCTCTATGCAAACTCAGGACTTATTAAACCTTAGTATTGTCGCTACCTACTCTCATGGTCGGGAAATCTATCAAGCCGCCTCAGAAAAATAATTGTAAAGCTTTCCAATAAAAAAGATTAAGCCAGAAAACTAAGTTTTTATAATTTCTTCGCAAGCCTGAGCATCTAATGACATGGATAGATATTTTTTATTACTTTTATATGTAATTTTTATCAATTATGCTATTTCAATGAAACATAACATTACATTTCCCTTTGATTTCCTTTTAACCAACAGATCTTTTTTAGCTCTATCTCTCTCTGCAATCATCTCCTTGTCCATTGACGCTGAAGACAGCCTAGCAGCCTTTGATCCAATGGACGTATTTGATCTTGAATGGGGATCGGATCCAAGAGTCTCACCGGATGGCAGCACCATCGTATATGTGCGCCGATCAAACGATATTATGAAAGATCGCGAACGCTCTAACTTATGGCAGGTTTCAAGCAATGGAGATGATCACCGACCACTTTACTCAGGTTTAAAAAGTGCACGCACACCTCGGTGGGCGCCAGATGGAAAAAAACTTGCATTCGTTTCAAATGATACCGGCTCTCAACAGATTCATGTCCGCTGGGTTGATAATGGTGATACGGCATTAATTTCACAGTTACTGGAATCGCCCTCTAATCTCTCTTGGTCACCCGATGGTAAGTGGCTTGCATTCACCATGAATGTTAAGGGGTCATCGGAGCCAATTGTGAAATCACGCGCTCAACCAGAAGGTTCTTCTTGGGCAAAGAAAGCCATAACTGTTACTACCACCCAGTATCAATACGATGGTCAAGGAATTGTTGAGCCAGCCTACCGTCATGTGTTTGTAATCCCTGCCGATGGTGGCTCAGCACGGCAACTAACAGACGGAAATTTTAATCACTATGGTTCGCTTGCATGGTCATCAGACAGCAATCATATTTTCTTTTCAGCATACCGCTCTGAGGATTGGGAGCTTGTAAGCGATGAGGCTGATATTTATTCGGTCGCACTATCAACCAAGGAAATTAAACAAATTACAACTCAACCTGGTGCGGAGCGCTCCCCAGTTATCTCACCAAATGGAAAATTGATTGCTTTTATTCAAGAAGACAGACGACCGCTAGCTTATACGCCTGATCATCTTGCCATCATGGATATAAATGGAAAAAATATACGCCTCCTAACAGAGGATCTTGATGGAGATGCAAATAATGTTATTTGGACGAATGATAATAAGTCTCTCTACTTTGCATATGACGAGCGAGGCGTTCGAAAAATTGGTCAAGTCACCATCAAAGGTAAGTTTAATGAGGTAATCAGTGGGTTAGGAGGCACAACGATCGGAAGACCTTATCTTTCAGGTGGATTCCATGCAACCAATAATACAATTGCTTTTACTTACGGTCTGCCCAATCGACCAGCTAACATTGCTGTAGTTAATGAAGGCCAGGCAAAAGTTCTCACTGCCTTAAACGAAGATCTGTTGGAACATAAAAAACTAGGATTGGTGAATGAAATTGTCTATAACTCTTCTTTTGATGGCCAGGAAATACAGGGGTGGTATATCACTCCACCAGACTTCGATCCATCCAAGAAGTACCCACTGATTCTTGAAATTCATGGTGGCCCACATCTAGCTTACGGACCATATTTCTCGGCTGAAATGCAAATCATGGCTGCAGCTGGATACGTGGTTTTCTATGATAATTATCGAGGCAGCTTATCTTATGGAGAAGATTTTGCTCTACTTTTGCAGTACAAATATTCAAGCAGTGAGGATTTTGCAGATCACATGTCAGGGATTGATGCGATGATTGATCTTGGCTTTGTTGATGATGAAAATCTCTTTATTGCTGGCGGGAGTGCCGGAGGTATTGCAACCGCTTATGCGGTAGGCCTAACTGATCGCTTTAATGCAGCAGTTGCGGCTAAACCTGTTATTAACTGGCTGAGCAAACCACTTACGGCTGACTCTATGGTTGGTCAAATTTATCATCAATTTCCAGGACCTCCCTGGGAGCATCTAGAGCATTATTGGAAAAGATCACCTCTATCACTCATGGGAAATGTAACCACACCAACCATGTTGCTGACAGGTGAAGATGATAGAAGAACACCAATTTCAGAAACCGAACAATTCTACCAAGCTCTTCGATTGCGAGGAGTAGATAGCGCTATGGTTCGTCTTCCGGATACTTCTCATGGGATTGCTGGAAGGCCATCGCGACTAATATCAAAAGTTGACCATATTCTTGCTTGGTTTGAGCGATATCGGACTGACAAGGATCAAAACTAATTAATAAAAAGATGCAATATAGAAATTTAGGTAGATCAGGATTAAAAGTTTCGGAGTTATCATTTGGCTCCTGGGTAACATTTAATAAGCAAGTCGATGCCAATTTGGCTGAAAAGATGTTCGGAACATGCATGGATGCAGGTATTAACTTTTTTGATAATGCTGAGGGTTATGAGAGAGGAGAATCTGAGATAGTTATGGGCAAAGCGCTTAAAGCACTCAGCAACCCAAGAGATTCTTACTGTGTATCCTCAAAAGTATTTTTCGGCGCCAAAGAAAATCCTCTGCCTACTCAAATAGGGCTAAGCAGAAAGCATATAACCGAAGCCTGTCATCAAGCCTTAGAAAGGTTGCAGGTTGATTATTTAGATCTATATTTTTGTCATCGAGCAGATCCCGATACTCCTATTAGCGAAACTGTATGGGCAATGCATAATCTGGTAACCCAAGGCAAAATACTCTACTGGGGAACATCTGAATGGAGTGCAGAAGAAATTTCAGAAGCTTATGAATTCGCGTACTCAAATCATCTAACCCCTCCCTCTATGGAGCAGCCTCAATACAATCTTCTTGATAGGAATAGATTCGAAAAGGAGTATGGGCCTCTTTATGAGAAATATGGGCTTGGAACAACAATCTGGTCCCCTTTGGCTTCTGGTGCTTTAACAGGAAAATATCTAAAGGGAATTCCCGAGGGATCAAGAGCATCCTTAGAGGGTTATGAGTGGCTCAAGAATAGTATGGTTGAGTCTGATCGCGGGCAAGAGAGAATGACAAGAGTCACCTCGTTGATACCTATTGCTGAAAAATTAAACGTAAGTATGTCTAAACTAGCTATTGCCTGGTGCCTGTTAAATGAAAATGTATCAACAGTAATTCTAGGCGCCTCAAAAATTGAGCAGTTAGAGGAGAATTTAAAAAGTACAGAACTACTACCGCTACTTGATAAAGGAATACAAAAAGAATTATTGCTAATTTAATAGATGTGAGAGGTTAAAAAATGGAGCGGGAAACCAGGTTCGAACTGGCGACCTCAACCTTGGCAAGGTTGCGCTCTACCAGCTGAGCTATTCCCGCTAATGACTGCTAATACAGCATTCTTGGCTATGGATTAATTCTGGTTACTTGCCACCGTAACTTCTCCGTAACTTCGACCTATCTACTAACACTGGTATTCTTAGTTAGTAGAGACTGCTTATGATACTGATTTTCGCAACGAGGTAAAGAGTCTTATTCTTTTATGCCCTTCTTTCTATGACTCCGGCTACGCAGGAGTAAATGGTTTGGTATAAGGTAAATATATAGATTTAAAGCTTGACCTCGAGCTACCTTTAAGTTGTATAGTTATTTTTTTGGAGAACGAATCAATGTCTAATCTTATGAATAAATCACTCACTTTGCCTTGTGGCCAAGTAATCAAAAACCGTATCTGCAAGGCTGCAATGACTGAGCGCATTGCACGGGGCGATAATCTAGCCCATCAAGGACATGTAAATTTATATCAGAAATGGGCGGAAGGTGATATTGGTATTTTATTAACCGGAAATGTTCAGATTGATTATCGCAACCTAGAAGGCCCAGCAAATGTGGTGATCGATGAATATAACTACAAAAAACAATTTGATATTTTAAAAGCATGGTCTGCCGCAGGCACAAAAGACAATACCCAGCTTTGGATGCAAATTTCTCATGCTGGCAGACAAACCCCCGGAGAAATAAATTCTTCGCCCTTGGCACCTTCCAATATTGGATTGAAAATTCCTGGCCGTAATTATGGAACCCCTCAGCCCATGATCGAAGAAGACATTCTAGATGTGATAGATAGATTTGTTTTCACAGCAAAAATTGCTAGAGAGACTGGATTTACTGGCGTCCAATTTCATTCAGCACATGGCTACCTTTTATCTGAATTTTTATCACCAGATATTAATACTCGCAATGATGCATGGGGTGGAAGTCTAGAAAACAGAACCAGGATTCATCTAGAAATTATAAAAAGATGCAGGGCAGAGGTGGGCACGGATTTCCCGATCTCAGTTAAATTAAATTCTGCAGATTTCCAAAGAGGTGGCTTTAGCGCCGATGAAAGCATCGAGGTTGCTAAGATGTTAGAAACTGCAAGTGTAGACATAATAGAAATTTCTGGTGGTTCATACGAGCAACCCAAACTGATAGGAGCTGATGATCTGAGCATCAATCCTGATAGAAGCGAAGCAAGAAAAGAGAGCACTATTGCTAGAGAGGCATATTTTCTTGAATATGCAAGCAATATAAGGAAGGCAGTATCCTTGCCATTAATGGTAACTGGAGGCTTTCGATCAAGGGATGGTATTGAGAGAGCTTTGCAAAGTAATATCTGTCAAATGGTTGGAGTTGCAAGACCTTTATGCGCTGATCCCCATTGCATTAAAAAGATGATGGAGGGTCAGCTAGACGTCTTACCTAGTATGGAGAAAAATCTATCGCTAGGACCTTCAATTCTTTCTCCATCAAGCCCTTTTACTCTTGTTCAAGTCATCAATGCGTTTGGAGCAATGGCATGGTTTTATCAGCAGATTAAGCATATGTCTAAGGGATTAATGCCAAACCATAAGCAGAAGCTTTTTAATGCATTAAGAGCAGATATGAAGGCTGATAAGCTTGCTATAAAAGATTACCTAGAGAGCCATTAGAAGTATTTCTTGCCACCCTTCTCAATGTATTCATCAATGCGACTGTCACATATGACAATCAACTCCTTTTGCTAGTCTTTGGCGGGGAGCTGTCTAAGCTTTTTATACCTCACAAACTAGCTGCCCAAGTATATTTTTATTTGTGAATATTATTTTATTATCTTTGGTATTTATCTCCAGCAGCTGGAAATTGATTTCATTGTTTGAAGTATTGATGTTGGCAATTAAACCTTCGCTAATAACCATTGCTTCTTCTTCGATACTAAATTTTTTTGAGTCCATGTCTATGGTAATTTGATACTTCTTTTTATCGTTATCAGAACAACCTATGGTAAATTCATTATGGTCGTCAGCAAATGCAAAAGGCGATAAGAGTATTAGGGTTAGCAATTTCTTCATTATTTGGTTGCTGATTCTTTAGTTTTTACATCAAGTCCAGATGATGAAATGTCTGTTTCTTCATCCTCAAAAATGCAATCCATTTTAGCAACAACCTCGCCTTCAACTTTTAAGTTTACTTTGGCTCTGCCTTTCATAGTTCCTGATACCGAGCATTTCTCAATACTCTCTTCAACTATGTCTCTGACTATTTCTTTTAGCTCTAAAATTGATAGTTCTGAGACAAGCCTCTTATCTTCAGCACATGCCAAAGGCGAGAGGAGTAATAGGGTTAGTAGTTTTTTCATAATCTTAATATACACAGACTTTATAAACTTTAAAATTTTTTAACCTCTCCTCGTGCATGTTTTGAGATTGGCCAGCTGAAGTGAGCCAGCCAAAAACACTAGCGGAATTAACCAGGCGGGGACGAAAAAGTTAAGGCTTTTCAGTCAATGGTCTGGTGGTTCAGGAAAATGATATTAGGTATAGATAGGAATAAGCTCAGATAAAACATGCATCAGGTTTATGGGATTGCTAGTAAATCAATACTATTCGTTGAAATTGTTATTTAGTTCTATAAAATACGCGGCATATTTACTATTAATCGAGGAGATTATGAAAAAGAATTATTTATTTGGGCTATGCGCATTATTACTTTCACAAGGTACTGTGCTTCATGCTCAAACTGTCGAAGAAATTATAGTTACAGCCACAAAAACAGAAAGGACATTACAAGAAGTTCCCGTCGCAGTTTCTGTTGTAACTGCTGACACTATTGAAAAAGCAAATGTAGTTGACTTGCTTGATCTTAAGGCAGTTGTACCTTCTTTAGATGCAAGGCAATATCAATCATCCACTAATGCAACATTTTTTATTCGTGGTTTTGGTAATGGTTCCAATAATCCTGGTGTTGAGCCTTCCGTTGCTGTATTTGTTGATGGTGTTTACAGATCTAAGATACAAGGACAAATCTCAGACTTGCCAATGCTTGAGAGAATTGAGGTTTTAAGAGGCCCGCAAAGTACATTATTTGGAAAAAATGCTTCTGCTGGTGTGGTTAACATCGTAACTAAAAAGCCTTCATTTGAAAATTTTGGTAAAGCAACTTTCGAAATCGGAGACTATAACTCTAAGGTTGCTAAGATTTATTACACGGGCCCTATGAATGATTCTGTTGCTTACAGCATTAGTGCAAATGTTAATACAAGAGATGGGCAATCTGATAATCCAACTACTGGAAATAAACTGAATGATCGCGACAGGTTCGGCTATCGAGCTGAATTTTTATTTGCACCTGAAGATGATTTTTCTGCAAGGTTAACATTTGACTATGATGAGTTTGACGAAATTTGCTGTGTGATTGGAAGCACGGCTTATGGAGTTGGGAACCAAGTTACTGCCCTATTAGGTGGAAAAGTAATACCCAATGATCCCTTCACTCAATTAGCATTTTTTAATTTTGATCCAACCTCAAAGGGAGAAAATAGCGGTATTTCATTACACATAGAGAAAAACTTTGTTAATACAACTCTCGAAAGCATTACTTCCTATAGAACTTCTGATAATTATGAAGTTCAGGATGTTGATTTTGATGCGGTTGATGTAATTGCTCCAAGCCCTATTTCAAAAGAATTATCTGGGGTAACTCAAGAAATTCGATGGTACACAGAGGATAATGAGAAAGTTAACTGGTTGCTTGGTGGTTTCTATTACCAAGAGGACATGGATTTCAATGAGTCTATTTACTTTGGAACCATGTGGAGACCCTACATTGACGCTCTTTTGCCTGGCGCAATAGCAGGAGTAGCTGGAGCTTTTGGTTTGCCAAACTCTCTATTATTTGCTGCAGGGCAAGGTAATACAGAAACTGCAACCCAAGATAACTCAACTATCTCTTTATTTGCTCAAGTTGATATTCAGCTTAATGAAAAGCTAAATGCCATTTTAGGTGTGAGTTACATGGAAGATGAAAAAAAGGTCTCATACAACCAGATTAACAACGCTGTTTTTTCTAACTTAGATTTTGTTGGTGCAGGAACACTAGGGCTTATCGCTGCAGGATTTCCTCCAGCTCAAGCGGCTGTTTTAGCTCAAGATCCAGCATACAATCCTCTCCTTCCACTGCAAGGTCTTCAGTTTATTCCAAAATTTGTAGACATTCCTAATGCTGCTCAAGATGGAAAAAGCAAGGATGACAACGTCGACTACACAGCTAAACTTTCATACGCATTCAATGATGCTGTGAATATTTATGGTGGTGTTTCAACAGGCTTTAAAGCTACTGCTTGGAACATTTCTAGAAACTCACTGCCAAATGCTGAAGAGACAGCTGCCTTAGCTGCTGCCGGGACTCCAGTAGGCCCAAACACTGGTTTAGGTACTAGATTTGCGAATCCTGAAGAAGCCGAAGTTATTGAGCTGGGCGCAAAAATGTATCTCCCAAATGGATATCTTAATATTGCCTACTTTGATCAAAAGATTAAGGGCTTTCAATCAAATACTTTTATCGGTACTGGTTTTGTCTTAGCTAACGCTGGTTCGCAATCAGCCGATGGATTTGAGTTTGATTTGATGATCTCACCAGTTGAAAATATTGATCTTGCAATCAGTGGTTTGGTCATGGATCCAATCTATGATTCATTCCCTAAATCAGCTGCTGGAGATTTATCAGGCACAGTTCCTTCTAACATCCCAGAGGAAACATTTTCTACTACTGCTACTTGGAACTGGTCAAGGGGTCAATATGATGGTTACGTGAGACTAAGTCACCTGTATTCAAGTGAAGTGATTCTTAGTGAGAATCCAACATGGCAAGCATTGCTTGATTCCAAGGGAAATGGCAGAAGAAAACAAGACACTTTTAACTTCTCTGCTGGAATTGAAAGAGGAAACTTTTCTTTGACACTGTGGGGCAAGAATATCAATGATGATGAATTCTTAACAACAATTTTCCCTGCTGTGGCTGATCCAACTTCAACATCGTTTTTTGGATATCCTAATGCATTTAAATCATACGGGTTAACTTTAAACTATATATTTTAAATAAATTAAATTTAAAAAAAGGGGCTCAGATGGGCTCCTTTTTTTTATGGTCACTTATCAAGTGCGTCTAGAGACTCCGACATTTTTTTCTGAAGAGCTCCAATGGCTTTAAGAGGCCTAACCATTACTTTGAAGTCAATAATTCTCCCTTCTTCATTCCACTTAATCATGTCGACACCATTAACAGAAACATCGCCTATGAATGTTTCAAATTCAAGGATTACATCTAAGCCCTCTACAACTTCACGAACATATCGAAAATTTTCCATATCGAAAGTAATTCCTGCGCCCATTAAATAAAGCTTTGTCATTTCTTTGCCCTCGATAGGCTTGAAGACCACAGGCGATGAGAAAATTACAGACTCATCTAGTATCTCTTCTAAGAATTGTGGATCATCAGATCGATAGCCTTGATACCATCTGTCTAAGAATTTTTTAGTTTCACTCATAGAGATATTAAAGGTCTCAAGCACTCAATTTGCAAGAGTATTTATATTAAAAGAGATTCTTGCAAAAGATATGCATGAAAATTTATGGAACTGCTTCTAGTTACTTACTTTTTTTTAACTTTCTTAATTTTGCGTACTGATTAAGAAGTTTTTGGTTAGCAATATCTCGTCTTATATGACGTTTATTTCTAGCAGCTTCAGATTTTTGAATTCTAATAGCCTTATTCATCGTTATTTAATACTGTCATATTAAAAAATAAAAAGCAAAAATCAGCTAACTCTTAGATAATTTTTTTAGTCTTGAGCTTAATACATGAAGCTCTAAATTCATCGGAGAGCCAGAAGAAAATCGTTTAGCGGATTTAGGGGATGCTTTTGTATTCACGCTCAGATTTTCCTTCACCATCATATATGCATCCCTAAAGGGCATGCCGGACTGAACTAACTCATAGGCCTGGTCAGTCATCTTCATATCATCGTCAACAAAATCTAGGGATCTGGGTTTGTTGATCTTGATTGACTTAATGAGGTCAGGTAATAACGACAAGGATCCAGACACAGCATGCAATGAATGGATGAGCGAGCGTTTGGTTAATTGTAAATCGCGGTGGTAACCACTTGGAAGTGAAATTAAATTCTCTAACTCAGAATAATGTCCAGCTAGAATAGAGTAGTTAGCGCGCATCACCTCAATTACATCAGGGTTGGATTTATTTGGCATGATGGACGAGCCAGTTGAGTATTTAGAATCTAAACTTAAAAGGTTAAATTCCTGAGTGACAAACAAGCTTATGTCCCAAGAGAATTTACGGACATCCAGCATAGGCTGTTTCAAAGAGCCTAAAAGCTCTAATTCAAACTTTCCTCTGCTATTTTGCACATAAAGGCTATTGAGTTGCTTTCTTTTGAATTCTAATTTTTTTGTGCTGATCTCTCTTTTAATCGGGAGATTCACCCCATAGCCAGCTGCTGTGCCCAAGGGATTAATATTCATCCAGGAATGAGTGTTTTGTAGTAATTCTGCGTTATCGATAAAAGACTCTGCAAAAGCTCCAAACCAAAGACCCCATGAAGATGGCATTGCTCTTTGTAAATGAGTATAACCAGGCATGACGTCCGATGAATGCTTGGATGCTTTATCCAAAAAGGCTTGAGCAATTTTAAGGTTTAATGCTTGAATTTGCTGAAGATGATCTCTGGTATAAAGTCGCATGGCAACTAACACTTGATCGTTTCGGCTTCTGCCGGTATGAATTTTTTTTCCTAAATCGCCTAACTCATTAGTGAGAAAATCTTCTATTGCTGAATGACAATCTTCATATTTTTTTGTGAGTTTAAATTTATTCACTGCAAATAATTTTGCAAGTTTTTTTAGCGCAGAAACCATTTTTTTAAGTTCTGAGGCATTTAAAATATTAATTGCTTTAAGCTCTTCCGCATGAGCAATAGAAGCTTCGATATCATAAAGAAATAACTCTTGATCTAAGACAATATCTTCGCCAGATAAGAAAGCGTCAATCGATGAGTTTGAGGTTTTAATGTTTTTATTCCAGATTTTCATTATTCAGTAATCCCTAAATTATCATCCCAGCCAAATGCACTATTAAGGTTTTGTATTGCTTGGGTTGCAGCGCCTTTTAACAGATTATCAATAGTGCAGCAAAAAGTCAGTCTTTTAGAGTTTATGTCTGCTTCAAAACCACCTATCAAAGCAAAAGAAGTCTCTCTTACCTGCTGGAGATCTGGAGCAGGATGTTGCACTTTTATCAACGAGTGATCAGTATAAAAATCTTGAAAAACTTTCTCAGCATCATCTGCCGACATTGAATCTGTCAAAATCATATTGCCTGTCATATGAATGCCTCTAAAAAATTCGGCAACGTGTGGTGTGAAAAAAATCTCCTTGTACATTTGGTGCTTAACCTCTCTCTCATGCAGGTGGTTAATCATGGAGTAGGCCAATATGTTACTAGAAAGCAGCTCTTTATTGTTTCGAGGATTTGGTGATGCTCCTGCCCCGCTATAGCCAGAAATACCAAAAAAATTAACAGGACCACTAATTTTATCTACGAGAGGTGCCAGCATAAGCTGCATGGCAGTGGCATAACATCCTGGATTACTTATTTTAGTTGCAGAGACGGGCTCTGAGAGCTCTGGAAGCCGGTATTCCCAGGAAGCATTGAATCGATGATCAGAGCTTATGTCTAACAAAATAGCCTCTGGATTATGCTCTAGAATTTTATCCACGTAACTTTTCGATTGGTCGTTAGGAAGTGCCAGCACATAGGCATCTTCATTGCCTAACTCCAAATTAGCTAAACCGAGTGATAGGTAGCTTAATGAATTATTTTTGGTGCAACCCGGCACTGGAAGACCTGCTTGCGATGAGGAATAGACAGATGTGATGGAGAGCTTAGGATGATTATTTACAAGCTCAAATATTTCTTGGCCTACATAACCTCTACCACCTAATAATCCTATTTTTTTAACACCCATTTAAATAACACTCTTCGGTTTATTCAAAGCATATTCAATACAATCTTTAAGCAATGTGTAGTCAGAAATACCAATCCAAAATATATGCCAATCTGAATTTTTTTGACAGCCTTCGCAAATTGAAGAATAGAACTTATTGATTGGGTTGCTTGATCTTGAGCGCCAAAAAACTTGAGGATATGTCTTGCGCATCTCATGCCATATGCCAGCACCCAAGCCCTCTCCTTTAGCCTCAGGAATCACTCCGAACTTATCCATGTAAGGAATATTAAATTCATTTGAGATGGCTATCGTCGCCCTCTTACAAGCAGTCATAAAAATTTGTAAATCATTGGAATTATCAAAAAAATTATCCACAAGCCTGCCATCAAAGGAAGATTCGATAATAGCTTTAAAGTGGGCTTGAGTTTGATGATCTGGTTGCTTGAACTGATCTACCTTATAACCATGCTTTACCAGTGTTCCAGAGCCTGAGTCTGTAAATAATTCTTTTGGTAAATTAATTGGCTGTGTAATAGAAACTGAAGAAGTTTTCGGCAAATGATCTAACACTGTTTTAACCTGCTCTAATTTTAATTTCATGCCTGAGTGGAGCCAATCTTGTTGCATCAAATCATCATACTCAAGCACTAAGTTAATAGTCTCTATAAGCTTATTGGATTGATTAAATATGCCCCCTGTTTCAGATAAAAATATCACTTTATAGGGATTCATTGCCTTCACTAACTCCACTGAAGCTATATCAGCATTGATATTTAAGATCTCGGTGTCATCTGCTCCAATGGGCGCTATCACAGGTATTGCTCCAGCTTCAAGAGCATGATTGATTGACTCTAAATTAACTTGAGTAATTTCACCTACCAGGCCCAGTTCAGGCTTACTTATTTTGCACTCAAATATATCAGAGGTTAGTCCTACGGCATTAGCACCTAGCAGCTCAAGAGCTTCAACAATTTGATGATTGGTTTGTTTAAAAATGCGTTGGGCAACATCACGAACTTGCGGAGATGTAACACGTTGACCATCAATAAATGAGAAATCAATACCCAGATTATCTAATTCAGCAGAAAGCATGGGGCCTGCTCCATGCAAGATCACTGGCTTTAATCCTACCTGATCCAGAAAAACTAAAGATGTAACTAAATTATCTAGATCATTCTGAATGACAGAGCCACCCACCTTAATAATTGCAAACCTCTGCTCAGGTGAAGAATATTTTTCAATGTATTTCTTAATTTCTTTCTCGGAGCCAATCGCACCTAACAACTTTAGAATTGTGTCCTTAATAAAGAGCGGGGATTGTGAAATCATTTCACTATTTCTCTGTAGATATTTAATGCTTGAGATAGCTGTCTTATCTCAACGTATTCATTGGGTTGATGCGCATTAGAAATATCTCCGGGACCAAAAACGATGGCAGGCAATCCAGCCTCACTGAATAAAGATGCTTCCGTCCAAAAATTTACTGGCTCTGAAGGCTGCAAGTTAAGATCTTGCAACATAAGTTCTGCGGGCTTGAGATCCCCGTTTGCTGGCAAAGCAGGCGCAATAAAACCTGGTGTAAAGGAAGATTCATTCAAGTTTGATTCTGTTTGCAATGCATTTAAAATTAAATCAATATTTTGGCCTGGCAGAGGTCTAAAACCAAATTTAATGCTTGCAGAATCAGCGATGATATTGGGTTTAATCCCTCCCGCAATCAGACCTAAGTTAAAAGCTAACCCTTTTAAGGGTCCTATGGCTTCACTGTCAAATGAACGCGCTGCATTCAAGGCATGATGGCACCAATTGGTCAGTTTATGAATTGCATTATCTTCCATGGCTCTTTGGTCTGAGCTATGCCCAGCGATGCCATAAAATTCCTGGGTTCCGGTGTAAATTCCACGGTGACATGTTACGCCTAAGTTACTTGTTGGCTCTGAAACTATGACTCCCTTAAAATTTGGTTTCGTTTTAATGAATTCTTTAATGCAAGTGCTTTGACCTGCCTCTTCATCCGTTGAAAATAAAACTGCGTAATCGTTAAGGCCAAGCTCAATCAGGGTCAATAAGCAAGCTGCCGCGCCCTTGATGTCGCACGCCCCAAGGCCAATAGCTTTTTCATCAGTAATAGAGAGGGTATGAGGATCTGTGCTCCAACCCTCTCCTGGTGGCACTGTATCTAAGTGAACATTAAATATGTACTTAGGGTCACCTTTGGTAAGCAATATATTGAATGAACCATCTCCCAAATCAGCAACCTGAGGATTTAAATAATTTAATGAATTCAAATAGTCTAATAAACCAGAAGATTGAATCTTTTTAGGAGGATTCGAAGTATTGAAACTAACTAGAGCTTGAAGATGTTTTAAGCATAGCTCTAGATCAGTATTCATTTTTTATAATGGATTGATGACCAAGTAGAAGTACTTTGCCCGATCAGCTTAATAAAACCCTTGGACTCTGCTTCGCTCCAAGTTGCTGACTGTGCATAAGCTCCCTCTTGGCTTTTTAAAATATTTTTGGATTGAACTGCTAATGCTTCCACTTTGCCCGGGCTTAGATTAACTAAAACTTCGCCTGAAACATTTTTTTGAGAATCCACCAAGAATGATTCTAGGTTTTCTCTCAAGGGCTCAAAGAAAAATCCACGATAAACGAGATTAACCCATTCTTGCCCAACAGCCCTTTTAAAAGTGTTCTGCTTATCCGTTAAAACAGCTTCTTCCAAAGCTCTATGTGCAGACATTAAGATTGATATGCCAGGAGCCTCAAAAACAAATCTTCCCTTCAAGCCAATAATGGTGTCACTTGCAAAGACTGAGCGACCTATTCCAAATGACCCACCAATATTATTTAGATCACGCAAAAGATCAGGACCATATATTTTCTTGCCGTTTAAGGCGACAACTTTTCCTTTAGAAAATTTAATCTTCATTGACTTAGGTTTTTTTGGATATTGATGGGGTTGCTTGCATAGAACAAAGCTCTCCTTTGATGGCTCATCCCAAACATCAATCTCAGAGCCAGAGATGGTTGATCCCATAAGGTTTTCATTCACGCTATATTTTTTGTGCAGTGATGGCACCTTAAAGCCCTTAGCTTTTAGATAATCTTCTTCATAGGCTCGAACATTTTTTGTGATGTTTTGAATTTCACGGATTGGGGTAATAATATTAAAACTGCCATGCGCCCTAATTGAAAGGTCAAATCTCACCTGATCATTGCCCATGCCAGTGCAACCGTGAGCTATATTTTTTGTTTTAAGTTTTTGACACAGTTTAATTGACTCTTTTACGATCAAATATCTATCAGAACAAAGAACAGGATATTTATTTTGATACAAAGCACCTGAATAGATCAATGGTGTTAAGACCTCAGACCATAAACTTTTTTCTACATTAATATTTAGATGTTTTTTTGCACCAAGCTCCATCGCTCTTTTTGTGATAGCTCGCTCCTCTTTGACTGATATTCCACCTGTATTTACAAAGAGAGTATGAACTTCATAGCTCTGCTCCAGCAGATATGGAATACAAAAGCTAGTATCGAGGCCACCTGAAAATGCTAAGACTATTTTTTTATTCATGAATAAATTTCCTATAAAATTTTTGTAAGCATGGATTTTTGAACATGCTTCCTATTGGCTGCTTCCTTAACTGCTAAACAATAATCTGCATCCATCACAGCATCTGTTGCTTTGACATTCCTGCGCAGAGGTAAGCAGTGACTAAAAACTGCATTATTGGTCATGCCCATCTTCTGCTCATCAACAATAAAGTGCTTAAAATCTTTTCGACAATTCAATTCTGCTTGCAAGTTGCCATAATGCACTAGCGATCCCCAACTTTTTGCATATACAATTTCAGCGCCAGAATAAGCTGATTCAATATCATGCGTGACGCTAAATGAAGTTCCTTCGCTCAAACAATTCTCAGAGGCTGCATTGATGTATCTTTCATCTAGCAAATAATCTTCCGAGGGACATAGCAACTTAACATTCATCCCGAATTTGCTTGCAATAAGAAGGCTAGAGTTAGCCACTGCTGTATTTAAAGGTTTAGGGTGATAAGTCCAAGTTAATAGGTAATCTTTGCCCTGTAAATCACCATAATGCTCCTGCAAAGTAAGAATATGAGCAAGTTCTTGACAAGGATGCTCAATGGTCTCCATGTTTACCACTGGCACAGTGGCGTATTGTGCAAAACTATTAATCACATGATCTGTTCGATCAACGCTCCAGTCTTTAAAAGCTGGAAAGGCTCTAATTGCTATGCAGTCACAGTATGAAGATAGAACCTGAGCCACTTCTTTAACATGCTCTTCTTCGTCTCCATTCATCTCAATATGATCCTTAAACTCAATCGGCCAAGCATCCTTCCCTGGTTGCAAAATGACAGCTGTGCCTTGAAGTTCGCTAATGCCAATCTCAAAACTGGTTTTTGTTCTTAAAGATGGATTAAAAAAGAGCATGGCCACCGATTTATTTTTCAGCAGCGGCTGATAAGGATTCTCTTTAAGAGAAGTGGCGAAATCTAGAATGCCCTGAAGCTCTGATCTGGACCAAGACTGAGTGGATATAAAATTTTTCATCATTAATTATGAAGGTACGCCATTAAAGGGGTAGATTAGAGTGATCTAAGTTGTGGAGAAGAAGTGCTGGTGCTTAATTTGAGGGCACAAAAGTAACCATGCTTCAGTTCAACCTGAGCTACATGGTTTTGAGAAAAACTAAAGTGTAGCGTTACTTTTTTCATAGAAAAATAATTATGCAAGAAATTTATTGTAAAACCAAGGTTAAATGGAAGGAATTGAATCTAGTGGCAAGGAGGATAAAGACACGCCTACAATCAAGATAAAAGAGGATTTTTTAAATGCAAAAAAAAGAGGGGCAAAAAACCCCTCTTTAAAAGATTGGCTATCTTAGGATTTCTTGCCGGAAACTGATGAAGTATTTTGTCTTTCACCACGTATAGACTTATACAAAGTACATTTTTGTGTAGTAGTATTGAAAGTGAATCCTTTGACCTTGCTTTTAGCATTTGCAGCTGCTGTGCAACCTTCAACCGAAGAGTATTTCTTCGCAGTCTTAACTGCAAAAATTGAACCTTTAAGAGCAACGCCTTCTTGGACATCCATTGATGCAGAGGCCTGAAATGGCAAAGATAGTAAAACTGCTGTCATTATGATTTTTTTCATTATATAGATCCTTTATGTTTAATTTATTGACATATACTAATTGTTTATATATGTGTTCGGTGAACACATTAATGTAACATTAGGTCCATAAAATAGATACTAAAAGGACTTTAATAATGAATATATTTGATTGAAAAGGTTAATATGCTGATAATAAATCTATGAGCAACTTAAAACACCTAATTGAATCGGCCCATGCGGTCGTGCCAAAAATTACTTGCGCAGAATTCGCTTTCGATCAAAAAAAATTTTTAATTATTGATGTTAGAGAAGGCTCTGAGGTCATTGAAACCGGAATCATAGAAGGCGCCACAAATATCCCTCGAGGATTGCTGGAGTTTAAATTGCAACCTGATCCTGAGGCGATGGCAGAAGATACTCCTATCTTGGTTTACTGTGGCGGTGGAAGTCGAGCAGCGCTTGCAGGAAAAACGCTCAAAGAGCTTGGGTTCACCAACGTCAAGAATCTAGAAGGAGGCTTTCGTGGTTGGAAAGAATTTTCTCCTTCCTAGCGAAGACTAGGCAAGAGTTTATCCAGGTCTTCGTAAGCAGCATTTTTATATTCTGGGCTGTACCCAGCCATTACATCGCCTTTAACAGCGCAACTTCTGTAAGCAGATTTTCTGGCTGTTGGATCAGAGAATTCTAAGTCAGGATTAATTGGATCATAGACCTTCTTAGTTACAGCGTTCAGTTTAAACTTACAATTATTCCAACTGTAGGCATCTGGCATAAGGCGAAGTGAAATGGGGCCATCAAAAGAGTGGAATGAACGAGGGTATAAGGTGATCGTTGCATCCCCTCCTCCATCATTTATTTCAGAAACCATTTGGACACAAGGCTCTGGTGGAGTGTAGTTATCGTCTTCTCCCATGTAAATTTGAAAGACATCACTATCCCAATTGTTGTTATCAGGTAAAGCCAAGCACCCTGGGTACCACATCAGATAACCGGCATAGGAAGCACCAGGCTTATTCAATGCCTCCTGCAGCGGCATCCATGCATTAAAGATCGCTGCGGTGCCTCCCAAGCTCCAACCTGCAGCATATATTTTAGTGTTATCAATCCTCGGATCATCCCACAAAAGATTGAGCGACATGGCCATCTCATAGATCATGGTTTCACTGGTTACATTGATTTGGTTGCCCACTGTACTATTTACGCCTCTAGAATCAAAAGGATGCATAGCAAAAACAATAAAATCTGCTTGGCGCATTTGTTCGATGTATTTTAAATGATGCTCTCTCCAGTTTGATGAGCCATGTGAAGCAACGATAGTTGGGTAAAGTACAGTTGCATCATAATTATCTGGAAAATGTAGAACCCCAAAAACCTCTAGATCTTCTTGATCATCCAGGCCCCCATCAAAAAGATCCTCAAAGCCCAGAATATTTTTGGAAGGAAAGGTAATTTTTTCTGTGAGGTAAGTGGTCTCAGATATATTGCTTTCTGAGCAATTAGTTAGCAAAACAGTTAGGATCAAAGTAATTATTATTCTCATTCTAAAATCATAACAAAAAAAAGAGGGCTAATGCCCTCTTTTATAAAATCTTGAACTCTTACCAGTAGTAACCTACTCGCACTCCATACTGTGAAGGTGCTGAATAAGATCCCCTAGGCTGGCCAGCTTCCACACCTCTAAACCAAGCAACCTCCTCATCAGTTACATTGTAAGCATATGCTTGGGCGTACCATGAGGCATCGCCTGCAGGTTTATATGTAACAACAAGGTCTACCATATCCCAGCTAGGTCTTTGGTCGCCAAACTGGTCAACAGGATCTTGGAAATATCCTGGAAGATCTACAAAAGTAGCTCCTGAGCCTGTACCATAGCCGCCAGCATCATTAATGTGCTTATCTGCGTTCCAGATTGTTAGGTAGTCTTCTGCTTGCCAATGATAGTTAATTGATGGAGCCAATGTTCCCATGCTGCCAAGATTAAAAGTGTGCTCATATCTCACGGTCAAAGCTAAGTTTGGTGAGTAAGGAGTTTCATTGCCTTTTAAGTTAACTGCATTTTCTGGTGTGTTTGAAATAGAAGCCCCGTAGTCAGGCCTTCCAAACTGAGCGTCTTGACCATAGTACCACTGAGTAATAAAGTCTGATGTAACCTCTGAATCCATCTGAGTTACCCATCCGCTTAATTTTCCACCTTCATAAGGAATAAAGTCAAACTCAAATTCGACACCGCTCATTTCTTGTTTACCAAAATTTTGTGTGCCCCAAATGGTAATAACTTGAACCACATCGACCAACTGCTCTGTGACGTAGTCATACTCTTGTGCATTTCTAGAATCAACAGGAACGTTTCCGGTAAATTGCTTGCCATCGTAAGAAGTCTTGTAGTAATTCAATGCAATATTGAGTCTGTTTTCAAGATAACGAGCTTTATAGCCCATCTCAAACGTTAAGGCTTCCTCTGGTCCGTATGAGGTGTTCACAACTGAGCCTGGACCCTCTGGGTGAAGACTGTCAGCTCCTCGCACATACACATCGGTAATGCTTCCAGCTTTGTAGCCAGTTGCAAGATACCCGTAAACGAATGCAGTATCAGTAACATCCCAATCTAGGCCAAGCCTCCAATCAAAATTATGATAAGTTTTAGCAACATCGTTAGAAGTTGTCTGAACCATGCATCCTGTTAAACCGTAGTAAGGTCCACCACCGTATGGTCCGCCACCTGCTGTACAGTTCACACCTGCATATTGACCACCAGCTATATGAAAATTGGGTGCAACAGCATTTAGTTGAGGCAACCATTGAGTTCTGTTACCCCAGATTTCTGTGCTAATGTAACAGCTATTCCACACACTACAATCATAGTTCTTGCCGCCCTCATCTGATTTTTCTTCTTCGGTATATCGTGCACCAAAAGTTAGAAAGAGATCCTCTCTTAGCTTGTAGGTTGCTTGACCAAAGACAGCAGTTGCTTCCACAATTCTATTGGGTTGATCAAAGATACTGTCACCAGCTAAAGTAGCATGGAAATAAGCAAGCATGTCGTTATCCTCTTTCATATAGAAAGCCCCTAAAACCCATGCTAAATCGTCAGATTTATTCTTCAATTCAACATCTATTACTGTTGATTTTGCTGTGTAATCTTCGATAACAAAAGCCATGTCATAAGCAGCATTGGCTCCACCATCAGTATCCCATTGAGAGTATTGAGTAAGCTCTTGAGTTCCTAATTTAGCAGTTAAGTCATAGTCGCCTAGATCTTTGTTATAGATCACACGAAATGATTCAATGTTAATATCTAAGACGCCTGGAACATTTACATATGATGTATATCTATCTTCTGTACCCTGCAAATCTGTACAAGTGTTAGCTGGATAAACAGCTGGATCACCTTGTAATCTGCCTGTTCTTTTAGCCATCATTTCACAAGAGTAAGTATTCTGCCAACCAGCTCCATCATCTTGAAACACTTCGTATTGAACATTGATGTCACTGCTATCGTCAATCATATATAAAGCACTGATTCGATAAGCATGGTTATCAACATTGTTATAAAAAGTTGAAGGGTCTGCTTTTACCTTTGATTGAGGATTACCATACTGCCAACCTGGATCAGTCCAGCATCCTTCCTGCCAGGACTGGCAACCTAGGTACCAAGCATAGTCAGTGCCTGTAACTTTCTGACTTTGGTCTGTGATAGGGGTAAATTGATCTTGAATAGATTTTGGCAAGAATCTCCAATCAGGTTGTGAACCATCGTAATAACCGTTCAAGTAAGAGTCTTTTGATTGATCACTAAAAGCAAGCCTAACAGCAAACTTATCAGTTAGTGGTAGATTGTAGTGACCTTGAATTCCCTGTTCGTTAAATCTTCCTGCATTAACAGTAATAGAGCCACCTTGCGTGTCAAGATTAGGCTTAGCAGTAATAATGTTTAGAGACCCAACAATAGAGTTCCTTCCGTACAAAGTTCCCTGAGGCCCTCTAGAAAGCTCTGCTCTTTCTAGATCAAACATCAAAGCTGCAGCACCCTGAGGTCTTGCAACATAAAGGCCATCAACATGAATGCCAACAGCAGGATCGCCAACCTCGGTAACATTATTTGATCTTACTCCGCGCAAAGTAATAATTGGAGCAGAGGTATCTGTCATATTCTGAATGGATAGCCCGGGCAGTGAGTAACTCAAATCTTTGATATTAGAAATGCCATATTGCGTGAGCTCTTCTTGAGTAACTGCAGAAATAGCAATCGGAGTTTCCATTAAACTTGTTTCTCTTCGGGTAGCAGTAACTATGACATCTTCAATGCCTTGTGAGTCTGAATATGAGCTAGAAGTTTCATATATTTCAACGGATTCTGAGCGAGACTCTACTTGAGCCGAGTCTTGCATAGGAGCAGTATCGCTATCTTTGTCTATTGGTATGACTGGATTGTCTGCCATTGCAACAAAGGGCATCAGCATTAACATTAAGGTAAATTTTAAATAATTCATGTATTTTTTCTCCTAGAGTAAATATTCATATCATAAAATTATCTTTAAATGACAATGTTGTCAAGTAACATAGGAGGTAGATTAAAATTCAATCATAAGATGGATCAGAGAGTTTTGAGGGACGGGAAATATAAGATTAATCTTCTTACTAGTGTCGGCAAAAAAAGGGGGGCTAAGCCCCCCCTTTTTTTTAGACTAAAAAAC